>Ga0210018_1000019_pt1 | contig 59969 bp, 67 predicted proteins | sample CryGeyCG2014_010_2_FD_183967 | JGI IMG/M metagenome (GOLD analysis project Ga0210018, IMG submission 183967) | Groundwater microbial communities from aquifer - Crystal Geyser CG09_land_8/20/14_0.10 (SPAdes) (version 2) | ecosystem: Environmental > Aquatic > Deep subsurface > Groundwater | place...
GCATCTGGATCACATCTTCGGCTTGCATATATTGCCCAGTTTCAAATTTAGGAATAAATTCAATATTTTCTGCGCCAGAGGACTCAAGAAACATTTGAAGAGGATAATCGATCATCCTTATGCCATGCCTTTCCGGGAAATGAAACTGAATGTCAAAGTAAATGAGCTCTCAAAGGATTGCCGGGAATTGCCATTTTTTATCGAGCATCGAAAGCTCTATCATATTGATCCTTCTTTCGGATATCGCCTGACAATTGATGGCAAAAGCATCGCTTATTGCGCGGATACTGGTGTCTGCAGAAATTCGGTTTATCTGGCTCGAGGCGCTGATGTCCTGATTCACGAATGCGCAGCCGTGCCCAAATTCATCTCGGGCAAGTGGGGTCATACCAATCCGGAAGAAGCAGCCGGAGTTGCTAAAAAAGCACATTGCAAGAAACTAATCCTCACTCATTTTTCCGCCAATAGATATGTAATGTTGAAAAATCGCTATCAAGCTCAAGAAGTAGCCAGAAAAATTTTCAAAAACACAATCGCCGCCCATGATGATATGATTGTAAATGTCTAAAGACGATTTGACTTATATTTTAATTAAAGTATTATCTTATTAGATTGCTGTGGGGAATTTCCGCAGTAATTTTTTGAAAATAATCCAAAATTCAATGAAAAAGAAACCAAAATATAAGCGAATTCTACTCAAACTCTCCGGCGAGGCGATGAAAGGAAAGCGCGAATACGGGATTGATCCGAAATTCATCTCGTATCTGGCGAGCGAAATCGCCGAAGCGCGCAAACTGGGAGTGCAGATCGCGATTGTCACCGGCGGCGGAAATATTTTTCGGGGAGTGGCCGGGAGCAAAGCCGGCCTTGACGAAGCCACCGCCCACTATATGGGAATGCTTGCCACAATTTTCAACGCGATGGCCCTTCAGGACGCGCTGGAGAGAAAGGGTTTGGTTGTCCGCCTCCAGACTGCTATTGAAATGAAGCAGATTTCCGAGATGTTTATCCGCAAAAGAGCCATCCGGCACATGGAAAAGGGTCGCGTCGTGGTTTTGGGCGGCGGAACGGGGCTTCCTTTTATCACCACTGACACGACAGCGGCCATGCGGGGACTCGAGCTCGGCTGTGACGCCATTTTTAAAGGAACAAAAGTTGACGGAGTTTATTCCGACGATCCGGAAAAAAATCCGCGGGCGAAAAAATACGACTCTGTTCCCTTTAAGGAAGCTTTCCAGAATGAAAAGATAAACGTGATTGACAAAGCCGCTATCGAGCTTTGCATGAGGAACAATCTTCGCATTGTTGTTTTCAATATCTACAAAAAAGGCGCCCTGAAAAAAGCGCTTCTCGGGGAAAAGGTGGGAACGGCAATCAGGTAAGAAGAAATATGGAGATAAATTCCGATTTCTAATTCTCAATTTTAAATATATGGAATATCAAAAAGAAATCGCCCGCGCGCTTATTAAAATCGACGCCGTGGGCTTCAAGCCTCACGAGCCAATCACTTTTGTCTCGGGCATGAAATCGCCGATCTATGTTGACAACCGAAAATTCCCTTTCCACCCGGAAGAATGGAAAATTGTTATTAATGGCTTTGAGGATACAATCAAGCAGAAAAAAATAAAATTCGATATCATCGCAGGAATTGCTACCGGCGGAATTCCCCACAGTTCTACTCTTGGCCACCGATTAAATAAACCCTCTGTATATGTGAGAAAGGAAGCGAAGGGCCATGGAAAAGGGAAAAAAATAGAAGGAGGAAACGTTAAGGGGAAAAAAGTTTTACTGATCGAAGACCTAGTCACAACTGGAGGAAGCAGTTTGTCGGGAGTTAAGGCTCTTCGGGAAGAAGGGGCGACTGTGGAAGATTGTTTGGTAATTATTAGCTATGGGTTTAAGGAAGCTCAAAAAAGTTTTAAAAAAGATAAAGTGAGACTTCATGCGCTGACCTCTTTTCCTGTTGTCCTTCAAGAAGCCGTGGAAATGAAGAAGATTACCAAGGATGTCAAAAATATAGTCGAAGACTGGCTCTCCGACCCCCACGGCTGGGCCGAGCGGCATGGATTTTGATCACATAACATATAACATGTAACAATAAATATCATGCCAATCATTGACAAATACAACAAACGGGCGGACAAGGTGAATTCTCTTGTTTGCGTGGGGATTGATTCCGAATTCGAAAAACTGCCGGAGCGGTTCAAAAAAATGGAAAATCCGCAGTTTGAATTTAATAAGTGGATCATTGACCAAACCCATGAATTTGCCGCCGCGTTCAAAGCGAACATCGCTTTCTATGACGCCCGGGGTGGCCAAGGACTCCGGGAACTCAAAATGACTATGGACTATTTGGTGGAAAAATATCCCGATGTTTTCCGGGTATGCGATTCCAAGCGCGGCGACATCGGAAACACCAATAATGGCTATGTCGAAGAACTTTTCGATTGGTTAGATTTTGATGCAATCACCTTGCACCCATATTTTGGAAAAGAATCGCTTATGCCCTTTCTTAATCGTGCCGATAAGGGATGCATAATTTTGTGCCGGTCTTCAAATCCAGGGGCGGGAGAACTGCAAGATCTCTTGGTTGACGGGAAACCGCTCTGGCAGATTGTCGCAGAAAAAGCACAGGGCGATTGGAATTTCAACAACAACTGCCTTCTTATGGTTGGAGCAACAGTCCCGAATGAAGCCGGCGAAGCCCGGAAAATCATTGGTGATATGACAATTTTGATGCCCGGAATCGGAGCGCAAGGCGGAGATGTGGAAGCGGCGGTGAAGGCAGGTGTGAATTCTGAAAAAAAGGGCTTGATTATCAACTCTTCGCGGGGAATTATTTTCGCCGAAAATCCCGCGGAAGAGGCAAGAAAGTTAAGAGACGAGATAAATAAGTATCGTTAATCGAAAAAAATGCACGAGATTTTCCAAAAGCGAAAATCCACCCGCGGCTTCATTCCAAAAAAAATCGAAAAGGAGAAGCTGGATGAGATTTTGGAAGCTGCGCATTCCGCTCCTTCAGCCGGAAATCTCAAAGCGCGGGAAATTTTGGCAGTTGCCGATGAAAGAACCCGGGAGCGTCTTGCCAAAGCCGCTTTTGGTCAGGATTTTGTTGCCGAAGCGCCGCTGGTTCTGGTTTTTTTAGCTCTCCCAAAAGTTTCAGCGCAAAAATACGGCGAGCGCGGAAGGGATTTATACGCCATTCAGGACGCCACTATTGCCGCCAGCTTCGCCTGGCTCCAGGCGGTTGATCTCGGACTTTCCGGATGTTGGGTCGGCGCTTTCGATGAAGAAGAGATGAGAAATATTTTGAATTTGGACGACGAAAAAAGGCCGGTTGCTATTTTACCGATCGGATATGCTGATTAAAATAAGTTAAACATTAATCCAAAAAATATTATGAAAATCACAAGCTCCGCCTTTCAAAACAACGAAAACATTCCGCCAAAATATACCTGCGACGGGGAAAACGCGAGTCCGCCGCTTGAAATTTCGGACGTGCCGGCGGAAGCAAAAAGTTTGGCTCTCGTCGTTGACGATCCGGACGCGCCCCTGGCCGGAGGATTTGTCCATTGGGTTGTTTTCAATATCAACTCCGGAACAGACAGCATCGGAGAAAACAGCACCCCTCAAGGCGCGGTTGAAGGAATGAACAGCGCCGGGAGAACGGGTTATACCAGTCCCTGTCCGCCTTCCGGAACACACCGCTATTTTTTCAAACTTTACGCGCTGGGCACCATGTTGAGTCTTGATTCTTCCGCCACGCGGGAAGATGTCGAAAAAGCAATGGAAGGAAAAATCCTGGATCAGGCAATTTTAGTCGGGCTTTATCAAAGACAATGAGAGACTACGCCAAGACAGGTTCAAAGCCGGGAAAACCAGCCTACCGAACGCCTTCAAGATTTATTATTCAACAGAAAATTAAGACAAGAACAGCCAAAAGCTCAACTCCCTTAAATCAAGGCCGAGTTTTGAGAGTGCGAAATAAAAATGAAAAAGCTTCTTAAGGTTAGAATTTTTGGCCAGGTTCAAGGCGTTTTCTTCCGCGTCGAAACAAAAAGAGAAGCCGACGAGCTGGGGCTCACCGGCTTTGCCTGCAATGAACCCAACGGGTCAGTCTATGTCGAAACCGAAGGCGAAGAAAAAAGCCTGCAAGAATTTTTGAAATGGTGCCAAGAAGGCCCTGAAGCGGCAAGGGTGGAAAAAGCGGAAGTGGAATTTTCAAATGACTTAAAAAACTACAAAGAATTTGAAATCAGATACTAAAAAGCCCAGTTTTACACTGGGGCTTTTTTATTTCCATAATCACTTCGGCGGTTTGAGCATGCGGGACAATTGCTCGGGCGTATAGTAGCAGTGCGGGTTGGGCCATTCGTCCGGATCGGGACAGCACTCGCGATCCATATGCGGTTGACTCCCCTTGTGGCTTTCGCGCCCGTGATCGTTTTTCTTGGCGCAAACGCGAAGACCGTTGACTTTTTTGGTTTCGGCGCGGGGCGGCGGAGCATTGATAACTTTCGGCGCGATTTTTTTTGGCTTTATTAACTTCTTTTTCACCGAATCAGCCACTCCCAAGACAGAAGCAATCGCCCGCCCGGAATTTTCCGGTTCACCCCGCACCACAGCCTTGCTCCCGTAGTTCCCTGTGGTGCGGGGTAAAATATTTTCTCCATCGCTTTCTTTCTCCGCCGCCAGGACATTACCGACGGCGTAAATTTCCGCTTCTTTTTCTTTTTGATTGTAATCAAGCAAAATCTTTCCGCTTGCGAAAGCGGAAACCCCAAAAACCCCGGCGCAAAGCAAAAACATCGGGATAATCTTGAATTTCCCTTTGCCAAAACCAACTTTACTAAAGAGAATCTTATTGGTTTTTTTGAACAAACGGCCTGCCCGCAATGCTTCGCATAGCGATGCAGGCGGACCTGCCGAATTTGACCTCTTCATTACTAGAATTATAGCAAAAAATATCCGTGTCCGACAGGCCTCACTTCCTATATATCCTCAAACTATTCACGACCACCGAAACGGAGCTCGCGGCCATGGCGCCGGCGGCGATGATGGGGTTTAAGAATCCGGCCATGGCTAAAGGAATGGCAATGATGTTATAACCAAATGCCCAGAAAAGGTTTTGTCTGATTGTCCGGAAGGTCAGCTTCGAAACTTTGACGGCCTCGATAACTTTTTCGAGATTATTTTGGACGAGAATAATTTGTCCGGCCTCTTTGGCGATATCCTGCGCGCTCCCCATCGCAATTCCGAGGTCCGCCTGGACAAGGCTGGGCGCGTCATTGATGCCATCCCCGACAAAGATGATTTTTTCTCCTTCTTCCTGAAGTTTTTTGACCTCGCCGGCTTTGTCGTGCGGCAAAACTTCCGCTAAAACATTTTTAATTTCCAATTCTCGGGCAATATATTCCGCCGTTTTTTTATTATCCCCCGTGATCATCGCGATTTTGAGCTCCATTTCTTTCAATTTCGCGATAACTTTCTTCGCTTCTTCCCTCAATTCGTCCGCGACAATAATTGCCCCCGCGATTTCAGCGCCGTGAGCAACAAAAAGCTTCGTTCCTGACTCATATTTTTTCGATTCCAAAATTTCCCGCGCCCATTGTATGTCAACCTTATTATCCTTCAGCAACTGGATATTCCCTATAAGCAATCGGGTTTGATGTTCTCTATAAACCGCCGAAATTCCTTTTCCTTTTTCTTCTCTAACATTTTCCACTTCTACAAGAGCAATATTATTTTTTTGCGCATAATCGTACACAGCCCTTGATAAAGGATGCTCCGAATGCTTCGCAAGACTTCCGGCTATTTTGATCAGCTTTTCCTCCGTAATTCCTAGTTCTTGATTCCTGATTCTTGATATGATTTCCGGCTTTCCTTTTGTGAGCGTTCCGGTTTTGTCGAAAATAACCATCGAAATATCTTTGGCCCTTTCAAAACTTTCCCCGCTTTTGAAAAGTATTCCGCTTTTCGCGCCTCTCCCTGTTCCCACCATAATCGCCGCCGGCGTGGCAAGCCCCAAAGCGCAGGGACAAGCGATGACAAGCACGGCCACCGCGTTTATCACTGCTATCGTGAAATTACCCCGAAAAAAATACCAGCCGGAAAAAGTCAAAATCGAAAGCGCAATGACCGCCGGAACGAATATCCCCGATATCCTGTCGGCCAGTTTTTGAATGGGAGCTTTTGAAACTTGAGCCTCCTCGACGGTCTTTATAATCTGCGCGAGAACAGTCTGTTCTCCCACTTGCATAACTTTGATTTTCAAAACGCCGTCTTGGTTGAGCGTCGCCCCATAAACGGAAGAATACTTTTTCTTTTCGACCGGCAAAGACTCGCCGGTGAGCATTGATTCGTCAACATCGGACTCACCCTCAAGAACGACCCCGTCGAGCGGAATTTTTTCTCCCGGTTTCACGATTATTTCGTCCCCGACTTTTATTTGAGAAATATTCACTTCAATCTCCCCGCCATTCACAAAGAGCCGCGCTTTTTTCACTCCCAGCTCCAGGAGTTTTCGCATCGCTTCGCCGGCTCTCCCGGTGCTTCTGGTTTCAAAATATTTTCCGAGAAGTATCAAGGTAATGATAATCGCGGCGGTTTCGAAATATCCATCCCGTCCCGCAAAAACCGCCCACAGGCTGTAAAAATACGCGGCGGCCGTTCCGAGTGATATCAAAGTGTCCATATTGGCCCGGAACTTTTTCATCTGCATGAAAGCCATACGGTGAAACCGCCAGCCGAAATAGAAAACGACAACCGTTGCCAAAATCAAGTGCAGCCACATTACAAGATCAACTCCCAGAAAAAATTGACCGGATCGCAGTTTTACAAACATTTCAACTAAAAGAGGAATACTCAAAATTGCTGACCATAAAAACGCATTCCAGTTTTTTTGAACATCCTCGCCGCTGTGTTCGTGTTCCATATTCCCAAGGTTCGACCTTGGGGAACCCGAAGGTCGAACCTTGGAATTCAACGCTGTTTCGGTTTCAATTATCTTATATCCGTTATCTCTGATTACCCGCTTCACATTTTCCTTGTCCAAAACATCCGCATCATATTCAACATAGGCTTTTTTGGTCGCAAAATTCACGGACGCGTCCAAAATGCCTTTGGTTTTCAAAAGTTCCTTTTCGTTCGAGACGGCACAACTGGCACAGGACATCCCGGAGATATTTAAAATAATTTTTGCGTGTTTCATAAAAATAACCTAAATCACAGCCGAGTTTGAGTTTGCGAAAAACTAATGTTCTTCAAAAAATTTATTTTCCTATTCCACCAAAAATTTACCGCGTACCATTCCCATTCCGCAACTGAATGGTATTTCGCGCGTGCCGGTTGGCGTAAAACTGATTATATTTTCCCCGCTATTGATGTTTTTGGCAATACCAAGGATCGGGATAATAATTTTATTCGTGCAACCGCTTACCTGAACGCCTTTTACAATCCATTTTACCGGAACACCTTTCTTGATTTTCAAAGTGCTCGGTTCGAATCCCCGGCTTGTGACGGACATTTCTATTTTTTGCTCATTTTGATTTGAAGAAACGTCTGAATTATCTTTTTCCGCCGCCCGGTCAATGCTTGCGATATTACTGATCACGCTATTTTTGACTCCTTTGAGCGCCAGGGCCGATTTAAAAGTAAAAATTGCAAAAACCAAAATTAAAATCCCGGCAACTTTCTGAAATACCCCGAACTTTTTATCCCGCGCCCAGGTGGCGGCAATCCCCAAAACCAAAAGAACCGGCATTGTTCCCAGAGCGAAAAGAAACAAACTCAAAGCTCCTCTTGAGAAACTCCCCGAAACCAAAGCCAGAACCTGCATGCTCTGAGTGAAGCCGCAGGGAAGAAAAAAAGTGATTGCTCCTAAAAGAAACGGGGCGGCCTGATGTTGGGATTCTTCCAGCCTTATCAGTTTTTTCGTCATGCTGGGAAAAAACCTGATCCCCGTTTCGGAAAGCGAAGGCGTAATTCCCAGAATAGAAAGACCTAGCTAGCCCATTATTGCCGCAACGACGATTGTATAAACCGAAACAAAATTTCCGCTGATATTGATTGTTCCGCCAATCACACCCAGCAATCCGCCGAGCAGGAAAAAAGTGATTAGTCTCCCAATGTGAAAAAGAAAATTCGGCTTGACGGTTCGGCTGAAAAAATCTTTTTCGCCGCTCCTGTACTTTTCCGAAAAAACGATTACCACTCCTTCGACAACGGCGAGACACGAGAAAACTGACGCGACAAGGCCTACAAGAAAAGAAATACCAAGCGTAAGATTTGACCCTCGAAAATTGAATTTATCCAGCCAGCCCGCGTTCTGAAATTCCCGGTACAAAAAAAGAACGACTGTTATAATTAAAACCGCGAAAACCCAGCTTGATAAGCTGTTTTTTGAATTTTCTCCTGTTTTACGATCCGGAAACTGCATTGAGAAAACTTACAGGTTGCTTTAGATAATACGCCGGCAAAAAAGAAATATTTGCACGAAAAAGACCGGGCATTGGCCCGGCCTTTTTATCTCAAGATTATATCTGAAGATCATTTCTTTTCTGAACTTTTCTCCACGCTCTTGGCCTGTTCCTGTTTTCCACCACTTTTTTTCACCACCAAAACAATTATCAACACCACAATCCCCACGAAAATCAGCCCGCCGACCGCCAGCGCCGCGAAAATTATCCAGCCCCAGCCGGAAGAGGATTTATTCTCCCCGCGGGCGACTGCTTCCTGAGACTTGGTGATATAGCTTTGCACATCGAGATTGTCCGGATACAAATTTTTCGCTTTTTCAAATTCCTTGAGGGCGTCGGAATATTCTTTCTGATTGAAAAATTCCAGTCCTTTCGCCCAAGCGGCCGTGGAAAGACTTTGAGCGGTCAGGTTGACGTTGTTTCTCGAGAGCAGTCTTTTCACTTCGTCAACTGAAATCAAAAAGTTGAATCCCTCCCCGCCCGGCTGGTCGCCCAGACTCCAGGTGGTGACGCCGACTACTTCTCCGCCCGTGTCCACCGCCGGCCCGCCGGAATTGCCGTGAGTGATAGCCGCGTCGGTCTGAAAGGCCTCCGTTCCGTCGGTCAGTTTCTTTTTGGCCGAAATCACGCCCTTAGTCATCGAAGGCTCAAGCTGCGATCCTTCATCGGTTAGTTGTCCCATCAGTTCCTGAACGATTCCCGGATATCCGATGGCGTAAACTTCTTTACCAATCTGAATATTTTGGGTGTCGCCTAATTGAATGGTCGGGAAGTTGCTTCCCTCAATTTTCAAGACCGCCAAATCGTTGGAATCGAATTCGCCTTTGTAAGGCGAATCAATAAACCGGGCCGGTTTTCCGACCTGCTCCACTTTTTTCTGGCTTCCGAAAGCATATCCGGTCTGGATATAATTTGATTTTTTGATGTTATCAATCTTCAGCTTCCCGCTCCGGTAGTCCTGATAAAGGTCATCGGCCAGTTTCTGGACATCGCCCCCGTAGGTTGACTGCAAAGTCTGCTGATAGGCCTGCTCGACGATGTCGGCGGGGGGATTGTAGCCAAGCGTCGCCGCCGCCACCGTGCTCACCGCGTCTTTGAAAATGATCGGCGCCATATCGGAAAGAGCGTAATAGGCCGTAAGCTGATCATCCGGATTGGCCACGTGCCCGTTTGTCACAAAATACCCGTCGGGGCTTACGAAAAATCCAGAGCCAGTTGCTCCGATCGTAAAGGGATAACTTTTCCCCGCGAGAGCCGGCGTATTTAGCTCCATCGCCGCCGCGGCCTGGATGATTATTTCTCCCGTGACGATGTTGGTCACCTGCACCACGGCCGGCTTGGCAAGAAGCAGGTTTGTCTGTATCGCGTCCGCGCCCGTTGCCGCATTTGACGCGCCAAGACACGCCGCCGGAGAGAAAGAAATTAAAAATGCCATCAGCAAAACTCCCATTTTTGCCGACAGCTTGGTTTTGAGATGCTTCATTTTGTTTTTGTTATTTGATTACCAGTTTGATTACCAGCCCGAAAGCCTGGTTTTATTATATACCATATCGGGAAATTAGAACAATAGGGAAGAAAAATTGACAAATTTTCAGATTTTTTAGATTTGTGGTATTATAAAAATAATCCATCCCGCCGCTCGCGAGCAGCGGGATACCTAAATTTTTGATTTTTGATATTTTATATAAACTTAGATCAGGGGTGACTTATGGATTACAGCTCAAGCTATCAATATTCGGGAAACGTGCCGCCGGAAGCCGGAGCGGCCGCTTTTGCTCTCGCTGGAGGAATGTTTTTGTTCGTAATGTTTTTGGTGCTGGTAGTTTATGTGATCGCGGCGATTTCGCTCATGAAAATCGCCAATCGCACCAACACTCCCAACGCCTGGTTCGCCTGGATTCCGATTTTGAATCTTATTTTGATGATTCAAATCGCCCAGCGTCCGATGTGGTGGCTGGTTTTCTTTCTGGTGCCGATCCTGAACATCGCCGGAATTGTTTTCGGCATCATTCTCTGGATTGACATCGCCAAGCGGCTTGGGAAATCCGCGGTTTTCGGAGTTCTGGCCGCTCTTATTCCGATTATCTTTATGCCTTATCTGGCTTTTTCCAAGAGTGACATTCCCGCGCAGTAGAAACAAAAATACTGAAATTTATACTACGCAGCCAGACTTTCTTTGGTTTGGCTGTGTTTTTATAGCAGGAATTATGCTAACTTACGAATAGAATTCATCGGCAGACTAGTATTAATATTCAAATGACGAAGAAAAATATTCTTGTTATTGCTATTCTCGTTGTCGCCCTGGCCATTTTTGTCAGCCTGACCTATTTTTTGTTTATTCCGAAACAGACGAAAACGATCGAGAACAGCCCCATCCAAAACTCATCAATCCCCCAACTGAAATCCTTCAAGGGCGTCTTGGCAGGTATCCTCGAAGAAGCCGAAATCAAAACCGAGGAAATCAAAAAGGAAATCACCGAAGCAATTCCCAATCCGTTCGCCAACAAAAAAACGGAAAATGCAACGCCAAATCCGGACAATAGTTTCACTTTCGCCATTCTCGGCGATACGCAATATTTCACCGCCGGAAACCCGAAAGGAAATTTTCAAAAAGCGGTTTCCCAAATAAAAGAGCATAATCCCGATCTCATTATCGCCGTGGGCGACCTCGTCAGCAACTGCAAGGGAAAAAGCAGTGACGCGCAGGATTATAATAACTGGAAAAATATTTTGGGCACGTTTATCGGGAAAACCTACGCCGTTCAGGGAAATCACGATCGGGTGAAAAACGTTGACAAATGCGATAAATTTTGGACGGATACTTTCAGTTTTCCAACTAATGGCCCGGAAGGTTTCGCCGAGTTTGCCTATTCCCTCGATGTCAAAAACTCCCATTTTGTTTTTCTGGACAGCGACAAGCCGGACAGCCACCAGATAAATAAAACTCAAAGAGAATGGCTGGAAAAAAATTTAGCCGCCAACAAAAAAGAAAATACTTTTGCCATATTTCACGAACCGGCTTATCCGGTGAGCGACAAAAAGGGAGAAAGTCTTGATTTTGATCCTTCGCAGCGAAATGCTCTCTGGGAAATTCTGGACCGGCACAATATCACGGCCGTTTTCAATGGCCACGAGCACATCGTGAGTCGCCGGAAAATCACAAGTCAAGTTTCTTCCGTCGCCAAAAACAGCGTTTATCAGTTCGTCTTCGGAAACACCGATTCTTTTAACCATGGTCTCCCCGCCGCCGGCGTCGCCGAATACGCGAACCAGGGACAGGGCCGCTTCGGCCTTGTTCGCGTGAACGGCAAAGAAATCACGGTCGAAACTTATGACCCCAACGGAAAACTCCTCAACACTTTCACCCACACACCAGAAAGCCCTGGACGCTGACCCGAGGAGCTAACAAGCCAATGCGGCTTTCGGTGCGGGGTAAACTTTTTCGAAATAGAGAATTCTGAATTTATCTTGCAAAAAATACGTACTCAAATACGTACGTATTTTTTATCTCCCCCGCCGAAACCCGCGGGGGTCAAAACTGGCAAAAAATTATTTTTTTCTTTTTGTCGCTTTTATCTTGAGACTCTCAAGAGGAATTCCCTGATATTGCTTTTTGCTGATATCTTTGTCCTCGGAAAGTATTTCGACCTCGAAACCGGCTTTTTTTATTTTCTCGATATAGTCGTCGCGTAGAAGCGCTCCGGCGACGCACCCGGCAAGAAGGCTCTCATCGTTTCGCATTTCTTCGGGAAGATCCTCAAGAAGCACAATATCCGACACGAACATTTTTCCGCCGGGCTTCAGCACCCGCCAAACTTCCCGAAAAACCTTGCTCTTGTCAGGCGCTAGGTTGATAACGCAGTTGCTGATCGCGATATCAAAAGAATTGTCAGCGACCGGAAGCTCCTCGATATCTCCCAGTTTGAACTCGACGTTTTTATACCCGTATTTTTCGGCATTTTCCCGGGCTTTTTCGACCATCTCGGCAGTCATATCCACCCCGACAACTTTACCCGCCTTGCCCACACGCGTGGCCGCCAGAAAACAATCGAATCCCGCTCCGGACCCGAGATCCAAAACGATGTCCCCTTCTTTGATTTCAGCCATTGCCACCGGATTGCCGCAGCCAAGCCCCAGATTGGCCTCGGAAAATTTCGCGATATCGTCTTTCGAATAGCCAATTTCCGCGGCGACTTTGCCGGATGTCTTTCCGTTTCCGCAACAAGAACACCCGGAAGATTTCGCGATCTTCGAATAGCTGTTCCTCACAACTTCTTTCACTTCGTCTTTTCGCATAATTTTTTTGAGAATATTTTAATTGCTTATAATTCCCCCGCCGAAATCCGCGGAGGAGTTTAAATAAAACAATTTTACAATCAATGAAATTTTAACCTCGATTGTTTCCGATGTATAAATGCTTCGGCTTTCAGAAAAACTTTTTTCGTCCAGTCCAAATATTCTTTCGCTTCTTTTTGCGAAATTATGATTCCGTCTCCGTATAAGTCCCAGTTTCTTTTCGAGCGCATTTCATCGGCCAGGATTTCAATTTCCGAATCTTTCAAAAAGAAAGCCAGTTTCCTTATAAGCTCGACATAATGGCCCCGGCGTGATTTTACCCGCAGGCCATTTTCAGCGCAAACGGCCATGGCCAGTTTAAGGAGCGCGTCGTAACAAAAGCGGAAACGCACTTCTGGCACATCGGCTTCGGCAGCAATTCTCAAATCCCTTCCAGCTGATTTGTAGTATTTTTCTATTTGTTTTCGGGAAAACCGAAATTTCTCAAACATTCAGATTATTTTTATTTTTTTCTGCGAGAATATATTTTTCAAAAATTCATCGCCAGCTTTTTTCTTTTTTTTGAATTCCGCGGAAGAAAAATCGACGATATTGATTTCCCTCTGAATTTCCTTCATGAGAGGAAGGATCAGTCTCTTAGCCTCAAGGGAGGAGTGTTCACCGACAAGCAAAAGGTCAATGTCGCTTTCCTGCTGAAGAGAATCTTTGGCGTAGGAGCCGAAAATATAGGCTTCCCGCAAACCTTTCAGTTTTGAGAGTTTTTCTTTCAGCGATTCTTCGATTCCGTATTTTGCCCGGAAGAAATGCTCCAGCTCCCGAAGCAACGGGTATTTTTTGTTCAGATTGAAATATCTTTGGTTACCTTGCATCTCTGAAACGAGGACTCCTTCGTTTTCCAGTTCCTTCAGCTTCCTGAAGAGATTTCCCGGATTCACCCCCAAAAGATCCGCCAGTTCATTGACATAGTGGCGCCTCTTCTGGTTCAAGAGAAAATATCTCAAGACTTTAATTGTAATTTTCGAGCGGAACTCGAACATTTGTTATTGTTTATTATTACAATAATCATTGTATATTATTACAATAATATGTCAACCCCGGCTCCCCCCGCCGTCGAAATCCGCGGAGGATTGTTCGACCTTAGTGAAGCATTAATATCGCTAGGTGAATAAAGATAGTAATCTATAGAGTCCCCAAAGACCAAGTGATATACCTACGAGCGATATGAAGCCAAATATTTTTCCATAATTTACTACACCGGAATTTAGTCTTGTTACATAAACTAAGGTTCTATAATCAGTCATTCGCCTTTTTAATCCGAAAAGGAATGAATACATTCTTCCTTGAGATTCAAATTTTTTTCAAGATCTTCTCTTAATTCATCATTTAGCTCATCCATTTCAGGAAATTTATCCGGAAATAAAACCCAACAAAATTTTTTGAACTTATAGTGTAAAGTATATTTTTCGTATTCTTTTTCGCCAAAATCAAATCCTTTGATTAATATTTTTCCCCACATAATTTCTCTTTCTTTATATATCGAGTAAGTAATAGCAATAATATTCAACGCTATTGATAACAACAATATTTTTAGTGACAATGCAAAATCAGATTGATCAATTTTTTTATTGAGAAAACTAGAAGATACTATTGTGAAAAAAATACTTAATGCTCCACCAAGAAACAAAACAAGATAATACAGGTATTTTCTCCATTCCCTTATTATCGAATTGTATTCTTTATGAAATTCAAGCGTATCTTTCTTAATTTTTTCTAATTCTGCATTTTGTCTATTTTTTATTTCTTCAATATTCATTATAATTTATTATCTCCTTTTTACTATATGTCACTTCTTAGAGCGTTAGATGCAAAAGACACTAATCTGCTCTCGGTGGGTTGCCAGCTCCTGGAATTAAGTATTTTCTGCCCCTATCCTATTCCCAAACCGCCTGTTTTATCAAGAAAAAAAGCCCCGGGTGAGGCAGAAAGATCATATCTTATTTATTTTTCTCACTTCTTTTCTTTTAATTCAATCTCCTCTTTTTTATAGTCAAACTTGACGACAAACAAATCAAAGAATCCTACTTGTCCGAGCACTCCATATCCCATCTTGGCAATACCCGGCAGAAATCCCGCTTTTATTTTGTGCGGCCAGCCGCCAACCCGAATGATAATTGGATAAATATAATGAGGTTCAAGAGCTCCAGTTATTCCACACACATCCTGTCTTTCACCTGAAGTTATATCGATGCCTAATAATTATCCTATTTGAGCGTCAAATATGCAACAATCCGCGCCAGAGTCAATTAGTACTTCATAATAGACAGAATACTCTTCGTATAATATTTCAACAGGAATGACCGACCTCAAAATTTCCGGGCCGTATTTTTTGTATTTGAATTTCATAGCCCGAAGCCAACGTAGGTAATCAACTTCTCTGGCATGCGCGTCAAAATCGGGTCGTTATAACCCTTTTTTTTGCTTTTTCCATTACTTCTCTAACTGTTTTCCCACTCGCGACAACTGTTTTCTCATCTTGCTTCAAAGCAACCCAAAGACCTTTGTATTTTTTATAAATTTTTGTCCAATCAATAGCCATATAATGATATTACTATAAGTTAATAGGAAAGTAAAGCGTATTTCGCTCATTTTATTATACAAACGACGAGGAAATTTAAATTCATGCATGATGTAAAAACAGGCCACTTTATTTACCCTGATATTCAATGTTGGGGTGAAGGAAAAATTCACTTTCTTGCCCCTATCCTATCTCAAACTGCCAAATTTGCCAAGAAAAAAGGGGTACCAAGGTCTCGATGTCCAATGACACCAACTTTGATTTTTTTCAAAATCATTTCCTCCTTTTATTTTTAAGTTGCAAAAAACAGCCCCTGAGGCTGTTTGCTTTTTTCACGATTGAATTAAAAACTATCTAGTACACAAAAAAGCGAACAACCCCAAGCGATTCTGGTTTCGGTGATTCCTTCTGAAGTTGTTTGCAAAATATCTCATGCTTTCAGTTTATACTACAATACATTTTTCTGCAAACTAGATACCAAATACTTAATACTCTATACTTTATACATGCTATTCAACACATATTCTTGGCAGCATTTGCCCCAAAATTTAAATCCAATTGCTTTCAACATCGGCCAAATTGAAATTTCCTGGTACGGGATTATGTACCTGGTTGCTTTTGCGATTGTTTATTTTTTGGTCCGCTACCGGATCCGGACGGAGAAATTGGGAATTTCGTTTGAAACCGTTCAAGACTTTTTCCCATGGGGAATTGCCGGATTATTATTAGGCGCAAGACTCGGGGATGTTTTCATTTATGACTGGGGTTATTTCCAAAATCATCTCTCCCAAATTTTTCTGCCGTTTGACATTTACAACCACTGGCAATATATCGGGATTTATGGAATGTCGTATTTTGGAGGATTGATTGGCCTCGCGATCGCTTTTTATATTTTTTGTAAAGTAAAAAAAATAAGCTTTTTAGAATTTAGCGACCTTTTCGCCCCTGCCATTCCGCTTGCATTCACTTTCGGCCGGATTGGAAATTTTATTAACGGAGAACTTTGGGGACGCGTGACGAAAGTTTCTTGGGGAATTTATTTTCCGGCGGATTTTTCCGGACAGCTCCGACATCCTTCGCAGATTTATGAAGCATTCCTCGAAGGAATTTTTCTTTTCGTAATTTTATGGAGCATTAGAAAAATAAAATTTCCGGTCGGATATCTTACTGCGTTTTATCTTATCGGCTACGGCCTCGTCCGCTTCACCAGCGAATTTTTCCGTGAGCCAGACAACGGGTGGTTTGTTTTTTCGCTTACGATTGGGCAGTGGTTTTCGGTAGCAATAATGATAATGGGAATAATAATCATTTTCCCAAAAAGAAAGAGTAGCCAAAATAATGGCCAATCCGCTTGATAATTTTCTGTTTTCCCCCTACTATTTTATTAGATATTCTTACGTCAATTCCAACCTCTATGATCCCAAGATATACAAAGAAAGAAATGAGCCAAATTTGGAGTAATGAAGCCAAATTTCACAATTGGGCAAGAGTTGAGGTAGCCGTTCTTCAAGCGAAAGTTAATCTCGGCTTGCTCGACATCACCATTCCAGATAAATTGGCGGAAAAAATTAAAATTGATCCTACCGAAATCGACCGGATAGAAAAAGAAATTACTAGACATGATATGGCCGCGTTTCTCTTGCATACTTCTCCTCAACTTCCCGAAGAGTTGCGTCCGTTTTGGCATGCCGGAATGACGTCATACGACATAGAGGATACGGCTTTGAGCCTGCAGCTTATAGCAAGCGTAAAACAGATTATTGCAAGAATAAAAAAAGTAAAAGAAGTTCTAAGGATCAAAGCGCTTAAGTATAAATACACTCCGCAAATTGGGCGAACGCACGGAGTGCACGCTGAGCCAATCACATTCGGGGTGAAGTTAGCAAAATGGTATGATGAATTTTCCCGCCATGAGAAGAGAATGGCAAAGCTGCTTGAACAAGTTTCTGTCGGGAAAATATCCGGAGCAGTTGGGATGTACACGCTCGACCCAAAAATCGAAGAGGAAGCGTGTAAATTGCTAGGCCTTAAGCCGGTGATGGCAACACAAATAGTTGCTCGCGATATCATCGCTGAATACATTTCGACATTGGCGATCATTGGAGGGACACTGGAAAAAATCGCGGTTACAATTCGGACACTTCAGCGAACAGAGATTCTCGAAATGCAAGAATATTTTGATATGAAAAAACAAAAGGGTTCATCTGCCATGCCTCACAAAAGAAATCCGTGGGGACATGAGAATGTTTCTGGAATGGCGAACGTCATGCGAGGCTATGCTGGAATGGCACTCGCAACAATTTCCAGCTGGGATGAGCGAGATCTTTCAAATTCAGGACAAGAGAGGATTTATATTCCAGATTCTTCGATTCTTCTTGACTATATGTTCGCCCGCCTGACCGGTGAGATGGAAAAATGGATTATCTATCCCAAAAAAATGAAAGATAATTTGAATCTTACGAAAGGATTAGTATTTTCACAGAATGTGCAGACGCTACTTGCTGAAAAGAGCAGTCTGCCCAGAGAAGTTGCCTACAAGATTGTGCAGGATATTGCCCAGGCCTGCTGGGAAAACAAGAAGGATTTTTTTAAAGCCCTCAACAAAAACAAGAAAGTAAGAAAATACTTAAGTGAAAAGGAGCTTAAGAAATGTTTTGATCTCGACGCCAAGCTCAAGTACGTGGATTATATTTTCAAAAAAGTATTTGGAACAAATATCCCGAGCGGAGTCGAGGGATCTTAATAAATTACTAAAATAATATGGCCGGATACAAAAAAGGAAAACTCGTCGCGGAGGGGAAAACGAAAAAAATTTGGGAAAACAAAAATGACCGCAAAACGGTCATCGTTGAATACAAAGACGACATCACGGCTTTCAACGATCCCAAATTCACCAAAAAATTCAAAAGCAAGGGGAAGAGCTCTAATCACACAACCTGCCGGGTGTTCGAACTCCTCGCGAAAGCCGGCATTCCAACAGCCTACCTTGAACAAATTTCCGACATGGAGTTTGCGGCTGAAAAATGCGAGATGATTCTCTTGGAAGCCGTGTCCCGGCGCTATGCGTTCGGTAGCTATCTCAAGCGCAATCCCCAATTTGCGGCGCCTGTTGGCAAACCGCCGGTATATTTCCGCAAACTGGTCAATGAACTTTTCATAAAAAGCACCAAAGGAAAATTGGTAATTGGCGGAGAAACGCTGGTGAAAGGGCTTACGATGGAGCAGGACGATCCGCTGATTCTCGATCCTTTTCAGAAAAAATGGAAACTGATGTTTCCGAAAATACCGATTTGGGATCCGAAATCCGATTTGAAAAGAACCGTTGAGCGCAAAAAAGTGCTTCTGGGAGATTCGAAGCGGCTGGAGATTATAGACGAGATAATGCGAAAGACTTTTCTCGTCCTTGAAGGAGCATTTTCCCAAAAAAAATTCAGGCTCATTGACATGAAAATTGAATTCGGGATTACGGAAAAAGGAAAGCTCGTCGTCGCGGATGTCATTGACAATGACTCCTGGCGGCTTCGCGATACGGAGTGGAAAGAATTTTCAAAACAGGCTTTCCGGGATGGAGAAGCGCTCGGCGAAGTTGAATTCAAATACGGGGTTGTGTCTGATCTGGTAAGCGATTTTCCGAATATCCCTTCCCAGGCATTGGTCTTGTGGACGGGTTCCGAAAAGGACGAAATGCCGGAAGTTCCCGAGATTCCCGGAATATTGATGATAAAAAAAGTTATTTCGGGGCATAAAAAGACTTCTTTTTGTCTTGACGAGCTAAAAAAACTCGAGAGAGAATTTCCGGGCGGCGGGGTTATCATCGCCAAAGTGGGAATGAGCAACGGGCTCGGGCCAATTCTTGCGACTCACACCCACTGGCCGGTGATTTCCATTCCGGCGAGTGCCAAGTCATTTCCGGACGATGTTTGGAGCGCGCTTCGCATGCCTTCCGACGTTCCCATGGCGCTTATCGAAAAAGACTCCAACGCGGTTGATTTCGCGCTCAACATTCTTGCCAAAAAAAATCCGATTCTCTATATGAACCGGAGGTACAAAATCGAACAGCTCGACACGGATACTAATTAAACTCAAAATTCAAAGGTCCCTAAACTCGAAGCAATATTTACTTTATTTCCTTTATTTTTATTTCTTTCACACTTCCCCAATTCGTAGAAAGCGACGTTTGTTTTTTTGGAAACAGAATCTATCGCATCTTTCAGTATTCCACCCTCGCCGGAGCCGACCGCTTCCATTCCTATCCCCATATTGAAAGTCACGCACATATTTTTCCAGCTTTCTCCGCTTTCGCTTTGAATTAATCTGAATAATGGCGGCGGATCGGGAATTTTTTTTACGTATTTTATGCCTTTTCCCAAGTTGCTTATTTTCGTCAGCCCCCCGCCCGTGTTTATCGAAATGCCATGAAGAAGGCGAAATGCTTCCTTTTTTTTGAGCTCATCAATCAACAGTTTAATTACAATCGCCCATTGGCGCATGGGGGAAAGAATGGCTTTTCCCACGGTCATTTCCAGTTCTTCTTTATAATCTCCGACTTTATATCGTCCCGCATACTTGTTTTTTCCGAAAAGAAACGGGTATTTTTTGTTGTAATCGGAATGCATTAGCGCCGTTCTCGTGAAGGTGAGTCCGTTCGTCATCTGACCGGAGTTCGGTTTTTCCTCCCACTTCGCCTGCCCGGCGCTCGAAAAACCGAAAATCAAATCCCCCGATTTAATGTTGCCCTTTATTATGTCTTCTTCGCGAGCCTTGGAACGAATATCCATGTCGATAGCGTAAGAGTTCACTTGATCCGGAAGATCGGCGGTTTCCCCTCCCAGAAATTCGATATTGATTCCGAATTGTTTGTACAATTCAATATTTTTTTGGATTCCCATCCCAAGCTGCCCGAGAATTATGTCTTTCGGAACATTTTTTGAGTTTATGTTGACAACATCCGTAAGCTCGTAGTGCTCAATGAATCCGCTCGCGGCGATATCGCTCGCGTTCGAGGAAAGAGCGTCGTTAATATCTCCCTGAAAAATAGTTTCGTCTCTCGTTTCAAAATAGTGGAGGCACCTCTGGATGCTTTTACTGCCGCTTCCGTCGGAATGTTTCACTTTCATGAAGCCTGGATTTTTTTTATCACGCGCCATCACGCAAAAAGCGCCGGGAAAATCGTTCCTCACAATTTTTTCAAAGACACTCTTCACGGCACCTTTGTGCGGATCAACGCCCAATTTTTCGTAAATGCTCTTTTTCGCCATCTTATGCGCTATAAATTATTTAAGATGAAATCAACCCGCTCTTTGACAGTCGGCATCACCGGCACTTTGACAATCGGATAACCAAGACGCTTGTAACTCGATTCCAGCAATCTTTGAATCTTGAGTGCATCTTCCTTTGGTTGTATTCTCGCGTAATCCTTTTTGTAAGGATACATCTCTAATAGAAATATTTTTTTGTAACTGCTCCCTTCCACAGCTTTTGTGAGATATGTATCTTTTGTGGAAAGCCCCGCCATTTGATAATAGGCGATGCTGTCCGGAACACCAAGATCAAAAAAAATAATTTTACCTTTGGGCAATTTTTTTTCGAGTTCGACTTTCATCTTGAGCATTTTCTTCTGAAACGCTCCCTCGTCGCCCCGGATGTCTTCTATATTTTTCCCCCGGGCAATTTCTTTATCAATAAAAATTCGCGCCATTTCATACTGAACTTTGTATCCGCGCCGTTCCAGTTCCTTGAGAGCTGTTGTTTTTCCCGCGCAAGGACCTCCGGTGATGATGTACCAGTTGTTGCTTTTCTTCGCTGGCATTTTTTATTTGAAATATTTAACCGCGTTTTGGAAAATCTTTATCCCGGGACCATCTTTTGGGACTGGTTTTCCTTCGCGCATATATTTTTCCTTGAGATACGGCCAGTGGGGCAGCTGGTGAAAAAACATCGCCCTTTCCGGATGAGGCATCATCCCAAGTACTCGTCCTTCACACCCTAAAACTCCAGCAATATCTTCGAGCGAACCGTTAGGATTGGCTTCGAGATTCTGATAGCGGCAGATTTCTCCCCGGATATACTTCGCGGCAACCAATTTTTTTCTTTTCAAATCGGCAAGCGTTCTCTTGTCGGCGTAATATTTTCCTTCCCCGTGCGCGATCGGAATCATGAGCGTCCTGATCCCTTCCAGCCACGGACTCTTTCCTTCGATTTTAATATCAACCCACCTATCGAGGTATCGGGCTGAATCATTGAAAGTCAAGGCGCCGGGCAAGAGCCCGAGATTGGTGATAATCTGAAATCCATTGCAAATTCCGATTGCCAGTTTGTCCTCGCCGACAAAGCGCTCCAGTTCCTCCCAAAGGTGATTTCTCGCCTTGTTAGCATAAGCTTTGCCTGATCCGGTGTCATCGCCGTAGGAAAAACCGCCTGGGAATGCCAATATCTGGTAGTCTCTTAACCTTTTCTTGTTTTCAATCAAATCATTTATGTGGACAATATCTGCCCGGGCTCCGGCTTTTTCAAAGGCAAATTTTGTCTCTTCTTCGCAATTAAGTCCGTATCCCGAAAATACAAGCGCTTTTGGCATTTTTCTCTTCATAAAAATTCTAGAAATTCTTAAATTTTTCCTTATACGCTTTCAATGCCTTGCTAACTCCCAGATTAACAATACTTTCCCCTGTTTTATTCTTTATCCTGATGTTTTCGCCTCTCGTTATTTTTCCTATCAAAACCGGTTTATTGCGGGCCATTATCTTTTCAAAATTTTCCCTGTTCTTCGGCGCGACCGTGGCCAGAATTCTTCCCTGGCTTTCCGAAAACAGAACCTCGCCGTCGCTTTCGGCCGAGCCCGGAATATTCTCAAGGGAAATATCCATCCCCAGTTGCCCCGCCATAGCCATTTTCATGAGCGCCACCGCCAAGCCACCTCTTCCAACACTGATGGAAGAAGAAATTATTTCCTGCTGCGCGCATTCATAGAAATCTTCGTATATTTTTTTGTTTTTCGCCGCGTCAACTCTCGGAACTTTGTTTCCCAGATAATCTTTTCTTTCTTTCTGGCTGATCATAGAAAAATATTCGGAAGCTCCCAGCTCGTCATTGGTCTCGCCCAGAATGTATGCCAGATCACCCGGAAATTTCGGTTCGATTGAAACAGCCTTATAAACGTCGGGAATTATTCCGATGGCGGAAATGAGAAGAGTGGGCGGAACCGAAATCTTGATTGGATGTCCTTGATCGTCAAATCCTTTGAAGTCGTTGAACATGCTGTCTTTTCCGGAAATAAACGGCGTGCCGAAAGAAACGGCGCAGTCGTAGCAGGCTTTTACCGCCTGCTTCAGTTGATAGAGCTTTTCCGGCTCGTTTGAACTGCACCAGCAGAAATTGTCGAGAAGCGCCAGCCTGCTTATATCGGCTCCGCCCGATACCGCCGCGCGAATGGCGGAATCAATCGCCGAGCTCGCCATATGATAGGTATCAATGTCCGAGTAGCTTGGATTTATTCCGAAAGAAAGAGCTATTCCTCTGTCCGAGTGAAGCACCGGTTTTACAACCGCCACATCAGCATTGATTCTTCCCCGACCCTGAATGGGTTTTATTACCGATGTTCCCTGTACCTCATGGTCGTATTGGCGGGAAATGAAATCATAGCCGGAAATATTGAGCCTCCTTAGCATCTCCACGACCGTCTTCGTCCAGTCTTTTTTCGGCTCATATGGAGGCTCCTGGTGCCTCATGGCGATTTTTTTCGTCTTTATTTTTTTCTCGGGTAGCCCGTCGTGAAGAAAATCCATATCAACATCCATGATTGTCTTTCCTTTGGATTTCACGACGCACTTTCCGCTGTCCGTGAATTTCCCGATGACAGTGGCCTCAACGCCTCTTTTCTCCATTAGGTTTCTGAACTCTTTCCATTTTTTTTCCGGGATGGCAAGTGTCATTCTTTCCTGCGATTCGGAAATCCAGATTTCCCACGGTTCGAGCCCCGGATATTTCAAGGGGACTTTGTCCAGCTGAACCGCGCACCCGCCGCACTCCTTGGCCATTTCCGCAACGGAACACGAAAGTCCCCCCGCGCCATTGTCGGTGATGCTGTTGTATAAGCCCAGATCTCTCGCCTCTTTCACCACCGAGTCGCTAAGTTTTTTTTGGGTTATGGGATCTCCGATTTGAACGGCCGTGGCAGGACTGCCGCTGTCCATGGCTTCGGAAGAAAAAGTCGCGCCGTGAATTCCGTCCCGCCCCACCCTTCCGCCGATCATGACGACAAGATCTCCCGGTTGAGCTTTCTTGTTGTGGGAGTCGCGACCTTGAATTTTTCTTGGTATGAGCCCGACTGTTCCCACGAACACAAGAGGTTTTCCTCTGTAACGCTCGTCAAAAAAGACAAATCCCTGCGAAGTCGGGATGCCGCTGCAGTTTCCGCCGACATTTACTCCCTGAATCACGCCCTCCATGATTCGTTTTGGAGACAGCATTTTTTGCTTTCTTTCGGCGTCCCGGTACAAAGACCTTTTTTCTTCCGGATCGGCAAAACAATATCCGTAGATATTCACGATAGGTTTTGCTCCCAGCCCGAAGCCGATGGTGTCGCGGTTTACTCCCACAATCCCTGTAATTGCGCCGCCGAAGGGATCAAGAGCCGAGGGACTGTTATGCGTTTCCGCTTTGTGGGTTACGAGATAATCCCTGTCGAATTCGATAGCGCCCGAGTTGTCGGTGAAAACGGAAACGCAAAAATCTTTTCCGCCTTTCTTTTTTCTGATTTTTTCGGTGGCCGCTTTGATATAGCCCCTGAAAAGTCCATCTTTTATTTCATCCATCGGATCGGCGAAGATCGTGTGTTTGCAGTGCTCTGACCATGTTTGGGCGATGGACTCGAGTTCAATATCAGTCGGTTTTCTGCCAAGATTGTTGAAATAATTTCTGATGGCATAAAGATAATCCAAATCCAGAGCCAAGGGTCCTCTTCTGGTCCCGTCGGAATTTTCAATCCCCTTTTTCCCGAGGAGCGCCAGTTCTTCGTCACTGATATTCAGATCGACTTCTTTAATCAAAAAACTCGCATCCAATTTCACCTTGGGAACAACAATTCCCATTCCTTTGTCTTTTTTGTACTCGGCGTACGATTTAATTTTCGCTCTTTGGATCAACGGGTTGTATAAGCTGTCGGCAATTTTTTGGATATCTTTTTTTGAAAGTTTCTCTTCAACGAAAAAAACGAGCGAAGAATAAACACCTTCGCCGCTTTTGAATTTCTTTTTCAGCAAATCCTCTATAGTTTCCTTTGCGGTGTTCCCAACATTATCCGTCACGCCGGGAAGAAATCCAATCTCAACCGCCCAGTCGAATTTTTGCGGCATTTCACAATTACCGGCCAAAGCCTTTTCCATCAGAGGATTAGCCAAAACCTGCGCGGCTTTTCGGACTTCACCGGCGCTTATATTCGCATCAATTGTATAGCAGTCTCTGATCCGAACTGATCTTATTTTTCCCTTAAAACCAAGGTTTTCAAACTGTTTTTTCTTGACAGCGGCCCTCGCGTCGGGGATTATATATTTTATCTCAATTCTCGCTGGCATTGTTAAAATATCGCATAAATACTTTATTTAATGATATCAAAGCAACCACAAAAATACAATAAATTTGACAACCCCTTTACTAATTTGCGATGATGTTTTTAAAGATCTGACATCCAAAAAGCAGGAGGCGTCATGCTGAACAAAATTTCTCTAACCGGCAAAAAGTGCGTTATCGCCCACCTGCTCAATGAGAGTCAGGTGAGAAGTTTTCTGGAGTATTGCTGCATCCGGTCCGGACTCAAAGCCAAAGGTAGCCCTAAGGTTAAGCTGCACCAGAAACACATGGTGCCTGAAGCCTCAGGTTTGGGCGGCTACCAAAAACTGCAGGAAAATGGATCTATCGGGGTCAGTACTTTTCCCTATCTCGACAGAGATGGAGGGTTTGTCGAGGTTTCTGTAAAATTAACCGGAGAGGTCGAAAACTTCCGGGAAATTGCCGAGGCCGGCATTCAACAGTTTTTCGGAGCTCTCACGGTCATTGAAAACTGATTAAGTTCCGAAGAACCAGGCAGGGTCGAAGACCCTGCCTCTTTTAATTTGTTTAGAGATTAATTCTGATGTTTTATTTGCTTCTTAATATCCTAATACATTATATTTAAATCAAGAAACAGCACCTATCAAATCCAAAAAGAGGGTTGATTGAAAACCCGCAATGAAAACAGGAGGAACATCAGATGAATAACATTCCCTATCTGCTTCTTTGCGACTATGATCTAACCCTCTTTAATACCAAAGACCGCTCCCCCAGAGGGATCGGTCTTGCGGAGGGTTACGAGTATGCGGTCCTGCAAACTTTTGGACCGCAAGGATTAATTTATTTTCGTGAAGGGGGAGGACTTCACAATCGGGCGTGCAGCGAAGTTGTGGTTTCACTGGTAAAACGAGATCAAAATCTTCTCAATATTGCGCGTGAAAAACATGCGGAATTAATTTCCTCTTCTCAGGAACTGCTGCGAGTCATTGCGGCTCCATGGAATGAATCAAACCCGATAGCCACTCTCTCCGAATTGCTGGTTTATCATAAACTCCAGTTATTTCTAGAAGAGATAGGGCTTAACTGGCCTCTACCTTATTCCGGAGTATGCGATTTTTTCCAAACTGTTACGAGCTTAAGAGAAAAGGAGGGATTGCCAATTCAGATCGGTATTCTAAGTTCGGGACACACCCCCTTCATTGAAAAGACGCTTTCTCTTTGGAAAATCCCCTACCCGCGGATAATGGTTATGGATGATGACATCCGTTATCTGAAGCATCCAAAGGATCCCCAGGACAAGGTAAAACCGGCGCCATTCCCATTCAAATTTCTTCAGATCCGTTGGCTGAAACAGTTCAACGGCAATACGCCGGTTAGCCCGGCTCAACTCCGCGCCAGCCTGCCACGGATTATGTACTTCGGAGATGATCCTCACAAGGACGGAGGACTGGCAAAAAACGTTGGAGTTCTCTTTGGATGGTTCCGCGAGAAGAACAAGGATGAAACCGGTGCTTACCCTAACGAACTCCCTGAAAATTTCTTTTCTTTCTCTGATTGGGGCAAGGTCGTTGATTTCCTCGCACGGCGCGACGTGAAAAAAATGCTGAAAAGCGGCATTCCGCTGGAGGAAATTTTTTCCCATTTTTGAGAACAAAGGACGCCCTGCATGAAAAAAGGGTGGAATCAACTGGTTCCACCCTTGTTTTTTTACCTTTCAAACGCACTACCGCTGAATCCTTTTGGCGCTGGCTTTATTAAGTTTTCATCAGCCGGGGGTATCGCTCTTTCGCCGCAATTCGCGCCTGGTCCATCAGCGTTCTTTCCTCATCCGTTTCGTACACCCGAGGCACGGGAATGGGCTTAGCTTTCCCGGTTGCCAAAAGATAAAGCCCTTCGATCTGTACTTCGTGCTCGATCGGCAGCAATCGGCGGGAAATTTCTTCATCTGTTTCATGCTCCTAATAATCTTCGTAGTGGACATAGACGACATCGCCGTCGTCATAATCCTTGTGGGCATACTGGCAAAAGACAGGAATAGGCCGTTTTTCGCCTATCTTTTTACAGAACCAGAGCTGGGCGTATATTCTCCTCTCGTAATACATGAATCTTCCGCCGGGACCCAGGTGCTGGTTTAGTCCCTGAAAGCGCTCGGTGACATAATCCGGCGTATAGGGCTCCCAGCCCAACTGATGAAAATAATCCGGCCTGTAGATGTCCATAATTTCCAGAAGTTGCTGACCAAGGTTATCCCTTTTGCTATCGATGACGTAGATATTCTTTTGCGGAAAACCGGCATCAATGACTTTTTTTATTCCGCCAGCCATTGGATTACTTGAAATTATAGCCACGGTTTTTACTAATCCATGTAGTTTTCCACCCGGCTTTTGCGCTTCAAGAATAGCCAGATTTGTAGAACCCCCACCCGAAATTAAATTTACCGTAGTAATCATATTTCCTCCAAATCTAATAGGATCTTTTTAAAAGGAGCGACCTCCTGGCCCCTCCATTTTGCCTGTTATCAAGCTAACAAATACACCGCCCAAAAGCAATTGACAGAAAAAACTATATATGATACTATCATCAGCAGTTATCGAATTAGGCGTATCATCCCTCACCACTTTTACTTTTATGTATTTTATGTGTATCTCATAAAGAATGAGAAAAATGAGATTTACACAGGTTGTACAAGCGATCTTAGAAAGAGAATAGCGGAGCATAATAAGAACAGAGTTGCGTACACAAAGCATAAAGGTCTATGGGAAATCAGATACTACGAGGCTTTCTCTTGCAAATACGATGCATTCAAGCGGGAAAAGAGCTTGAAAAGGCACGCGAGAGGAACTCAAGAGTTGAAAGAGCGGCTGGCTGGCAGTCTAAAGTAAAAGTGGTGAGGGATAAAATAAAGTCGTTCGCCTAAGTGAGAACTATCTTGAGCCGAAAGGCCCGGGATTATTAACAAGTTAGGCGAAACGAGAAATGGATTATCAAAACAGACCCCAGCGCCAGATGCACGACGTGTCTGCTCTGGGACTCAAGTGCGAGGAATGCGGCGCCGAAATCAAAGAGCTTCCGTTCGAGCCCACCAAGCGCGACGACGGAACCTACGGCCGGCTTTACTGTCAGCCTTGCAACCGCAACCGGCGCAAAAGCTTCGGCGGCGGCGACAGAGGCGGATTCGGCGGCGGTCGAAGAGACCGATACTGAACCGAATCGCAAAACAACCCCGACACAACGTCGGGGTTGTTTTTGTTATTTCAACTGCTAATGTTACAATAACACCTGGATGCGAAAAGGATACAAAAAACTGCTCGTAATCCTTCTGACAGCCGCCGTGTTGCTGGCGGGATATTTCCTCTTTTTCTGGAAAAAGCTGGCCTCGGAACCCCCGAAGCCAACTGCCCAAAATAACCAGATCGCCCAGAATCAAAAAGGAGAAGCGAAAAACTCCGAAACGGAAAACCAGACGGAGGAAAAGAAAACCGAGCCAGCCGAAGAAAAACCCGCTCCCAATATCCCCGAAAAATTTCTTCTCGAAATTCCCTTCTATTCCCAGACTCCGCTTTCCAAATGGGACGCTTTTCACGAGGAAATGTGCGAGGAAGCCTCGGTCCTGAACGCCGGCCTGTATCTTGCCGGCAAAAAACTGACCAAAGAAGAATTTGAAGCCGAGCTTCAGAAAATGCAAAAAACCGAAAAAAAAGAAATCGGCGAGTGGAAAAGCACGACTATCACCCAGATAAAAAAACTAGTTGATGTATATTTTGATGGAGCGATAAAAAGCAAAATTGTCGATAATCCTTCAATCGAAGATATTGAAACGGAAATCTCTGCCGGAAATCCGGTGATTATTCCTCTTTCCGGCCGCGACATCGGAAACCCGAACTTTACTCCCCCGGGACCGGTCTATCACATGCTGGTCATCAAAGGCTATGATTCGCAAAACTTTATCACCAACGACGTCGGCACGAGAAAAGGAAATTCATACGTTTACAAAAAAGAAGTGCTTATGAAAAATATGCATGATTGGAACAAGAAAAATATACATGCGGGAGGCAAAAGAATTTTAGTGCTTACAAAATGACTAATTTCTATTAGAAATTGGATATTGGATATTCTAAAACTTGCCGTTTTGCCAAATCTGCTATAATATAACTAAAGCCATAACCAAAAAACTATTTTATGTACTGTTTAGTTGACTTCAGAAACCGTCCTCAACTTCAATATACTTTCCGATCCCGCGGAAAAGCCCGCGAGTATCTCGGGAAAATAAAAAACAATCCTTTGGGAGTGACTGCCATTTATCCCGACGGCCGGCGGGAGTATTTTGAACAGGGCCTGCCCAACGGGTTTCTCCGGCACTGCGACAAGAGCGCCCAAATAAAAAAGGGCTGTCACGCGAAATACAAAATCCGGGAACTCAATACCATTGACGGATTAAGAAGGAACGCGAGCACCCCGGAAAGCGCAAATCTTGGAAACTGGAGAGGAAAATCCGTTTTTTCTCTTTTTATGCTGGGGAATAAAAAAGTTTACGCGGGGCTGGCAATCGTTTCACTCATCGTATTTTCCTCTTCCTGGTATTTTCAAAATCAATACGGAGAGAACGCCATTGCCCAGTCAGAAAACGCGGGAAATGAAACCTCCGGCCGGGTTGCCGGCGCGGCTGACGAGAAAATCGGGAATTCCGAAGAACCGGCCGATTCGCTTCAGCTTGCCGACGAAGAAATCATTATGAGTCTTCTCGGAAAAATCGAGGAGGCAAAACAAGGAGAGTTTGAAACCGAAATTCTGCGCTACATCAAAGGCCGGCCGATGGAAAAAATGGCGCCCTATATCGCCAAACAGCCGAGAATCGTCGCCGCTTTCATTGTCGGAATTGCCATGAAGGAAAGCAAGTTTGGTCTTTACGCCCCGCACAGCGGCGGGCGGGATTGCTATAACTACTGGGGCTATAAAGGCCGGGAAAACACGACTGCTTCCGGATATTCCTGTTTCAATTCACCCGAGCATGCCATTCAGGTGGTCGGGAAAAAGATCAATTCTCTTGTCGCCCGGGGAATATCAAATCCGGCCCAGATGATCAGCTGGAAATGCGGCTCGACCTGCTCGTGGGACAACCCCGAAAACGTGCGCAAATGGATCGCGGACGTGGGAATTTATTTTCACAAGATAAACTCATAATTTTGCTTATATAAGCAATTTTTAGAGCGTCGTAAAAAACCCCTTGACGGCCTTTGCCGCTTCTGCTAGCATAACTCTCGTCAATAATAAATGGAGTAGCTATTAGTGCTATTCTTTTTTTGTTGTTCACCCCGTCGAATTTCGCGCAAGCGAAACATTCTGCGGGGCCTGCCCCGTTAAATATACAAATTTAACCGGGGCCGCAAGCCGAAAACGGCCCAAAATGGTCTTTTCAGCCCAAGATAAATTTTGAAAAACTTGCCAATGAGTAACTGGAGTAAATCCGCTTTCTACGGGGGGATTTATACCAAAACTCAACCGCAAACAAACTGCCTGCAGTGTGATGCGAAAATCAGCTGCAAATACTACAAATTCGCAAACCAGCTCAAAAACTATCAGGAAATTCTGAAGGCGGGCTGGGAGAAGTCAAAAAACTTGTCCCGTACCACAGGGACTTTCGGTCAGCTATATAGACACACCCAAACCAAAGTACAGGCAAAATGGCCTGTAGTGCGGGGACTATATCTTTCGATAAAAGACAACCTGAAGATCCACCTGACCAAAAAGCAGGAGCTTTACTGGCCGCTTTTGATTTCGGCCGTCCTTTTGCTTTTAGTTCTTGTTTCCAAAATCGCTTTTGCCGGGAGTCTCGCGTCGCCCAATAATTTTCCCATTGAGGATAGTTCGAAATTCAATCTGATCGGCTTTGAAAAGAAAACTGCCTCGGGAAAAATCTGCTCAAAAGATGAAAAAGCCGACAGCCGGATCGAAAAAGTAGCCGAAGCAAGCGACAATAAAAAAGAAGAGCTCAAAAACGAAATCGCAAGCGTCGTGAAAAATACTCCCATGGCCGCTATGATTGATTCTATTTCCGAAAAACCGCGTCCGGTCGCCGCTTTCATTGTCGGAATCGCGATGAAGGAAAGCAAATTCGGAGTCTACTCGCCGAAGAAGGACAGGCGGGATTGTTATAACTACTGGGGCTATAAAGGAAGAGAAAACGTGACAGCCGGCGGATATTCCTGCTTCAGCTCGCCCGAGCATGCCGTCGAAGTTGTTGGTGGAAAAATAGAATCACTTGTTGACCGCGGCGTGAAAAACCCGGCTCAAATGATTTCCTGGAAATGCGGCCGATCCTGCGCCGGCCACGGCCAAGCCAACGTTCAGAAATGGATTTCGGACGTGGCGATATACTTCAATAGAATAAATTCATAAAAACCTTCAGAAAAACGGCCTTCGGGCCGTTTTTCTTTTGTGTTATGTGTTGCGTGTTATGTGCCACGTGATCAATAATCCTTCAGTTTCCCCGCCAAACCGCTCTGCCTGATTTTTTCCAAGGCTTTGGCTTCGATTTGGCGAATGCGCTCGCGCGTCACTCCGAATTCATGTCCAACCTCTTCAAGCGTGTGCGTCACTCCGTCTTCAAGTCCAAATCGGATTTTCAATATTTTTTGCTCACGCGGGGTCAAATCTTTCAAAACCAAGTCAACGTGATCGGCCAGAAGTTTTCTGGCCGCGCTGTGATGAGGCATAATCGTCTCCGTGTCTTCAATGAAGTCTCCGAGAATGCTGTCATCCTCGCTGTCTCCCACCGGCGTTTCGATGGAAACGGTCTCCTGGGAAATTTTCATGATATGGCGCACTTTTTCCACTTCAATTCCCATTTCGGCCGCGATTTCTTCAGGAAGCGGATCGCGCCCCAAATCCTGCACCAGCCGCCTCGTCGCCTGCGTGTATTTGTTGATTGTCTCCACCATATGCACCGGAATGCGGATTGTCCGGGACTGGTCGGCCAGCGCCCGCGTGATGGCCTGCCTGATCCACCAGGTGGCATAAGTGGAGAATTTATAACCTTTTCGGTAATCAAATTTCTCGACCGCCCGAAACAAACCGATGTTTCCCTCCTGAATGAGATCCAGCAAAGATAGATTGGCGCTCCGCCCGACATATTTTTTGGCAATGGAAACAACAAGACGCAAATTTGCTTCCGCCAATTTTTGCTTGGCGGCAAGATCTCCTTTTTCGATTCTCTTGGCCAAATGGACTTCTTCCTCGGCTTTGAGAAGCGGAACTCGGCCGATCTCGCGAAGATACATCTGGACCGAATCCGCGGAAATGTCACCAAGATCCAGCGGAATGTCTATGTCTTCAACCTTTTTTTCCTGAATTTCGGCTTCTCTTTCAACTTCTCCCTTTATCACTTCGTCGGAACTGACAATCTTCACTCCGGTTTTTTCCAGTTTTTCATAAAGTTCCTCAAGCCCGCTCAAATTTTTTTCCACTTCGGGAATAGCGTGAAGAATTTCATCTTCCGTGATAAAGCCTCTTTGCTTTCCAACCCGCAACAGTTCGCTTATCTGACTTGTTTCTTTTGCCGCAATTGGTTTCCCCGGCAGTTTTGGAGCACCTTTTCTTTTTTTCTCTTTCGTTCCCGATTTTCTTTTTCTCGAGGCAACTTTTTTCCGAACAGCTTTCCCTCCTCTCCTTTCAAGCCTTCCTTTTTTCGCCGTTTTTCTCATTGCCCTTTTCTTCCGCCGTTTTTCCTTTCTTTTTTTCCCGGCTTTCTTTTTCCTCGCCATAAAAATGTTAACTTATTTGACTTAACATCGAAGTGAGATTCTGAAATTCGCCCATAAGTTCTTTGACTTTTTTCCTGTCCCCGCTTTTTTCCGCCGCTTTGATATCCTGCGCAATCCCGACAATTTTCCTCTTCATATTTTCGCTTTTCAGGCGCTTGAGGCTTTTTTTGAGCTCTTCCGCCGGGTCCAGACCCGACAAATCGCCGAACTCCACTTCCGCCTCAAAAACCGCTTCGTCGAGAAACTTCTCTGTTTCGTAATCAGGAAAAACGGCCTTAAGCGCCTCAAGGCTCGCATTTTCTCTTTTTTCTTTTATCGCTGAAATAATTTTTTTCTCCTTTTCGCCCTGAAAATCAGAAATGCTTACTTTCTCGATTTCCCGCCGGCATTCTTTGGGAAAAGCCGCGAAAATTCCGATCATTCTTTTTGTCAAAACTGACTGGCCGCCGGCGCCGGCAGTCTTTTGCTTTTCGGGGGAAACAGCTTCTTTCTTTTCCGATTTTACTTTTCGGATCACTTCAGACAAAACTTTTTCGCCCGTTTCCAGCTTTTCCGAGAGAACTCTTATCCAATGAGCCTGCTCCACGGGATTAGCGACGTCTTTTATCACATTGAGAAGCTCCCGGGCAATTTTTTTCTTGCCGACAGGGCTTTTCGCGTCGTAACGGGAAAAAGCGTCTTTGAAATAATAGTCTAAAATGCTCTCGGCTCTTTCAACCGCCTCTCGCCAGAGCTTTGGATTTTCCCGAATGACATCGGCCGCGTCTTTTCCGCCGTCAAGCAGAATTATTTTAACATCTAATTCACTCCCAAGACAAATCCTGATGCTTCTTTTAGCCGCCTCTTGGCCGGCCACGTCCATATCGAATCCGATTTTCAGGTTTTCCGTATAGCGCTTGATGGTTTTTACCTGCTCCGGCGCGAGCGCCGTTCCTGAAACGGCAATTGTGTTTCCGAATCCGGCCTGATGCGAGGCAATCACATCCATATTGCCCTCAACCAGAATCGCCTCATCTCGTTTTTTGATTTCAGTTTTGGCCAGATGCAAGCCGTACAAAATTTTGCTTTTGTCATAAAGCTCGGTTTGAGAGGTATTGATATATTTAGCTGTTTTTTCATCGCCTCCTGGAGCCACCCGGGCGGAAAAACCGACCACTCGTCCCATAATATCCTGAATGGGAAACATAATCCGGTCCCGGAAACGGTCGTAGTATTTTGTATCTTGTATTTCGTATTGTGTATTTTGTATTTTTTGTGCCGAATCTTTTTCGACCAATATTCCTGTTTTGGAAATATCAGCAATATCATAATTCTTCTTTAGTAAAAATTCCAGCAGATTCCGCCATCCGTCCGGCGCGTATCCCAAACGGAATTTTTTTATCGTTCCATCATTGAGTCCCCGTTCATGCAGGTAATTCAAAATTTTTTCTTTCCCTCTTCCTTCCCAAAGATTTTTCTCGTACCACTTCGTCGCCAACTCGAGAATTTCAAATAATTTCTTTTTGCTGGATTCCAACTTCTCATCTCTCGCCTCCCGCTTCTTAAGCGTAATCCCCGCCTTCTGCGCCAGCTGCTCGAGGGCTTCCCGAAAACCGATTCCCTCCATTTCCATGACAAATGTGAAAATGTCTCCGCCTTTTGAGCACCCAAAACAATGAAAACTCTTTCGCTCCTCGCTTACCATAAAAGACGGCGTTTTTTCATTATGAAAAGGACAGAGAGCTTTCCAGTTGCTCCCTGCTTTTGTGAGCCGGATATACTCACCGACCAAATCAACGATGTCTATTCGATTTTTTATTTCTTCAACGTCGGAGGACATTTAAGCTAATAACACTCTAGCTGAAAGCCAAGATTTATTCAACCTTGCACGCCTATTTCCCCAATCAACCATTCTTTATACTTTCTACTGAATCCAACCGGCAGTTTCGCAACACACGGCACCGAATAAGAATGCATTTTTTCGACTTCGCTGACAATTTTCCGGTATTTTTTCTCTGTTGTCTTTCCAATCAGCACGTACTCTTTGCTCTGCTCGATTTTGTTCTTCCACCAATACAAACTTTCAATTGGAAAAATATTAGCGCAGACAATCAGGCGCTTTTTGAGCAAATACCGCGCGATTTTTTCGGCTTCTTTTTTGGTCGGATTGGTGATATATACAAAAACGTATTTCATGTTTTCCATAACCCGTGCAAATTGCAGTATTCTCTCGCAATTATATTTTCCGCCTCGACGCAAAATTCGGCTTCGGGCTTGCCCGCCAAAGCTTTAGCGTCGGCGGGCGCATCTCCGGGTTTCAGAAATTTCCGATAAACTTTTCCGTCAACCAGAATTTCGATCCACTCTATATAGTGAGCTTCCTCCATCGGGTGAGGTACTGACCCGACTTTCACTTTCACTCCTTTTTCTGTTTTTTCAATCACCGGAACGTGTTTTTCTAACCCCTCATCCTGATTTTTTTTCAATCAGTAATTCCATGGGCTCATTACAACAGACCAACTGCCCCGCTCCCGCGTGCACAACTTCCACAACATTCCCGCAAATATTGCATTTATAGATCTCGTTTATTTGTGTCACGAAATCCCCTTAATATTTACTATTTTTTAATACGCTAACGCCTATCATTTCTTCCGATTTTATTCATTCTCCAAACGCAGCCTCCATTTTTTCACCATCTCCACCGCCTCCTCGTACTCCTCCTTGGTAATTGGTCCCTCAAGCTCCGGATATTCGCTTGCCTTCCAGTAGGGGCGATACTGGTCCATGATGTTTATAAAAGTATTTTTGGAAATTTCCGCCGCCAGAAATTTCATAACTTCTTGCGTGCCAGCTAGGTCATTGGGCAGAACCAGATGGCGAACAAGCAATCCTCTTTTGGCAATTCCGTCTTCAACTACTAAATCTCCGACCTGCCAGTGCATTTCACGGATAGCTTTTTTCATTATGTCGAAATAATCAGAAGCAGCAGAATATTTTTGAGCAACCTTATCATCAGCATATTTGGCATCGGGCATATAGATGTCGACGATTCCATCCAGAAGTTTCAGCGTCTCAATTGAATCGTAGGCATTGGTGTTATAAACAAGAGGAATCTTGAGTCCCCTTTCAACCGCAAGCGGCAAAGCCTCGAGAATTTGCGGAACTTGGGAGGTGGGCGTTACGAAATTTATATTGTGACACCCCAAGCTCTGAAGCTCCATCATCATCTGCGCCAATTCCCCGGCATCAACTTCTGCTCCAATGCTCAATTGCGAAATATCATAGTTTTGGCAATAAACGCAAGCCAGATTGCAACGGGTGAAAAAAATTGTTCCCGACCCGCGCCGGCCAACCAGACAACTTTCCTCGCCAAAATGGAGGTGATGCGACGAAACCATTGCCTTTGCCCCCAGTTTGCAAAACCCTCTTTCACCTTCCAGTCGATTCACCCCGCACTTCCGCGGACACACGCGGCAATTTGTAAGCAGCGTTCGAGCTTTTTTGATTCTTTTATCAAATCTCTTCTTGCCAAGATTAAGATAGGCAGGATATTTCATTTAGCTAAACTTCTTAACTCCTCCTTCGCCAGTGTCAATTATTTCTTCGTTAGGAAAAAGTATTTTTCTCACTTTTTTAACCTTCTTAGCTCCTTTTTCGCTTTCTCCAGTATTTTTTTCTGTTTCAAGTCCAAATTCTTCCCCGCCCGGTTGATATAGAAATTGAGCATTGACATCGCCGACTGAAAGGGACCGGCTTTGCGCCTAGTGCTCCCCATCGCCGAACGCATCAAAGACTTCGCGATTTTTTTCGGATTTTTCCACGTAAATACTCCTGTTTCAAGATCGAGGGCGGTACTTTCTTTAGTTACTTCCTGTGACCACTTGGATTTCTTTTTTCTAGCCATTAAAATACTTTTTTATATACCCAACTTCTTTTTTCAGAAACGCAATATTTTTTATTTTGATATCGCCTTCAATAACAATCGGCACATATAAATCTTGAAGCGGTTGAATAGATTTCAGAAAATCTTTTGATACTATTCGCAGAGATTGATGGGTTCTTTTTCTAAAAGTTCCGCTAAAATGAATTTGAGATATCCTAGATCTATATTTTTTCACTATGTATTCTGTTTCGTACCTTGACTATGAATAGGCGTGTGAGACATCGAGGCAGAGCTTTATATTCCGATACCTCCTGAAAATATTTTTGAGATTTGACGATTTGTATTTGCTATTGATCGAAAGATTTTCCGTTGCAACATTGAATTTATATTTTTGAAGAACATGGGGCGGGGGCAAATTGTCCGGATGAATTATTACATTCTTCGCATCCACCTTTTTATATAATTTCTCGATAACATCCAGTTGCTTAATTAATTCTCTTCGATTTTCGCTTTTCTTTGCTAATTCAAAAGGAGCGTGAATAGTCACATATTCCAGAAACTTTAACTAGGCTGTGTTTCGTGGCGACAGTTGAGTAGCATACAATTCTTCCCGCGACCCGAACGTTATCTCAATCCCTGAAACATCCAAATTTCTAGCATATTTGATTAATTTATCTTTATCCTTTGATTTTTCCCAGCTCCAGACATTGCCCAAAGCAAAACTAAAAATTCTTGGCATAAATAATTGAAAAATTTTAATTGCGGCGGGGACTTTTCTTTTGCTAGTCTTTACCAAAATTTTAGCTTCGCCACCTTTTGAGTTTCGGAATTGTGCTTTCCGCCATTTCGCGGGCTTTTTCTTCCGGCATTCCGAATTTTTCCATCGCAATTTTCACCTGCATTTCAATGAATTCCGGCATTTCCATCTTAGCCGTGAACTCGCCGTTTTGAAAGCAATATCTGCAATACTCACTACTCGGGCTCCCATCCGCGTTCGTCCCAAAATCTTCGGGCTTTGCCATCGGCATCCCGTAGCTTTGACAGATTTTTCCGCCGCCTGGCACGGTCTGCACTTTATTCATGGTTTTATTTCTTAAAATTAATTATTTTCGGAAGGGGAGGGAGTCGAACCCTCGATACCTTGCGGTATACCCGCTTTCCAAGCGAGCGCACTAGGCCACTATGCGACCCTTCCAGACTATAAAGCGAGGCTTAGTTGCCTCGCTTTTAATCTAGCAGAAACATGGTAAAATTCAAATTACTTTTCCATTTTCTCTATCTCGACCATCGTCTTTATCACCGTATCGGGATTCAAGGAAATCGAATCGATTTTTTCTTCAACGAGGAATTTGGCGAAATCGAGAAAGTCTGACGGAGCCTGGCCGCAGATGCCGACTTTGCGGCGAGCTTTATGCGCTTTTTGGATCACTTGCCGGATAAGTTCTTTCACGGCATCGTTGCGTTCGTCATAGACATGCGAAACCTTGGCACTGTCGCGGTCCACTCCCAAAGTCAGTTGCGTCAAATCATTCGAACCGATGGAAAATCCGTCGAAAATTTTTGAAAATTCTTTTGCTAAAATAACATTCGAAGGAATTTCGCACATCACATAGACCTGAAGTCCATTCACGCCGCGTTTGAGACCGTATTTTTCCATTTCGGCGAGTACTTTTTTTCCTTCTTCGACCGTGCGGCAAAAGGGGATCATCGCTTTCATGTTCGTGAGCCCCATCTCGTCACGGACTTTTTTGAAAGCCAAACACTCAAGCCGAAACCCTTCTTTGTAGTCATCGTCGTAATACCGCGAGGCGCCCCGCCAGCCGATCATCGGATTTTCTTCCGCCGGCTCGAAATCGGCGCCGCCGATGAGAGTCGCGTATTCATTCGTCTTGAAGTCTGACATTCGGACAATCACATCCTTTGGATAGAAGGCGGCGCAAATCCGCCCGATCCCTTCGGCCAGTTTGTCCACAAAAAATTCTTCTTTGTTTTTATAGCCCTGCGTAAGCTCATTGATTTTCTTTTTTTCCTCTTTGTCTTTCACTTTTTCAAAATGAATGAGCGCCATCGGATGAATTTTGATGTATTCGGTGATAATGAATTCTTCGCGGGCGAGCCCCACCCCATCATTGGGGATGAAAGACAGGTCAAACGCCTGTTCGGGATTTCCCACGTTCATCATTATTTTAGTTTTAGTTTTTTTGATTTCCCGGAGATTGGTTTTTTTGATTTCAAATTTCAAGAGTCCCTCATAGACGTGGCCCTCTTCGCCCTCGGCACAGCAAACTGTTACTGGTTTTGTGTCTTTGATGGCGTTCGTTGCGTTTCCGGTTCCGACAATGCACGGAATCCCAAGCTCGCGCGAGACAATAGCCGCGTGGGATGTCCTGCCGCCGGAATTGGTGACGATGGCCGCCGCAATTTTCATGATCGGCTCCCAATCCGGATCGGTCATCTCGGTCACCAAAACTTCTCCTTTTTTGAACTCGGAAATCTTGGCCACTTCTTTGATCACATTGGCTTTCCCTTGTCCAATCTTATTCCCCACCGCCGCGCCGGAGCATAAAATTCTTCCTTTTGATTTCAGAATATATTCTTCGAGAACATTTTTCTTTTTTTGCGACTGAACGGTTTCGGGCCGGGCCTGGACGATATACAAATTTTTGTCCCGTCCGTCTTTGGCCCACTCGATATCCATCGGTTTTTTGTAATGCTCTTCAATAAGCACTCCCCAGTTTGCCAACTTCAAAACTTCCTCATCCGTGAGACAAAAATGTTTCCGGTCTTCCTGAGAAACTGCCACGTTTTGCGTCGAAGCGCTTCCCCCGACGGAATAAACAAGTTTTGTTTCTTTGCTACCCAGCTTTTTCCCGACAATGGACTTAAAGCCCTTTTTGAGCGTCGGCTTGTGAACAAAAAACTCGTCCGGATTGACTTTTCCTTTGACGATATTTTCCCCGAGTCCCCAAGAGCCGTTGATGACAACAACATCTTTGAATCCAGACTCCGTGTCGATAGTAAACATCACCCCACTTGAAGCCTCATCCGAGCGGACCATCTTTTGTACGCCCACCGAAAGAGCGATTTCGAGGTGATCAAAACCCTTATCCACGCGGTAGGAAATGGCCCGGTCGGTAAAAAGAGAAGCAAAACATTTCTTAATAGACTCCAGGAGCTGATATTCGCCGGTCACGTTGAGATATGATTCCTGCTGGCCGGCAAAAGAAGCTTCTGTTAAGTCTTCAGCAGTTGCCGAGGAGCGAACGGCGACGTCCACTCCGCCCGCGAAATGATTGGTGTGGTCTTTTCTGTCCCAGGAAATTTTGAAGCTGCGACTGGGATTATATTCTTTGGAAAGTTTCACGTACGCGTCAACGATGGCATTCCGGAGGTCAACTGGAAATTCCGCCGAAAGAATGGCTTGGCGTGCCCGATATCCCCGCTCGGCCAGATTTCGCATATTACCGGTATCAAGACCCTCGAGAATTTTTTCAATATCGTCATCAACTTCATTTTGGCGCAGGAAATACCGATACGCTTCCGAAGTTATCGCAAAGCCATCCGGTACTCGAATGCCTTTTTTTCGAAGATTCCGGTACATCTCCCCGAGAGAAGCATTTTTCCCACCAACGAGAGGAACGTCTTTGATGCCGGTTTCCCGAAACCAAAGAATATATTTGTTTTTTCCGCCAGAGGCGCCTGCCCGAATTGCTTTGCGAATCAAAGCAGGCGGGGACCAGCCTTTGGCTAGCATTTTCTTATGGCTTATCATTTATTTTTATTTTCAAATTTTGAACTACTTTATCTCTTCTATCTTAACGAGACTCATATGCTCCCGTTTGACATGCGGGCGGCCGGCAACAATTACCACCCGGTCACCTTTCTTAAACACTTTGTTTTTTTTGAGAGTTTCAATCGAACGATCGAGTAGCTCATCCAGATCCCGGCAGTCAGGGAGGATGAAGCTCTCAACGCCCCAGACAAGGGTGAGTTGATTGCTTGTTTTCTCGTTGTTGGTCATCACGAACACTTCCTGCTCCGGCCGGTGGCGGGTAATCATCCGGGCTGTAAATCCGCTGACGCTCGCCACTACAATCGCTTTTGCGCCGCTGTCTTTCAAAAGTTCGTGGGCCGATTGGGCCACCGCCGCCGAAACCGAAGACGTTTGGTCTCCCAAAAATCCGTGTCCGAGATCATCAAAAGGCGATTCTTCCGTTTTTTCGATAATTTGACGCATCGTCCGAACCGCTTCAACCGGATATTTTCCGCTGGCCGTCTCGCCGGAAAGCATAACCGCGTCGGCATGGTCAACCACGGCGTTGGCGACATCCGTCACTTCAGCCCGCGTCGGCCGGGGATTCCTGATCATCGAGTCAAGCATTTGAGTGGCTACAATGGCCGGCTTTCCCGCCCGAAGGCTCTTGGCTGTCATTTCTTTTTGCAAAATCGGAATCTCCTCCTGCGGCATTTCAATCCCAAGGTCGCCCCGGGCCACCATGATCGCGTCCGCCGCCCGGAGAATCTCGTCAAAATTTTTCACTGCTTCCCTCCGTTCAATTTTGGCAATCACCTGCGGCAGCCGGCCGTGGTTTTTTGTTTTTTTCTTGATCAATTTTTTGAGATTTCCAATTTCTCCGGCTGATCGCACAAAAGACATTGCCACAAAATCAACATCTTGAGACAGAATAAAATCCAAAACTTCTTTGTCTTTTTGTGTTAGCGCTCCGATTTTTGCCGAGATTCCGGGAATATTCACACCTTTTTTCGGCTTGATAATTCCTTCGTTCATCGCTTCGCACTTCACGAACTTCCCGTTTTTGCCGATAACTTTCAGTTTGATCAATCCGTCTTCAATCAGAATCTCGTTGCCGAGTTTTGCCAGCCTAACTGCTTCCGGAAGGTCCAAAAAAATAATTTTTCCTGCTTCCCCCAATCTCCCCAATTTCCCCAATCTGCCTAATCCGGCTCCAACCCGAACAATTTCTCCTCTTTTTACTTTTTGATCCTTGCCATTTGCTATCCTTATCCTCGGCCCCTGGAGATCCGCCATTATCCCAATCGGCCGTTTCATCTTCTTCCCGATTTTCCTAATCTCTCTTATCACCCTCCCGTGCCAGGCAAAATCAGAGTGCGAAAAATTGAGCCGGGCGACGTTCGTCCCATCTTCAATTATCTTCGTCAAAACTTTTCTTCCCTCCGACGCCGGGCCGATAGTGGCGATAATTTTGGTACGTTTCATGATCTTATTGTAAACCAAAACGAGCAAACTTAAAAGAGCTTGCTCGCCTTACATTTCAAGAAATTGCCGGCTGTTCTAACTTATCAGCTTGAAACCGCCAATCACCGGAAGCTCCTTCATTTCGCCTTTGGCCGCACTCACGATTCCCAAAATCATAAACACAAGTCCGGCAATGGCTACCAGCGGCATAAGGAAAATCCCGATTACAACGAACGAGAGAACCGCTGAAACCGTCCATCCGATAAATCCAAAGAGAAGAAGATCCAACTGCTGATTGGCATGAAATTTGGCAAAGGGGCTGTTTTTCGCATCCGTCACTAAAGGGATAAAAAACAAAATCGGAATAATATAGCCAATAATAGCAAAAGCTTTGTTTTTTTCCGCGTCTTGCGGATCCGCTTTTTGAGTTTGGTTTTCTTCGGTCATAAATTCACCTCGCTTTCTGTTTTAAAGATTTTTAATTTATTAGCAAACTTCCAAGTTCGACTTGATTTCCCTTACTATATTAAAGCATACTTTTTAATTCTCGCAAAATATCGTCCGGGATTGGGTCTCTTTTCGGACTTATTCCCGAATACCGCCACGTACTGATCAAACGAATCTTTTGCTGCGTAAAAGTTTTTCTTTTTTCAGCCAAAGACTGATTCCCGCCTGCTTTGATTTGCAAAGCAATTCGGGCAGGTGCCTCTGGCATGACATTTTTACTTTTTCCTTTTATCTGGTACATTGCCCAAATTTCACTCGACCATACTCTTTTTCCATTTTTGGTATGAGTCGAGGCGGGTTGCATAACCGCGATGGTATTTGCCGCCACTCCCTCCTCCACTCTCTGCGGATTATTCACCAAGCGCAAAACTCTCTGAGCCGTCAATCCATAATGCCTCATCTTCCCAATGGCGTGCTGTGTCCACTCATATTTTTCCGTATTTTTGGGAATTTTAAATCGCATATAAAAAACTTTCTAAAGTGTAGCCTTAGGAAATAATTACACATCCATTCCCCGCAACCTCTTTACTCTCTCCGCGATCGGCGGGTGGGTTTGGAAGAGATTTGATATTTTTTTGCCTTTGAAAGGATTAGCGATAAAGAGATGCGCTGTTGCTCGGTTGGCGTGGCGCATCGGCGTCGGGTCGGCGGAGATTTTTTCGAGCGCGCCGGCAAGGCCTTCCGGATAACGGGTTAACAACGCTCCGTCGGCGTCGGCCAGAAATTCGCGCTTTCGGGAAATAGCCAGTTGCACAAGCATCGCCGCCAGCGGCGCCAAAATCGATAAAATTATTCCCGCAATGAATAAAATTAATCCCAGTTGTCCGCGATCCCGGTCACCATCTCCGCCTCCAAACCACGCCCAGCGGCGAAACCAATCAGCCATAAGAGCCACAAACCCGACTAAAACTACGATAATAGTCGAAAGCAGTATGTCTCGATTGCCGATATGGGAAAGTTCGTGGGCGATAACGCCTTCCAATTCTTTCTTCTCCAATTTTTCCGCCAGACCCGTTGTAACAGCAATCACCGCATGTTCCGGATCACGCCCGGTTGCAAAGGCGTTCGGAGACGGATCATTGATGACGTAAATTTTCGGCACCGGTAGTCCGGCCGTGATGCAAAGATTCTCGACAATGTGATAGATTTCCTTCGCGTTTTCGTGGGTCACTTCCTTCGCCCCGCTCATAGCAAGAACAATTTTGTCGCTCCACCAGTAAGAAGCAAAGCTCATGAGCGTGCTGAAAATAACCGCGACGACCAAAATCACCGAATTGTTCATCGCCTGCGCGAAAACATATCCAACACCAATGACAAAGATTAAAAAACCTGTGATATAGATCCAGGTGAGTCGGGTATTTTTATCGGCTTGGGTATATATTGTCATGATATTGCAATTCGTAAATTGTAATCAGTAATTTGGATTTACATAAACCAAAACCGAAGGATTTTCTATCCCAATTACAAATTACCAATTACTAATTACAAGTTTTAGAATTCCACTTTCACGGCCTCTTTAGCTTCACCTTCCGCTTCAAAAAATTCCCGGGCAGTAAAATTCAGCATTCCCGCAAAGATGTTGTTCGGGAAAACCTGAATTTTTATATTGAAGTCGCGAACGTTTCCGTTGTAGAATCGGCGCGATGCCTGAATTTTGTCTTCAGTGTCAGCCAGTTCTCCCTGAAGCTCCAAAAAATTCTGATTTGCCTTGAGATCCGGATAAGCTTCCGCCACCGCAAACAAACTTTTGAGAGTCTGCGAAAGCATATTTTCGGCTTGCGCCTTGTCGCCGGCCGATTGGGCCGCCATCGCCCGGGTTCGAGCTTCGGTCACTTTTTCAAAAACTTCTTTTTCGTGCTGGGCATAGCCTTTCACCGTATTTACAAGATTCGGGATGAGGTCATACCGCCTCTTGAGCTGGACGTCAATGTCACTCCAAGCCTCATCCACCCGGTTTTTGAGTCGGATAAGCCCGTTATAGATCGCAACCGCCCAAATGACGAGCACGGCAACTATTCCCAATATAATCCACATAACCATATGTTTGTTAGTTAATGCTTATTTTTTAATGTCAAAATAACGTTACTGATTAATGTCTCTCTCCATCGCCGCCCGCAACATCACCCTTGCAAATGAAACATTTTCTTTCACTCTGTCTCCCTTGTTACCCAGATAATCCAGTGAAGAATTTTTAACAAGCGACAAGTCCACCCTATTGGAATACGCCCCCGCCACTTTTCCTGATTCAACGCCGGCAATTTCTAGTATTTCTTTTCTATAAAAAAATCCGATTTGAAAGAGCAGGAAAAATAGTAGCACCAAAGACGCGCCAAAAGCAAATTTTGGAAGAAATGGCAATTTCCCGACCGGCTCCGGCGCAAAACTCGGCGAAAATCTTCTCGCTTCATTTCGGACCTCAAATTCTTTTATTGTTTCCTGATTTTTCTTTTCAGTCTTCTGAATCTTTACCTGCACTATTTTTCTTAAATCAACTGTCGGCAGTCTTCTCCCAATCCGCAGAGAAGTAAAATCTGTCTTTCGCATATCTGCTTTCCGTTCAATTTGGTTTGTTTGGTTTGCCTGATTCACCGCAAATGCTTTTTGCAATCCGGGTTCTTGTTTCAGTTCTGTTTTTTCCACCGCAATTTTTTCTTTCTCGACAGGTTTGATTTCAGCTTCCAATATTTTTGCTTCCGCTTTTTTCGCCGCAATATCTTTTTCAAACTCCCAAAACCACTCCCATATTGTATACCAGCGTTTGCCAATTCGGATTGAACCGAGATCACCTCGCCTCGCCAAAAGACCCAAATACTCTTGGGCATATTTTTTTTCTTTGGCAACTTGAGAGAGCAAGACAAATTTTTTTCTGAAGTCCTCCTGCATAGCTATATAATACAATAGGAACGCATTTGATGTCTACAACAAATATCGGGTATTTATTCCCGCACTATATAACTATTATGCATTATACAATTTTTACTTATTTCCATTTTCGCAAAAGTTATTGTAAAATATAGCTATGGAGACTTTCAAAGACTATTTTATCCTTATTGTTCCCCTCGCCGTAGGAGGATTTACTCTTACTCTTAAGTTTGTCATCTTTTCCGTTAAACACGGGGTCAAGTGGGAATATTTGCTAACCCACGGCCACATGCCAAGTTTCCATACGGCCTTCACTATCTCGACGTTAACCTCGATCGGCTACTACGCCGGCACTGCCACTCCAATCTTTGCTCTTGCCGCCATTTTTGCCATAGTCATTATCGATGACGCCATCAGACTTCGAGTTTACTTGGGTGATCAGGGAAGATATCTAAACAAACTGGTTGAGGAATTGCCAATTAACAAGAAAAAATTCCCTCGCCTCAAAGAGAGAATCGGCCACCGCATGAGCGAAGTAATTGTCGGCGGAATAATAGGCTTTGGACTTACCCTAATTCTCGCAAAACTTCTCGAATCACTTTAGGGTCGTTCCAAGGAATTCTTTTTTTGCCGATTGCCATCGTTTCTTCCGCTCCTTTTCCGGTGACAATGACAATATCTCCGCGCTTTGCAACTTGCAGAGCTTTTTTTATCGCTTCGCGGCGATCCAATATACGCCAGGCGTTCATATTTTCTTTCCGGTATTTAGAGACTCCGTCAAAAACTTCGTCAATAATTTTCTGTGGATCCTCATTATACGGATCTTCATTTGTTACGATACAATAATCCGCATGCCGCGCCACAATCTCTCCCATAATCGGACGCTTGCCTCGATCTCTTTCCCCGCACGCCCCAAACACAGCAATAATTTTCGACTCCCCCATTTTCCTTATTTCCCCAATCTCCCCGATTAATCGATACAATTTCTCCAGCGAATCCGGCGTCACCGCGTAATCAACAATTATTTCAAGTCCGCGATCATTTTCGATGCGTTCCATTCTCCCCGGAATTTTTTTTATCTCTTCTAGCGATTCGGAAATTTTTTCGAGCGGAATTCCCTGTGAAAGCCCCACGCAAGTCGCCGCCAGAGCATTTTCGATATTAAATTCGCCAGGCAAATGTAAAGTGAATTGAGAATTGTGAATTGAGAATTGTGAATGATCGATATTCAGCTTAATATTTTCAGCTACAACTGTTTTAAAATTTGAAATTTGAACTTGATTTGAAATTTGAAATTTGAAATTTGAAATTTTTAAGGCATAGCCGTAAATTTTCCTCGCTGGATACTTCAGAAAATCTTCCGCATTCTCCATATTGAGATTGACTACTGCTACCCCATTTTTATTTTTCGCTATCATCGCAAACAATTTTTCTTTCGCCTTCCGGTAATTTTCCATCGTCTTATGGTAATCCATGTGCTCCCGCGTCACATTCGTGATGACCACCACATTAAAATCCACGCCCCAAACCCGATTTTGATCCAGCGAATGCGATGTCACTTCGATCACTGCATAATCACAGCCGGCTCGAACCGCCTCTCGCAAATGTTTTTGCAACCGAAAACTTGAAAGGGTCGTGAATTTTGTATCGTTTATCCATTCTTTCTCGCCAATCTTAAAATTAATCGTCGAAGCGACCGCGATTTTGCTTGCCCTGTGGCCATCAGGCTTTACGGGGCGCCCCGCTTCTTCCAAGATCTTCGCAATCATCTGCACTGTCGTCGTTTTTCCGTTCGTCCCCGTTACTCCGATAACCTTCAATTTTCTCGACGGAAACCCATACCAAACATTCGCCAAGACGGCTTGGAAGAGATGGTAGATATTTTTGATGGATTGGGGGATAACTTTCTTCATTTTTCTAGTGAGCTAAGCCCGACTTAGCTCAGTCATTATAAGAGTCTTTTTATTTTCTGCAATATTTTATACAAGCTGTATTTTCCCGGATTTAAAACTATATCCCAGCACCCCGGAAACCGAATCGGCTCAACTTCCGGCGCAAAGCCGGTTTTGAATTTTGTGATTCCTTCCCGACTACTCATGTTATGTGTTGCGTGTTGCATGTTGCGTGATATTTTCACTCCTCCAAAATCATACCTCACGCATCCGGCTTTTTTTGCATCCAAGATTTGCTGCCACTGGAGAAGATACGGTGCCATTACATCGCGGTAAGCATAATCCGACGCCCCGTGCATGTAGGTCGCTACTTTTCCGAAAAAAGAAACGATGTTTGCGGATATAACTTTCCCCTCATATTCTGCCACGTATAATTTCAAAACGTCGTCCGAAATCATCTCAAACATTTTCCGATAATACTCATCCGGATGCGGCGTTATTTTATCGCGCCTCGCCGTAATTTTTATTAACCTCAAAAACTCACCAAAATACTTTATGCTTTCTACTTGATACTTGATACTTTTTACTTTCACTCCTCGCTTTTCCGCCAATCTTATATTGTATCTCGTCTTCTGTTTCATCTGCGCCAAAATTTCCCCTTCGTTTCCCGAAATATCAACCACCAATATCTCCCCTGACTGAACATCAACCGGCGATTTTTTGATCTTTATTCCGCTCGGTAAATTTTCTTTAATTAATTTCAGATCCTCCTCGCTGTTCGGTTCAACCCGAATCCATCCAATTCTATTCTTCCGAGCTAAAATAAACAAACCGTCCAAAAACTTTTTTATTTTTGATATGTATATTTGCTTTTTGCTATTTACTATTTTATTTATTATCGGGCCGCGCGGAATATAAAAATAATCACCGACTATCGGCAATGTATGAGTGATGATGTTCGCATATGCCACTGGTTCGCCGTCGTCATCACTTGCTGAAACGTCATGCGTTTTTCTACCATAACTCTCCTGAAACTTCCACCAGTGTTCCGACTGCAAAAAACCGCCGTCAGGAGAATTGATTTGAATAAAGTTATCAGTCTGATTGTTTGCCATGTATGAATTGTCATCCCTGCGAAAGCAGGGATCCAGAAAATTAATTGCTAGATTCCCGCTTTCGCGGGAATGACAAGTATTACTTCCCGAGATTCTTCAGCGCCTGTTTCACCCTATCTGATACATCTTTGATATCCTTCGGCACGACTTTCAAGGCTTCGCGGGCTTGCGACACCGTATACCCCAAAGAGGCAAGTGCTTCAATGGCTTCCGAATCGGCTATGGCCGCTCCTTGGTCTTCGCCCGGAAGCTCCGCGATTCTGTTTTTAAGCTCGAGGATGACCCGCTCGGCTGTCTTTTTGCCGACACCAGATACCCTGGTTAATATCGAGGAATCACCGGAAATCACCGCCGCTCGGATTGTTTTTGGTTCGGCAATGGAAAGAATTCCAATACCCGCCTTCGGCCCGATTCCGGAAATGGAAATGAGAAGTTCGAACATTTCAAGCTCGTCCAAAGTCATAAAGCCGTACAAAGATAAAGTATCCTCACGAACATAAATGTATGTGTAGAGTTCAATCTCATCTTTTCCGGCAATTTTCCCCATTGCGAAATCGGTAACAAAAATCTTGTAACCCACGCCAGCTACATCCACAACTACGTAATGATCCCTGAAAAAGGCAATTTTTCCTTTGATTTTAGCAATCATTGAGATGCGAATTTACGCGAATTACAAAGCGAATTAATCCGAATAATAATATTCGCATACATTTGCTTAAACATTCGCGGCTATTCGCATTCTAGCATTTGGTTGCCAAAAAACAAGCGTTGTGTTAGAAATACTAAGGTAAAAATAATCTACTCATTTATGCCAATAAAGCAATCTGCCAAAAAATATCTGCGCGCCTCACGAAAACGCGCAGCGCAAAACGCGAAGATTAAGAAAACTTTCAAGGAAGCGGTGAAAAAAATTAGCGACCTGGCAAAAGCCGGAAAAATTGAAGATGCCAAAAAAATGTTTCCTTCTGTCCAAAAAGCCCTCGACAAAGCCGCCAAAGTCGGTGTCATCACCAAAAACACCGCCGCCCGCAAAAAATCCCGGCTTGTGAAGATGATGAAGAAAGCGGGAAAATAATATCTCTTCCAAATAAAAAGACCGCCCTGATTCAATGTCGGAGCGGTTTTTGGCTTCATGGTCTTTTTCTAATCAACGAGATTAGGAATTTTCCAATTTTCAAATTCCCTTAACAAAAAGGCCTGAATTCGGCAACGGCCTTTTTATAATTTGGCCATTATAGGTTATTGCTATGCTCGCCACGCCACTTCCCAGAAAGCAATAAGGGCAAATGTTATCCCTCCGGAAAGCGCGCATGAAACCAGATGGATCCTGACCGCTTCCCTTGCAAGATTCACAAAGATGAAGACTTATTTTCAATCTTTTTTTCCCAGAAATGACGACTAGTGGAATGCGTCGGTCGTGTTTGAGCTTGATAGCAATCCACCGCTTGAAAAAATTATATATTTGATTATTGGCCTCCCCGATATTTGCTTTCTTTTCTGCACGAAGAAATTTTTGAATCGCCACAAACATTTGCCGGTCAGAAACTTCTCTTGCCTCCATAAGTATTCCTCCTTATTTCATCCCCAGCTCTTTTTCCAGAGCGGCGATTTCAGTTTTAAGTTTCTCGATCTTATCCGGCATCTGCACAAGATATTGTTCCTTGCTTGCCAGCACTTTGAATTTTTTCAACGCTTCCTTGAGTTCACATCCGTCGTCTTGAGTATAAGATTCTTGAATCAGTTCACCGATTCGTTTGGCATATTCCGGGCATATCTTTATTACTTCTTTGGCTTCTTGCGCTTGGACTTCCGGAAGATACCATCTCCAAGTGAATTCGGAGGAAAATACATGAAAGCATACGACGAGATAGTACAGAAGAAAAAAACAACCAAAGACAATTTTCAATCGTGTTGATGATGTTCCGCCAAATTCAAGATGCAAAAGTATCCACAAACCGCATACTGTAGCCGCGAGAGCCGACAGAACAATCACCTTCAACACAAATCCCGATAGATTATTGCACCACCGCGCCAGTTTCTTTTGAAACGGATTCAGTTTTTTCATCGCCATATCTCCTTTGGATGTTTTATTCAATTGTTAAACAACAGCCCTTTATAGATATTTCTCAATTTAGTGTCAAGTATTTTGTCTAATTTAAAAGAATAATTGGCTTTTATAACAGCAGTAATGCGATTATTGATTGTAATTGTTGACAATTTTATTGACACTAAAATATAAGCGTGCTATCCTAACCTCACCCTAACCCTCTCCTTATCAAGGAGAGGGAAATCGTCGCCTCCTTCTCCTTAACAAGGAGAAGGCTGGGATGAGGTGAAAACTTATGACCCTCGAAAAACAACTCCAACAACTCGGATTCCACGAAAAAGAGGCAAAAGTGTATCTCGCCTCTCTTCAGCTTGGGCAGGACACGGCTTATCACATTGCCCAAAAGTGCGGACTGAAAAGAGCTACGGTATATTTCACGCTCAACCTCCTTGTCGAGCGCGGACTCGTTTCCATTTGGAAAACAAAAAAGGCGACGCTTTTTCGGGCCGCCAACCCTAAAAAGCTTTTCACCCAGCTCAAACGAAAAGAAGAAACGCTCGCAGAAATTTTTCCCCTACTTCAATCAATTTATAACTTCGACGAAGACCGGCCGAACATCCAAGTCTTTGAAGGGCAAGAAGGCGTGCGGCAAATTTACGCGGAAATTGTTGAATATCTCGCGAGAGGAAAAGAAATTCAGTGCTGGGGAGACATCAGTCATGTTTTCGACTACCTCGAAGATATAACCGAAAAATTATTCAGAGAAACCAAAACCAGAAAATACAAGATCCGGGAAATTCTGAACGCGAGTGAGAAAAACAAGGAATACGTGAAATCAATCCGCAAAAACAAAAATCCGAATCATAAGATCCGGTTTCTTTCGGAAGACAAAATGTTTTCCGGAAACGACAATATTGTTTTCGGAAACAAAATGGCCATCTTTTCCACCCAAAACAAGCTTTTCGCGACTGTCATAGAAAGCCAGGATATTGCCAGATCATATAAAATACTATTCAACCTCGCCTGGGAAAATGCAATTGATTAAAAAATTTATTTCTTCATTTTCAACCGATAGACATTCGTCTCCCGCAATTCAAATTTGAGTTTTTAATAAAGTTTGTTGGCAACAACGCGGGAAGGACGGCTAGTAAGCTCTAGAAAATGAAGCCTTTGTTCTTTGGCTCGTTTAATTAAATGATTCATCATTTTTGTTCCATACCCCTTGCCCTGATGTCTGGGATGAACAACGACATCATCAATATGCGCGCCCTTTTGCACCAAGCTTTCGAGATAATGCAAACTTCCCATACCAATGATTTTCCCCTCGATCTCTAGCAAATGCACTTCCAGTGAGGGAGATTTTTTCAATTCTTTGAGTCTTTCTTTCTCGATTTTTATTCCCTTGTCAGATAAAACTGCTAGAAGATCGTTTATATCATCGGCATGTTCGGCGGATATTTTCTTCTTATATTTTAGTTGATAAATTTTTTCTTTTTTATTCATAAAATTTATTCGGAAACCCGGCTTCTTAAATTTTATATCATCGCCACAAATCTATCCAGCGCCAGTTCAATATCAACTTTTCCGGTCTTCGACTGAATATCAATCTCGCAAAGTTTCTTGTATAAATTCTTCAATTCCTCAAGGGAAAATTTTCCTGCCTGTTCCGCACTTTTTTTCGCCACAAAGGGATGAATCTTGAGTTTACTGGCAATTTCCGGCGGTGAAATATTTTTCTCGGTGAGTGGTTTCACCTTCAAGAGATTTCGAAACTGGAAAAAATACATCGAAAGGAGATAGAAAGGATCATCACCGGCGCTCAAATGGTCATGAAGCAATTTCACGGCCGTTTTTTTGTCGCCCCGCGCAAGCGCGTCAACCGTCCTGAAAATATCCGTGTCAATTTTCGATTTCACCAAAAACTCAACGTCTTCGCCCGTAATTTCTCCGCTATTTTTGTAGTTTATCAACTTTTCAATTTCTTTCGAAAGCAAATCCAGATTGTTCCCAATAAAAAGAGACAATTTTTCAACCGCCCCGGCGCTAATTGAAATTTTACCGCCCCCCATTTCCCTGATCGTCCCAGTTATCCAATTTTTCAGTTTCACCCCGTCGAGCATTTCAAATTTCTGGCATTTTCCCGCCTTGAGCAAAAATTTCGCCAGCGGATTTTTTCTGTCAAGATCATCCCCTTCCCAAAAAACAAGAATGGCGCTTTCAAATTCACCTTTGCTTTTTCTCTTGAGAAATTCAAGCAGGCTCTCGCCGGCCAAATCTTTTTTCGCAAGAATATTTTTAATCACAATCAGTTGTTTTAATGAAAACAGACTATCTGAAGAAGCGTCGAGGATAATTTTATCTAAATCGTGGTCTTTCTCCGAAAAATCAAACAGTCCCGCCACGGCGGGATTGTTTTTTTCAGCGAACTTTTGTTTTATCTCGGCAAGTTTCCGGTTTGAGCGAAACTCATCCCCGCCGTAAAGAAATATAATCATGTTGTTTGCCTAACGTTCGATGTTAGGGTTGCAGTACCCACTTCAGCGCCTGCCCCGGCTCGAGAACCTCAACCCAGATTTGCCCGGGAACAAACTTCACTTCTTCACCCTTGTCATCGTACATAAAAAGTTTCGAAGCCCATTTGGACTTGTCCTTTTTCCAGCGGCCTTTCATTTCTTTTCCGTTGAAATAATAATAGGCATCGCCCTCACTCACCGAGTCAAATTGGGGATCGCCGATCTGAACATTATTATACTGACCTTCGATTTGCTCAGAAGAAGCGATTACAATTGCAATGTTTTTTGGCGCCAGTCTCTTTCCATTGTTCGCGTCAATGTCAGCCACCTTGTTCCAGCTTCGAAGATAGGTATTGGTCGCTTTGTCATAATCATAATCTGCCGCGTACGGCCCGGCAAAACCAACCCGCAAATGCCCTCCGCTCGGCCGCTGATCCACGGGAGCTTCAGCTTGGTGAGGATAACCCGAAAATTTGTTTTCCATTCGATAGTTTCTCGCCTTGGCACATTCCAAAAGCTTGTCGAATCTGGCAAACCCATTATCCGGCGCCGGAACTCCCGCTTTTCGAAAACCACATTCGGGGGCCTTGTTTCCAAAACTGCCGTTGAGATCAAGATTGTCAATCACTTTTTTGTTCAAAATATCTCCGGCAAAATGAGATCCTCCCCAATGGGCAAAGATCGCGTCCCATCCGGCGGCCAGCGCAATATAATCATGACGGGAAGAGCGAATAGAGCCCACTTCGGACGGATTTCCGCAAACATAAACGGCCATAAGCCGCGTGATACTGGCAGTAATCGCCGGCATTTCAAGAACGAGATCGGCGTCTGAAAACCCGCTGTCGGGCCGCACCGAAAGATCAGCCGCTTCCATCACCGCAATCGGCCGGCGGTTCCAGTTCGTACAGGTAAGACTCGTAAAGGGACTCACTTCTCCGGTATTCAGCGGCGCGCCCATTTCCACTTCTCCCTTCATTGAGTTGAGGTTCAGAGGATTAACCTTTTTCCTGTACCAGCCAAAATAAAATACCAGCCCCGCCATAATGACCAGAATAACAATGATAATTATCACTTTAGTTTTCTTCTCCGTAATCTGAAATCTTTCGATTAAGTTCATATTTTTTATTTTAATAATTACTTCTGGCACCGGGGGCAAAAGAAGGTCCCGCGTTGCCCCATTTTTTCTCTCTGAATAATTGTACCACACCGCGGACATTTCTTGCCAGCCTGACGGTAGACTTTCATAACTTCCTGAAATCTTCCCGGCGCGCCAGCTGTGTCGCGGTAGTCGGAATCTGACGTCCCGCGAAGTTTTATCGCTTTTTCAAGAACTTTTTTGATAGCTATGAATAATTTTCGCCTCTCTTCTTTTTTTACTTTATCCGCCGGGCGGCTCGGCAAAATTCCGGCTTCAAACAAAATTTCGCTGATATAAATATTTCCGATTCCGGCAATTTTACTCTGGTCCATCAAGAGTAGCTTGATTTTCGTTTTTCGCTTGTCCAGAATCTCGTCAAATTTTTCAAAAGTGAAATCGGCGTTCATTGCGTCCACTCCTAACTTCCCGATTTCCCCAATCTCCCCGATTTTATCCGAATCCACCAACATTATTTTTCCAAATTTTCGAAGATCCGAAAACTCCAACGTTCTCCCGGATTTGAGGTAAAAAATATGATGAATATATTGATTGACTTTTTCAGAAAAATAATCACCCCCCCTTTTGTTCCCCCCCTTGGCAAGGGGGGGAGGTGGAGGGGGGATCCTGTAATTTTTCGGCTTAACGAGCAAATGTCCCGTCATTTTGAGATGAATATAAATCGTTCTCCCACCCGATAAATTCAAAAAGATATTTTTTCCAATTCTTTTCGCTCCCAAAATTTCTCTATCCCTTATCTCTTTCTCAAATCTCTCGAGCGGTATTTTCACCGACTTTTTCCAGTCACTCCAAAAACCGGTGATTATATCACCCTTGATTTTTCCGTTCAAATCCGAAATGATTGTTTGAACTTCGGGTAATTCCGGCATAAGCGCTTCGCTAAATTTCCCCCCAATTATCTCCTACTTTCACGTCTGCTGCCAGCGGGGCTGAAAGTTTATAGATGCTTTCCATCGTTGCTTTGATATCTTTGGCGAGTTTCTCCACTGCCTCTTCCGGAACTTCAAAAAGAAGTTCGTCATGAATCTGAAGAACCATTCGAGCTTTAGGATGTTTCTCTCGAATCAATTTATCCGCTTCAATCATTGCCAGTTTGATAATATCGGCCGCCAGCCCCTGAATGGGCATATTGACCGCCATCCTTTCGGCTTGATTGCGAAGCTGAATGTTAGTCGAATTAATCTCCGGAATATAGCGGCGTCGGCCGAGTTCGGTCTCAACATAACCTTTCTCGCGAGCGGAAATTTTCACTTCATCCAAAAATTGAGCCACTTGGGGATAGTTCTCAAAATATTTGCGAATGAATTCGCGGGCCTCTTCCTGCTTCACTCCCGCGCTCTGGGCAAAGCCGAAAGTGCTCATTCCATATATAATCCCGAAATTGAGAGCTTTGGCCGCCCGGCGCATCTTGTCCGTGACTTTTCCCGGATCAATCTTATTGATTCGGGCCGCCGTTGCCGTGTGGATATCTTCATTATTAAGAAATGTTGTAATCATTTTCACGTCGCCGGAGAGATGAGCGACGATGTGAAGCTCGATTTGCGAATAATCAGCGCTTATCAATTTGTAGCCGTTTTCTGCTTCAAAAGCGGTTCGAATAAGCTGTCCCAGTTCTGTACGGATAGGAATATTTTGCAAATTTGGCTCTGAAGAAGACAAGCGGCCAGTAGCTGTCACAGCCTGATTGAAAGTTGTGTGAATTCTTGATTTTTCATCAGCCAGATTCGGAAGTGTATCGAGATATGTCGTTTTCAGTTTGAATAATTCTCTGTACTCCTCGATTTTTCCGATTATTGGGTGAAGACCTTTTATTTTCTGAAGTTCCGGCGAAGCCGTTGAAAAACCGGTTTTCCCCTTTTTAATGTCTTTGGCGGGAATTTTCAGCTTTTCAAATAAAACTTCCCGCAGTTGAACCGAGGAATTGACGTTGAATTCAGCACCCGCCAATTTTTGAATTTCCTTTTCCAGCTTCTTGACTCTCCGGTCGAGCTTGGCCGAAATTCCCTTGAGCACTGTTTTGTTTATCTTTATTCCCGCCTTTTCCATATCAGCCAAAATCTCAACGAGTGGCATCTCAAGCTCCTCAAAAAGATTCTTCAATGTTTTCTCTCTTCCCTCGGAAATCTGCTCCCGGCTGATTTCCTCGAGTTTTTCCTCGAGTTTTTCCTTGAGCGCGAAATTATAAGCCGCCTTCTTGCATATCTTTTCAATTTGCCCTTCGTTTTCCTGAAAAATAAGGCTGGTTTGCCCGGATTTTTTGTCCTCTTTTTCAACTATTACGTTTAGCTCTTGCATAATAAGATCCTCCCAAGATAGATTTGATCCGGAACTCAAAAGGTAGGCCGCGAGCTGAACATCAAAAGAAATTCCTCGAAGCTTTGTCCCTAATTTGTTCAAAATATTCCATTCTCTTTTGAGGTCGAAGCCGATTTTTTCAATTTTTTCGTTTTCCAAAATATTTTTGAGACTCGCGCCGATCTTGGGAATATAATTGGCTGAACAGGAATCACCGCTTATCGCAATGCCCTGTTCATCGACAACAATTGAAATGATTTTAGGGGCCTCTCCAAATTCAAACGCTTTGATTTTTTTCCATTCAACTTTGCCCGTCCCTTGCTGACCAGCTGATTCTTCTTCCTGCACATCTTTCAGGTGGTCTTCATAACCCGGCAATCGGCGCAGCAAGCTGAAAAATTCGAGCTCCCGCATGAGATTGATGACTTTCACCCGGCTGAAATCTTCAGCCAGGCACTTCTCAAGATCAAATTTCACCGGAACGTCGTCAACGAGGCGCGCCAATTTCTTGCTGAAAAAAGCCTGCAGCTTGTCACGCGCAAGTTTTTTGCGAATCCCCTCTTTTATCTCCGGAAGATTTTTATAAACCCCTTCGATGGTTTTGTATTTCTTGAGAAGCTCTGTCGCCGTTTTTTCGCCGACCCCTTTGACGCCCGGAAGATTATCCGAAGGATCTCCCCGAAGCCCTTTGTAATCAATCATCTGCTCGGGCTTGAGGCCGTATCTTTCCAAAATCTCTTTCTTGCCATAGAGCACTGAATCGCTCATTCCTTTCCGAAGAGCGAAGACCTTTATGTTCTCGTCGACGAGCTGAAGCGTATCGAGGTCCCCCGTCACGACAATCACCTCCACGTCCGGATGAAGCTTTTCTGTTTTTCTTGCAAATGTGGCAATGAGATCATCGGCTTCGTATCCTTCTTTTTCGACAATGGGGATATTGAAAGTCTCGACAATTTTTTTCACTTGGGGAATTTGTTCATAGAGGTCGTCGGGGGCCTTTACCCGCGTGGCTTTATAATCCTTAAACTCTTTATGCCGAAAGGTCGGCTCCTTGAGATCAAAAGTGGCCGCGATATAATCGGGCTTGAATTTGCCCAGTACGTTCAAAAGCACCGAGGTAAATCCATAAACCGCATTCACCAGCTCTCCCTTTTTTGTGGTCAGCAGAGGAAGAGCGTGATAGGCGCGGTGGATTATCGCGTTACTGTCAATCAAAATAAGTTTTTTTCTAGCTAGCATAAAGAATTTCTTTCTTAAATGTAAAATGTAAATCTCAAAATGAAAAATGACAGTGAAAAATCTAAAATGTCTGTGAAATACGGAAAGAAATAAATTTTACATTTTGAATTGTCATTTTGCACTTTGATTTTTGAATTTTGAATTAATCACGATCCTTCTTCTATCACCTTTTAAACATCTAAATTTCAGCCAGATTGCTTTTTTTGGAATAACTTTTTTTATTCTCTCCGCCCACTCAACAATCACCACATTGTGTTTATCTGAAATAATCTCTCTCCATCCCAAGTCCAAAATATCTTTCGGCCCGACTCGATAAGTATCAACGTGATAAATGTTTTGTATAAAGCTCGGCTTTGAGGAATTGCGAGCTTTAGCGAGCAAGGGAAAAGCCGAGCTTTGATCGGATTTTCGAATTTTTCTCTCGTAACATTTCAGTATTACAAACGTCGGACTAGTATACGGCCCTTTCGCCCCCAGTCCCCTCAAAACTCCCTGCGCGAAAGTCGTTTTCCCGGACCCAAGCTCGCCAGTGAGGCATATAATTTCCCCGCCCCGAAGTTCCCTGGCCAGCAATTCCCCCAGCTTTCGGGTTTGAGCGGGATTTTTTGTAATATACGCTTTTTTCATTATATCCAATTCTGGCATAAAAATCATTTTTTGCAAAAAGAAAAGGCCAGCTTAGTCGATATTTTGACTTAAAACTGACCTTTGCCTACCGAACGGCATAGGCAACTAACGCCAATACCCTCGCCGTCGGAGTTCCTCCTCCTGGGCCCGATTACGGCCTGCCTCACGAGCCCGGTTTAGCGCGTCCTGATAACGCCGCTCAGCCTGCTGGCGCTTTTCTTCCCAATAGGCTCGGTGATATTCCGTGACAGGAGAGGGCTCTGCCCACCGGATATACGAGCCACCATACAGCACTGACGGATAGAGTGTTGGATCGTGGACACAGCCGGAAAATAACACGGCCGCGACAATTACCAAAAGAACTACACGGAGACTTCTCTTCATAAGTCTCCCTCCTTTTCTTTTTTTTATTTTTGACCCCCAATTTTACATCCAAAAACCGCTTTTGTCAACCCCCGTGAAACATTTTACCAATTATCCTCATTTTATGCCTCAAAACATCGTTTTATACAATAAAGAAAGTTTGACGTTTCCCGCTCTGTTTGATATGTTAAAATATCAAACTTCATATAGCACATAACACGGGACACGGAGCAAATTTTATTTTCTTGTTCCTTGTCCCTTGTTCCATGTTCCATGACCTTATCCATTCAAGACCAAATCAAAAACCAAATTGAGTCCGCCGAAAGCGTTTTGATGCTCACCAAGTCCAAAGCTCCAAGCGACGCGATTGCCGCCAGCTGGGGATTTTTTCATCTTCTAAAAAACATCGGGAAGAAACCGGTTTTGCTCAACAATAATTCTTCGAAAGACAGAATCAATTTTCTGAAAAATCCGGATAAAACAGAAAAGGAAATCGTCGGCGCGCGGGATTTTGTTTTGTCCTTTAGCACAACGCGCAACAAAATCATTGATTTTCGAACCGAAGACAAACTTGATTCTTTTGAAATATATATCACCCCTGAAAAAGAAACGATTGACCCGCGGGATTTTTCCTTCATCTCGGCAAAATTCAAATATGATCTTCTCGTCATCCTCGGCTGCCAAAGTTTGGAAAACCTCGGGGAGCTGCGGGAAAAAAACGCCGACCTTTTTTTCGAGGTCCCTATCGTGAACATCGACAACGCAAGTACGAATGAAAATTTCGGACAAATCAATCACGTTGACATAACTGCTTCCTCTCTTTCGGAAATTTTTGCCGGCCTTGTCAAGGATCATTGGGAAAAATTCGTGAGTTCCGAAATCGCCCAGTGTTTTTTGACCGGCCTCTTGGCGGCCACTTCCAATTTCCAGAACAAGAAAACAACCCCCCAGACATTCCTCACTGCTTCGTGGCTCATTGAAAAAGGCGCCAACCAGCAGGAGATTATCCGTCACCTCCTCAAAACCCAGTCCTTTTCTTTTATGAAGCTGTGGGGACGCGTCATGGCCCGGCTTAACTGGGACAAAAACCTGAAGCTGGCCTGGTCGCTGGTTTCCATCGAGGATTTTGTCCAAAGCCGCTCCAAGCCAACTGACCTTCCTTTGGTCTTGGAAAAAATAAAAGACAATTTTTCCGCCGGGCGATTTTTTGCCGTGCTTTATTCCGAATCGCTTGAGCGGAGCATGGCGCTCATCAAAAATTCGGATTCCGAACCCTTGAAAGATATCCAAAAAATTCTGGGAGGGGAAATCAAAAATGGGCATCTGGAAATAGTTTTTGAGGGAAAAAATATTGTCGAAGCGGAGAAGGAGTTGCTGGAAAAGTTGAAGAGTGCTGGAAAATAAACTTGCCTAAACAACTATATCAAACAGGCCTCGAGGGTTTGTTTTTTTGTTGCGAATGAAATAAAATATAGCTATGCCAAACGAAAATAAAAACATACACGAAATTCACGGAGCTCATGAGGAAGATGTCCGGCGGATTTTGGCGAAAATGAAGCACGAATCCGAGGAACAGCAGGCCGCCGCCATAGCCGCCGTTTTGAAATTACCCTATATTG
>Ga0210018_1000020_pt1 | contig 59070 bp, 55 predicted proteins | sample CryGeyCG2014_010_2_FD_183967 | JGI IMG/M metagenome (GOLD analysis project Ga0210018, IMG submission 183967) | Groundwater microbial communities from aquifer - Crystal Geyser CG09_land_8/20/14_0.10 (SPAdes) (version 2) | ecosystem: Environmental > Aquatic > Deep subsurface > Groundwater | place...
GTATATCAAAAATAAAAATTGGAAGCCAGTTGAGATTAACAGAAACTTAATTTTGAGAATTCCATTAATTTGTGACATCGAGATGTATGAGTATGCGGAAGCCGCGCCGCCCGACACAACGCCACCGAATCCACCAACAGGAGTTACGGTTAGTTAGTTTAAAGTTCAAGGTCTTAGCGGCCAGTTTAGACAATAGTCATGGTCTTTGGGTGTACCAATACCTGCGACCAACGACCAAACCGGCTGCTCTGACTAATGACTTTTGACTAGATCTTAGCATTGTTTAGGTCTGACCTGAACAGCCAGACAAATTTATGAGAAAAGAACCATTTTCAGTTGGATCATTCGTTCATGTCTATAACCGCGGAAATCGGGAAGAGTTGATTGTTCGCAATGCCAAAGATAAGTGGCGGTTTTTGCAGATGCTTTTCTATTTCAATAACCGTTTCTCCCCGTCGAACATTTTCCGTGAGCTCGAAAAGCTGTTTAGGTCAGACCTAAACATACAGGCCAGGCAGTTTGTCTGGCCGGAATCTTGGCCGACTCGCAAGCCAATAGTTAAAATTTTGACATTTTTTCTTGCCGATAATCATTTTCACCTTTTATTAAAAGAAATTCAAGAAGGCGGTATAACAATGTTTATGCGAAAACTTGGCGATGGCATAACTTGTTATTCCAATAAGAAATATCAGCAAAAAGGCCGCTTATTCCAGGGCGCCTACAAAGCAAGATTGGTTGATAGTGATACTTATCTGCGATATTTGAGCGCTTATATCCAGGTAAAAAATCCTTTTGAATTATATGATGGGGGATTGAAAAAAGCAGTAGAGGAATTTGATGAGGCATTTGATTCTGTTATTCAAAATCCATTTTGCAGTTTAGGTGATTACGCCGGCGACAGAAAATCGCCAATCATTGATAAAGATCTTTTGGGTGAAATATTTCCGAATAAAAATGATTATAAAAAATTCGCCAGAGAATGTATTTTGGGAATGAATCTGGAAGAAAAATTAGGCGATGCGATAAAAGACGTTGAATAATTGCCTGTTTAGGTCAGACCTAGCCGCCGCCGGATACAACGCCTCCTTCGTCACCAACGGGCGTAACTGTAAATTAGATTTTGGTAGTTCGCGGTTGCAGAGTTTTTAGGCGAAATAATAAAGTTCAAGCTACAGAGGGCAAGCCCGCCCTTAGTAATTTGTAGTTTTAACGGAGGATACCAGCCCCGCCCAGCGGAGTGATGGTGAACTAAACTTATATTTTGAAATAAGCGAAAAATCAACAGTTTATAAACTGCTTTTGAGAGTATTATAAGACTCATAAGACCTATATGACCTATCCAAAATTTATTCCGCCGCACGGCGGTTACCGGAAATTAAAATCATTTCAAACCGCAGAAATAATTTTTGATTTAACAAAAGAATTTTGCGACCGTTATCTGGCGGGGGATAAATCCAGTAGGTCCTATAGGACATATGATCAGATGTTTCAAGCGGCAAGAAGCGGCAAGCAAAATATTGCAGAAGGCTGTCAGGTTTCCGGAACTTCAAAAAATTCTGAATTGAAATTAATCAGTGTGGCGCGCGCAAGCCTAGAAGAACTGCTGCAGGATTATGAAGATTTTTTGCGCCAGCGCTCTTTGCGCCTTTGGGGCAAGGAAGAGCCAAAAGCGCAGGAAATTCGCGCTTTGGGCTATATGTCCAATAGGACTTATAAGACCTATATATCCTATATGGCTTTGCCAGAAATAGCGGCAAATTGTTTAATTTGTTTAATTCATCAGGCCAATTATCTTTTAGACCAGCAATTGAAATCGCTGGAAAACAATTTTAAAAAAGAAGATTTTATCCCCCCTTTTCAGAAGTGGGCCGGGATAGAAAAAACAAATGAGCATTCAAAAGAAAATGATTATTACGATAAATTGCTGGGCAAAGAAGGATTTATTATGACTTCGCATGGCTTGATGAAAATAGAAGAAGCTGAAAAATTAGGGTTAGAAGAGATAGATATACCATAAGGGGATAAATAGTAAAATAGTAATGATGTTTTGGGTTCTACGGGGCAATGATTTAGCAAAGTTTTATTAATCTTTATTAATGTTTAAACTATGTTTATGAGGGAACCAATAATTAAAAGGACCGGATTGGCAAGGAGGTTCAGTTTTCAGACTTCGTTGGGTTTTTGGGGTATAAGAAGGCCGGAAGAGAGAAAAAATGCGGCCGAAATCCGTCTCCGGCCAAAGTCAGCCCAGCTTAGCCCCGCTGAGCGGGACGCAGGGCAGCCGGTGACAAAAAGCTTTGAGCTTTGTCCTTCGGCTGCGCTAGAGTCGAAGAATTGATTTGGAATAATTTGCCTGCCCGCCGATTGCCAAAGCGAGCAAGTGGTTTAAAAAATTATGTCTGTATTTGACCAGTATCATCAAGCAGTATCATCAATATCCCATAGTTCTTCCAATCGGCTTTGGCGGGCGGGGATTTTGAAATTTGAATTTAAATCAGCTCACATTTTACATTTTTGCAGTTGACAACTAATTTCTGCGTGATATCTTTAAATAATGACTAAATTTTAAAATTATAATTTGATTAATCCCGTACCTTTTTAGAACTTTATCCAGCACCTTTCGTTGTATTGTTATTAAGTTAAGAGATTTTATCTAATTATGCACAATCGTATGGTAATATCCAACGAAAGGTGCTGAACTTTATGTATTTTGTCTATATTTTAAAAAGTCAAAATCATAAAGCGTTCTATATTGGCTATACATATAATATTGGCAAGCGAATAAAAGAACATAATGCCAGTTTATCTCCGGCAACAAAAAGATATATTCCTTGGCAATCAGTTTATTTAGAAGGCTACGCCAATAAAGAAGAAGCGAGAGACAGAGAAGAAAAAATAAAACAGTTTGGAAAAGTTTATAGTCAGCTTAGAAGGCGAATAAGGCGTAGCCTTCAGTCTTGAAAAGGTGCGGGATAAAAACATATTATCTTTTGACCAGATATTTGCGCGTCTCGCGGATTTCTGGCGAAGCCAAGCTTAGCCATAAATACAGCGCAGTCGCGAAAAAAAAACGTGATACAAGAATTAGACGACACCAAAGATATAGGAGGAATCAGGACGCCCAGTCAAAGGCCGGCTGCGTCCGAATCTCTTTCTGCTTTCGAGCAAGCAGAGGAGGAAGAAGAGCCTTCATGGGTCGAGACTTCCTCCTACTCCGCCGGCGAGGCGGATTCGGAGGATAAATCAAAGGCCGCTCGGTTCTTTGAATGGGCTATCAAAATAGGGCTTTATCTTTTGGCCTTTTTGACGCCTTTGTTCTTTCTGCCTTATACGGCTAACGTTTTGGAGCTGAATAAGCAATTTTTGCTTTTTATTTTCAGTTTTGTTTTGCTGGTTTTTTGGCTGGCGAAAGTTTTAACCCAGCGCAAAATTGAAATCAAAAAAAGCCTGCTTAATATCTTAATTATTCTTTTTATTCTTTCGGTCGTGGTGAGTTCCCTCTTTGCCCAAAATAAGTTCCAAGCGCTTATTGGAGCGGGCAATACAATTGCAGAAAGCTTTTTGACGCTTGTCTGCTTGGCAATAATTTATTTTTTGGTTTCGGGCAGCTTTAAAACCAAAAAAGACTTAAATCCGCTTATATTAGTCCTGCTTGTCTCTTCAGTTTTGGCAGGAATTTTTGCGCTTTTGCAGTTGAATTCAAATTTCATTTTCGGCTGGGGATTTGCAAGGACGGTTGGTTTTAACTCGATCGGTTCGGTAAACTCATTGGAGATTTTTCTTGGCGCGGTATTGGTTTTGGCGGTGGCGCTTTTTGCGGACCCAAAGCGGTCGCTTTGGCAGTCAATTGTGCTGGCTGTGTCAAGCGCCTTTCTGCTTTTTGTCATAATCGCTTTGAATTTTGTCAATGTCTGGTGGGGGCTGATAGGTATAATGACTCTGGTTGTCGGTTTTGGCATTATGAAACAGGGGCGGTCAAGCCAGACGAGATTGGTTTTGGCAATGGTCGTTTTGGCAATGGCACTGCTCTTAACCTTAACCAAAATTAATATTTCAAGTGGCTGGCTGAATACGCCGACAGAGGTCAGCCCGACTTTTGGGTCAACCGTTTCGATTGACAAAGGAGCGCTCGCAAATAAATTATTTTTTGGAACGGGTCCCGGCACTTTTGCCTACAATTGGGAGCTTTTCCGTTCGCCGCTTATCAATCAGACAATTTTCTGGAATATAAGATTTAGCCAGGGGATTTCCAAGGTGTTTTCAATGCCAGCGAGCCTCGGTATAATCGGCGCGGGATTCTGGATTTTGCTCGCAATTTTTTTCGCCGTCTGGGGAGCAATGAGGTTAATTTCCAAAAAAGGCGAAAATTGGAATTTGGCTTTTGGCTTTTTTTCCAGCTGGCTGTTTTTGGCGGGCATGCAATTCTTATATCCGACTAATTTAACGTTGGAATTTATGTTTTGGTTTAGTTTGGGGATTTCGCTGTCTTTGCTCAAAGGCCTAAAGAGCGAAGAAGAAGTTTCAGAAATTTCTTTGAGCTTTAGAAAAGAATCTCCTTTGGCTTCGGTCTTCTCATTTTTGCTGGTTATATTCTTGGTGCTGACAATCAGCTTTTTCTATCTGGGATTTAATTATTGGCGGGCCGATGCGGCATTTCAAAGAGGCGCGGAAGCCAGCGTAAATCAAGGTAATTTGGAAATGGGCTACAACGAGATAACTAAAGCAATCAGCCTTAATCCTTACAGCGACACATATTTAAATTCGCTTTCGCAAGTCGCTCTTTTAAGAATTAATGAAGAATTGGTTAAACCCGCTTCTTCTGACCGGGATTTGCGAGCCCAGCAATTTGTTGCCGATGCGGTTAATTTAAGCAAGGCAGCTGCGGATTTAAACCCCCAAAATCCCGATAACTGGATTCAGCGGGGGATAGTTTATCGTTCGGTTCTCGGCTATTTGAGCGGGGCAGACCAATGGATGGTGACCAGCTTCAGCGAAGCAAGCAGATTGGAGCCTAAAAATCCATACGTTTTCTTTGAGCTTGGCCGTAGTTATTCGCTTTTAGTTGATTATACTTTGGCGCAGGGACAAACAAAGGAAAATCAAGCCAAAGCTCTTGATTATCTGAATAAAGCCGAGGAGCAATTTTTGAAAGCAGTAGAAGTAAAAAGCGATTATGCGCCGGCTCATTATCAGCTGGCTTTGATTTATGACCGATTAGGAAACATTGATTCGGCAATAAATAAGATGGAGCTTACAAAAGCGAATTATCCCAATGACATTGGAATCGCATTTCAGTTGGGACTGCTTTATTACAAAAAGCAGAATTTTGCCAAATCTCAGACAGAATTTGAAAGAGCAGTATCTTTAGACCAGAACTATTCCAACGCCAGATATTTCCTGGGCCTGATTTATGACAGAAACGGCAACAAGGGAGCGGCCATAGAGCAGTTCAAAAAAATAGCCGAGCTTAATCCCGACAATCAGGAAGTAAAAAATATTCTTGTCAATCTTGAAAAGGGCTTAAGCGCCTTGGAAGGAATAGTGCCGCCGGCTGCTGCTCCCGAACAAAGATCAGGAGTTCCTGTTTCGGAAAAACAGCAACAGATGAAATAAAAATCTTTAAAGTAGAAGTTTACCCAGCACCTTTTTAAATCTAAAAAGGTGCTGGGTTTTTATGTGGATAACTTAAATAAGATTTTGCGTCAAGATGTGATATAATAAAATTAAATATCACTAACGTGTGATGTGAAATTCAGCTCTATTTTATTCCCTGAGCAAGTCCCGCTTAGCGGGACGCGTCGAAGGGTCTAAATAATCCTTCGACTTCGGCCTGACGGCCTCCGCTCAGGCAATAAGCGCCTTATTTAAGCCAAGGAATTTCACATCACGCGTAAATATCACTAATAAGCTTGCGAATTGTCACTAATTTTTTTCCTCGGAGATTGGTGAGTCTTCGTGATAAGATTAGTATTTTTTAGTGATTTAATCACATTGGCAATGTTTTTTGGCTTATTCAATAAAAAAGAAAAAAGTTGTCTTGGTATTGATTTTGGGGCATCGGGAATAAAAATTGCAGAGCTTACCCGGCAAGACAAAAACCGGGTTGCTTTGACTAATTATGTGATAGCCCAGACGAGAATTGAATCAAATATTAATATTACAAAATTAGATTCTGAGAAGACCGCAGTTTTATTAAAGAAGCTTTTTGACAGGGCGGGCATAAAGACAAAGCAGGCGGTGATTTCTTTGTCAGTAGGCGAAACCTTTTCAACTATAATAAATCTTCCTCAAATGTCGGAGGATGAATTGATAAAGGCGATACCGTTTCAGGCGAGAAAATATGTTCCGATACCGATTGAGGAGGTAGTTTTGGATTGGAGCGTGGTGGGAGAATTTATAGAACAGAAGCAGGCAGACTCTTTGGCTAAAGGTCAAGAGTCCCAAACGCAGGAGCAGCCAAAGCGGGCGGAAGATCTGCTTGCTTCGGCCGAGACTCAAAATGCGGCGGTTAAAAAAGATATCCCGGTCCAGGGCTCAAAAACAATTCAGGTTTTAATTGTAGCCGTGCCTCAGGAAATGATAAGAAAAATAGCCCAGATTGCTAAAGAGACCGATTTAAAAGTTTTGGCGATTGAACAGGAAGCATTCAGCATTATCCGCGCTTTGGTTGGCAATGACGAGGGAACTTATTTAGTCGTAGATTTTGGCCAGGAAAATGTTGATTTGGTTATTATGGATAAAAATTCTATCCGTCTCACATATACTTTTGAAAGAAGCAAATCATTTGATTTGGTTTTGGAAGCGGTGAAAATCATTAATTTGTATCAGTCGCGTTATCAGAGAAAAGTGACAAGGGCTATTTTGACCGGCGGGGGAGTGACCCAATCCAATTGGCTGGAGGTATTTGGAGGCAAATTGGGAATTCCCGTCGGCATAGGAGACCCTTTTGCAAGATTAGCTCACGATGCAAAGCTGGATGCGGCCTTGGCAGAAATCGGACCGTTTATGGCAGTGGCAGTTGGAGGAGCGATGAGAGAAGTGTGACATACGAATTATGCAAATTTAATGCGAATCTACGAATATGCGAATTCGCATATCCGCAAATCCGCATAAAATTCGTAGATTCGTATAGACTATGGACCTAATTCCCAGACAGCAAAAAAAGGGCAATCCGCTGCAAGATTCCGGCCTAAAAAGCCGGGGGATTTTAATTCCCGGTAAAGAATCACGTGTTGCCTTTTTGTTTAATAAATGGATTCTTATTTCTTTTGCTGCTTTGGTTCTTGGCTTGATTGTCTTTGGAGGACTAAAAGGATATGATTTTTATCTGCAAAAAAATATCGGGAAATTAGAACAGGAAATTCAGGTTGCTCAGAACCAACAAAATACGGATATGATTCAGAAGGTGATGGATTTGGATAAATCAATAAGCACCGTCAAGGATTTATTGAAAAACCATATTTATAGTTCACTTTTTTTTGAAAAATTAGAAAAGTTAACCCTGCCGCAGGTTCAATGGATAAGTTTTACTTTAAACGTCCAAGAAGGGACGGCTGATCTAATAGGAAAAGCGGCAAGCTATTCTTATTTGGCCAAACAGATTGTCAGTTTTCAAGATGCAAAATTTGAAATTAGCGTTTCCGGGATTGGATTAAAAAAAGATGGTGTTGAATTTTCAGCCCGGATAAAATTTGACCCGACAATTTTAAAAAATAAATAAATATCACTAATTTCTAATATCTCAGACGTGTGATGTGAAATTCCTTGGCTTAAATAAGCCGCATTTATTGCCTGAGCGAAGCCCGTAGGGCTGAGTCGAAGGCTTATCCAGACCCTTCGATGCGGCGCTACGCGCCTTACTCAGGGAATAAAATAGAGCTGAATTTCACATCACGCGTACTATTTCAGATATATTCGTGAGTATTCGTGATAGAATTAGTATTTTTTAGTGATTTGACAACATTGGCATGACCAAAGAAAGACTAATCATTATTGGTTCGTTATCTGCGCTGGCATTGGCCGTAGCATTTTTAATCATGCCCGCCCTTGATAGCCTAAACGCCGATAGGCAATTTGTCGCCGAAAAAAAATCTACTCTGGAACAAATAACGTCTTTTAACCAGAAAATTGAGGAAATGAATAGGCAATATAAAGCCGAAGAATTGGAAAGGCTATTATCTATTCTGCCAAAAGAAGAGGAGTTGCCCTCTCTTTTGATCCAGCTTGAAGCCTTGGCAACCGGCAATGGCTTGATTATGGAATCGGTTGATTTCAGCGAGATTGCGCAAACGTCTGAGACAGCGCCGCCTAGGCCGAGCCCAGAATTGCAGAATGTCTTCCCGCAAAGCCAAGAAACTTCGGGAAAATCTGCATCTTTAAATCCGCAAGAAGTTCAATCTGCGCTGTATAAGATTTTAGCGGTCAGGCTAAAGCTAAGCGGGGGATACGGCGCTTTTAAAAACTATTTGCAGGCAGTTGAGAAAAATTTAAGATTGATGGATGTTTCTTCTCTTGATTTAAATACTAGCTCCGGCACAGCCCAAAATTTCGCTTTTTCCGTTAATTTACAAGTTTATTATCAATAGCACACTAATAGCGCTACCCGAAAGCCCACCCGAATAAAATTCGGGTAATTCGGGTGTCCGTCAGCTGACGGATTTGGGTCATTTTAGTCGCTGTAAAAGCATATGGCTAATGAAAAACGGAGACTCGGAAATAGAGATTTGTTGATTTTATTCTTTCTAATCTCTGTCCTTGCCATCATTTCTTATTTTGTATTATTTGGATTTATTTTTGAGCCGGGACAAGAAAATTTCGGAGCAATCGCTCAAAATGTAATTGTCAATTCAGATTTAATGAGAAGAATAATTGGATTGAATTTAGATTTTAATTTTTTAAGGGACAGAAAATTTTCCAATCTGATAAAATACGGCCAGCTGCCAATTGTAGTTGAAGAAAAAGGCAGGGCTAATCCTTTTGAACCATATTAAAAAAATCCAAAATGCAAAATTTAAAAATCAAAATGACAAATCAAAATTCAAAATTAACTAAATTCAAAATTGATTTTATTATTTCCTCATTTTGAATTTTACATTGTCATTTTACATTTTGATATTTAATTTTTGATTTAATTCTGTGGCATCAATTAACGAGATAAAAAATGTTGAAGAGCGGGCAGCGCAGTTAAATGTGCCCTTTGCGAGCTTAGCCGGCAAAACTATTGCTGTCGATGTTTTGAAAGAAATTTCTGAAGAGGCCGCTTCTTTTTATCAATTTGTACCCATAGAAAAAAAGGGGAATATTTTGCAAGTCGGAATGGTTAACCCCGATGATTTAAAAGCCATGCAGGCGCTGAATTTTATCGCCAAGCGCCACAATTTTGAGCCGAAGATTTCAATTATTACCGCTTCCGATTTAAAAAATGTTCTTGTTCAATATCGGACGCTAAAAGAAGAGGTGGCTACTGCTTTAAGAGAATTGCAAGAAGAGCTGATTGAGGCCAAGCCGGAGGCAAGAAGGTCAAAAGCCCAGGAAGTTGCCGAGCGGGTAATGGCAGAAGCGCCGATTACCAAAATTGTGGCCGTTATGCTCAGGCACGCCCAGGAAGGGATGGCTTCCGATATTCATATTGAGCCTGAGGAAAATGAGGTGCGGATAAGATTCAGGGTGGACGGAATTCTTTACACCAGCATTATTTTGCCCAGAAACATTCATAGCTCAGTTGCCACCAGAATTAAAATTCTTTCCAATCTCAAAATAGACGAGACGAGAATCCCTCAAGACGGCCGGTTCCATTCGGTTATTGACGGTAAAAAAATCGATTTCCGCGTTTCCACTTTCCCGACATCATTTGGCGAAAAAGTAGTTTTGAGATTACTGGATCCTACGATTGGCTTATTAAATTTTGAGCAGCTTGGGCTTTCCGGCTACAACTTAAAAGTTATGCAGAAAGGAATAAAAAGGCCGTTCGGAATGGTTTTGATTACAGGCCCGACCGGTTCGGGCAAAACGACCACTCTTTATGCAATCTTAAATGTTTTAAATGAATCGGGCGTCAACATCGTCAGTCTTGAAGACCCGATAGAATATAATGTTGAAGGAATTAGCCAATCCCAAATCAAACCGGAAATTGGCTATACTTTCGCTTCTGGCCTTCGTTCAATCCTGCGTCAGGACCCGGACATTATAATGGTAGGAGAAATCAGAGACGAAGAGACGGCTGATTTGGCCACTCATTCGGCGCTGACCGGCCACATCGTCCTTTCTACCCTGCATACAAATAATGCCATTGGCGTAATTCCGCGCTTGGTAGATATGGGAGTAAGCGGATTTTTGCTGCCGTCGGCGGTTAATATCGCTATGGCCCAAAGACTGGTCCGCCGGCTGTGCCCGCAATGCAAAAAAGAGGCAGACACTTCTCCCAAGGTCAAAGAAATGATAGAAAAGGAGCTGGCGCAGATTTCGGAACAGACAAGAAAAGAATATTTAGATATTTTAAACAAAGAAATAAAAATCTGGGAAGCTCCGGGATGCAAATTTTGCGCCGGCAAGGGGACTAAAGGCAGGATTGCTATTTTTGAAACGCTTCATATGACTCCGCAGCTGGATAGGATAATTATTGAGGGTCCGACAGAAACAAAGATTCTTGAAGAATCCAGGCGTCAAGGCATGCTGACCATGCGCCAAGACGGCTTTTTAAAAGTTTTGCAAGGGATAATTTCCTTGGAAGAGGTTCTGGAGGCAGTGGAAGAAGCACAATAAATTTAAAAATCAAATATCAAAATGCAAAATGACAATGTAAAATGCAAAATGGACGAAAGTCAAAACCGATTTTAGTATTAGCTAATTTTTAATTTTGATTTGTCATTTTGATTTTTACATTTTACATTTTGAATTAATATTCCATGCCAAAAATTCTTATTGTGGAAGACGATCCATTTTTATCAGAGATGTATACAACAAAATTAGTTCAAGAAAATTTTGAAGTGGATTTGGCTGTTGACGGCAAAGAGGCAATAAAAAAAGCCAGGGAAATGAAACCGGATTTAATACTGCTTGACATTGTTTTGCCCAAGATGGACGGTTTTGAAGTCCTTGCAGAAATAAAAAAAGACATTGAATTGCGCAATATCCAGATTATTGCCTTGACAAATTTAGGGCAGAAAGAAGAGGTTGAAAAAGGCTTAAAACTTGGAGCCGACGATTATATTGTCAAAGCTCATTTCACCCCGACAGAAGTTATAAATAAAATTAAGCAAGTTATAAAGAAGTAAATAACATACGAATTACGCGAATTTAATGCGAATCTACGAATATGCGAATTCGCATATCCGCAAATCCGCATAGAATTCGTAGATTCGTATAGAATTATGCCCGAACCAAATAAACAAATGTCCGACCTTATTGAAGAGGCGATAAGAGTTGACGCAACAGATATCCATTTGACAGTCGGCGCTCCTCCAATATTGAGAGTTGACAGCAAATTGGCGGTCGTCAAAGGCCAGGAAGTTTTGACCAATGAAAAAGTCAAAGAATTATCTTTTAGCCTTTTAAACAAAGAGCAAGAAGAAAGATTTTGGGCGTATAAAGATATTGACCTTTCTTTTTCTTACGGCGAGAAAGCCCGATTCCGCGTCAATATCTATCAGCAAACCGGCAAAATAGCCACTGCCTTGCGGCTTTTGCCGACAAAAATCAGAACAATTGAAGAATTGAATCTGCCGCCGATGATGCATCAATTTACTCCTATGAGCCAAGGATTTTTCCTGGTTGTCGGGCCTTCTGGTCACGGCAAATCAACGGCTTTGGCGGCGCTTGTAGACGAAATAAATCATACTCGGCAGGACCACATTATTACGATTGAAGACCCGATTGAATATTTGTTTATTCAGGATAAATGCATAGTTGACCAGCGGGAAATCGGCGTTGACGCAATTGATTTTCATCGGGCGCTGAGAGGGATGTTTAGAGAAGATGCCGACGTTGTTATGGTCGGCGAGATGAGGGACCCGGAAACTATATCAACGGCGATTACGGCTGCTGAAACGGGACATTTAATTTTTTCAACTTTGCATACAAACACGGCCGCCCAGACCATTGACCGCATAATTGACACGTTTCCGCCCCATCAGCAAAATCAGATTCGCATGCAGCTGGCGGCAACGCTTCTTGGAATATTATCCCGCCGTCTTCTCCCTTGCACCAAAGGAGGATTGATTAACGCGGTTGAACTTTTGATAGTGAATTCGGCAGTCAGAAACTTAATCAGAGAAGGCAAAATTCATCAAATTGATATGGTTATTGAGACAAGCTCCGACTCAGGCATGATTTCTCTTAACCGTTCCTTGGCAAGCTTGATTAGTCAGGGCTTGGTTGCTTATGAAGATGCAGAAATTTATTCAATCAATCCGGCGGAGTTAAGAATGCTGTTAGAAAAATAAATAACATACGAATTATGCAAATTTAATGCGAATCTACAAATATGCGAATTCGCATATCCGCAAATCCGCATAGAATTCGTAGATTCGTATAGATTATGGAATTTAAATACACAGGCAGGACTCGCGAGGGTCAAATTCAAAAAGGTTCAATAGATGCCGGTTCAAAAAAAGAGGCGGTGGCTGCGCTTCAAAACCGCAATTTAATAATTTTGGACCTTATTGAAGGCGAGCGGCCAACGGTTTTGACGCAGCAGATTACCATTTTTCAGAGAGTGAGAGGGAAAGAAATGGTCGCTTTTTCGCGCCAGCTTTCAACCCTATTTTCGGCCCGGATTCCGCTGCTTGAAGCACTAAGGGTTTTGGCAAGGCAGACAAGCAATAAATATTTCAGCCAGATAATTTTTGAAGTGGCCAACGAAATTGAAGCGGGCAGCCTTTTGTCAAAAGCACTGGCAAAATATCCAAAAGTATTTTCCCAATTTTTTGTTAATATGATTCGCTCGGGCGAGGTTTCCGGCGGCCTTGATAAGGCGCTTAACTATTTGGCCGATTATCTGGAAAAACAGTATTATTTAAATTCCAAAATAAGAGGAGCAATGGGTTATCCCGCATTTATCTTGGGCACTTTTATACTCATAGGAGTGTTGATGATGATTTTGGTTGTGCCGCAATTGACAAGTTTTTTGGTTGAAACCGGCCAGGAACTGCCTTTGCCGACAAAAATTCTTATTGGCACTTCAAATTTAATAATGGGCTGGGGCTGGCTTTTATTGATAATAGTGGTAGGGTTAATAGTCGGCTGTGCTGTTGCAATTAACCGTCTGCCCGAAGCCCGCCGAATGGTTGACCTGGCAAAAATAAAAACGCCGATTTTTGGCAAAATTTTTACGGGCATATATCTGGCCAGGCTGACCGATAATTTAAGTACCTTAATTCAGGGCGGCTTGCCCATTTTGCAGGCCTTGCAGGTAGCGGCCGATGTTGTGGGAAATGTTGTTTATCAAAAAATTATTATGGAAGCAAAAGAAAACGTTAGAATCGGCAACACCATTTCTTCCTGTTTTTATAATTATCCGGAAATTCCGCCCATGGTCACCCAGATGATTGCCACGGGCGAGCAGACCGGCTCGGTTGACGATATTTTAAGGAAGCTCTCTTCTTTTTATACAAAAGAAGTTGACGCGATGGTGGCAACTCTTTCTCAGATGATTGAGCCGGTGCTGATCGTTATTTTGGGCGGCGCGGTGGCCGTTTTAGTCGCTTCAATTTTGATTCCGATTTACAATATCGCGGCAGGGATGTAGTTTATAGTTTATAGTTTATAGTTTATAGTTTATAGTTTATAGTTTATAGTTTATAGTTTATAGTTTATAGTTTATGGGTGCGCGTTTCGTAAAAGGGTTAGCGTCTAAAGGGATGGAAAATAAAAAACCTATAAGAAGCTATCACGATTTAGACGTTTACCAGAATGCTTATAAGGCAAGCGTTCTAGTAATGACTAAAATCGTGCCTAATCTTCCGGAAAGCGAGAAATATGATTTAAAAGATCAACTAAGCCGATCTTCAAAAGCAGTACCTAGATTAATTGCTGAAGGTTTTGCTAAAAAACATCAGCGTTTAGGTTTCCAGAAATACCTTGACGATGCGATGGGTGAATCAAATGAAACTCAGGTAGGATTGTGTCAATGTAAAGATATTTATCCAACATATATGGCCGCCGATTTGTGCAGTCATTTAATAGACGAATACGATAAAATCAGCAAACAGCTTTTTAATCTTGAATTAGCCTGGAATAAGTTTTCTCGAATTAAGACATTAGATAGTAGACAGCTAGAAGATACGCGCCGCGCTAAACCATAAGTTCTCGCTTTTGGTTTATCGTTTATGGCCGCTCGTATCGTAAGGTCGTAAATTAGTTTAGCGTTTATAGTTTAAACCGAAAGACGATAAACCCTAGACGATACGAGTTGCGCTAAACCATAAACTATAGACGAATTATTGACACTGTGGAAAACCCGCTTTGTAAAAAATCAGAAAAAAAGTTATAATATATAAGCAAGTTCATGCTTCTCGGTCAGGTCGTCCGGGAGGTATGAAAAATTTAAAATTAAAACAACAATAAAGCCTACCTTAGTCACGCTCTGCGGGACTTGGGCGAGGCGCTGACCGAAGCACATATTTATGTGCTTGGTCGCGAAGGGAGGTGTAAAAAATTAAATGTTTAAGAAAAAACGAGGTTTCACCTTAATTGAGTTATTGGTGGTTATCGCCATTATCGGTATTCTGGCTACAATTGTGCTCGTCTCATTAAACACCGCAAGAGTTAAGGCGAGAGATGCTCGACGTCAATCCGATATGCACCAAATCGCTTTGGCAATGGAAATGTGTTATGATGATACAGCTTGTAATGGTGGTGCCGAAGGACAGTATCTAGAAGTTACAGCAGTCACTGGGCCAACTGCGATAGGAACTTATATGCCTGTTGTTCCCACTACTGCAGGTGGCGCTGGCACTGCTTATAGCTGGGTTGTTAATACCGGAAATCAAAGTAAATATTTAGTTTGCGCTGCGCTTGAAATAAGTGGAGCTGGGTATGTTTATTCTACCCAAAATGGAACAAAGACTGTAACTGGAACTTGCCCAACCGTTTTAGAGTAAGAACTGATTGCCTCGCTTTAGCGGGGCTAGACAAGTTGCTACTGCATCAACAGAAGCAAATTGTCACTCAGGTTCTGATTTTATTTTTAATTTAAATTTTATTATATAAACGAAGAACAGCCCTTTTTATATTGGACTGTTCTTTTGTTTTCTTAAAACCTGTAACTTGTGGAAAAAGATTTGTTTAAAGGAGGCCAAAAAGATATAATAAAAATAAGGTTCCGTTCTCAAGCAGATTTTTTAGAGTGAAAAATAAAATTTTAAAAAAATCAAAAATTATGATTAAATTTTTAAATAAAAAATCCTTAAGTTTCACCCTCACGTCAAAATTTGGTCTGGGCCGTCAAAAGCAAGCAAGCTTTACCTTAATCGAACTTTTGGTCGTCATTGCCATTATCGGCATTTTGGCTACCATTGTCCTTGTTTCATTATCAAATGCCCGGACTAAAGCCAGAGATGCTCGGCGTGAAACCGACATGCATCAATTCTCTGTTGCAATGGAAATGTATTATGGCGCCGACAACAACAATCCGCATTATCCTGATTTGCCCCCTGATGTCGCAACTGCAATTCCTGCACTCGCCCATAATTTAGCACCTTTTATGGATCCGGCAGCTTTAGATCCGTCAAATCCCAGCCGTCAATATTTTTGGAGCGACTGTGGCGACATTACTCATCAGCAATATTGCGTTTGGGCTACGCTTGAAAATCCCAGCGCCCCGACAACTTATTATATTGCCAATCCAAGAGGTACTAAAGAGACGACAATTCCACCTTCTTGTTCGGCTACGCCGAAGTGTTACGATTTATAAATAAAGTTAATTTCATTAATTTTTTAAACACTATCTTTTTGGATAGTGTTTTATGTTAATAACGAGATTGTTTTTAGCTGTTATTTTTAGTAAAATATAGAGAGACATTAATTTTATAAATTTTAAGATTTAAAATATTAAAATAAATAAAAGAGGCTTTACCCCGTTAGAAATTCCAAAGAACAAATTGTTAACTGGGCAAGACATAAATAAACGGAGTAAATTTCTAACGGGGTTTACTTTAATTGAACTTTTGGTGGTAATTGCCATTATCGGTATTTTGGCGACTATTGTTTTGGTTACTTTAAATAATGCCAGGCAAAAGGCGCGCGATGCCAGGCGATGGAGCGATATGACACAAATTTCCAAAGCCATGGCTTTATATTATGATGCGGCTAACCCGAATTCTTATCCCAATATAGCAAATAATCAGCAATCAATTACTACGAATAGGTGGAATAATAGCGGGCTAAATAAATACATTGTTAAGGCTCCTGTTGATCCGGGCGGCAGGACTTATTATTGGAAAGACAGGAGCACACCGCTTACGTGTTTTTGCGTCTATGTTCAGATAGAAAATGAGGCCAGCAGGTGGATTTTGGATAATCCAAACGGGGTGAAAAAGGTTAATTCAAATCCCAACAGCGGCAACTGCTGCACCCAGTAAATATCTTTGAAGCTGTTGAAGTCTGACTTCAACAAGATTAAATAAAATGCTTTATTTTTTTATATTTATATTCGGTCTTTGCGTGGGAAGTTTTTTGAACGTGCTTATATTTCGACTGGGGTCAGACGGCGGAGAGAATGTAATTGGCGGCCACGCTGAGCGTGGCCAAAGTCCAGCTAAGCTGGGCGGCCGTTCCCATTGCCCCAAGTGCGGGCATCAGCTTGCCTGGCAGGATCTGGTGCCGGTTTTGAGTTTTGTTTTGCTCAAAGGCCGGTGCCGGTATTGTCAGAAGGCGATTAGCTGGCAATACCCGATAGTTGAGCTGGCCACGGGTTTATTATTTTTAATCCTATCGCTGTCCGACAGCGATAGGATTTTTTCGCTGTCGGACAGCATAACATTGATTTATTTTTTGTTCATTGCTTCCTGTCTAATAGTCATTTTTGTCTCCGACCTAAAATATTTTATTATTCCTGACGAAATTATTATTGCGGGCGTGATTGGGACGTTTTTATATAAATTGTTGTCAGCCTTCGACTTCGCTTCGCTTCGCTCAGGCAATAATTTATACCCTGAGCTTGTCGAAGGGCTTAAATTATTGTTGCCGTTTGCATTGTCCGCTGTCATAGCTTCGGCTTTTTTCTTGGTCATTGTGCTTATAACTCGCGGCCGCGGTATGGGTTTGGGCGATGCAAAGCTGGCATTTTTGATGGGCTTGGTTTTGGGCTGGCCGAAGATTTTGCCCGCTTTGCTTTTGGCTTTTGTTTCGGGCGCCCTAGTCGGCCTTATCTTAATTTTAGCCGGCAAAGCCAAAATGAAATCCGAAATCCCCTTTGGCACATTTTTGGCCGCCAATACATTTTTAATAATGCTTTTGGGCGAGAAGATTTTAATTAGATATATTAATTTAATAATTTAAACTTTAAATTAAAGATAAGATAATTACAAAAGTGCCAAAATAGATTCGACAAGCTCACTATAAATTTTATTCCCTGAGCTAGTTTACCCTGAGTTTATCGAAGGGAAGGGTAAAATTTTGGCAGGAAACCAGTGAAATTAGCTTTTGACTCCAGTTCACCCTGAGCGAAATCGAAGGGCTCAGGCCCAGCTAAACTGGGCAGGCAATAACGAGTTTTGTAACCATCTCAATAAGAATTATTTTCAGCATCTTTAAAATTGTGTGGATAACTCAATTCTTTTTAGGGAGATTATATTATATAATTGAAATTGATAGAACTGGTAGCGAGTAGAACCCACTTGTCATTCCCGCGAAAGCGGGAATCCAGGCAAATAAGGCAAAATCTGGATTCCGGGTCAAGCCCGGAATGACAGCAAGAGAGCATATCGCTTTTTACCTTATTTGGGGCATTTGTGCAGTTTACTCGCTATGACTTCATAAACAGAAATAAATACAATGTCCAAACATCAGAAAGGTTTTACCCCCACACCTTATTTTTTATTTATGAATAACTCAGCAACAAAAAAAGTTTTTTTTAATAATAGACTGCTTATTGGAAAAAGAAAGGTGTGGGGGTTTACTCTTTTTGAGATGTTGGTGGTTATAGCTATTATTGGAATAATAGCCGCTTTAATTTTGGTTCGTTACAGAGAAGGTCAAAAAACTTATACCTTATCGCAAGCGGCGCAAATATTGGTCAGCGATTTGCGCCAAGCACAAACCATGGCAATAACTGGCGCTGACGTGAAAAAGCCCGACGGGACGGATTATCCATCGATAGGGGGCTATGGTATTTATATAAACGATGCCAATTCCTATTATCTCTTTTTAAATACCAATTCCGATCCTTTGAATGGCTGTCCCCAAGGTGCAGTCCCGGAAGTAATCTTAAAAACAGTTAATTTTTCAAGTGGCATAACTATAGACAATACAGCCAGTAATGTTTTCTTTGCTCCGCCCAGCCCCAAGACATGCATAAACAACACTTCGCAAAATAGCATTCCATATACCTTGACTCAAACCTCCAACGGCAACACAACGACGGTGACTGTCGATAAATACGGGAAAATAGATGTTCAATAAAGGGCTTTGTCCCCCATTAGATGAGCGAGCTATGCAAGCTCTATCTAACGGGGGCAACAAAACTGCTTTAAATTTAAACAACATTGGCAATGATTAAATATTCAAAAAAAGGCTTTTCTTTGATAGACGTAATATTTGCGATTGGCATTATTTTGGTTAGTTTAATTAGCATTTTAGGATTGCTTCGTTATGTAATTATAGCCGGCAGAGTGAGCAATGATAAATTTATTGCCACCAATCTTGCCGAAGAAGGGGTTGAAATTATTAGAGCAATTCGTGATTCAAATTGGTTGGCAGGGGGAAATTGGGACGATAATTTGCCCTCGGCTGCCGAATATAAGCGAGTTGACTATAGGCAGAATATATTGCTGAACGACGACCCGAATGCTTATTTGAATATTGATAGCAGCGGTTTTTACAGCTATGATGCGGGCACGCCGACAAAATTTCAAAGAAGAATTTATTTTGACCCGACAGTGCAATGCACACCAGCCGGCGACGTTGGTCAATGCATACATGTTGTATCGGAAGTAAAATGGGAAAACTACACTTTGGTTATTGAAGACCGCCTTTATAATTGGAGACCATGATTAAATTTAAATTATACAACAAAAAAGGTTTTACCCCGTTAGAAATTCTAAAGAATAAATTGTTAACAGGACAAGACACTAATAAACGGAGTAAATTTCTAACGGGGTTTACATTGATAGAGCTAATGGTTGCCATGGCAATATTTGTGGTTGTTTCAATAGTCTCTGTGTCAATTTTTTTGACCGCCATTCAAAATCAAAGAAGAGATTTTCAAGTGCAAAATTTGCAAGACAATGGCAGATATATAATTGAGGTTTTTACTAAAGAAGTGCGAATGCTGCAGGAGATTAAAAACGATACGACAAATTCCAGGCTGCATATAAAAAATCAAGACGGCGACGATGTCACTTATGAATTTAAGGGAGACGGTTATTTGAGACGCGATAATCAGCCTATTAATAGTTCTGCAGTTTCGCTTCAGGGAAAATTTTTTGTAGTTCAAGCCGGCGAACAGCAAAGAGTGACCATAGTTATGACCCTTTCTCCAAATGGCATGAGCGAGCCGCAAATTAAAGTACAAAATACGGTAACCGTAAGAATTTATTAAATATACAGATGCCATTTATGCGTTTCTCCGATAAAAAAAATAAAGAAAAGGGCGCTATTGCGATTATTTTGACTGTTTTGATTTTGGGAGTGACTCTTTTGATAGCAATGGGCTTGTCTTTGATTTTTGTCCAAGAAATTAAAAATTCCGGTCTGGTTGGGCAATCCAGCCCGGCTTTTTATGCCGCAGATGAGGGAGCAGAGTTTGCGCTATTTCAAATTCTGAAAAAAGGCGAGGGCCCTCAGGCTGATGTTCTTTTAAATAAGGCCAATGGCTTTTTTATGTACAATGAAACCGCCAAGGTTACTTGGACCGATACGAGCATCAATTCTTTAGGTTTTTTTGGAGGTACAAGAAGAAGGGTTCAGATAAATTGGTAATTGATAATTTGGCTAAAAGCTTGTATAATAAAGGCAGTCTTATGCATAATAACTGCCTTTTTTGTTATGCCAGGTAGTGAAAATTTGACTGCTGCCTGGCAGCAATTAAATTTTATATTGTCAAATTTCTACTACCTGGTATGACGAAGCAAGAAGCAAATAAGCGTATTGAGAAACTGCGCGAACTCATAAATCACCATCGTTATAAATATCATGTTTTGGATAATCCCGAAATTTCGGATGCGGCTTTTGATACCTTAAAGAACGAACTTGAAGAGCTGGAGCTGAAATTTTCTGATTTGGTAACGCCCGATTCGCCGACTCAGCGGGTTGGCGGAGAGGCACTGGATAAATTCAAAAAAGTCGGGCATTTGGTGCCGATGCTGTCGTTAAATGACGCGTTTGGAGAGCAGGAATTAAGAGATTGGGAAGTCCGGATTAAAAAATTAGTACCCAGCGCCAAGCTGGACTATTTTTGCGAGCTTAAAATGGATGGTCTGGCAGTTTCTTTAATTTTTGAAAAAGGTATTTTTTGGCGCGGCGCCACCCGAGGCGACGGCAAAATTGGCGAAGATGTCAGCCAGAACTTAAAAACCATTGAAGCTATTCCTTTACGGCTGAGGGAGCCAGAAGAATCAGAATTAAAAAAAGCGGGTTTTGGCAGCGCGCAGATTAAAGAAATTATATCGGCCGTAAAAAACGGAAAGATAGAAGTTAGAGGCGAGGCGATAATGACTAAAAAAGTTTTTGAAGAGCTCAACCGCCTTTATAAAAAAGAAGGTAAGTCACTCCTTGCCAATCCAAGAAACGGAGCAGCCGGTTCCATCCGCCAGCTTGATTCAAAAATCACTGCTTCGCGAAAACTTGACTGCTATATTTATCAAGTGGTGACAGATTTTGGTCAAAAAACACACGCCCAAGAACACGAGCTGGCTAAATTAATCGGTTTTAAAACCATTCCGGAAAACAAATATTGTAAAAATTTAGACGAAGTTATTAAATTTCACGAGCATTGGGCAGAAAATCGCGGAAAACTTGCTTTTGAATGTGACGGCATGGTAGTGGTTGTGAACGACAATAGCCTGCATAAAAAACTGGGCGTGGTCGGCAAAGCGCCGCGCTGGATGATTGCCTATAAATTTTCCGGCAAAGAAGCGACAACGATTGTTGAGGATATTATTGTTAATGTGGGCAGGACCGGAACTCTGACACCCGTGGCGGTTTTAAAAGCAGTTTCGGTCGGCGGAGTGACAATTACTCACGCAACTCTGCACAATATGGACGAAATAAGCAGGCTTTCTATAAAAATAGGCGATACGGTAATTGTTCGGCGGGCAGGAGACGTTATCCCCGACATTGTAAAAGTTTTGCCGAAATTGCGCACGGGCAAGGAAAAAGAATTTCATATGCCTAAATATTGCCCCATGTGCGGGGGCAAAGTGGTCAGGCTCAAAGGAGAAGTTGCTTATCGCTGTGCAAATAAAAATTGCTATGCGGTTAACAGAAGGCGGCTCATGCATTTTGTTTCAAAGCCCGCAATGAATATTGAAGGTTTGGGAAAAGAAATTATTGACCAGCTTATGCGCGAAGGGCTTGTCAGAGAGCCATCGGACTTCTATGAGATCAAAGAGGGCGACTTGGAACTGCTTGATCGATTCGCCGAAAAATCGGCCCAGAATTTGATTGAGTCAATTGAGCAGGCGAGGCGCGTACCGCTAGCCAGATTTTTGAATGCGCTTGGCATTTTGCATGTCGGTGAAGAGACGGCAATTGATTTGGCAAGCCATTTTGGCAGCATCCAAAATATAAAAAATGCTTCTTTGGACCAGATAAATTCTATTTCAAATATCGGCGAAGTGGTTGCAAGAAGCATTTGGCAGTGGTTTAATGATGAAAGGAACAAGAAACTGCTTAGTAATTTATTAAAATATGTGAAAATTGAAAATTCCAAAGTGGTGCCAAAAAAGCAGACGTTGGCAGGCAAGACAATTGTTTTGACAGGAGAGCTGGAGGGATTGGCGCGCGACCAGGCAAAGGCTGCAATCAGGGAACACGGCGGGGATATTTCTTCTTCTGTTTCAAAAAATACAAATTTGGTTGTCGCTGGCGCAAATCCGGGGACAAAGTATGATAAAGCCAAGGAATTAGGGGTGAAAATAATTGGGGAAAAAGAGTTTTTAAGGTTGATTAAATAATTTAAAATGTAAATATCAAAATGTAAAATTTAGGTATCAGAAAATTTGCTTAAGCAAATTTTCTGATGATTTTAAAATTTTAAATTGTCCCGACTTTGTCGCGGATTCTCGATAAAATCGGAATCATTTTGCATTTTAATTTTTGCATTTTACACCAATATGATTGATGTCAAACATATCGCAAAATTAGCCCGATTCGGTCTAACAGAGAAAGAAGAGGAAAAGTTTAAGAAAGAACTTTCGGCAATTTTGGATTTTGTTGCCAAATTAAATGAGATAGACACCAAAAATATTGAGCCGACGGCGCAGGTGACCGGAACGATCAATGTTTTTGGAAATGACGAAACGAACTTAATTTGCGAAGATAAGCAAATAAAAGAAGATATTTTAAAAAATGCGCCGGCAAAAGAAGGCAGATATTTTAAGGTGAAAAGAGTTTTGGAATAGCGACACCGATACACAGATTTCACACGGATGACACAGATAAAAAATCCGCGTCATCCGCGTGTCAATTCGTAAATCCGCGTCGCATTTGTATGAGATTAAATGAACTAACAATCGCCCAAGCCGCAAGAGGCCTCAAAAGAAAAGAACTTTCTTCAGTGGAACTGACCCAGACTGTTTTTGAGCAAATAAAAAAAAGAGACCTAAAAGTAAAAGCTTTTTTATCGCTTGATGAAAAAGGCGCTTTAAGTAGCGCCAAAGAAATTGACGAAAAAAGAGCTCACGAAGACATATTAGGCGGGTTGGCAGGCATACCAGTTGCTATTAAAGATAATATTTTGGTCAGGGGCCTTAAATGCAGTGCCGCTTCAAAAATTTTGGAAAATTATGTTGCGCCTTATGACGCGACAGTTATTTCAAAATTAAAAGAAGCTGGCGCGGTGATTATCGGAAAAACCAATATGGACGAGTTTGCTATGGGTTCTTCAACGGAAAATTCGGCTTTTTTTGCGACAAAGAATCCTTATGATTTACAACGCGTGCCGGGCGGATCTTCGGGCGGTTCAGCCGCAGCCGTGGCGGCGAACGAAACAATTTATGCGCTTGGTTCAGACACTGGCGGTTCAATCAGGCAGCCTGCATCATTTTGCGGAGTGGTTGGGCTTAAACCTACCTATGGCGCTGTTTCCCGCTTTGGTTTAATGGCTATGGCTTCGTCACTTGACCAGATAGGGCCGATAACAAAGACAGTTGGGGATTGCCAGACGGTTTTTGACGCAATTAACGGGAAAGATAAATTGGATTCAACAAGCGTAGATTTAAAAAAAGAAATTCGAAATACAAAATTTGAAATTAAAAACTTACGTATTGGAATGCCCAAAGAATATTTTGCCCAAGGACTTGATGAACACGTGGACAAACTTGTTAAGGAAGCAATAAAGAAATTAGAAAATTTGGGTGCGCGGGTTAAAGAAATTAACCTGCCGTATTCAGAATACGCTTTGGCTTGTTATTATATAATTATGCCTTCTGAAGTTTCCGCTAATCTTGCCAGATATGACGGCATAAAATACGGTTATTCTGAATTTGATAAGGCAGGCGATTTAATGGAAGTTTATTTGGGCTCGCGGCACCACGGCTTTGGTGCAGAACCCAGGCGTAGGATAATGCTCGGCACTTATACTTTGTCAGCCGGCTATTATGATGCTTATTATTTAAAGGCCCAAAAAGTGCGCACGCTGATAGAGCAGGATTTTGAAAAAGCATTTAAAGAAGTTGATGTAATTATGACTCCCGTTTCTCCAACGCCGGCTTTTAAATTCGGTGAAAAGATCGATGACCCGCTGAAAATGTATTTATCGGATATTTATACTGTTTCAATAAATTTGGCGGGCGTGCCGGCCTTGTCTATGCCTTGCGGTCGCGTTGGCGGGCTGCCGGTCGGTCTGCAAATCGTCGGCCCGCAAATGGGCGAACCGTTGATATTTGGCACCGCTTTGGCATTAGAACAAAATTCATAATGATATCACCCTTTGACATATATAATCAGTTAGCCGATAAATTTAAATTTCCTGAATTTGGAAGGTTTTTGCTTTGGGCTAAATTGATTTCTTACTCAATTTCAACGCTCCTTATTTTTTCAATGATTATTTTATTATCTCGTTCTCGCGCCACATGGTGGGTAGCGGAACGCCTGGATTCTTTTCGCAAGCCAAATTTGCCCGAGCGAATGCAAAAAGATTGGGAAAAAATTAATGATCGTCTTGAAAAAGGTGATGAAGCGAGCTTGAAATTGGCAATTATTGAAGCAGATAATATGCTCGAAGATGTTTTAAAAAGAATGGGGATGGAAGGCAAAGATATGGGCGAGAGACTCGAGCAGCTAAACACCGAGCAATTTAAATCATACAATGACGTCCTTGAGGCGCATCGTTTGAGAAATTTGATTGTTCATCAAAAAGACATTTTGATAACAAAAGAACAAGCAGAAAGGGCAACGAAAGCTTATGGGGAAGGATTAAAAGAACTGGAAGTACTATAAGCAATGTCAGGCCTGACATTGCTTGAAATTTCGTCGCTCGCCCCAAATGAAAATAAACTTTCATTCGGGGCTCGCTAGAAATTATAAAAATCCGCGTCAGCGGATTTTTAAGTCGTATTTGGTTTATGGTTTATCGCAGCCCGTATCGTCTGACGGCTATAGTTTTTGGTTTTAACTGTAGACATTAAACCCTTTACTAAACGCGCTGCTATAAACTATAAACGTTAGACGATCTCTTCCGCCTTTATCTCAAACGGCACTTTCTTTTGAATCTCGTTTCTAAGCATTTTTTTGGCTATCAAGTCTTCAACCTTATCCTGGATAACTCGTTTCATGGCTCTGGCGCCAAAAGTTGGGTCAAAGCCCATTTGGGCGATTTTTGTAACTAAATCATTAGTGGGTTTAAAAATATAATCTTGAGCTTGGAGGCGCTTTGACAAGTTTTCTAGTTGTAGGGCGGAAACTTTTATTAAATTTTCTTGCGAAAGAGGTTCAAAAATAACGATTCCGTCAAAGCGATTCAAAAATTCAGGCCTGAAAATATTATTTTGCTGGATATAATCCAGTATTTTTTGTTTGGATGCATCAGGGTCGATTTTTTGCTGCACCATCTCTCTGATTAATTCGCCTGCGGCATTTGATGTGGCAATGATAATCATATTGCGGAAGTTAACTTTGCGGCCAAGGGCGTCAGTTAGCCAGCCTTCGTCCAAAACCTGTAAAAACAGATTTAAAATATTTAAATCCGCTTTTTCTATTTCGTCCAACAGAAGAAGAGAGAAAGGATTTTCCCGCGCCGCCGTTGTTAAAACGCCGGAGGTCTGGGTGACGGAGGAGCCGATCATTCGCTCAAGCGCCGTCACGCCTTGGTATTCGGACATATCAAATCTCAGCATTCTTGTTTCGGCGCCATAATACGCTTGGGCGAGCGCCTTGGCGGTTTCGGTTTTGCCCACGCCAGTCGGGCCCAAAAACAAGAACGAGCCAAAAGGCCGGTTTTTGGCTGCCACTTGGAGTCTTGAACGGCGCATGGCTGATGAAATTTCTTTGACCGCCAGTTCCTGATTAACAATTCGCTGGTGCAAAACCTCTTCCAGATTAATTAGTTTTTCCTTTTCGGTTTCGGCAAGTTCGCCGACCGGAATTTCCGTTTTCTGGGAAATAATCAAATCAACGTGCCTCGGTAAAACAAAATAATCTTGGGTGTTGCCGGCCACATAAATGGCCGTTTCTTCCAATAAATCCAAAGCTTTTTCGGGCATTGGCACGTCTCCGATATACTGGTCTGATGTCTTTATGATTTCTTTTAATGCCTGATAAGTTATAAAACTGTTTGTCCTTTTTTCTATCTGGCCAAGACTGTCTTCTAAAATAAGCAAGACGTGATCCAAGTCCGGCTCTTTTATTTCCACTTTTTCAAAAAATTTAAGAAGCCCGGGATTTTTTTCAATCTGGCCGTGAAGATTTTCATAAGTGGTCATAGCTATCAGCTGGAAAAAAGAACGTTCAATAAACGGCATTAAAATTGGAATGATGTTTTTTTCCGAGGAAACAAAATTATGAAAATCATTGATTACCAATATTATATTGCCGGCTCTGGACGCTTCATTAAAAATGCGGATTAATCTTTCTTTTATTTGGCCTTCATTGGTCAGCCCGGCCAAAGCTGCATTTAAATCAAGTTCCAATACTCTCCGCCAGGCCAATCCCGGCGCAGTTCGGCCTTGATTGACAAGCCTGGCAAATTGTTTGACCAGTGTGTTTTTGCCAACTCCGGGCTCGCCGACCAGCAGCACATTGCTTTGATTGGTTTTTGAAAGTATTCTTCCGATTGTCTCAACTTCTTGCCTTCTGCCAATTAAATGCGGCGACTCTTTTGCCTCGCCCAATGGATAAGAAAATTTATCTAAATTGACGGTCCAGCCGTAAAGCCAGGTTCTGCCAATCCCGCCGATTTTAAAAAGATTTTCTTTTTCCCAGAATTTTTTGCTGTTTTGCCGATAAATCTGCTCTGCTATTTGCCATTCAAGAATGTGGGAAAAATCTTTTTTCTCTATTTTATTTTGTTCCAAAAACTGATTTAAAAATGTTTCGGGCTCGTTTTTCACATCCGGCGGAATTTGTTCCGGATTTAAGCCGAGCCTTTTAAAAACAATTTCAGACCAAGACTGCTCGAAAATTTCTTCAAGATTCATTTGCGGCGGGGCTTTCTGTTTTGATTTTTGATAAAGCAGGCCGAAGGCAAAAATTGTTGCTAAATCAAAAATGACTATAAATAACGTTGCGGTTTTTATTAAACCCGGCTGGAAAAGGAGAAAAATTCCCGAAGCCAAAGAGCCGGCGAGGAAAAAAGGCCATGAAAGCCAAAAAACAAAAAATAAAGATCCGGCAAAAAGCGCCAAAATTTCCAAAAAAAGACCGAAGAATATCACGATGCTTCTTACCGCCGCGCCCAAAAACCGGCTGATTAGATTAAATAAAAAAGTTTCCAAGAACTTTCCTAAATCAAAGCCGCGGCCGTAAGAGGTTACATCCCGCTTCCAGGGAGCAAAAAGAGTTCGCAGCAGCTGGGGAATGGGAATAAAATAGCCGACAAAAAAACGCAAAAAATTCCCCCAAATTTTTAAGATTTTTTTGGGCGCTTCCAAATAGTGCCAGAGAAAATAATCAAAGATAAGCATAGATAAACCTGTTTTCATTTTAACAGATAGGCCAGTTTCCGTTAAGCGTAGTATTGCACAGGCAAAAATAAAAAAGCCCGTTAGGGCTTTTTATGGCGGGCCCGATGGGATTTGAACCCACGATTCGCTCCGTGACAGGGAGCTGAGGACAACCAGGCTCCTCTACGGGCCCATTATTTAAAAATTACGTTGTCTTAAAATATTTTTCAAATTTTTTCTTTTTTCTAGATAAAAATAAATTGTTTTTTACATCGCTATACATAAAATTATACAAAGCTAAACTGTCTTTGACAGAAAAAGTTAATCTGTAACCCCCGTCATGATAATAAAGAGTGCCGCCAGTTAATTTTGCAAATTTTCTAAGTCTTCTGTATAAGCCTTGAATAAACTGCTTGCTTCCGCAAATAAAACCTGACAGTATTGCCCTATTAAGCCTACCACCTCTATCTGTTCTCTTATATGTGCTTATAGTTACACTGCCGTCTCCATCGAAATATCCACGAATATAATGCGCAAGATATTTCTCTGGGATTAAAGGAAAGTTCATCCTCTTACTTTTCCTTTCCATTAATCCAAGATGCTCGAAATCATTATAGATTTTCTTACTGCCAATTTGGATTCTATACGCTGGTTTCCAATTTCCGCCCCTTTCTCTAACAGAAATCTTATGGTCTGGACAAATCATTTTTTTAATCTTTTGCAGCAAATCCTTGTTGGTGCTGGTAAATTCAATAAAATGTGCTCCTCTTTTATTCCTTATCATATTACCATCAGCTGTAAAAAATCCCAGAACATAAGCCATTTCCGGTGACCATTTTTTAAAGAAATTTTCATTTCTTGATTTAAAAATCGGCATTACCTCTTTTTTAAATGTTTAAAATACTCAACTTGCCGCAAACGAATCTTGGCTTCTTTTAAAGTTTTGTAAGTTCCGAAACGCCGACCGCTTCTTTCGCTCAAAACCACATATTTTCCTTTGATTTTTTTAATCATATTTCTGTAGCTGCGAGTGGGATCGGACCACTGACCTAGCGCTTATGAAACGCTCGCTCTAACCACTGAGCTACGCAGCCAAAATTTATTTTACTTAAAATATTTTTCCTCGATTAAACCACAGTCATGTACCGACTTATAATACCAAGGGGTACAAGTGGTTGAGAATAATTTACATTTGTTGGTAAAAATATTTCTTCCCTCTGTCAGCGCCATGCCGCAGAGCTGCAACGCGAAGAATAAATAGAGAAAAAGTAGTAAAAAGAAAAAAGGTACTACTGTAGTAAAATAAGAGAATTTTTTTCAGATTTTCTTGCTTTTCTGTAAGAAAGCCAGAAGGCAGCTATTATTAATAAACTTCCGATAATAAACTGCCCCATACTCGAAAATAAAGCATTTATGATTAGAGCTATTCCTGTTAAAACGAATAAAAAATTCTTATTATTCATAAAAATATTGAAATATTTATAAAAATTAGTGCTTGATGTTGCGGGGCTGGGAATTGCACCCAGGTCTGGGGCTTATGAGACCCCCGAGATACTACTTCTCTACCCCGCGATGAAATTCTTCTGTATTCTACATTAAAAATACAATATAAGCAAGCGGGAGACGTTGGTCTTGTTTGAAAAAATCGGCGTTTTACTATAATATAAATATATATGACACTGAAGCTTTATCTTGTCGGCATTATTTTTACTATAGTTTTAGCGTTTGCGTCGTTTTTTTCTATCATCATATTTTTTTCACCAGAAGGTACAGATGCTCTTTTGCAGTTTCTCTTATTTTTAAGTTTATTTATTGGCTTAACCGGTTTTTTTGGTTTGGTTGGATTTTTGTTGCGAAAGAAAAAATATAATAAATTTGATGCTTCTAGGTTTTTTGGCGTTTCTTTCAGGCAGGGAACATTACTTTCGGTGCTTTTGGTAGGTTCGCTTTTTTTGCGGGCTTTCACGGCTTTTTGGTGGTGGGGAAGCTTGGTTTTATTGCTCCTGGTTTTAATAATAGAATTTTTCTTTTTAAGGAAAGATGAATAGCTTCCACGCAACAGAAGACCAAATTGCTTTATTAAAGTACAGGTCTTCGGTGCGGGATTCCGCCCCAAATCCAAGCACGGGAGAAATTCTTAAATCAAGGTCATTTTTGCTTGGATTTGGGGCTTCAAATTTTGGCTTTATAAAGCGTTTTTTAGCAGCATTGTTGCTGTTTTATTTTTCCCCAGTTTAGGGGTTGCAATTAGTATAAAAATTTGATAAAATATAAGTAGAAATTAAAGCTATTTTTAAGTGATTTCTTAAGGGAAAATAGACCCTTTTCCTTAGTTTATTTTTCACAATGAACTTAAAAAACCTTAGAAATTCGGCGTTAAAAGAGATACTTGGCGCCAAAAATTTAGAAGAATTAGAAAAATTGCAAATAAAGTATTTGGGCCGCAAGGGTGAATTGACGGAGATTTTGCGCAAGCTTAAAGATATGGCCGAAGCCCAGCGGCAAAAAATCGGCAAATTTGCCAATCAATTAAAATGGGAAATTGAAGGAATGGTGGAGAAAAAGAAAAAAGAATTGGGATTTTTGAGCTCGGTTGACAAAGAATGGGTTGATATTTCAGCTCCCGGCCATAAATTGCCAAAGGGATATTTGAATCCCCGGACTTTAGTTTTGCGAAAAGTTGAAGAAATTTTTCAGTCGCTGGGATTTTCGGTTATTGACAGCACGGAAATGGAAACCGATTATTATAATTTTCAGGCCTTGAATTTTCCTAAAGACCATCCAGCGCGCGATATGCAGGACACTTTTTATTTAACCGACGAGATTCTCATGAGGACGCATACTTCGCCGAACCAAGTGCGTTTTATGGAAAAACACAATCCGCCGCTGAGAGTCATTATGCCGGGCAAATGTTTTCGCCGTGATGCTTCTGACGCGACCCATGATTCGCAATTCTATCAGGTTGAGGGGCTGATGGTTGATAAAAACATTTCAGTGGCAAATTTTAAGGCGGTCATCGCGGAATTTTTTAAACGGCTTTTTGGCAAAGAAGTAAAGATGAGGCTGCGACCAAGCTATTTTCCGTTTACCGAGCCGAGCTTTGAACCCGATATATCCTGCACTTTTTGCGCGGGCTCGGGCTGCAAAATTTGCAAAGACACCGGCTGGCTTGAAATGGCCGGCGCGGGAATGGTGCATCCGTTCGTATTCAAATCCGCGGGTTATAGCCCCTATGAATGGCGGGGTTTTGCTTTCGGTTTCGGCCTAGAGCGGCTGGTGATGATGAAATACAAGATAAACGATATTCGTCTGCTTAACTTTGGAGACTTGCGATTCCTTAAACAATTTTAATATGAAATTTAGTTATAACTGGCTATCCGAATATCTTGAGAAGAAATTATCGCCGTCAGAAATGGTTGATTTGTTAACCATGCACGCGTTTGAAGTTGAAAGCATGGAAAAATTTGGCCAAGATTATGTTTTAGATATCAAAATTTTGCCCAACCGGGCGCATGACTGCATGTCGTATATCGGCGTTGCCAAAGAACTGGCGGCGATTTCAGGAAGCAAGTTTGTCCCGCCGAAAATGAATTTTGCAGAAGATAAAAAAATTAAAGCTAAAGATTTCATTTTAGTTGAAGTTCCGGCCAAAGAACTGTGCCCGCGCTATTCTATGCGCGTGGCTACCGAAATCAAAATGGGACAGTCCCCAAAATGGATGCAGGAAAGATTGCAAGCCTGCGGCCTGCGGCCGATTTCAAATATCGTTGATATAACGAACTATGTGATGCTGGAAACCGGACAGCCATTACACGCTTTCGATCTTGATAAGCTCGAAAGCGCAATTTCCAATTTCCAATTTCCAATTTCCAAACAAATTCCAAATTCAAAATCCCAAACCAAGAAAATTATTGTTAGGCGTGCTGTCGATGGAGAAGAAATAACAACTATTGAGGGCAAAAAATATAAATTAAATCAGAATAATCTTGTCATCGCGGACGAGAAAGTGGCCATAGGCATTGCGGGCATCAAAGGCGGCCAAGGCCCGGAAATTGATGAAAAGACAAAGATAGTGGCGATTGAATCGGCCAATTTTGAGCCGACAAACATCCGCCGGACTTCAAAGGCATTTGTCCTGCGGACTGACGCTTCAACGCGTTTTGAAAATGGCCTGGACCCGGAATTGACGGCCATGGCGCTTGAGCGCTGTGTTTCGTTAATTGAAGAGATTGCCAACGGCCGCGTTGCCGAAGACTTGGTTGATATTTATCCCAATAAAGTCAAGCCGCGCAAAATCTTAGCGGATGTCCAATGGATGCAGGAATTAATAGGTCTACCGATTAAGGCGCAAGAAATGATTGATATTTTGAAGAAATTTGAAATTTTTGCAAAAATTTTAAAGAAAGAAAAGAAAACATTCATTGAAGCCGCTGTACCCAGCAGCCGCCTTGATCTCGTAGCGCAGGAAGATATCGCCGAAGAAATTGCGCGCATTATGGGCTATGATAAAATTCCGGCCACAGTACCCTCGGGAATTTTAATTCCAGCAGTAAAAGAAGACAATTTGATTTATGAGGATAAAATTAAGGATATTTTGGTCGGCGCGGGCTGGTCAGAAGCGCAAAATTATTCTTTTATTTCGGATGAGGATAAAAAAATATTTAAAACATTCAAAGCAGTTGAAATAAGAAATCCCTTTTCACAAGACCAGAAGCATTTAAGAACTACACTGATAATTAATTTGGTAAAAAACATTAAAGAGAACTTAAAGTATTTTGATAATATAAGGCTATTTGAAGTAGGACATGTTTTTTCTATGGTAGACACTAAACCGACAGAACTTAATGTTAAAATTGCTGCTGTGGTTGTAAATAAAAACACTAAAAAACCAGCTGAAGGATTGTTTGAGCTTAAAGGTTTGATTAATATATTAACTGAAAAATTAGGGATTGATGGCATTTGGTTCGATGATGCGATTTCTGGTGATCCTCCACAATACTGGCTTACATTTACTCATCCGTTAAGACGCGCGATAGTTAGGACGGATAAGATGGCTTTTGGTGGGGTTGGTGAAATTAACCAGACAATTTTGGATGCTTTAGGAATCAAAGAACAGATTTCGTTTTTTGAACTTAACTTGCCGGATTTAGTAGGGTTGGCAACCGAGGAACGGGCATATCGGCCGCCTTCCAAATACCCGGCCATTATCCGAGATTTGGCAATTTCAGTTGAGCAGACGACAAAAATTGAGTCGGTTTTAAATATTATTGAAACAGCCGGCGGCGAACTTTTGCAGGATACCGATATTTTTGATATTTATGAAGGGCTGGCCGGCAACAAAAAAAGTCTGGCATTCAGATTAATTTATCAGTCAGACGAAAGAAATCTAACCGACGAAGAGGTCAATAAATTGCAGGAAAAAATAATAAAGGCGATTGAGGAAGAAGGGTGGGAAGTAAGAAGATAATTGAAAATATAAAAATCAAAATTAAAAATTATTGTATCGCTCCGCGATGAATTATAGATTAATTCGCCGTAGGCGAATACCTATAATTTTGCATTTTGATATTTGGATTTTGAATTTAATATCATGGCAAAAGAAAAAAATCAGCCAAAAAATAATAATGAAGTTTCCTACGAAGCAAAAGACATCTATGTGTTAGAGGGTCTTGAGCCCGTGCGTAAGCGGCCCGGAATGTATATCGGCTCAACCGGAGTTGACGGTCTACACCACTTGATATGGGAAGTGGTTGATAATTCTTTAGACGAAGCGATGGCCGGCTTTTGTACGGAAATTGAAGTGGCTTTATTGCCGCAAAATAGGGTGAGTGTCAAAGATAACGGCCGCGGCATTCCGGTTGATATTCATAAACAAACAAAAAAATCTGCCCTGGAAACCGTAATGTGTACTTTGCATGCCGGCGGTAAATTCGGCGGCGAAAGCTATAAGGTTTCCGGCGGTCTGCACGGCGTTGGCGTCTCGGTGGTAAATGCTTTGTCTTCTTGGATGAGAGCCGAAGTGTGCCGCGACGGCATGCTTTGGGCGCAGGAATATAAAAAAGGAAAACCGCAATTTTCCGTCAAAAAAATCGGCAAATGCGATGCACGGGGCACGACCGTAATTTTTGAGCCCGATCCGGAAGTTTTTAAAGAAATAAAATATAACTGGGACGCGATTTTAACTCATTTGCGCCAGCAAGCCTATCTGACGAAAGGAGTAAAAATAAATATCCGGGATTTGCGCGAAACAAATGTAAAACTGGAGGAATTTTGTGCAACTTGTCAGGTAAAGCCAAAAAGCAAAAAAATTAATGGAGTTGATGATTTGAAAAAACCGACCGGCAACGGCGAACGCTCTTACAGTTTTTATTTTGAAGGCGGAGTTGTTTCTTATGTGAAGTTTTTGGTGGACGACCGGGAAGAGCCCGTTAAACATCAGAATATTTTTTATGTCAACCGCGAAGTTGAAAATATCCAAGTTGAAACAGCTTTCCAATATACAGAAGATATCCAGGGTTATGAAATAAGTTTTGCCAACAATATCCATACCGGCGAAGGAGGCATGCATATAACTGGTTTTCGCTCGGCCTTAACGCGGGGTTTAAATGATTATGCCCGCAAAAATGGCTATATTAAAGAATCGGAAGAAAATCTGGGCGGCGATGACGTCAGAGAAGGATTGATTGCAGTTGTCAGCGTTAAATTAAAAGAGCCGCAATTTGAGGGTCAGACAAAAGCAAAGCTTGGAAATCCGGAAGCTAGAACCGCCGTTGATACTGCCGTGGCTTATGCTTTGGAGGAATATTTGGAAAAAAATCCTAATGACGCCCGGGAAATCTTGGGTGGGTGTATTTTGGCATCCAAAGCGCGCCAAGCGGCCAAAGCTGCCAGAGAAACAGTTTTGCGAAAAGGGATTATGGAAGGTCTTGCCTTGCCGGGCAAATTGGCCGATTGCTCTTCGCGCAATCCGGAAAATTCGGAGCTCTATATTGTAGAAGGAGATTCTGCCGGCGGCAGCGCCAAACAAGGCCGCAACCGAGAATTTCAGGCAATTTTGCCGCTGAGAGGGAAAATTTTAAATGTAGAAAAAGCCAGGCTTGACCGAGCTCTGACTTCAAAAGAAATAAAGGCGTTGATTATTGCTTTGGGAACCGCGATTGCGGATGATTTTAACATAGAAAAGCTAAGGTATCATCGCGTGATTATTATGACCGATGCAGATGTTGACGGCGCTCATATAAGAACTTTACTTTTAACATTATTTTTCAGATATTTTAAGGAAATTATTGAAAAAGGTCATTTATATATTGCCCAGCCGCCGCTTTATCGCGTGAGCCGGGGTAAAGAAGCCCATTATGCTTATAATGAAGCGGATAAAGATAGCATAATTAATGATTTTAAAAAAGCGAAAAAGGAAAAAATAAAAATAAAAATAAAATCTTATGGCAAAGAGATTAAACTAGACGATGAGGAATTACCGGAAGAGGAGGAAGAGAAGAAACATGGTTTTGGCATCCAGCGCTATAAGGGCCTGGGCGAAATGAATCCGCAGCAGCTTTGGGAAACAACTATGGATCCCAAGAATCGGGTGATGAAGCAAGTAAAAATTGATGACGCCAACGCCGCCGATAAAATGTTCAACATTTTGATGGGTGACGAAGTTTTCCCGCGTAAACGCTTCATCCAGACGCATGCCAAAAACGTGAAGAATTTAGATATATAGTTTTGGTAAAAAATTATTGGTCATGGCTGCCAGTTTGGTTTAATGTTAATAGTTATTGGCAAAACCAAAGACCGCAGACCGTCAACTAAACTAACAGTCCAGACTAAGAATCTTGACTTCAGATTTACCGGTGCTATAATAGGCTTAATTAAGCCCGCGAGGGCTTTTAAAGTACACGGAAAGCGCAAAGTTCGCCTTTGGCGAACATTACCCAGAAGCGCTCACACGGATTAATCCGTGTCATCCGTGTGTAATTCGTATATCAGTGTCGCTATGAATATATTTGCCAAGTTAGTAAATTTTTTAAAAGAGGTCAGGTTTGAGCTTAAAAAAGTCACCTGGCCGACAAGACAGGAAACTATCAGGTTTACCTTGCTTGTGATTGGTGTTTCGGCCGGCGTGGCGGCATTTTTGGGCGGACTGGATTATCTTTTTAGCATTATTTTGACTAAATTTGTGTTATAACATACGAATTATGCAAATTTAATGCGAATTTACAAATATGCGAATTCGCATATCCGCAAATCCGCATAGAATCCGTAGATTCGTATAGACTATCCGGCGGAATTAAGGATGCTGTTAGAAAAGTAAATAGCATACGAATTATGCAAATTTAATGCGAATCTACAAATATGCGAATTCGCATATCCGCAAATCCGCATAGAATTCGTAGATTCGTATAGATTATGCCAAAGCAGATATCTCGCGGAAGAAATTGGTATGCGCTGCACACATATTCCGGTTATGAGGAAGCGGTTGCCAGAAACTTAAAACAGCGCATAGAATCAATGGGCATGGAAGACAAAATTTTCAATGTCCTTGTTCCGATTGAGAAAAAAATAAAAATAAAAGGAGGTAAAAGAAAAGTCGTGGAAGAAAAAATTTATCCCGGCTATGTTTTAGTTGAAATGATAGTGACTGATGATTCCTGGTATGTTGTGCGAAACACTCCTCGGGTGACAGGCTTTATCGGTTCGGGCACAATTCCTACTCCTCTTTCACCCGAAGAAATTGGCGAATTGCAAAAAAGGATGGGGGTTGAGGAGCCAAAATTTAAAATAGACGTTTCGGTCGGCGACCCGGTTAAAATTACTGACGGTCCTTTCAAAGATATGGACGGCAAAATTTCCGAAATTGACGAGGAAAGAGGAAGAATCAAGGTGCTTATTTCTATGTTTGGCAGAGAGACGCCGGTTGAATTGGACTTTTTACAAATCAAAAAGATATAGGGTCAGTCTGTCAGTTCATCAGTTCGTCAGTTTGGAATTAATTTCTTGACTCATCAATTTATCGGTTAATAAATAATAACTAATAATGGCGACGGGATTGCAAAATTTAAAAATATATCAGATGGCGCGGGAATTGGAAATAGAGATTTATCACATTACAAAAGAATTTCCAGCAGATGAGAAATATAGAAGCATAGATCAATTAAAGCGTTCATCATCATCGGTCACAAATAATATAGCCGAAGCTTATAATAAGCAATCATTAAAAGAAAAAATATATATTTAAAAGATGTTGTCATATGCGAGGCTGAAGAAACGAAAAGCAATCTTGCAGTTTGTAGAGATAAACGCTTCGCAGACGGAGACAAGCTGACAATTCTTATCGAAAAATATTTAGAATTAATAAAAGCAGTTAATGGTTATATCCGTTTTCTAAAAACTGATAAACTGAAAAACTGATAAACTGAAACCAAAATGTCTAAGCCAATAAAGGCTATCGTAAAACTTCAGCTGCCGGGCGGCGCGGCCACTCCGGGCCAGCAAATCGGTCAGGCTCTTGGCCAGCACGGTTTGAATTTGGCTGAGTTTTGTTCCAGATTCAACGAGGCGACCAAAGACAAAACAGGCGATATAGTGCCGGTTGTGATTACTATTTATCAGGACAGAACCTACGATTTTATAACTAAAACTCCGCCGACTTCTGATTTGCTCAGAAAAGCCGCGGGCATTGAAAAAGGCGCGGCCAATCCTTTGAAAGAAAAAGTCGGCAAAATAACAAAAGCCCAGCTTCGCGAAATTGCAGAGAAAAAAATGGCGGATCTGAACGCCGAAGACATAGAAGCGGCGATGAAAATAATAGAAGGAAGCGCCAGAAGCATGGGGATTAAAGTGGAATAAAAATTTTAAAATTTCCTCTCTTTTTTAAAGAGAGGGCTGGGGTGAGTTAAGTTTTAATAAAGAGCAACAATACGTTGCTTTTTAATTTAGTCCGTGATAATTTAAAAATTAATAAGTAGTACATTAAAAAAGAAAGGAGATTGGCATTTATGGAGGAAAAACTTCAAAAGATAAAAGAAATTGCTCAGAGAGAAATGAAAGAAGCTGAATCTGCCCATGATTTTCTTCATGTGATGAGGGTCTATAATTTATGTTTGCATCTCGCAAAAACTGATCCCGATGTGGATTTGGAAATTTTGAAAGCAGCCATTTTTCTGCATGATATTGCCAGAGTCAAAGAAGATAGCGACGCTTCTGGGAAAATTGACCATGCGATTTTTAGCGCAAAAATGGCCCAGAAGATTTTAAGAAATTTAGATTATCCGGAAGAAAAAATTAAACAGATCGAACACTGCATCGTTGCTCATAGATTCCGAAGCGGAAACGAACCTCAGACAAAAGAAGCTAAAATTTTGTTCGATGCCGATAAATTGGATGTTCTGGGTACTATAGGAATTGCGAGATCTTATACTATGGCCGGACGGTACGGTGAAAAAATGTATTTGGATGTCTCGATAGCCCAATATGTCAAAGAAAACCTTGTCGGCGGAAAGGAAGGAGGGAGAATCAAAGTTATCTCAAAACATGCCCCCAACCTGGAATATGAGTTAAAATTTAAACGTATTCCTGATAGATTATATACTAAAGAAGCAAAAAGAATTGCTAGAGACAGATTAAAATTCATGGATCAATTCTATAAAAGATTTAAAAAAGAAATGGCTGGCGAAAAGTGATGTATGATGTTTTAGGCAAGACGAAACTAGTCTTGCCTTTTATTTTTGTTCGTGATAAGTTAATATAACAAAATAAAAAGGAGGGAATGAACCTTAAAAATAAAAATAAAATATGGAGGAGGTATAAGAATGAAAACGGTGAAAGGAAAACAGATAAGACCGAGCTGGGAAGAGATGGGTATGGAAATGGCGGAATTAATGGCAAAAAGATCCGTCTGTTTGCATTATCAGGTGGGAGCGTCTTTTTGGAGAGGCAATAAGCCACTAGTGAGTGGTTATAATGGCCCACCAAGACGCATTGTTCATTGCAGCGAAGTTGGATGCGCAAAGGAGACAGGAGACAATGGAGGGAAATGCAGAGGAGCTCATGCGGAAATGAACGCAATTGTAAACGCCGCTCTTCACGGAATTTCCATTGGCGGTGCCACTGTTTATTGCTCTTATAGGCCATGTCTTGAATGCTCAAAGCACTTGATTAATGCAGAGGTAGTCCGTTTCGTTTATAAATATGATTACGACAAAGAACTAGAAGCAACTGAGATGCTGAAGGCGGCAGGAATAGAGCTTTTAAAATACAGTGATTTTTTAAAAGCCCTGGGAAAGGGGGTGATAAAATGAAAGGTGTTTTGAAGGGAGTAAACATTGTTGCAAGAGATTTGCCGGAAGCTTGGTTTTTATGTATTCAAGAGATGTTTAATTATGGGTATGAATATAAAATTGACAAATCTAGCTCTGGTCAAATCAAGCGATTGGAATTTGACTGGATAACTGTTCATGTCATTTTTCCTGGAGCCAGGCCCTTGTTGCCTGATATTCCTCCAGGCATGGGATTCCCTCCGCCAGCTGATATCGAATATGTTGAAAAAGATTATCTACTGTACGTCATGACATCGGAAATAAAACCAGGGGAAGATTACACCTATGGTCAGGACTTGGAAGAACAGTTTGAGCGGGTAATAAAGCATTACAAGCAATACGGACACAATCTCAATCATTGCTATATGGCGGTTGGCGATAAAAACACCCTAAAGTTTTATGATAAACCTGGCGGAACGTCTCAATGTCTGCGCGGCATTGATACCCGGATTCGTTACGGTAAGTTGCACTTTTTTCCTTATTTTCGATCTTGGGACCTTTGGGCCGGCTTTCCAGTTAATTTAGCGGCCATTCAGATAATGAAAGAAGAGATGGCAAAGGCAATTGGAGTTGAAGACGGAGAAATTATTGCATCGAGCAAAGGACTCCATCTTTACGATTACACTTGGGACTTTGCCAGGACCAGAGTCGGTCTAAAATAGAGAGGAGGCGGTTTAAATGCAGGAAATTTTGAAACGAGCAGATGAAAAACTCGAGAAAGAAATAAAACTTACCAAAAAAGATTTGAGGCCGGAATATTGCTGGAAATGCGGATTGCAAATCGTCTTGTGCCCCCTTCCAGGCGAAAAATTCGTTTTTTGCGGCGCCAACGAGAATGTCAGCGTTTTTAAGCTCACAAAAGGTTGCAGTATCACCTTGGAAAATTCTATGTCGCCGGTAATCCGCAAGGTGGCCAACGGAAAAAAATGCAAGATGCTTATTGAAAGCGAGGCATTGCCAGGATCTTCCCGTATTATAAAGGAAGGAGAAGCTTACATTAAAAAAATTATGGGATGGTGAATTCCAAAAACCAAAATTCGCCCGCAGAAAAATCTGCGGGCTTTTTTCTTGTCTATAAAAATTTTAAGTGCTAATATCTAGATACTATGATTCTTGGCATAGACAAACTTCATAAATTAGTTAAAAATAGAAAGCTGGTAGAGGGATTATGCGAAAGGGAGCTTAACAATCCCGAAGGCGCAGGTTTTGACTTGCGCATAGGAGAAGTTTATGAACTGGAAGGCAAGGGATTTTTGGGGATAGACGAGCGTAAGACGCCGGATGTAAAATTGCTGGCAAGATACGAAAAAGGAAAGAAAAAAAGTTTTATCTTCAAGCCCGGTAAATATTACGCAATGAAGACAATTGAGAAAGTTAATACTCCGGCAAATATTTTAATTTTGTTTCGTCCGCGCTCAACTCTTTATCGTTCTGGCATTGCGATTTTTACCGGCAACGCCTCACCCGGTTATTGCGGAGAATTAACTTTTGGGATAATTAATCTCGGACCATGTGAGATTAAGATTGAACTTGGCGCGCGGGTGGCGCATGCGATGTTTTATGAAGTAAAGGGTAAAACAAATTTATACCGCGGCCAATGGAAAGGCGGCAGAGTTAACGCAAAAAAAAGAGAAAAACAAGTTTAATTGCCAAAGATGAAATTTAAAGATGTCAAAATACAAGAGTTGATAAAAAAAGAGATTATCCGTCAGCGCGACGGCCTTGTTTTGATTGCTTCGGAAAATTATGCCAGCCCCGAAGTTTTGGCGGCGCTAGCCACTCCTTTGAATAACAAATATTCCGAGGGTTATCCTGGCAAGCGCTATTACGGCGGGAATGAATTTATTGATGAAATTGAAAAAATTGCGATCAAGCGGGCCAAAAAATTATTTTCCGCCGAGCATGCAAATGTACAGCCCCATTCCGGTTCGCAGGCCAACGCGGCAGTTTATCTTGCATTGCTTGAGCCGGGAGATAAGGTTTTAGGATTTGATTTGGCTTCGGGCGGGCATTTGACGCACGGCTCTCCTGTAAATTTTTCCGGCGTTTTTTATAATTTTGATTTTTATGGAGTGGATAAAAAAACCGAAATGATAGATTATGAAGAAGTTGAGAGAATTGCTTTAAAATTTCAGCCAAAACTGATTATTGCCAGCACAACTGCTTATTCTAAAATTTTGGATTTTCAAAAATTCAGCGAAATAGCTAAAAAGGTCGGCGCATATCTTTTGGCCGATATCGCGCACATCGCCGGTCTGGTTGTGGCGGGCCAGCACCCTCATCCTTTTCCTTGGTGCGATGTTGTAACAACGACGACGCACAAGACTTTAAGAGGCCCGAGAGGCGGGCTTATTTTATGCAAAAAAGCATTAGCCGCAAAAATAGACAAAGCGGTTTTTCCCGGTATCCAAGGCGGGCCGTTTGAGCATGTGATTGCCGCCAAAGCCGTCTGTTTTTGGGAAGCAGCCAAGCCCGCATTTAAAAAATATCAGCGACAGATCGTTTTAAACGCGGCTGCCATGGCAGAAGAATTTAAAAAGCAAGGCATAAGAATTGTTTCGGGCGGCACCGATAATCATATGATGGTGCTTGATATTTCGGCGTTCGGTCTTGATTCGCGGCAGCTGCAAAACGAGGCGGAAAAATTGGGCATTTATTTTAATTGTAACAGCATCCCAAATGATAAAAAATCAGCCTATAACCCTTCAGGCATAAGAATTGGTACGCCGGCGATAACAACGCGAGGTTTTAAAGAAAAAGACGCCCAATCGGCGGCAAAATTAGTTGTGCGGCTGATTAAAAATATTGGCAGCGAGAAAGCAAAAAAAGAAATCAAGAGCGAAGTTGTCAAATTGGTTAAAAAATTCCCAATATATGCCAGGTAGTGAAAATTTGACAGCGCATTTTTATACCCCACGCCTTCTTAGATAATTCGCGCTACAAAATTTTTATAATCTGGAAAGTGCCAAAACTAGAAATAAATAGTCAAATTTCTACTACCTGGTATGAAATTATTTAACGGCAAAAAAGCAGCCCGCCAAATCATGGAAGAAACGGCTGCCAAAATTAAGAAAGAAAGAATCCATCCAGCCTTGGCCGTTATTTTGGTTGGTGAAGATGCGGCTTCAAAATTGTATGTTAAATTAAAAAAAGAAGCGGGCGCCAGAGTTGGTATTAAAGTAAACGAATATTTGTATGCAGCCGATACTAAAGAGGAAGAAATTATATCAAAAATCAAAGCATTAAACGATGATAAAAAAGTGCACGGAATTTTAGTGCAGTTGCCTCTGCCGGCCATATTAAATCCTGACCATATCATTGCCGCGATTGATCCAAAAAAAGACGCAGACGGATTTCAAAAAGAAAACAGACGATTTTTTTTGACAAAAGAAAAAACAGAGCCGCATCTTTCCCCGGTTTTGCCAAAAGCAATTCTGGGTGCTCTAAATGAAGCGCTAAAAAATGATTTAAAAAATAAAAAAATGATTGCTTTGGTGAATTCCGACGTTTTTGCTCAATCGCTAAAGGAGGTTTTGGAAAAGGAAGGTGCGCAAATTAAATGCTTTGTGCGCAAAGCCTGCGTGATTATGGGAGTTGAGAAAGAGGTTAAAGATGCCGATGTTTTAATCACCGTTTGCGGCTGTCCGAGATTCATTAAGGGTGACATGATAAAAGATGGCGTGATTTTAATTGACGCGGGCATAACAAGATACAGCGACGGAAAAGTTGTCGGTGATGTGGATTTTGAAAGCGTCAAAACCAAAGCCGCTTTTTTGACTCCGGTTCCCGGCGGCACTGGTCCTTTAACCGTGGCTTTGCTTTTGAAAAATGTCTATTTAGCCAGCCAAGCTGAGCTTGGTTAAGTCCAGCTAAGCTGGGCAGAAAATTTTGCGGAACAAAATCATTAATGGTAAGATAAAGAATAGATATTGGATTATGTCCCGCCCCAATTCCAACCGTAGACTTTCTAATTTCCTAATTTTTTAAAAGCGAAACGGCTTCGCCTTTCTTAGCTGAAATCCGGGGCCTATTGATAGAATTGAAGCGGGATGCTCATTGTTGTAGCTAAATTTATTCGCTACGCTTTGAGCTTTATTCATAAATTTAGACAACAATGGCAAAATACGAGCCAGTCATCGGAATGGAGATTCATATTGAGCTTAACACCAAAACTAAGATGTTTTGCGGCTGTGAGAATGGTTTTGGTTTGGAAGAAAAACCCAATATTCATATTTGTCCCGTTTGCACCGGTCAGCCAGGCGCTTTGCCAGTGATAAATGAGGAGGCAGTAAAAAAGGTAATAAAAACCGCCCTGGCTTTAAATTGCAGAATTCCCGAACTTTCAAAATTTGACCGAAAAAATTATTTTTATCCCGATTTGCCCAAGGGTTACCAGATTAGCCAGTATGACAAACCATTATCTGTTCAAGGGTTTATTGAGGTTGACAGCTGCAAGATTAGAATAACAAGAATTCATCTGGAAGAAGATACGGGCAAACTGGTTCATCCGGCCGGAGCAAGCCATTCGTTGGTTGATTTTAATCGAGCCGGTGTGCCTCTAATGGAGCTGGTTACAGAGGCGGATTTGCGTTCGGCTGCCGAAACAAAAAAATTCTGTCAGGAACTTCAGCTGGTTTTACGCTATCTTGGTGTCTCCGATGCCGATATGGAAAAAGGACAGATGAGATGCGAGGTCAATATTTCGCTTCGGCCAGAAGGGTCTGAAAAATTTGGCACAAAAGTTGAAATAAAAAATCTGAATTCTTTTCGGGCAGTTGAGCGGGGGATTGAGTTTGAAATTAAACGCCAGGCCGAAGCGTTAGAAGCCGGAGAAAAAATTATTCAGGAAACGAGAGGCTGGGTTGATGGCAAGCAAAAAACGGTTTCCCAGCGGACAAAAGAAGAAGCGCATGATTATCGTTATTTCCCGGAGCCTGATTTGCCGCCTCTTGAACCCCAGAAAATTATGGCAGAAATTGGGCCGTTGCCAGAATTGCCAGAAGGCCGACGGAAAAGATTTGCCAAAGAATACAATTTGCCGGCTCCAGACATAGAGGTTTTGGTTATTAAAAAAGAAATGGGAGATTTTTTTGAGCAAGCAGTGAGCGAGCTTGGAGACTGGGCGAAAGTAGCCGAGCCAAAAATTGAAGCCGAAAAATTAATGAAATTAATGGCCAATTATTTAATTACAGAATTGCAGAAACTTTTAACGCAATCGGGCGCTGAATTTAAAAACTTGAAAATTTCCCCCGAAAATTACGCCGAGTTTATAAAATTAACGGCCCAAGGAGTTGTTTCTTCAAGCGGGGCGCAGTCAGTTTTGAAAGAAATGTTTGAGACGGGCGCAGACCCAAGCCATATAATTGAAGAAAAAGGATTGGCGCAGATGAGCGAAGAATCGGAATTAGAAAATGCAGTGGCAGAAGTAATTTCGCAAAATCCCGGGCCAGCTCAAGATTTTAAAAATGGCAAAGAAAAAGTCTTGATGTTTTTAGTCGGAAAAGTGATGGCGCAAACAAAAGGGAGGGCAAATCCGCAAGTGGTGGAGGAGATTTTGAAAAAAAGACTCAAATAAAAAAAGTTTTTTGACAAAAGAAAGGAGGGGGAGAGAATGATAGACGCAGATTTTGCTGCTTGGTTGAATTTATTAGGTTATATTTTTTTACTGATTGGAATAATTATGGTTTCGAGAATTGCATATCAGCGCGGAGCAAAGTGGATTTTAATTTTTTCTCTTTGTATTGTATTGTTAGGCGTAAGCATGCACGTTTTTTTCTCAGAGAAAATGCATATTGCGAAGAATCTCGGGATGCCAATGGAAGTTAAAGACCTGGCGGAAGGTAAGGAGCTGGAAATAATGATGCTTGCGGCAGGGGTGGCGGTTATTGGTTACGAAGAAGGCAACAAAGCGGAAATAAGATTGGTTTGGAAATTTCCAGAGAAATTACCAGTGGGGACAAAATTTAAAGTTATTAATGGCAAAATTATTTCTGTGAGTCCGGCTCCAAAGGAAATTCCTAAAATAAGTATATAAAAATATGGCGGTGTTTGTTTATTGGCACCGCCTTTTATTTTAATATTTTTTTATAAATCTATTTATCAATTTTTGTGCCTGTTTTTTATTACGAATCCAATGAATACGATTGTCTTGTCCGCCATGGGCGGAAAACCAAGTCATTTGTCTTTTCGCGTAGTGCTCAATGTCTTTTTGCAAACGAAACAGCATTGTTTGATAGTCAATCTTTTTTTGCAGGAATCGCGCGATCCAGCGATATTCAAGGCCGAAATCGTCTAACTTTTTCCACGACAAACCGGAGTTGCGTAAATTTTTAACTTCTTCAATCATGCCTTGGCGCAGGCGTTTTATCAGGCGTTTATGGATTAATTTTTTGAGTTCCTGCGGCGATTTTTTGACGCCGAGGAATAAGGTATCAAATTGAAGCTCATTTTTTAATTGCGGTACAGGTTTGCCGGTTTTATAAATTATTTCAAGCGTGCGGATAAGCCGGCGTTTGTTAAATCGGTCAATTTTTTTGGCGCGATTTGGGTCGCGCTTTTTTAATTCCGAGAATAACTGGACGGCGCTCTTTTTTTCAAATCGGGCGCGCAGTTTAAAATCCGGCTTAACCTCGGGAATTGAAATGTTATCAGTCACTGCCTGTATATAAAATCCCGTTCCCCCGCAGATAATCGGAATTTTGGCATGCGAAAAGCGCTCGCTCGGCCGTTGGCCTCGCGAAATGCGAACGCGCCCATGCGAATAGCCTTTTTTATTTGATATTTTTTTAATTGCGGCGAGCGCCAATTTTTTGTATTGGGCGACAGTAAAGCGACGTTTTGGACTCGCGACGTCAAGCAAATAATGGGGAATATTTTTATAAATATATTGACGTCTGACGTCCTGCAGGACGTCAGACGTCTTAAAATTAATTTTGTCTCTCGGAACTTTGCCTGTCCCAATATCCATTCCTTTATAAACCTGCCGCGAATCTGCGGAAATAATTTCGCCGTTGAATTTGCGTGCAACTTCAACAGCCAGCGCTGACTTGCCGGAAGCATTCGGCCCGAGAATTACAATTATTTTTTGCTTTTGTTCTTTTTTCATCCCTTGCATTGTATAAAAGAAAAGACCCGAAAGGCAAGCTTTCGGGTCTTAGGCAAGAGCATCTTGCTCTGCCTTGATTTTGGAGCACAAAGAACATAAGTCATTTTTCCGGTCGTATAGTCGCTTATCGCTGATAATAAGCCCGAGCATATTTTTTACAAATATCCGTCTTTTATCAATTATCCTTTCTATTTTTTCATCAAGCGTTCCTATTGTCATATGCGGATAGGTTTTTGTGTTGCAGTAGCCACTTGGGAAATAGGAGCCGTTTGAGTCTATATGAAAATCAGTTAGGCGTTCGCGAAATATGGCCGAACAGGCGCGATGCATCGAAAACATTTTGCATTTTAGATTCTTGGCTCTGCCCTGTGGAGAAAGAAATTGTGTTGAAACAAGAATTAGTTTCTTTTTATCTGGGCAGACATACCAGTAATCAAATAAATGGGCAAAGCCAACCAAAGAATCATTTTCAAAGTCTTCATCATAAACTTTTTTTGTAAAAACCCTGGTTTTGAATCTTTGCCAGACATCATGGCCGATTGAAAAAGGATATACTTTATATTTTTCAAAGAGCTTTTCTAAGCGGGAATGAATGTCATCTGACGGTGCGACAGTTGTCTTGACGCAAAAATTTTTCGGTCCGCTATCAAGCAGAAATTTGAAGGTTTCTTCAAACCTTTCCATTGCCTTGCTGTTAAAGCTATGCAGGCTTAAGCAGAATTTGAATTTTTTATAATCTGGGGCGTTTTTAACCGTTTTTTTTAGCCTTTTCTTCTCAATATCATTGTCCAGAAAGCCGGACGTTACGAGGGAAAATTTTTTCGTCCCTTGAAAATTATACACCATTTTTACAATATCTGGTAGCTGCTCATTCATTAATGGTTCTCCGCCTCCGGTCAGAGACAAAAATACAGTTGAATTAATTCTTCTGATTTCTTTTAGTAGCCTTTCGACTTTTTCGCAGCTAATGTCAATGGGATTTTTTAAGTCCGAGTTGCTCGCGCAATGGATACAATTTCTATCACATTTATTTGTAACATCAATATTAATATGAATTTGTTTCGGATATGTCATTGTCCTCCTCCTTTCTTTGCCATATTCAATTTTGAAGAACTGTCTAAATTCTTGGATTTTTAATAATACTCTTTATTTATCAATTTATCAAGAACTTTCCATCGCCGTTTTTTTTCTTCAATCCGGATATCATCTTTTAATTTGCTTGCGGCAGTGCCGGGGCGGGGGGAGTATTTGGCGATATATGCGCCGTCAAAATTTATTTGCTTGCAAGTTTTTATCGAATTTTGAAATTGTTTTTTTGTTTCGCCCGGAAAGCCAACGATGATGTCGGTTGAAATTTTTATTCCCGGAATTGCTTTACGGATTTTTTTGATGAGACTTTTGTATTGGGCAGTGGTGTAATGCCGGTTCATTTTTCGCAAAATTGTATTGTCACCAGATTGCACAGGCAAATGGATTTCTTTTGTTAATTTTTTGCATTTAGCCATTGTTTTAATTAATTCATCAGACATATCTTTGGGATGGGAAGTCATAAAGGTAAAACGGAAATTGCCGGGCAAATCATTTATGGCTTTGAGCAACTTTGCAAAATTAATTGTTTTGGTTTTTGATGATTTGAATTTAGAATTTGTTTCGAATTTCGGATTTCGGATTTCGGATTTATAACTATTTACGTTCTGGCCGAGTAACATAATATCTTTATATTCTTTTAAGATAAGATTTTTGACGTCGTTTATTATATCAGAGGCCGGCCGCGATTTTTCTCTGCCGCGGGTGTAGGGAACAGCGCAATAGGAACAAAAATTATTGCAGCCGGTCATAATTGGCACATAGGCGACAGATTTGTCATTGCGAGCGACCGGAGGGAGCGTGATAATCTCGTGGACGGAGATACTCTGTCGGGATTGCTTCGTCGTCCCGCCAGGCGGGACTCCTCGCAATGACTCTTCGTGAAAATATTTGTCCGGATGCCAAATCTCAGAAACTTTTTCTTTAAGCGCATTTTTATCTTTTTCCAAAACGCAGCCGGCCAGAATTATTTTCTTTTTCCCTGTGTATTTATTTATTTTATCATAGACGCGATGCACGGCGGTCTGGCGGACCGAACAGCAATTGAGGACGATTAAATCAGCGTCGGCCTCGTTTTTTGCGGGCCTGTGGCCTTGTTTTTGCAACAAAGAAACGATTTTTTCGGAATCGCTTTCATTCATTTGGCACCCGTAGGTAAAAATGTAGTATTTCATCTATAAAAGCGACACGGATTTACGAATTGACACACGGATGACGCAGATTTTAGTCCGTGACATCTGTGTGAAATCCGTGTATCGGTGTCGCCGTATACTATTTTTTTATCTTTATCTCGTCAATAATTTTTTCAATAAATTTATCTAATTTTATCGGTCCTAAATCGCCTTTGCCGCGCTCTCTGACGGCGACGGATTCGGCAGAGATTTCTTTGTCGCCGACGACCAGAAGATAAGGAATTTTTTGCAGTTCGCCGTCGCGGATTTTTTTGCCGATGGTTTCATTTTCGTTTTTAACAACAACGCGGATATTTTGTTGCTTCAACGCCTCGGCGACTTTTAAAGCATATTCTTTATGCCGCGAGCCAATCGGCAAAATCCAGACTTGTTCTGGTGCTAGCCACACAGGAAATGCGCCGGCATAATGTTCAATTAAAACCCCAATAAATCTTTCCAGCGAGCCGAGCAGCGCCCGATGAATCATAATCGGCTGCTGTTTTTTGCCTTTTTCATCTATGTAGGAAACATCAAATCTTTCGGGCAGGTTAAAATCAACTTGAATAGTGGTGCATTGCCAGGCGCGGTCAAGCGCATCTTTTATTTTTATGTCAATTTTGGGCCCGTAAAAAACGCCTTCGCCCGGGTCAATCTGGTATTTTAATCCGGTTTTATCAAGCGCATATTTAAGCGCCTTTGTTGCTTTATCCCAAATTTTTTCATTGCCGATAAATTTTTCCGGCCGGGTTGAAAGAAAAATGTCATAATCGCTGAATCCGAAAACTTTCAGCATTTTCACCGCAAATTCAATAATCCTGACCAGTTCTTCACTTAACTGTTCCGGGGTGCAAAAAATATGAGCGTCATCCTGGGTAAAGCCGCGCACTCTGGTTAAGCCGTGAAGAACTCCCGAACGTTCGTATCTGTAAACTGTGCCCAGCTCCGCATAACGGAGAGGCAGGTCTTTATAGCTTCTTGTCTGGCTTTGATAAACAAAAATATGAAAAGGACAATTCATCGGTTTCAAAAGATATTCTTCGGTATCAATTTTAATGGGCGAATAGAGATTTTCGCGATAAAAATCCCAATGGCCTGATTTTTTCCAAATATTTATATTGCCGATATGCGGAGAATAGACAAGCTTATAATCTTTTGCTTGATGTTCTTTTTTCCAGAAGTCTTCAATTGTTTGGCGCACAACTGCGCCTTTTGGATGCCAGACAGGCAAGCCGCCGCCGGCCAGTTCCGGCAGGCTAAATAAATCCAAATCCTTGCCTAGTTTTCTATGGTCTCGTTTTTCTGCCTCTTCCAGCTTTTTAAGATAAGCTTCTAAATCTTTTTTATTTTCAAATGCTGTTCCGTAGATTCTTTGCAGCATTTTATTTTTTTCCGAACCGCGCCAATAGGCGCCGGCGATTTTCAAGAGCTTAAAAGCATCAGATTTTATTTCGCCGGTTGAATCAATGTGCGGGCCGCGGCAAAGGTCAACAAAATTGCCGGTTTTATAGATCGTGACTTTCTTGCCCTGAGCCTGTCGAAGAGTTGCCTTTTCTTCTTTTACTAAATCTTTTATCAATTCAACTTTATATGGTTGTTTGGCCTTTTTAAATAATTCCTGCGCTTTTTTGACGTCAATCTGTTTTTTCTCAAACGCCAGATTTTGCTTGATTATTGCGCGTATTTTTTCTTCCAGAATCGGTAAATCCTCGGGAATAAGCGTGCGCGGCAAATCGAAATCATAATAAAAGCCGCCCTCAACTGTCGGCCCGATGCCAAATTTAGCTTCGGGGAACATATCAAGCACTGCCGAGGCCAAGATATGAGATGTTGAATGTCTTAATATGTCTAATTTGTTATTTTTGTTTTCCATATATTTGAATTATATTATTTTAAAATTTTTGACTATTTTTTATTTTTGAGTTAGTCTAAATAAAAAGTTCTTAAGGAGGTGAGTTAAATGGCTTCAAGGACGAAAATAGGGCTAGGAGATCTGGTTAAAGACCGAGGCGTAGGTTCAGTTGACTTGCCAGAAGAAGTTCTTTATTTATGCTGTCCTAATTGTGGAACTCAGGCAGGGTTAATTGATCAACGATGTCCTATCCAATTTAAGGAAGTTTTTAATGAAGAAAAAACTCTTGTTATGCGGCTTCAGGTTGATTGCAGAGAGTGCGGCTGTAATGATAAGGAGCCTATGCAACAGAGAACTTGGGACTTTCTGCATGCGCAGGTTGTAAAAAAGCAATAATATGACAAAAACCCCATCTCAAGAATTCGCTAAAATAGCAAGTTCTTGGGACGGGGTTCTTCTATTTCCTCCTTCGCTAAAGCTTCGGAAGGACAAGCCCGCGGTTCCACCCAAGTTGACCGTTTATACAACAAACGGGCCACTTTGTGCGCCTTTAACGTTGGCGGCTTACGAGAGCCTCGCCCCGTTAGATGCGCGAAGCGCTATCTGACCGGGGTCAATGGTTGGTGAAGCCATATCACAGCTCTTGATTATAAAAATAGCATTTTGTAAATACTGTGTCAATAAACAAATTTCATCCGTGATTCTTTAAATGATTCTCATTTAATTCCCTCACTTCCTCACAAAGCAATTTCAAATTTCCTTCTTTATCATTCAGTCGGCCGGAAACTATAACCGGCTTGTCTTCCTGCCAGACAGTAGCTGTACGTTCTAAAGTATTGGGAAAAACCAAAACTTCAATTTTTGCTTTTTCGTCTTCAAGCGTGACAAACAGCATCGGCTTGCCCGTGCGGGTAATAATTTTTTGTATTTTAGAAATAACGCCGCCGCAGGAAACATTTTTTCCTGCCAGCTGGGCAGAAAGTTTGGAACAAGGAAGCGCCATTTTTTCAATGTAGGGTAAATATTCTTTGACCGGATGCTCTGAAACATAAAGCCCCAGCAGTTCTTTTTCCCAAGAAAGACGCTCTTTCTTTCCGGCCGGCGGGGCCGGAATTAGTTTTAAGGGCGGCAGGCCGTTGGTTTTGGAATCAGCGGCAAGCGCGTCAAACAAACCGGCCTGGCCATTGCTTTTTGATATGGAAATTTCGCGGGAAAAATTAAGGATATGTTCCATATTGAAAAGAAGCTGGCCGCGCTCTCCCAATTTATCCATTGTTCCGCACTTGACCAGGCTTTCCAGAGATTTTTTATTTAGGTCTTTGTCGCGCACTCGCTCAACAAAATCTGAAATAGATATATAAGGTCCGTTGGCTTTGCGTTCTTTGACGATTGCTTCAACCACATTTTGGCCGACATTTTTTATGGCGACCAAACCAAACCGCATCAACCCGTTTTTGATAACCGTGAAATTTTCCAAGCTTTCATTTATATCGGGCGGCAAGACCTGAATTTTCATCTGGTTGCATTCATTTACCAAAAAAGCAATCCGTTCAATATCATCTTGCTCCGAATTCATTATGGCGACCATAAACTCGGTCGGGTAATGGGTTTTTAAATAGGCGGTCTGATAGCCGATTAGAGCATAGCAGGTGGCGTGGGATTTATTGAATCCGTAGCGGGCGAAAGGTTCAATCCAGAGCCAAATTTGCTCGGCGGTTTTTGGCGGAATATTATTTTTTATCATGCCGTCAATCATTTTTTCTCTTTGCTCATCCAATAATTTTTTAATTTTTTTGCCGACCGCTTTTCTCAGTATGTCGGCCTGGGCCAAAGAAAATCCTGCCAGTTCCTTTGCAATTTCCATCAACTGTTCCTGATAGACACAGATGCCGTAAGTTTTTTTTAAAATTTTCTCTAATGTCGGATGGATATATTCTATTTTTTTGGCACCATGTTTTCTGGCAATAAATTCCGGAAGAAGTTCCATCGGGCCGGGCCGATAAAGCGATACCATAGCGATAATATCTTCAAAATCGGTCGGTTTGAGCTCTTTTAAAGAGCGCTTCATGCCGCCCGATTCAAGCTGGAACACGCCCGTGGTTTTTCCTTCCTGCAGAAGCTTGAAAGTTTTTTGGTCGTCAAGCGCCAAACTTGAAATATCAATTATTTCATTTTTTGTTTTTTTGACAATGGCAATTGTGTTTTCAATCTGGGTCAGGGTTTTCAGCCCCAAAAAATCCATTTTTAAAAGCCCCAGGTCTTCAATTGAATACATTTCATATTGTGTGACAATTGTTTCGTCGTCCTGGGTGGGATGCTGGAGTGCGACAATTTTTTCAAGCGGTTCTTTTGTAATGACAACGCCGGCCGCGTGAGTTGAAGCGTGCCTGGCAACACCCTCCAACTTCATGGCAGTATCCACTAATTTTTTGACCTGCTCATCGGAATCATATAATTGGTGTAGGTCAATTGCTTCATGCAGAGCTCTTTCCAATGTTTGGCCAACTTCGGCCGGTATCATTTTTGCGACCTGATCGCAGAGGTTATAGGAATATCCCATCGCGCGGCCCGAGTCTCTGATGGCGGCTCGAGCCGCCATTGTTCCAAAAGTAATTATCTGGGCAACGTGGTCATCTCCATATTTTTTTCGCACATAAGAAATCACTTCATCGCGCCTCGTGTCTGCAAAATCCAAATCAATGTCGGGCATGGAAATTCTTTCGGGATTTAAAAATCTTTCAAAAAGAAGTTCGTATTTTATCGGGTCAATATCGGTGATATTTAAAAGATAAGAGACAATTGAGCCGGCGGCCGAGCCGCGGCCTGGGCCAACTACAATATTATTTTGTTTTGCCCAATTGACAAAATCTTGGACAATTAAAAAATAAGAAGCAAAACCGGTTTGCTTTATGACATTTAATTCAAACTCAAGGCGGTCAAGAATTTGTTTTGTGGTTGTTTTGTAGCGCCGGCTGATTCCCTGATAAGCCAGTTCCTTTAAATATTCATCAGCTGATTTTTTGCCCGGCATTTTAAATTCAGGCAGTTGGATTTTACCCAATTCAAATTCAAAATTACATTTTTCTACAATTTTTTGCGTATTTTCAATTGCGTCGGGCGTTTGGGCAAACCATTCGGCCATCTGTTTTGACGACTGTAAAGAAAAGTCGTCGGCTCTCATACTCAGGCGTTCTTCATTTTCTAATTTGGCGTTAGTATTGACGGCCATTAAAATATCCTGCGCTTCGGCATCCTCCGGCCTTAAATAATGGACGTCATTTGTGGCGACAAGAGGAATTTTTAATTTTTTTGCAATTTTTATCATGGCTTGATTAGTCGGTTCTTGATCTTTTAAACCCGGATGGTGCTCAAGCTCCAAATAAAAATTTCCAGGCCCGAAAATTTCCTGATATTCAAACGCCAGTTTTGCGGCTTTTGCCAGGTCGCCGTTATAAATTGCGACAGGAATTTCTCCGCTTAAACACGCCGATAAGCCGATAAGTCCGGCGCTGTGTTTTTTTAATAATTCTTTGTCAATACGAGGCTTGTAATAAAATCCCTCAAGCCATGCCTTGGTTGTTAATTTGACTAAGTTTTCATAGCCTTCCTTGTTTTTTATCAAGACGACTAAATGATGGCGTTTGTCATCTATTTTCGGACGTTTGTTCAACATTCCTTCTGGCGCAAGATACATTTCCGAACCGATGACAGGTTTCAGCCCCTTTGCCTTAGCTTTTTTGTAAAATTCAACTGCTCCATACATTGAGCCGTGGTCGGTGACAGCCAGAGAATCCATGCCTTGGGCTAGTGCAAAATCAATCAGCTCGTCGATTTTTGGCAAACCGTCGAGAAGGGAATAGTGCGAGTGGACGTGTAAATGAGTAAATTTAGGCATTATAGTGGACACTTGCCCCGTGAAATTCGAGCGAAGCGAGAATTTTTTACGGGGTGGAGGTGAGTAAATTTCATAAATCTAAAATTGTCTACCTTTTTTCTTGAGCAGTTTAAGCCCCAGCCATAAAAGAAAAATAACTAAGGCAGCACCTAAAATCCAGGGGCCGATTTTAAAAACCAAAAAATGCACGGATTTGCCAAGCGCCAGGGTGGTATTTTTGCCGATCGCAGTCTCATAGAAAAATAAAATTAAAAGAATTAGGCCAGCCAACAGCGCGGTAATTTTTTTGATTTTTTTAATAATTTGCGCAAAAAAATATTTAAATCGCAGATTCAATTTTTGCCATGCGGTTAAAGTAACAAGCGCTTCCTGCAAATCGAGCATGGCCTGCCAATAGCCCTGGATTACCTGTTTTGTTTCTTCGTGGCTTATTTCAAAATGCGGCTGCTCTATAATTTTTTTATAAATCTCCCGGGCATATTTTAACTGTTCAGAACGGCTTAAAAAATTTGCGACATATTTTATTTTTGCGTCAGTGTCGCGGCCCGGTATTTTTTTCTCTTCTAAAAAATTGGCAAATACTTTTTCGGTTTCCAGAACCCCAATTTTATAACCAGAAAAAGTTCCCTCAGCCAGGGCTTTTTCAGCGGCGGACCAATTAAGATTGAGTTTTTGATTGTTTTCTGGCATATAATCAATTATATGTAAAATGGTAGTGATAAACAAGGTTATGTGGTAAAATTCAAAATGCAAATGCAAAAATCAAAATTTCAATTCAAAATTAAAAAATACCCTAATTTTTTGGAAGAGATAAAATGCTGGAAACGCGGTTATAAAATTGTAGTTGGTTTAGACGAAGCGGGTCGCGGTCCTCTGGCCGGCCCCGTAATTGCGGCCGCTGTGTGCACATCGGTTAATTTAAAATTTAAAACTAAAAATTTAAAATTGGAAAATATAAAAGATTCAAAAAAGTTAAGTGCAATAAAAAGAGAAGAGTGGTATAAATTATTAACGCGACACAGCGATATTAAATGGGGGGTGGGGATTGTGTCACATAGGATTATTGACCGAATTAATATTTTTCAAGCGACGAAATTGGCGATGATGAAGGCGATAGAGGATTTAAAAAGGAGGGATTCAAGAAACTACGATCGTAATTTATTGAAGCCTCTGGATTTTTTAATTCTTGACGGCAACATAAAATTAGATTTGATTATTCCGCAAAAAGCTATTGTTAAAGCCGATGAAAAGATTTTTTCCTGCGCTGCCGCCTCAATTATCGCCAAAGTCACGCGCGACAGAATAATGCGCCGTTACGGCAAAAAGTATCCCCAATACGGATTTGAAAGGCATAAAGGATACGGGACGCAATTGCATCGGGAAGTGTTAAAAAAACACGGTCCGTGCAGGATTCATAGACTAAGTTTCAGGCCAATTTGCAAAAAAAACTGAGATATGCTATTTTAGATGCAGTCTTTTAGGTCGATGAATTTTTACATAAAAAGGAGGCGTTTTCTATGTTTGAAAAATATTCCAGAGAAAATTTTGAAGAAGCGAAAAAAAAGAAAGAAGAATCTGAGGAATTAAGAGCAGAAGGAGCCCGAGAAGCAAATCCACTTTATGCTTTTGCAGTAATGACTGCAGAACTACAGAAAAGATTAGCAGCAAGGAAATTTGAAAAAATTGAAGGATTTGCGCAAGAAGAAGCTGAAAAATTAAACGAAGAGTACGAACAATTGAAACGAAAAATTATAGATGACATTGAGGCTTTGAGAAATTTTGAGAGAGAGAAATTAGGGATGTCCGAAAAAGAGAATAAATAACTTGAAGAATAATAGACTTTTTATAAATAATTTTACGACAGGGAAAAAGCCGCATTTTGTTGAGCGGCTTTTTATTTTATTACAACTATTGTCAAATTCTGATTTTCTTGCTATACTTGTAGTAATGCTCATTTTGAGCGTAGTGAAGAATTACTTTCGTTATCCTTCGCTTCGCTCAGGATGACGCCGGGGAAAAGCGTCATTTTTATTTTGAATTTTGATTTTTTAATTTTGCATTTACTACCATGCCGACAATGCGTCAGAGACATACGAAGTCCCGCAGGAACAAAAGGCGTTCACATCATGCATTAAAAACGCAAATTTTTGGTTTATGCGCAAAATGCGGCCAAAGCGTTTTGCCGCACCGAGTTTGTTTAAATTGCGGCACATATCGGGGCAGAGAAATAGTTGATGTGTTGAAAAAATTGACAAAGAAAGAAAAGAAGGAGAAGAAAAAAGAAATGACCGAGCAGGAAAAACAGACAAAGGGGATGGATATGGAAAGTCTTTCCGTTAAATCCTAATTTTTAATTAACCTAATTGATCTAAAAATGTCCCGACGTTACGTCGGGACTGATTAGAAATTAGAAATTAGAAATTAGAAATTAGGCCTATGGCCAACAGACATCTTTCTCGTTCCGTTGCCATGCAATCCCTTTATGAATGGGATTTTTCCGGCAGAGACGCTGCCAAACTGGATGAAATTATGGCGCGCAATATAAAAGAATTTGCGCCGGGCTTGGATTCGGTAGAGTTTATCAAGCGGCTGGTTAAAGGAGTGATTGATAATTTGCCAAAACTTGATAAAATCATAACCAAATCGGCGCCCGAATGGCCGATTGAGCAGATAACAATTGTTGACAGAAACATTTTGCGGCTCGGCTTATATGAATTGCTTTTTGGAGACCGGGCCGAAGTGCCGCCGAAAGTGGCAATCAACGAGGCGATTGAGCTGGCCAAAAGTTTCGGCGGAGAATCAAGCGGCAAATTTGTCAACGGGGTGCTGGGAACTATTTATCGCGAAATAGGCGAGCCGCAAAAAGATGAATAATATAGTTAATTAAAAAATCAAAGTTCAAAGTTCAAAATGACAATTTAAAATTCAAAATGGACAAATGCTAAAAACATTTTGAATTAAATAATTTTAAATTTTGATATGTCATTTTACATTTTGATTTTTGCATTTTAAATTTCTGATGAATGATTTATCAAGTCTTGAGAAAAAAATCGGCGTTAAATTTAACGATCAGGAGCTTTTAAAACAATCATTAACCCACCGTTCTTATTTAAATGAAAATCCCGATTTTAATTTGGGTCATAATGAGCGTCTGGAATTTCTGGGAGATGCGGTATTGGAATTAGTCGTCACGGAATATTTATACCGCAATTATCAAAATCCAGAAGGAGAGCTGACAAATTGGCGGGCCGCCTTGGTAAACGCAAAAATGTTGGCCGAAATTGCGACCGAACTCGGTTTAAATGATTATGTTTTGCTGAGCAGGGGAGAAGCTAAAGACTCTGGCCGGGCAAGAAATTATATTTTGGCCAATGCGCTTGAAGCTTTAATCGGCGCAATTTATTACGACCAAGGCATAGAAAAATCAGCGGATTTTATCAAAGACAAAATTTTAGTCCATCTGCCAGAAATTTTGAAACAAGGCACTTATCGGGATGCCAAAAGCAAATTTCAAGAAGAAGCCCAGGACAGGGCCGGCGTCACTCCGACTTATGAAGTTTTGGATGAATGGGGGCCGGACCACGCAAAACATTTTAAAATTGGCGTATTTTTAGGTGATGAACTGGTGGCTGAAGGACAAGGGCCTTCAAAACAGGAAGCGCAGCAAAAAGCAGCCGAAAATGCGCTTAAGAAGAAAGAATGGAATAATTCAATTTAAATTGAAAGCGACACAGATACCCGGATAGCACACGGATGACCCAGATAAAATATCCGTGTGAGCGTTTCCGGGTTGCCGAAGCCTAAAGGGCGAAGGCGCGCTTTCCGTGTGCTTATGTTAGTAATCAGATTTACAAGGAGAGGGAGGCGTAATGACCCCAGCTTTAAGCTGGTGGTGACAGAGCAGTCAAATCCTGTAAAGGGCAGGTTTTTAGAGGAACTCGGTTTTTATAGTCCAAAAATGAAAACAAAAAACTTTGCCAAAGAGAGAATTTTGTATTGGGTTAGCAAAGGAGCAAAGCTTTCAAAAACTGTAAATAATCTGTTGGTCGGCGAGGGGATTATTCAAGGCAAAAAAGTTAAAGCCTGGCGGCCTAAAAAAAGGAGTGAAACAGAAGCGCCAAAAAAGGAAAAAACGGCGGAAGCAAAGAAAGCAGAAGTCGTAGAAACTAAAAAAAGCGAGGCCGAACCGATAGCTAAAGACGTTGAGAAAAAAGAAGAGAAAGTAGAAGAGCAGCCAGAAAACCAGGAAACGCCAGATTTAATAAAAGAGACAGCGCCTGAAGAGCCTAAAGAGGCGGCTGAAAAAGAATAGATAAAAATCCCACTAATAGAGCGGGATTTTTTGTTTCCAAAAGAGTGCTTGGCAGTTATCCACAATTCATTCTACAATTTTGAAAGAATACATTTAACGCTTAATGGGTCAACACCCCAGGAAAAACTACTCTAGAGTGTTACCCTTGACTGTTAACTGTACACGGGGTTGACTTATTTGTATAAAGGATTATAATAACAGCAAATAGTAGCACTACAAGCAGAAAGCTTGGACCGGTCGAACTACTATATATCAGTAATGAAAAAATGATTTTAAGAAAGATATGGCTAAAAACATTGATCAGGAATTTGTGGAATTCATTATCAAAAGCATTGTTGACCACCCCGATGAGGTGAAAACCGATCGGAAGATTGACGAAATGGGAGTCCTTTTGACTCTCAAGGTCAATCCTGAAGATATGGGTCAGGTTATCGGTCGGGAAGGTTCCACTGCCCGCGCAATCAGAACTTTACTTAGAGTGATTGGCGCAAAGCACAATGCTCGAGTGAATTTCAAGATTGAAGAGCCAGAAGGCGGACGCGTTATGCGCAGAACCGCCGAAGAAGGCCCAAAAGACGTTGACCAAGTAGTTGACGAACTTAAACTGTAAACGTTTAAACGTATTGCAGACAGAGAAAAACCCCGATTAAAATCGGGGTTTTTCTTTTTTGGTGCATGGTGCATTTGGGGATAAATAAATAGGAAAAGTCTTTTTTGGGTGGTAAAATTAATATATGCGTCACTTCGCCTGCTGCGCCCAGCGGAGTGACAGTTATTTAATTAAATGAAATTGATTATTTATTAAAGAGTTAACGGGTTAATGTTTTGGCGCTCGCTCCGCTAGCGGCTTCGCTCGC
>Ga0210018_1000021_pt1 | contig 58243 bp, 65 predicted proteins | sample CryGeyCG2014_010_2_FD_183967 | JGI IMG/M metagenome (GOLD analysis project Ga0210018, IMG submission 183967) | Groundwater microbial communities from aquifer - Crystal Geyser CG09_land_8/20/14_0.10 (SPAdes) (version 2) | ecosystem: Environmental > Aquatic > Deep subsurface > Groundwater | place...
TGCAAAAGATGAGATACATCGGTGACACTTCGGTGTTGCCCGATGACCTTCTCAAGACGACTCAATAACCGGGGCAAAACGAGGTACGCTGGGTGCATGATGCCCACCTCACTCGTTCTGCCGGGGGCTGCCTCCCTCGCACCCCTCCCGCGCCTCTCGCGGGAGGCAAAGCGCCGCCTCGCCTGGATGGATTTCCACAGGAAGACGGGAAATGCCGCCCTGACCTGCCGTCACTTCGGCATTTCCCGTCAGTGCTTGTACAAGTGGAAGCGCCGATACAACCCATTCCACCTTGAATCCCTTGAGGAGCAGAGCCGGAGGCCCAGGAGGACGCGGCAGTGGGAGGTCTCCCGCACGGAGGAGTTTCGCATCCTTGCTCTCAGGAGGGCTCATCTCCGCTGGGGGAAGATGAAGCTCAAGGTTCTCTACCAACAGGCATACGGCGCCCCAATCTCCTCCTGGAAGGTCCAGCGAGTCATTGAGAAGCACCTCCTCTACTTCCACCCAAAGAGGAATCTCCTGTTGCAGAAGAAACGCAGAGCCAATCAGCCAAAAAAGCGCATCACGGAACTCAAGAAGGAGGTGCGCACCGGGTTCCTCGTCGCCCTCGATACCATGGTGAAATACTGGGCTGGGGCGAAGCGGTACATTCTAACCGGCATCGATACCCATTCCAAGATCGCATTTGCCCGCATGTACGTCGGCCATGGTTCGGCGCACGCCGCTGATTTTCTCCGCCGGCTCCACTATCTTTTTGAGGGGAAGATTGAAAATATCCAGACCGACAACGGGAGCGAGTTCGCGAAGGACTTCCATGACGCCGCAGTCGCGCTTGAGCTTCCTCACTACCTCTCCCGCCCGAGGACCCCGACAGACAACCCTTTTGAGGAGCGGTTCAACCGCACACTTGATGAAGAGTTTATCCAAATGGGGAATATGACGTCCGACTGCGAGGCCTTCAATCGGAAACTGACCGAGTGGCTTATTGAGTACAACTTCAAAAGACCCCACCAAGCCCTTGGCTACGAGGTACCGGTCGAGTACCATTACAAGTACCAGAAAGTGTCACCGATGTACCCTTCCAGTACACGGGATTGACGTCCCTCCCACTGCGTGATATAGTGGTGCGACCTTACACTTTTTATTTATGGTCGTAGTCGACAAAATCTATTCGTTTTATATTCGATTAAATTCGTCGAAAATTCGGGCGTCTTGCGATGAATATTGAAACAAACATAGAAACCGCCCCGCGCTTTGAGATATCCTACCTTGAGCGTGACGAGGGTACGGGGGGCCTCCGGGCCGCGATCGAGCGGCACCGCGGACGCGTGATCGCGGAAAAGCCGCTGGAGAAGGTGCGCCTCGCCTATCCGATAAAGAAGCGATCGTATGCATTTTTAGGATGCGTTGAATTTTCTATGGAGCCGTCTTCGCTCGCCGAGTTTCGTGCGGAACTGCACCTTAATGATGAGGTGCTCCGGATACTCCTGCATCGCGCGGCGCGCCCCGAGGCAAGTGCTGCGGGGGAATCTTCCAAGTCCGCGGCCGCGCCGAGGGTACAGCCGCCGCGCCCCGCGCGGCCGAAAGCGGAACCCGCAGTCCTCACTAACGAAGCGCTTGAAAGGAAGATAGAAGAGATACTACAGTAGGTTTACGATGACTATGACTATAACTATGACTGGAATTCGTGGTCATCGTCATCGTCATCGTCATCGTCATCGTCATTGTCATGGTTTTTTGTTACTATTTACCAATAGGTGATACAGGCAAAATAATATAATGAACCTAAATAAAGTGTTTTTAATAGGGCGCCTCACCGCCGATCCCCAGCTCCGGAACACTACCACGGGCCAGTCGGTGGCGAGCTTTTCTATTGCGACGAACCGCACGTGGACCAATAAGCAGGGGGAGCGTCAGGAGGACGTGCAGTTCCACAACGTGGTGGTGTGGGGGCGGCAGGCGGAGATCGCGAACCAGTTCCTCCGGAAGGGGAGCACGGCGATGATAGAGGGGCGCCTCCAGAACCGCACGTGGCAGGATAAGCAGGGGCAGAACCGCACTACGACCGAGGTGGTCTGCGAGCGTATCCAGCTCGGGCCCCGCGCCGCGGGTGCGGGCCTGCCTGCGCAGGCAGGCGGCGTGGGAGAGTTTGGCGGCCCTTCGGCAGGGGCTTCGACTGAGCTCAGCCGAATGTCCTCAGGGTTTGGCGGAGGCAAGCGGGGTTCTCCTGCGGAGGGGACCGACGAGGTAAAGGAGGAGCCGCTTCCCGAGATCAACGTGGACGAAGGCGATATAAAACCAGAGAGCATTCCTTTTTAAATGTCACACCGAGGCAGTATGCGACAGTGCGTTTTTTGTTCCCAGAACGCAAAGACCATTGATTACCGGAACGTGGAGGTCATCCGGCGTTTTGTTTCGGGCCAGGCGAAGATCATTGACCCGCGCCACACGGGGGTCTGCGCAAAGCACCAGCGCCGCCTCGCGTGCGCGATAAAGCGCGCCCGCATTATGGGGCTTCTTCCATTTGTGAGAAGGTAGACGGAATCAAAAATCCGAAGCACAAAACAGAAAATTCGAAATCCGAAACAAATTCTCCGCCAAAGGCGTGCTCCAGAGGCGCATCCGCCTTAGGCGGAGATCAGCCTTCGGCTGAAAAATTCTAAATTCTCCGCCGAAGGAGGCGGATCCACCTCTGGCGGAAAATGTTTCAAACTCTCGTTTGTAAATTTTCCCCGTTTTCTCCATTTGTTTCGTATTTCGAATTTCGTGCTTCGTGCTTTTCTCCCATGCTTTTTGATATTCGAATTTAGAATTTGAACTAATGGATTTAACTCTTTTCAACCTCATCCACTCCTTCGCGGGTCGCTCATCTCTCGTTGATTGGGGCGGTGTGCTTATCGCCCAGTACCTTCCGTACGCGCTCGTTGTGGCGGCGCTCGTGTTTCTCTTTCGCATGGAGCCGTGGAAGGTGCGGGTAGAGGCCTTTTTAGCCACCGCGCTCTCTCTCCTCCTCTCGCGCGGACTTATCACCGAGTTGCTCCGTTTTGTGTGGGATCGCCCGCGCCCCTTTGTGACTCTGGGGTTTGAACCGCTCATCACCGCGGGCAGTGCCTCATTTCCCTCGGGCCACGCGGCATTTTTCTTCGCCCTCTCCGCGGTGCTGTTTTCAGTGAACCGCACATGGGGGTGGTGGTTCCTCGGTCTCTCGCTCCTGAACGGCATTGCGCGCGTCTACGCCGGCGTTCACTGGCCGAGCGACATACTCGGGGGCGCGGTGATAGGCGTTCTCTCATATCTTTTTGTGGACTACCTGATGAAAAGGGCAAAAACTAGACGCTGATAAACGCTGATTTATTAAATACTGATTAACGCTGATTTTAGCGGATTTATGCTGATAGGAGAAATGCTGATTTACGCTGATGTCTTACTTAACCCCTCCCAACCTCCCCTTACCATAAGGGGAGGCAGGAGGGGTTATTAGTTATTTGTCCACCGAATGTTCTATTTCTCGGAAGTCCGACCTCCACAAGGAAGTCGGACTTCCTATAATTGAATTCTACCCGGAAGTCGGATTTCCCTCTGAAAAGTATGATTTCCTTGGTTCGCGTTTCTTGCATCGCGTTCGTAGATTCGCATGAATTCGCCCGCCTGCCAACGCCTATCCGATGATTTACGCATAAACATCAATCTGCTGAAAAGCTATGTTTAAAGAAAAATGTTTAAAGAAAAATTAAAGATAAAGGCTATGGCGGGCAGGTATATTCGCATCGCGTTATTATACGAAGAAGCTCAAAATTTTGAGCTTTATTTTTTCTACCTCGCCCGCGTCCAAATTATCCGAGGCGTTGAGCTTCAAATCGCGGATGACCCGCGCGGCCTCTTCTTTGGAGATGCCCTCGGAGAGGTAGCGGCCGAAAACCGCTTTCACATACTCCCGCTCCTCGGGGGAGAGCGCCGAAATCTGCCGGAGGAGCGCATCAAGCTTCTCCTTTGAGAGGTGTTTCCCGCTGGATGGTGAGAGGAAATCAAGGATACCCGTAGGGATATTATAGCAAATATCTCCTCCCCAGCCAGAGGCTGGTCAGCCTCTGGCCGAAAAGGCGGATCCGCCTCGGGCGGAAAAATCAAATGTCAAATGTGTTGTAGGTATACTTTCTTATTCGCGCGAATTAGAAAGTGGGAGATTAAAAAAATCAAATGTCAAAATAGAGCCGCTGACAATTTTCTCGCTTCGCAAGATCTGGCGTAGACATGACAAGTTTTTCTTTGGACCGCTAAGTGTTCCTTTTATCCCGCTTAGCGGGAATGGCGGCAAATTCTTTCAAATAATTTTTGACCTTTCCAATAAATAAATCAATTAATAGTATAAAAATTATTAAAATCAAAATTACTAATAACTTATGTGTTACCCAAAAGGCATTAATATATAGCCAAATATTATAGAAAAATCTGTCAAACCAGTTATAGTCGGGTGAGGGAAATCTTATTACTTCTTTGTTAACTTTATCGCCATTAACTTCTACCTTGATGTAGTGATAAAAATAGTGGTTGAGGTCAGTTCCCATTAGTTCAGAACCAGCGCCGCCGGTGATAACATAATTTATTCCGTTCTTTGTTTCATCAAAATAAGCGTGGATATGGGAAGCAAAAACAGTATCAACTTTATACTTTTCCATTAAATTGATAAATTCTTGAGCATTCTGTTTGTCGGATAGGGAATGATTAATGTTAGAACGGGGGTCAAAAGCTGGCACATGCAAAAAAACAAATTTATGTTGATAGTTTCTCTGCAATTGTTCCTCCAACCATTTCATCTGCACCGTATCAATTCTTGTTTCATTAGCGTCGTCTAAGACAACAAATAATGAATTGCCATAATCAAATGAATAATAAAATTTGCCAAAAATATCAAAATAGTTTTCTGCCCCGCCCTCTCGGATATCGTGATTGCCAACCGCGACCAAAAACGGCGTCTGCTCGTTTTTTATCATATTGTAAAAAATCCGGTATTTTGCTTTTTCGCCGTCATACACTAAATCCCCAACATCAATGGCAAAAGTATAGTGATTATTATCAATGTCTTTCAGAATTTTACTAAATATTTTAAAGCTATTTTTGTTATCACCCATCACAGCAAAACTAAAGTTGTCTAAAGGCGCAGAAGAATGAATTTTATCAATTTGTTTTTGATTATAATTGCCCGTGCCAACCGGCAAATAATCGTTCAGGCCAATGATTGTTAGCAAAATAACAATAACAACAACGGCAGCAATATGACGCTTTTTAGAGAAATATTTTTTAAAATTATCTTTTAATGACATATATAAAATGAGAAAATTTTCTTTTCCCCCAAAATCAAAACATGGTTTCGAGTTCAGTTTCTTTTGTTGCCCCGCCGTTGGCGGAGCACTGAATTTTCTTACCTTGCTTGCGCTCGGAGAGAATTCAGTGCCCGGGGTGGGGGTCGAACCCACACGTCCTTGCGGACAAGGGATTTTGAGTCCCTCCTGTATTCCGGTTTCAGCACCCGGGCGATTTTCGCGTTGATATTACCACAAAAATTCGGTACAGTAAATTAAAACATGGCAAGGGTAATCGCCATCTTCAATATGAAAGGCGGGGTCGGAAAAACCACGACCTCCATGAACCTCGCGGCATACCTCGCGATGCGGGGGAAGAAAACGCTCCTCATTGATTTTGACCCGCAGTTCAACGCGACCATCGGTCTCGGGGTTGCGCACGCGCCGGACGAGACCGTGTATCACGCGCTCCTCGCAGGGCAGGACGTGGAGCGTGTAGTGAAACCCACCTATCTCACAAACTTCCATCTCGCGCCCTCCTCCGCGGACCTTGCGGGGGCACTTATAGAACTTGTTTATCTCCCGGACCGCGAGCAGTATCTCCAACACTTTGTGGAGAAGGTGCGCGACCGCTACGATTTCATTTTCATTGACCTCGGGCCCAATTTGAATCTCCTTACAGTGAACGGCCTCGTGGCGGCCGATGAGGTCATCGCTCCCATCCAGTGCGAGTACTTCAGCTTGGAGGGATTGAGCCAGCTTCTCCAGACCATCACCCTCGTGCGGGAGAACCTGGAGCATCCCCTGAAGGTGACAGGGGCGCTCCTCACAATGTACGACAAACGGGAGCGGCACTCACGCGAGATCGCGCGCGAGGTGCGGCGGCGTTTCCCGCACCGCGTGTTTGACGTGGAGATCCCCCGGTCGGTGGCGCTCGCGGAGGCGCCCCACTACAAGAAACCCATCATGCTCTATGCGCCGCTCTCGCCAGGTGCGCTTGCCTACGAGGCGCTTGCCGACGAGGTACTGCGGGAGGCGTACGGTGTCCTGGCGGCGGAGGGTGTGCCGCCCGCGCCGCCCGCGCCGGCGGATTATCCACAGTATCCGCGACTTGACCCCACTGCCGAGCACTCGCTATGATTTTGAGTGGTTCGCGTTGATGTGGGTGCTTTTGCCGTGGGCGGCGCATCCGGCCGGTGCGTAGTTCACTGCGGGGCGTTCAATAAAACGCGGACCCGCGTGTATACACGTGCGCTAAGACAGAGGAAAGTTGACAGCACGCGCGCGGCGCAGCACTTCACATTTCGAGTTGCTCTTTATATTTCTTATTTTAGAACCTCGGAATGATGGTAAACGAAGGAATGTGCGGTGCGCAGGCGGTCGTACGCCTCTGTTTTAGTTTAAAACGCGATGCGAATATACCTGCCCGCCATAGCCTTTATCTTTAATTTTTCTTTAAACATAGCTTTTCAGCAGATTGATGTTTATGCGTAAATCATCGGATATGCGTTGGCAGGCGGGCGAATTCATACGAATGATACGAATAACGGAATTTCGGTTCGTGTCATTCGCGTGCATTCGTGTTTTTTTGGCGTCGCGTTATTAGTACCACTTTGACGCAAAATTGGTGCGGGTAGAGAGGTAATAAGTTACGAAAAGAGTTACAATATAGATAATTATGTCCGGTCTCGGTATTTTTTCACTCATTCCCCCAAAAAGAACCGATAAAAAAGAGCAGCTGCCCTTGGGCGGCGGGACCGCTCCCTCGGAGCGAGCGTGGGAAACGAGCGTTCCGGCCCATCCCGAACGGGACCGGCAGGACGGCGCGCTCCGCACCGTTTCGGCGGCCCCAGCTTTCACGCCGAAGGAGAGTGAACGAAGGCCAGGTTCCGAACGAAAGACATCAGATGGAAACGAATCCATTTTCCACATTGAAGTTCACCTCATTAAACCGAATCCCTTCCAGCCGCGGCGGGAGTTCAGCGAGATAAACATTGAGGAACTTGCCCAGTCCATCCGCGATTTCGGGATTCTCCAGCCCCTCGTGGTGTCCAAAGTGGTACACGAGACGGAGGGAGGCACCGCGGTGGAATACGAACTCATCGCTGGGGAGCGCCGCCTCCTCGCGGCAAAGAAGCTCGGCTTGGAGCGCGTGCCAGTGGTGGTGAAGAGGGTGGATGAGAACCGGGCGAAGTTGGAAATGTCCTTGATCGAAAATCTCCAGCGGAGCGATCTCTCGGCGCTCGAAATGGCCCGCGCCTACGCGCGGCTCCAGGATGAGTTCGGGCTTACCCAGCGTGAGGTGGCGGCGCGGGTGGGGAAGAGCCGCGAGGTGGTGGCGAATGCTCTCCGGCTTCTCGGTCTCCCCCAGGAGATACAGAGGGCGCTCGGGACCGGCGCCATCAACGAATCGCAGGCGCGGGTGCTCCTCGCCATTGGGAATGCGCCGGAGCAGGAGCGCGTTTTTCAGGAATTCCTCTCGCGGGGGAGCGCCGTCCGCGTGCGCCGCGAGAAAACACCCCCGCCGCCGGCGGATCCGGAGGGTGCGTTCTGGGAACGGCGCCTGGAGGAAAAATTAGGGGCGCCGGTCAGGGTTATTAAAAAAGGAAACCGCGGGAAGATAGAGATGCGTTTCCATTCCGAGGAGGAGTGGCACGGGCTTGTGGAGAGGTTGGTGGGGAGAGGTGAAATGGAGTAAAACGGTTTCCGCATTTTTCCCCATTTTCCCCCGCTTATACGCCAAGAGAAAACCACGGGCGGCCTACTCCGCCCCGCTAAGCGGGGCTACGAAGGCTGGATAAACCCGTGGAGTTTCATTTTTCCCTTTTTCCCCACTTACAAAGCCATGGCTTTGTAAGTGGGGAAAACCGGCCATTCAGCGGTTCACGCGGTAGCTCACCTCCCGGGTTCCCGGGATTTTTTTGAGTTTCACGAGGAGTTTTGCGAGCTTGGTTTTTTGGATGAGCGGGGAGCGCGCGGTGATGAGCGAGAACTTCCGGCGCGGGTCCGTCTGGCTCTGGAGGTAGGAGATGTTCACCTTGAGCTCTCCGAAGGCGCCGGTAACTTCTTTGAGATAACCGGGGCGGTCCTCGTTCACCACTTTGAACTCAAACATCGGTCCCTCTCCCTTCCGGCCTGCGAGGGCGGTGTGAGGGCGCGTCGCGCTTTTAATGTGGCGCTTGGCGAGCTCCGTTTTTACGAACGCGAGCCACCCCTCCGAAGGTTTCTTGCCGCGCTGGGTCACGATCTCTACCATGTCCCCCGATTGGAGTTCGTGGTGGAGTGGTACCAGTTTCCCGTTCACCTTGGCGCCCACGCAGGCGTCGCCGAGCTCGCTGTGGATGCGATAGGCGAAATCCACCGTCGTGGCTCCCACGGGAAGGTCAATAACCTCGTTCTTTGGAGTGAGCACGAAGATGCGGTCCTTGAAAAAATCCACCCTGAGAGATTTCGAAAACTCCTCGCTCCCCCGGAACTGTTTCTGCCAGTTGCGGAGCTGTTCCACCCACAGGAGTTCGCGCTGGCTTGAGACCCCCTTCCATTGTTTTTCTCGGCCGGGTGAACTTTTTTTCACCTGCTGGTAAGCCCAGTGCGCGGCGATACCGAGCTCCGCCTCGTCGTGCATTTCCTGGGTGCGGATCTGGAATTCGGTGATTTTGTGGTCTATGCAAAATACGGTGGTATGAATGCTCCGATACCCGTTCGTTTTCGGCATCGCGATGTAATCCTTAAAACGTCCTGGAACCGGAGGCCATTCTTGGTGAACGATGCCGAGGGCGGTGTAGCACTCCTCAACGTTTGACACTATGATGCGTACAGCGACGAGATCTTTGATTCTTTCAAGGTCCATATCGTAGCGCTGGAGTTTTTTATAGAGGCTGTAGTAATGCTTCGCGCGCGCGTCCACGGCGATGGGTTTCACGCCGTGCTCGGCGAGCGCTTTCTCAAGCGCCGGTTTCACCTTCAGGGTGTAGGCGAGGCGTTCAGTGTACGTTTCCTTCACCGCGTCCGTGAGCCACCGGTACTCCTCGGGGTAGGCATAGGGGAAGGCGAGGTCCTCCAGTTCGCCGGAGAGCTTCTGCATCCCGAGGCGGTAGGCGAGCGGTGCGTAGATTTCAATGGTTTCCCATGCGAAATGTTTCTTTCGCTCCGGCGGGAGCGCCGCGAGGGTGTTCATATTGTGGAGGCGATCGGCGAGTTTTATGAGGAGCACCCGGATGTCTTTCGCAAAGAAGATGATGAGCTTGCGGAGATTTTCCGCATCGGCGTCACGTTCGGGGTACCTCATCTCATTGAGCTTTGTGAGGCCGTTCACGAGAAATGCGATCTCGCTCCCGAATCGCTTTTCTATGTCTTTGAGGGTGAAGGCGGTATCCTCAACGACGTCGTGGAGGAGCGCCGCGGCGATTGAAGCGTCGTCCAGGCCCCAGTCCCGCACCGTTTCCGCCGCCTTCACGCAGTGGGTAAAATAGGGTTCGCCGCTTTCTCGCTTCGCCGCGCGGTGGGCCTCCTCCGCGAACTCGTAGGCCTCGCGGACCACGCTCTCCCGCGGGTAATGGTCTAAGAGTGTCCCCATGGGTGTCTTTTATCGTAGCGCCGGGTGCCGGCGGCGGCAACCGGACTTGACACCGCGAACTCCCCTCCATATACTTATGTGATTAGCAACAAAAGGTCGGCTAATAAGCGCGATACCAATATACTAATGCATGCTAATTATACGAATAAAGAAATTCTCCATTAGCAGCATTCGTATGAATTCGCCCGCCTGCCAACGCCTACCCGATGATTTATATCTAGACCTCAATGTACAAAAAGCTATGGGTAGAGAAAAAACAAAAATAGAGGCTATGGCGGGCAGGTATATTCGCATCGCGTTAGCGTAAGCATATGTTTAAACCACTTTCCAACAAGGTATTCATTGAGGCGGCGGAGGAAGAGCAGCAGAAGACCAAGTCCGGCATCGTGCTCCCCGAAACAGCCGAGAAGGAGAAATTCCTCCGTGGCACCGTCCGCGCGGCGGGTCCGGGGAAGCTTACCGACAAGGGAGAGCGCATGCCTATGGGGGTAAAAGTCGGCGACCGCGTTCTCTTCAAGAAACCCTGGTCGGGGGATGAGCTTGAGGCGGACGGCAAAAAGCTCTTAGTGGTGGATGAGGAGGATATTCTCGCGGTCATTGACTAACGACAAACAACAAACGACAAACGACAAACGGCCAGCAGCTGACGATAGTGGTGTTTCTAAGAGAACAAGTCGTTGGTTGTAGGTCGTAAGTTGTAAGTCAAAATTATGGCTAAAGAAATTAAATTCAACGAAGAGGCCCGCGTGGCCTTGAAGAAAGGCATTGACAAGCTCGCCGAGGCGGTCCGGATGACCCTGGGTCCGCGCGGCCGCGCGGTGGTGATAGAGAAGGGGTATGGAGCGCCGCAGGTGACCTTTGACGGCGTTACGGTCGCCAAGGAGATTGAGCTTGAGGGCAAGTACGAGAACCTCGGCGCCGAGTTCATCAAACAGGCGGCCGAGAAAACGAACGACACGGTGGGGGACGGCACCTCGACGGCGGTGGTGTTGGCCCACGCGATGATAGAGGAGGGAGAAAAGGCCATCCGCGAGAAGGGGTTCAACGTCATCCACCTTGCGGAGGAGCTCCAGATGGCAAGTGAGAAGATAGTGAAGTACCTCAACGAGCATAAAGAGCCGATCAATGACAATAAGAAGGTGGAGGAGGTAGCGACCCTCTCCGTGAAGAATGCGGAGATAGGGAAGCTCATTGCCGAGGTGATGGCGAAGGTCGGCAAGGAAGGCGCGGTCTCGGTGGAGGATTCCAACACCATCGGGAACTCTTACGATATGGTGGAGGGGCTCCAGTTTGACCGCGGCTACATTTCGCCCTACATGATCACTAACCAGGAGCGCATGGAGGCGGTTTTGGAAGACCCATACATTCTCCTCACGGATAAGAAAATTTCTTCCATCAGCGATCTCCTGCCCCTCCTGGAGAAGATCGTGACGAGCGGCAAGAAGGAGCTCCTCATCATCGCCGACGAGGTGGAGGGTGAAGCGCTCGCCACACTCGTGGTGAACAAACTCCGCGGCGTCTTCAGCGTCTTGGCGGTGAAGGCACCCGGCTTCGGTGACCGGAAGAAGGAAATGCTCCAGGATATCGCCACTGTGACGGGCGCGACGTTCGTTTCAGAAGATCTTGGGAAGAAGCTTGAGAATGTGAGTGTGACGGAACTTGGCCACGCGCACCGCGTGGTGGCGACCAAGGACAATACCACCATCGTGGGTGGCAAGGGTGATAAGAAGCAGATTGAGGACCGCATCGCCCAGATCAAGGTGCAGGTGAAGAAGGCCGACTCCGAGTTTGATAGGGAAAAATTACAGGAGCGGCTGGGGAAACTCGCGGGCGGCGTGGCGGTCATCAAGGTTGGTGCCCCCACGGAATCCGCCCAGAAAGAATTGAAGCAGCGGGTGGAGGATGCGGTCGCGGCGACCCGTGCGGCAATGGAGGAGGGCATTGTGCCGGGCGGCGGGATTGCGCTCTTCAACGCCACGAGCGCGGTGGCGGTTGGTTCGGGGGAGGCGCCGTCGGTTGAGGCGGGACTTATCCTCAGGAGGACATTGGAGGCGCCGCTCAAAGCGATTATCACGAACAGCGGAGAATCGCCGGATGGTATGATCCTGGAAATCAGGAAGCAGAACCCAAAGAATCCCTGGATTGGCTTCAACGCGATGACGAATGCGATTGGCGACCTCAAGGAGGCCGGTATCATTGACCCCCTGAAGGTGGTGAAGACCGCCTTTGTGAACGCCGTCTCCGTCGCGGCGACCTACCTCACCGTGGGCGCCGCCATCACGGAAATCCCGAAGAGGGAACCGCCCCCACCGCCCGGCGGGATGGGGGAGTACTGAACCTGCGGGTTGAAAAGGAGAATTGTTTAGTTCAATAGACCCCGCCTCTCTTTACAGAGGGGCGGGGTTGGTTTAGGGTGGGGGCAGCTTTTAGAACGATTTTCAAACCATATACGAAAGGGAACGTTATGAGGCGCGTAGAACCGAAGGTATTTTTGGTGGGAGAAACGAGGGTGGTTGAAGGAGGCCTCCAACAGTATCTCGAGCACCTCGGGGTCCCTGATTGGGTTTCAGATGCGCCCACCGACGCAGAGCGCATAGTGGAGGTGATGGGCCGCCTGTGCTACCGGAGTTTCAGGCCGGGGCTCAACCGGAACGTCACGAAGATCCGCGAGCATAGCGGCGAGTATCTTGCGAACATTCTGAAGGTGAAACATGGCTCGGTGCTCGAACACGCCAATTTCAATTTCATCTTTGCGGATGTGAGCAGGGTGTTCACTCACGAGCTTGTGCGACACCGCATGGGGGTCGCGATTTCCCAAGAAAGTCTCCGCTTCGTGCGGCTTGATGATCTCGGTCAGTGGCTCCCGACGGTCATTCGCGAGGACGAAGGAGCAATGGAGATATTCACGCGGGAGTTTGAGCACCTTGAGCAACTCCAGCGACAGCTTGCAGCTCACTTTAAGCTTGATGACGAAAAAAAGCCATTTGCGCTCAAGAAAGTTATTACTTCTGCGATGCGGCGCGTGGCGCCCATTGGACTTGCAACCACAATCGGGTGGTCGGCGAACGCTCGGGCGCTCCGGTGGGTTCTTGAGATGCGTACTCATGAGAGTGCGGAGGAGGAGATCCGATTGGTATTCGGGAAAGTGGGGGAAATCGTCTGTAAATCCTACCCCAACCTCTTCGGTGACTTTGAAGTGACGGAGGTGGATGGTTTACAGCGGTACACCCCGAAAAACAGTAAGGTGTGAGTAGTGCCGCTCCGGTCATTATGACGGGGCGGCTTTCCATTTCGTGGGGGTTTGGTATAATAAATATGCAAAGGTCAAACAAAAAAGTATCAAGTATAAAGTATTTAGTATAAAGAAGACATGAAAAAAGTTTGGTGGATTGTTCTGGCGGTCGCGGTCGCGGTGTTCCTCTACGGGTGGAGCGCATACAACGGGTTTATCGGGAAGAACGAAGCGGTTGATAACCAGTGGGCGCAGGTGGAGGCGCAGTACCAGCGCCGGCTGGACCTCATCCCGAACCTCGTGGAATCAGTGAAGGGCATGATGAAGCAGGAGCAGGTCATCTTTGATACCTTGGCCGAGGCGCGGACGAGGTATTCTGGCGCGGTGACGGTGGACGCAAAAGCCGCCGCAGCGGGCGAGGTGGAAACCGCGCTCGGACGCTTGCTCGCGGTCGTGGAGAACTACCCGACGCTCAAATCTTCCGAGAACGTGCAGACCTTAATGGCGCAACTGGAGGGGACGGAGAACCGCGTTTCGGTGGAGCGCCAGCGCTTCAATGATACGGTGCGCGTGCTGAACGTCGCGGTGAAGCGGTTCCCCTCGAACGTGATTGCCGGCATTTTCGGGTTCGGCGAGCGCACATACTTTGAGGCCGCGGCGGGCGCGGAGAACGCCCCGCAGGTGCAGTTTTAATGTTCAGAAGTCCGACTTCCAGACAAGGAAGTCGTACTTCCTAAGATTTGGATGGGAAAGAGGAGGGTGCTACAGTTAACTGTAGCACCCCTAATATACGAATGACGTATTCTCTAATTCGCGCGCTTGCCCGCCAAAGTTTTGGCGGCGGAGGGAATAAGCGAATAGTTATCGGTGCGGTAGCGGTTGCCGTGTTAATGCCGCTCCTTGTGTTTGCTTACGCGAGCCCGGGCAAGCCCGCAGGGTTTGTGAATGATTTTGCGGGGATGCTTGTACCGAGCGAAGTCGAGGCACTCCAGGCGAAACTCTCGGCGTTTGAGAAAAGCACCGGGAACGAGCTCGCGGTGGTCACCGTGCCGGACCTCGGTGGCGACACTGTGGAAAATTTCGCGGTGAAGCTTTTTGAAGAGTGGGGTATCGGCAAAAAAGGCAAGGACAACGGCGTGCTCCTCCTCATTTCGCGCGGCAACCACGAGGTAAAGATAGAGGTCGGGTATGGTTTGGAAGGCGCGCTCACGGATGCCCAGAGCTACTGGATTATCCAAGAGGTGATAGTGCCGGCGTTCCGCGACGGGAAGTTTTTTGCGGGCATTGACGGCGCGGTAGATAAGATCATCGCGGCGGTGGGAGGGGAAGTTATTCCATCGGCGGAGGTGTCTTCTGGAGATCGGAATAATCGGATAAATATAGATTGGTTCTGGCTCATTCTCTTTGCGCCCCTCTGGCTCGCGAGCATTCTCGGGCGCTCCAAATCATGGTGGGCGGGCGGCGTTTTAGGCGGCATTGCCGGTGTCGTGATAGGACTCCTCAAGGGGTTTCTCTACACGGGCGTGATCGCAGTGGGGCTGCTCATTCCGATCGGATTGCTGTTTGATTACGTAGTTTCCAAAAATTACGGAAAGTTCAAATCCCAAGGTAGAATGCCGCCGTGGTGGCTCGGCGGGGCCGGCTTCGGCGGCGGCTCTTCGTCGGGCTCAGGCTTCGGCGGCTTCGGCGGCGGCAGTTCGGGCGGTGGCGGCTCCAGTGGGAGCTGGTGAATTTTTGGATTTACTGAATAATATCGTCTCAAGCGCGCGTGTTTATTTAGATTTAGTTTTGTTTAGTATTATCGGCGTTGTCGCGTTATCACATGAGCGCGCGACCGCGCGCTCATGTGATAAATGTGCGATGAATTTATAAGTGAAAATAATGTCTCATTTTTTCAGAACCCTCAAAATTTCCGACTTCCAAGATCAAAACATTATTTCGGTTGATTTCAAAGATACTGCAAATGAAATCAATTTCGTTCTCGCATTCATACGGTGTAATAAACACGCTCTTTTGGAGCGGATAAAATCCTAATTCCCTCACTTTCTTTCGTAGCGCATTTCTCGCATTCTTTTGGTAGTCGGGTATGTCGAAAGTGATGAGTCGCCACTTCCCATCCCACGGTCGCTCTTCTAATTTCATGTGGTCAAGATTGTAGGTTAATATCTTATTTTTCCCCAATTTTGTGAGGGTGATTTTTATCTTCCCGTCCGGCAGCTGAACGTAATCAATGAGTTTTCGGTTCTGGAGCCTTTTTACATCTTGTAAGAATCTTTCCTTCCGTATTTTCTTGTCCTTGAGGTATTGCTTTATCAGTTTCTTTATCAGGAGTGTGCCGCTCAACGGCGAAATGGTGCTAATGAACAACACGCCGCCGCCCACGAGAGCGGTTTTCAGGATATGATAAGGCCTGGAATTTTTCTCTATTCTCGTCATAGAATGTTGTATTTCAGTATTTTATTATAAGTATATCACATGAGCGCGCGACCGCGCGCTCATGTGATAAAATGGGGTAGGTGAAATGTGGGGTGGCGGTGTAGATGGAAATTTTAAGATACTCGTTCTACAATAGAAAAGAGAGAAAGGAGGGGTGCGCGAGTGGTTTAAACGGCAGTCCTGGAAAGACTGTGTACCGCAAGGTACCGCGAGTTCGAATCTCGCCCCCTCCGCCAAATCATGAACAATAAAACAATCATTCTTGCACTCATCGCGGCTGTGGTGATCGTCGGGGCGTATTTTCTCTTTGGGAACAATAGCAATAAAAATATGGAACAAAATAATCCGAATCAGGGGAGCGAAATTACCTTGCCGGACGGGCTGAAGATAAATGACCTTGTGGTAGGCGCCGGCGCCGAAGCGAAAGTTGGGCAAACGGTTACGGTGAACTACGCGGGCACGCTCGCGGACGGGACGAAATTTGACAGTTCGTACGACCGCAGCCAGCCGTTCTCATTCTCCTTGGGCGCGGGGCAGGTTATTAAGGGATGGGACGAAGGCGTGGCGGGGATGAAAGTGGGAGGGAAGCGGCAGCTCACCATTCCGCCGGAACTCGGGTATGGGAGTGCGGGTGCCGGGGGCGGCCTCATCCCGCCGAACGCCACCTTGATCTTTGAAGTGGAACTGTTGGAAGTAAAATGAAGCGCGTTTTCATCGTTCATGGGTGGGACGGATACCCTGAGGAGGGATGGTTTCCGTGGCTCAAGCGCGAGCTTGAGGCGCGCGGGTTCGAGGTCCACGTGCCGCCGCTCCCCGACGCCGGGAATCCCCGCATTCAAAATTTTCTTGTCCTCAAAAGTGCGACATATGTTGCACTTTTGAGGACAAGCTTTTTGCGTTGACGAAGCAAATTGACTGGCGTAGAGTGAGTGCGGAACTCGTTCACATTTTTCATTTCTGAATTCGGAGGTGGCGTATGGCTAAAATCGTGCATGCTCTTTGGGACAGTGTTTATCAGTGGTTTATTGAAATTCCTCCGAGCTCTCACATCAATTTCCTCGTGACGCAGTATCTTCAGTCACTACGTGTTTCAATTGATGAGGATGCCCTCTCCGGAGTTGAAGACACCGAAGGAATTCCTCGCGACGTTTATCGGTTTCCCGGTGCCTACTTGAACCGAGTACTCGAGATGGCAATGGAAAACCCCGCCTTGAAAATCCGCATTTTCAATCGGAAAGGCGGCAAGGGTCAGATTCGCGAGTGCCAGTTCCTTTTGAATTACAGGAGGGAGATTCGGAGAATCACTGCGGCTGTGTCTCAATGAGACACAGCTTTTATTTTCACCAACCTTTCCCTAGAGCGAAGAACATGGCAATCGCGGCAGCAGCCATAAGTGTAAAAGTAGCCCACACAAAGATATTCGACAATACACCGCTTTTATACTGCCCCATGATTTTCTCGCTCCGAGCGATATTAGCGATTATGAATATGAGCGGAACGGCGGCGACTCCGTTAAATACGGCAGTGAAAACAAGGGCTTTGATTGGATCTATCCCTATAAAATTGATGGTGAGTCCGATGAGTGTGGCAATGGTGATTATCCCATAAAAGCCGTGAGCTCGTTTTAACTTCAGATTCAAGCCGGCCTTCCAGTTCAATGCTTCGGAGAGCATACGAGGCCGAGGCAGACAGAATCGGCACGGCCAGCAAGCCGAGGCCTATTATGCCAACAGCAAATATCAGTTCCGCCAGGAATCCTGCATTTGGGAACGTATGAACCAAAGGTTTGAGAGCCTTCGCTGCATCCGCGGCAGTGCGGACATCGGTTACGCCGTTGGCGTTCAGCACCGTAGCGGCAACCACAATAATGCACCAAGTGGCGATTTGAGAGGAAAGCATCCCAATAAAATTATCTAACCTCAATGAATGAATAAATTTTCGGGTAATATGCGGCAGGCCCCTTTTTATCATGTGTTTTTCCTTTTCTTCCTCCACTTCTTCAGAGGCCTCCCAGAAAAACATATATGGGGAAATGGTAGTCCCCAGTACGCCCGTAATGATAAATAAAAAGGCGAAACTTAATTCAATATGAGGAACGAATGTAGCGCTAAGTAATGTCCCCCACGGCTGCTTAATCAAGAAGACCGTAATCGGATAGGAAAGGAGTGCCAGAGCAAACCATTTTAAAATTTTGGCGTATACCTTGTAGGACGTAAATACCTCCAGTAGTAAGACGACTGCGGTAAAAAGAAGGGTAAGCACCGCAAAATTAATCGGAATTATAAGATGAGCAGCTGCTCCCATAGCCCCCAGATCGGCTCCAATGTTCACTGTGTTCGCAACAATGATAAGGAACAATATTGAATACAATATCTTTTTGCCGTGGTGTTCTTTGATGACTTCCGCGATGCCCTTGCCGGTAACCGCCCCGATTCTGGCGCATGCCTCCTGAATTGCCGTCATAAAAGGAAGCATCAACAGTACGGTCCATAACTGCCCATAACCGAATTGAGCTCCGGTCTGGGTATAGGTTGCTATTCCAGACGGGTCATCGTCTGCCGCTCCGGTAATGACCCCGGGGCCCGCAATTTTTAGGAATTTTTTCGCTCCTTTAAACATAAGGATTTTTTATTAATATAATACTAACTAAACAATCTAAACAATCCAACCAGCGGTATTATCACAATGATTAAACCTTAACCCGGGAAATAAGATACAGCCGGTTCGCGGGCTGGTTGTACTGCTCTATAGCGCCCTGCGCGGCTTTTTATTGAACGGTTTGGCAAGGTGCTCGCCGCGAGGTAAACTGGGGATGCATGGCTTCCACCGACGTTGACCGCATCAAGGAAAAACTGAATATCGTTGATTTCATCCGTGGCTATATCACCCTCCTGCCGGCGGGGAAGAATTTCAAGGCGCTCTGCCCGTTCCACCCAGAGAAGACCCCGTCGTTCATCGTCTCGCCGGACCGGCAGCGGTTCCACTGCTTCGGGTGCGCCGCGGACGGCGATATTGTGACGTTCCTCATGCGCTACGAGAACCTGGAGTTCCCGGAGGCGCTCCGCGTCCTCGCCGAGAAGGCCGGGGTGCCGCTCCAGACGCTCTCGCCGCGGGAGCAGCGGGAGTTCGGGGTGCTCTACGAGATTCACGAGAAGGCGAAGGAATTTTACCGCGACGCCTTGCAAACGCATGGTGCCGCGCGCGCGTATATAGAGAAGCGCGGCTTGAAACCGGAAACGGTTGAGGCATTTGAGCTCGGCTTCGCGCCCGGTGGCGATGCACTCACCGTTCACCTAATCAACTCCGGTTTTGATGTGAACGACATTGCGCGCGCCGGTCTCACTCACAAGAATACCGCGGGGCTCTATCGCGACCATTTTTTCAATCGCATCATTTTTCCAATCATGAACAGCGTGGGTAAAACGGTGGCGTTCACGGGGCGCTTGCTCGAAGGCGCCGCCGGCGAGGGAAGCGACTTGCCCGCCAAAGCTTCCTCGCCCGCCATAGCTTTAGCGACGGAGGGAGCGGCGGCGGGCGCTCCAAAGTATCTCAACAGCCCCGAGACGCCCATTTTCAACAAATCAAAAATTCTCTACGGGTTTCACATGACTAAAAATGACATTGCGCATGCGCGGAGCGCTCTCTTTGTGGAAGGGCAAATGGATCTCCTTATGGCGTGGCAGGCGGGGGTGAAGAATGTGGTTGCCGTCTCGGGGACCGCGCTCACCCCGTTCCATTTAGAGAAGCTCCGGCGGCTCGCCGACACGATGATCTTAAGCTTTGACAATGACGAGGCGGGCATCCACGCGCTCGAGCGGAGCTTAGACCTCTTAAACAACTTTGATTTTTATGTGAAGGTGGCGGATTTGGGCGGGTTCAAGGATCCGGCCGAGGCGGCGGAGAAGGACCCGGGGTTCCTCGCGGGTGCGGTGGCGTCGGCGAAGGCGGCATTCTCACACCTTTTCGCGCACTACTTTCCGCGCGACGAGGCGGGAACCCGCGAGCTCACGGAGACCAAACGCATCGTCCGGAGCATCCTGCAGAAGATAAAGCGTTTGAAGAGCGCCACCGAGCAGACCGCGTGGCTCAAGGGCCTCGCCAAATACTCGGGCATTTCGGAGGTGATGCTCATGAAGGAGTTGAATGAGCTCCCTATGGTGCCGCGCGATGTTGAAGCGGGGGAGAAGTTCGAACCGAAGAAACCCGCGGACCGCGCGGACGCTCTCGCGGAGCGTCTCATGGGGCTTGCCTTTACAAAGGGTGATTTTTTGGCTACCATACGTGAAAAGCAGTCGTGGCTGCCGGCACGCTACCAAGCGGTGCTCGGCGAGCCCGAGGGAGAAACGGGAGCCGCGTTGCAGATGCAGGCGAGCTACCTCCTGGCCCAACTCCCCCCCGACTGCATCGCAAAAGAGTTCAGTGATCTGCTCCGCCAGCTTGAGATCTCGGTGCTTAAGCGGGAACAGCGGGAACTCAAGACCGCCATTCAAAAAGCTGAGGAAGTCGGTGACGAAAAGGTGCTTACCCGAGCCGCAGAACGTTTTCATTCACTTTCGAAGAGGATTGACGAATTGAAGCTGTAGCGCCTGCCCCTTGCCCGGGCGGTCGGCGCCTCGGCATCAACCCACATGAAAAAGAAATCACAAAAGAAAAGCCGCCTGCATCCTGCCCGCGCAGGCGGGGCGCAGGCAGGCCCCCATAGAAAGGTGAAGCGGCGACCTCGCATTCCCAGACGGCACCCCGCAAAGGGGAAGGCGAAGAGGAAAACGAAGGCCGCCCGGAGGGCCACGCCAAAACAAAAAGCCATTTCGTCGGAACTCCTCGGGGAATACCAAAAGTCCCTCGCCGAACTCGTGCACCGCGGGCGCGGGCGCGGCTTTGTGACGGACGTGGAGGTGCTGAACTACTTTCCCTACATTGAACGCAACCTCGGATTCCTGGAGGAGGTCTACGCACGCCTTGAGAAGGAGGGGATCAAGGTGCAGGAGCCGAGCCCGCTCGTTGGGAAAGTGACCCGGGACGAGGTGACCGCCGAGGAACTTCGGAACGCCACGCGCGTGGGGGGAGACCTCCCCGACGCCGTGCAGATGTATCTGAAGGAGATCGGCAGGACTGCGCTTCTCACCTCCAAGGAAGAGAAGGAACTCGCGCGGCGCATTGAGGAGGGCGACGAGTCGGCGCGCCAGAAGCTCATCCAGGCAAACCTCCGGCTTGTGGTTTCCATTGCCAAGCGCTATGTGAACCGCTCGCCGCACCTCTCCATTTTGGATCTTATCCAGGAAGGGAACATCGGCCTCTCGCGCGCGGTGGACAAGTTTGATTACCACAAGGGATTCAAGTTCTCCACCTACGCCACGTGGTGGATTCGCCAGGCGGTGACGCGGGCGTTGGCTGACTACTCCCGCACCATCCGCATTCCGGTTCACATGGTGGAGACCATCACGAAGTTTATGCAAACGAAGCGGTGCCTCATGCAGGAGCTCGGCCGCGAGCCGCTCCCTGAAGAGATCGCCGCGGAGCTCGGCGTGGACGTGGAGAAAATCCACTACATCCAGAAGATATCGCAGGAGGTCATTTCGCTTGAAACCCCCATCGGCGACGACGACGAGGGCTCGGTGCTCTCCGACTTCATTAAGGACGAACAGAGCTTGAGCCCCGACCAACTCGCGAGCGTGGCGCTCCTGCGGGACCAGATCAAGGAAATTCTCATAGACCTGAACGAGCGCGAGCGGAAGATCCTCGCCATGCGGTTCGGTTTGGAGGACAATATTCCGCACACACTGGAGGAGGTGGGGAAGATTTTCGGCGTGACCCGCGAGCGCATCCGGCAGATAGAGGCGAAGGCGCTGGAGAAAATACGGAGCCACGCGAAGGTGAAGAAATTGGAGGGGTACTGAGTTTTGCACATACCTAAAAGAACCGACCGTGCACCCATTCCAGCGATGGGTGCCGGTCTGCGCTCTCGCCGCGGCGCTCTCCGCCTCCGCCGCTTGGCGGATGGCGGAGAGACCAAGCCGTCGCGGCTCCGAGAGCTTCTTTATAGGTATGTGCAAAACTTATTGGGGGTGGAAATCGGCGGAAAAACGATGTTGATTTTATTTCCATACGTTTGACTTAGCGGGTGGTTAGTCATTAAATGAATATGCTATGACCTCGCAGGAAATCCGCGCAAAATTCCTTGATTTTTTCGCCAAACGGGGACACGTTATTGTTCCTTCCTCATCTTTAATTCCCGACGACCCGTCGGTGCTATTCACGACCGCGGGGATGCAGCAGTTCAAGCGGTACTACACCGGCGAGCTGGATGCGGTGAAGGATTTTAAGAAGAAGAACGCGGTTTCGGTCCAGAAATGTTTCCGCACCTCGGACATTGACGAGGTGGGGGATGAGTCACATCTCACGTTCTTTGAAATGTTGGGGAATTTTTCGTTCGGCGGATACTTTAAAGAGAAAGCGATCGAGTATGCGTATGAATTCATTACCGAAAAGCTCAAACTCCCGATTGATTACGTGAGCGTGTTTGCGGGCGATAAGGAGGTGCCGGCGGATACCGAATCGGAGAGAATCTGGGAATCGCTCGGCGTAAAGAATGTCAAGAAAGCGGGGCGCGCCGATAACTTTTGGGGTCCCACGGGGAGTGAAGGCCCTTGTGGGCCGACATCGGAGGTCTATGTGCGCGGCGTGGAGGTTTGGAATTTGGTATTCAATGAGTATTACTGCAAGACGCGGATTAACGCGGATGAAACGCGGATTGACGCGGAAGGGAAGAAAATTTTGACGCCGCTTAAGATAAAAGGCATTGATACCGGCCTGGGTTTGGAGCGCCTCGCGATGGTGGTGCAGGGGAAACCGACTATTTTTGAAACGGACACTTTCGAACCGCTCTTAAAACTTCTGCCGGAGACGATGCCGGTGCGCACCAAACGGATCCTCGCCGACCACGTCCGCGGCGTTGCGTTTCTTATTTCCGACGGCGTGTGCCCGTCCAACAAGGAGGCGGGGTACGTCCTGCGGCGCCTCATGCGGCGCACAATGGTGTATCTGCACCTTGCGGGGAATCCTGTGAAGCCCGTACACCTTTTTGAAGAGGTATTTGAGAACTGCGAGCGGTTTTACCCGGAGCTCAATCGTGAGGTGGTGCTTGAGGTGTTTGACGAGGAACACCAGCGTTTCCAGGCGACGCTCCAGAAGGGACTCCGGGAGCTTGCGCGGGCGCCGACGCTCGACGTACGTTCCGCCTTCATGCTCTATGAAAGCTTTGGCCTCCCGTACGAGATTGTAAAAGAATTGGGCGGCGATAAGGCCAAAGATTTGAAGCGCGAAGATTTCGACGAGGAGTTCAAAAAGCACCAAGAAATCTCCCGCGCCGGCGTTGAGAAAAAATTCGGCGGCCACGGTTTGGTTTTGGATACAGGTGAGATCAAAGCCGGGAGCGAGGAAGAATTGAAGAAAGTGACGAGGTATCACACGGCGACGCACCTTTTACATCAGGCGCTCCGCGAGGTGTTTGGAGAGGAAATTGCCCAACGCGGTTCCGACATCACCACCGAGCGCACGCGCTTTGATTTCACGTTTCCGCGCAAGGTAACGCCGGAGGAATTGAAGCGAGTGGAGGATATCGTGAACGAGAAGATTCGCGAGGACCTGCCGGTGCAATTTGAGGAGATGCCGAAAGAGGAAGCCGAGAAAACAGGCGCGCTCCATTTCTTCTCCGCCAAAGGCGGATCCGCCTCTGGCGGAAAGTGGAAATATCCCACGCGCGTCAAAGTGTACTATGTCGGGCATTCGCTTGAGGGTGCATGGAACAAAGAGTTCTGCGGCGGGCCGCATGTGGGGCACACGGGGGAGATCGGGCAATTCAAAATTATGAAGGAAGAGGCGAGTTCTGCGGGTGTGCGCCGTATCCGTGCAACGATAGTATAACGATGCAAGCAGAGACTAAAACCTGTTAGAATCGCAACGCAAGGAAATCGTGTACTGCGAGGCGTGTTATCAAAATGAGATATCATAAAAACATAAGCCGAAGTCCAGCCGAAGCTTTAGCGGAGACGGATGAGCAGTGCTACCAAGCCGAAGTGGTCTAGATGCGGTGCTATGACATGTCATAGCACCCCACTACGATGACCAGTGAGACGAGAATCTGCCAGAACTGTAAGGACCCGGAGGCGGGATGATTAAACAATTTGCGCGCCTGCCCGCCAGTAGCCAGGTGAAGGAGGGAATTGTTTAATGGTCTTTGATTTTTTTTATCATTTACAAGACACGGATTTATACGGATTGAAACGGATTTATACGAATGTTATCAGTTGTAAGTTATTAGTTATCTCCATGCGCTCCTACGACATTTTCTTTTTCGGGGCGCTCTTCTTTCTCCTCGGGGTGCTCGTCGCGAGCGTGGGGGTGAAGGCCGGGGCGCTGTGGCTATTCCTCGCTCTGGAGTTGGGCTGTGCCGTAGCGTGGACCTTTTTTGAACGCATCCCGAGCCGCTTCCAGTGGCGCATTGCGCGAAAAGGATGGCTCGCGATGGCCGCCCTTTTGATTTTGCTCCCCGCGGGAGCGCTTTACTACACGCAGGACGACAGAAATTTTCGCGCGGCGCGGTTGCCGACCGGTAAAGCGTCGTTCTCGGGAGTGGTGGCTGACGATCCAAAACACAGTGGGACGTCGCAGGAAGCTGTCCTCGCGCTTGCGGCGCCCTACACAGGGAACGTGCTCCTGCGGCTCCGCTCCTACCCGGTCGTTACGTACGGAGACGAGCTTGCGGTGAGCGGGGCGGTGGAGCCGCCCGCTCCCGCCGGTTACGCGCGCTACCTCACGAAGGAGCGGGTGAGCGGTGTCGTGGCGTTCCCGGAATTCTCCGTGAAAGGTTCCGGGCACGGTTCGCGGGTGCGGGCATTCCTCTTTGACGTTCGGCACCACGTGACTGCCGCCTTCGCGCGGATGCTCCCGCCCGAGGAGGCGGCGTTCCTGGGCGGTATAACGCTGGGGGAGCGGAGCGAGCTCTCAAAGGAGTTCAAGGAGTCGCTCCAGAAGAGCGGCACCACGCATATAGTGGCGCTCTCGGGATACAACATCACCATCGTGGCATGGGCGGCGATGGGTGCGTTCGTCTTTTTCTTGCGCCGGCGGTGGGCGTTCGCGCTCACGGTGCTCACCATCCTCGGGTTCGTGCTCATGACGGGCGGCGAGGCATCCGTGGTGCGTGCAGCTATTATGGGTGGACTGCTCCTCATTGCGCGTGAGGCGGGGCGCCGGTACCGCATCCGGAACGCGGTTGCGCTCGCGGCGCTCGTTATGGTGCTCGCGAATCCCAAGGTGCTCATGTTTGATGTCGGGTTTCAGCTCTCATTCCTCGCGCTCCTCGGCATCGCCTGCCTCCGCCCCGCCCTCGGCGCGTTCTTCAAAATCCCGGAGGGAAGCGGATTCCTTTCATGGCGTGATAATCTCATGACCACCACTTCGGCGCAGCTCGCGGTGGTGCCGCTCCTCATCACCTCATTCAGCGGGTTCTCGCCGCTCTCGCTCATTGCGAACGTGCTGGTCTTGGAACTCATCCCGCTCACCATGGGGGTAGGGTTTATCGCGGCGCTCCTTGCCGCGGCGGGGGAATATCTCGTGCTCGTTTGCGGATGGCTCGCGTGGGTGCTCCTGCGGTTTGAGATAGGGGTGATAAAATTCTTCGGGTCGATCTCGCTCCAGTTTGCGCCCGCAATGAGCGTGTGGCTTATCGTTGTTTACTACGCGGCGCTCGTCGGTTTCATAATTTATGTTAAAAGGCATACGCGCCGCGCTCGCGCGGCATAAGAACAAAGCAATCATCCTCCTCGCCGCAGTCGCGGTGCTTGACGCGCTCCTCATCGCGCAGATCGGCGCACTACATTCCGGCCACGCGTCCCTCGCCATCAGCTTCCTTAACGTTGGGCAGGGGGATGCGACGCTCCTTGTTTTTCCCACGGGTGTGAAGATGCTCATTGACGGAGGTCCGTTGGACGGGAGGGTGCTCACAGAGCTTGCAAAAATTCTCCCGCCCACCGACCGCTACATAGATTTAGTTGTAATGAGTCACCCGCAGGTAGACCACTTCGGGGGATTGATAGAGGTGGTGAAGCGCTACCGTGTAGGCGCGTTCCTCATGTCGGCTCGCGTGAGCGAAGCCGCCGCGTTTGCGGAATTGGAGAAAGCGCTCGCGGAGCGGGGCGTGCGCACCGTCACACTTGGGATGGGCGACGCCATCACGAACGGCGGCACGGAGGCCTCCGTGCTCTCGCCCACCACCGCACTCCTCACTAGCAAAGAGACGAACGACGCCTGCGTGGTGATGGAGGTTTTGAGCGAGGGAATAACGTCGCTCTTCACCGGAGACATTGGGGGCAAAGCGGAGGCGGCGCTCCTCCCACTCATCACCAGGCGCATTGATATCCTCAAGGTGCCGCACCACGGTTCCAAGTACTCCTCGGGCGCGGCGTTCCTAAATGCGGTCCACCCCGCGCTCGCGGTGATTGAGGTAGGGAAAAATTCCTACGGCCATCCCGCTCACGAAACGCTCGCGCGTCTCGCGTCGGTGGGTGCAAGAGTATTTCGCACCGACGAGGGGAGCGTGACGGTGACTCCTCATGGAGAATCGTTACAAATTTTTCAGTAAGAAGTTTTTATTACGTCAAGAGAAAACCACAGGCGTGAGTTTGTGGAATTTTATTTAGAATAATCTCCCGTTTTTTTTGAGTATAGAAAAAATAAGAGGGTGCTATAATTGATTATAGCACCCTCTTTTCGTATGCCAAGAGAAAACTACAGGCGGCCTACTCCGCCCCGCTAAGCGGGGCTACGAAGGCTGGATAAGTCCATGGAGCTTCATTGTATTTAGCGAGCGCAGAAGATCAGAGGGTGCTACAGTTAACTGTAGCACCCTCTGTGGAAGGCGCGGTGAGATTTTCCGCTTTCATCCGACCCACCGGGAAGCGGAGGTGAACTGAAAAACCTATCTGCTCACATCTGTCCAGCTCCAGCGGTCGCGCCCCGAGCGCGAGTGGAAAGGGGTAGCTTTTTCTCTTCGGCGCGGATTTGCGGATAAATTGTGTTGTCGGGAGATCCTCGGTTTTCTGGTGAGGTGATGCTTTACAAAACTTACGGTGTTTTGGCTTATATCTATCGCTCGGCAAATTTCGCGATAGCTTAATCCTCGCGCGAGAAGCACGGGGATTACGAGGCGTTTTTCCAGCATTGTCATTTCGGATGGCGTGAGAAACGCGGCGAGTGCTTTCGTAACCGCCTCGTTGGATCCCGATTTCTTCACCGCCTCGCGGAACCTCTGCCACGCTTCATTCCGCACCGCTCCCTCAATCTGTTTCTTGTTCACCCTTGTCATATAGGGTGTATTGTAGCACATCGCTCTAATTGATTGCAGCGCCCTACTGGGGCGTAGCGGCGAGGGTAGTCCGCGGGGTGCTATGATTAATTGTAGCAACTCCTTTTATACGCCAATAGAAAAGAACGGGTGTGAGCTCTAAAGGGAACCACTGGTGTGGACCTTTGGGGTTTTATTGCATCGCAGCAAAACGGATGGTGCTATAGTTAATTGTAGCACCCTCGTTCATTGTGGATGAAATGTGCGCACCACAGGAAAAATGCTATGTGCGAACTTGGAGAGCTTCATTTTTTTCAACTGTTGGCGTTTTTTGATTATTTTTGCTATCCTGTATAAACGTTATGAGAATCCTTTCCTCGGATATCACGAGTCATGAAGGCAAGGAGGTGGAGCTCGCGGGGTGGGTGGGTACCCGCCGCGACCACGGCAAGCTTATTTTTATTGACCTCCGGGATCGCGCGGGCATCGCGCAGGTAGTGTTTCCCGCGGCCGACAAGGCGCTCCTTGAAAAGGCGGAGCGGCTGCGCCCCGAGTGGGTGGTGCGTGTGAAGGGGACGGCGCAGAAACGCCCCAAGGGGATGGAGAATGAGAAACTCCCGAACGGCTCCCACGAGGTGGCGGCGAGTGTGCTTGAAATATTCACCGAAGCGAAGACCCTGCCCTTTGACATTGCAGGGAGCGGGCTTGAGGTGAATGAGGAGGTGCGGATGAAATACCGTTACCTTGACCTGCGCCGGCCGCGGCTCCAGAAGAACATCCGGAGCCGCTCGAAGATTCTGGGATTCATCCGCGAATTTTTTAGCGAACAGGACTTCGTGGAAGTGGAAACGCCCATCCTCAGCAAATCCACCCCCGAGGGTGCGCGGGATTACCTCGTGCCTTCGCGCCTCCAGCCGGGCGCGTTTTACTCTCTCCCGCAGTCGCCCCAGCAGTATAAACAGCTCCTCATGGTGGCGGGGATGGAACGCTACTTCCAGGTAGCCCGCTGTTTTCGCGACGAGGACACACGCGGCGACCGCCAGCCGGAGTTCACCCAACTTGACCTTGAGATGAGCTTCACGAGCGAAGAAGAGATACTTGCCCTCACCGAAGAATTCTACGTGGCGCTCGTGAAACGGTTCTACCCCGAGAAGAAGATCGCGCAGGTGCCGTTCCCGCGCCTCACCTATAAGGAAGCGATGGAGAGATACGGTTCCGACAAGCCGGACCTCCGGATGGACAAGGACAATAGCAATGAGCTCGGCTTCGCGTTCGTGACCGATTTCCCTATGTTTGAATGGAAAGGAGGGGAGAAGCGCTGGGATGCGGTGCACCATCCATTCACCATGCCGCGGGTAATGGATGTGAACGATTTCAACATCAAGTTTAAGGAGGGGCCTAGCAAGATGCTGGCGCGGCAGTACGACTCGGTACTGAATGGTTTTGAGGTAGGCGGCGGCTCCATCCGCATCCACCAGCCGGAGCTCCTTGCGGCGGTCTTTGAGGCGATGGGCAACAAGCCGGAAGAGGTGCGGGAGAAATTTGGGCACATGCTTGAGGCCTTTGATTACGGCGTGCCGCCCCACGGCGGCATCGCACTGGGGTTGGACCGCCTCTTCGCGATTTTGGAAGGTGAGCCGAACATCCGCGAGGTCATCGCGTTCCCGAAAACCGGCGACGGGCGAGACCTTTTGATGGGTGCTCCCTCTCCAGTGGATGCAAAACAGTTGAAGGAACTGCACATTGCGATAGAGGAAAAGAAAAAATAATCTATGTCGAAACTCAAAGAAGAAAAAACGCTGGTGCTCATCAAGCCCGATGGGGTCCAGAGGAGTTTGATTGGAGAGATCGTCAGGCGCATTGAACGCACCGGTTTGAAATTAGTTGCGTTGAAGTTTGTAGTTGCCACGAAGGAACAGGGATATGAGCTCTACAAAAAGGATGAAACGTGGCTGGTAGAGAAGGGCGAGCGGCGTATCGTACAGCGCGAAGGAGCAGGAGAGCCCATTGAGAAGTCCGCGCGGGAGTATGGAACGGATATTGTGAATGCGAATGTTAGCTTCATTACCGCGGGCCCCGTGGTGCCGATGGTTTGGCAGGGGAACCGCGCGGTGGGAATTGTGAAGAAACTCGTTGGAGGGACCGAGCCGCTTACCTCGGATGTAGGCACCATCCGCGGCGACCTTACCGTGGACTCGTACGATATTTCGAATGCCGATGAGCGCTGTGTGCGGAACCTCATTCACTGCACAGATGATCCCAGGGAAGCGGAACGGGAAATTACCATCTGGTTCAAGCCGGAGGAAATCCTCAATTACCGCCATATCGCGGAACAGATGCTCTACGACGTCAATCTGGATGGCATTCTGGAGTAGTTCGACATGTCATTCGACTCAGAGAGTCTCAGGCCGTTCAGGTTCTAAAGAGCCTTCAGGCTCGATGAGTTTACTACGGCCCGCTCGTCACTTTTTGCCGTTTCTGTCAAAGGTTTATCCACACCGCGGGGTTTTCACAGGTGGTATAGTGAGGGTGGAAATCCCGCAAAGAGGTTCCGGATCAAATGAATTTGTGATGGGATTCCGAATCGTTCCGTCCCGTGGGATGGAATTGAGGAAACCCACTTGATATAGAGCCGGGAACCCTTAAGCGGGGTTTCTGTTTTTGTTTTTGCACAAAGTTGAAAATCTGTTAGGATAGTTGGGATTAGCGGGCCGTAGTATACCGGTAGTACGCATGCATGGCCACGCACTGAAATTTCGGGGTGTAGTATAGTGGTAGTACGCCAGCATGGGGTGCTGGTAGCGGCGGTTCGATCCCGCCCACCCCGACAGTGCACAGGAAACCAAAATTTAGTGCGGGGTATAGGCGCATGCTGCGCCCCGCACCGAGTTTCGCTCCCCGGCCTCGCCGAGCAAGGCGGGGCGGGCTGGTGCGCGGGTAGACCGGGTTCGATTCCCGGCGGCCCGACAGATATATAAAAACTCTCCTTCGGAGAGCTTTTATGTGATAGGAGAGAACCACAGGCGGCCTACTCCGCCCCGCTAAGCGGGGCTACGAAGGCTGGATAAGCCTGTGGAGTTTCATTTGGTCCTGGAGAGCGTGCGGAGACACCGCGTGCAGACGCGCGAACGTTTTCCGGGTACTAAAAGCGATGTCCACTGGAGGTTGGCTTTTTTCTTCCCGTAGGCGGTAGGGTTGTAGTGGCCGCGGAGCAGTTTCCGTGTCCCACCCATCTCAAATGATTTTTTACACCGTTCACATGCGCGCATGGTTTAGTAATTAGTAGCGGGTAATTAGCAATTAGTCAAGCGCAGGTCCTCTCTGCTATGATGAGTGGTGCATGGAGGTTATATTCACCATTGTGGTTCTCATTTTTTCCGTGGTGGTCCATGAGGTCTCCCACGGGTTCGTGGCGGAGCACCTCGGGGACTCCACCGCGCGCCTCGCGGGGCGGCTCACCCTAAATCCCTTAAAACACCTGGACCCTTTCGGTTCCATTATTCTCCCGCTTCTCCTCTCACTCCTCCCCGGCGGGTTGATTTTTGGCTGGGCGAAGCCGGTGCCCTACAACCCAATGAATCTCAAGCGTCCGGAGCGCGATGGAGCCCTGATTGCGGCCGCGGGGCCAACCGCCAATCTTTTTATTGCATTTGTCTTCGCCCTCGCGTTCCGCGCGGTGGTGAACTTTATACCCTCCGCCGCGCCCCTCACAAACCTCCTCGCGGGTGTGGTGGTGGTGAATCTGATGCTCGCGGTATTCAACCTCGTGCCGATTCCGCCGCTGGACGGTTCCAAGGTGCTATTTGGATTTCTCCCGCCCTCGGCGCGGCGCCAGTGGGAATCGTTTGAGCGAATAGGCTGGCTTGTGCTCCTCTTCTTCATTTTTTTCGCCATTGACCTCATCGCGCCGGTTATCCGCGGCCTCGCGCGGCTTTTCTTAGGCGCGTAGGGAGAATTTTTCGCGCCTGCACCTGTAAATCGAGGTGCTCTGTTTAAACAGAGCACCGTCTCCTTTCAATGTGAGGGCTTCGGTGGCTATTATTATCGACTCAGATCATTGAGCCAGCGCCAGCGGCCGCGACCCATATGCGGAGGGGAAAGAAGGATATTCCTCTTCTTGTGTGGTGTGCGGAGGGGAGTGTACCGCCGCGGTGTCCGCGGCATTCGCACGAGGCGATGTTTCACAAAGCTGATGGTGTCAGAACTGGCGTCAATGGTGCGGCCGATTTCTCGGTAGCTCATGCCCTCCGCAAGGAGGATGGGTATCGCGAGTCGCTTTTCAAGTACGGCAATTTCTGAAGGTGTGAGGAGTACCGCAAGGTTCTCCGCGAGTGCTTGTTCTGATGGTGATTCTTTCGCCATCTTCCATAAGCGTTGCCACACCTTTCGCCGTAGTGCTTTCTCGAATTGTGTTCGACTTACGTTTACCATGTATGAGGTTCTCGCCGTGTGGACACTTGTCTGCCATTAGCAGCATACCACAGGCACTCTGTTTAAACAGAGCACCTGTGGATAATGGTTTTTATGTACCCTATCGATTGTAAGCCCATTGGTTGTAAGCCCATTGGTTGTAAGTCCCTGTTTTGCGGCGGGGAACCCGCATCCTGGTGTTTTAGGTACGGTGTTGTAGGTACGGTGTTTTAGGTACGGTGTTTTAGGCAAGGACATTTGATAGAACTTCTGAATGGTAGTACAATTGCGGCCAATAGTTTAGGCTAAATTCTGACCTCAAATGCAACCTTTTGACCGAAGACGGTTTAATGAGAATATGCATTGCTTTTTAGCGGTAGAATATCTGGAGGGACGAGAAAAGGACAGAAATACTGCTGTCTTTTTCCCGTTCCTTCACAACTCAATATGGAGGAAGCGGTGAAATGCGCGCTCGTATCCACTAAGGATGGGGTTGCATTTCAAAGTCGAATCTTCGTAAGCATCAGGGATTCTGCAATATGGCCAAGGGATGCAATACCGCTATGGCAAATCCGCATTTCGCGGGAGCCCGCTGGCACGAATTCGCGACGCCGTTCCCAAACGGTGCTCTGTTTAAACAGAGCACCATCAAGAACATGGTCGCACGAAAGGAGTACAACTATGAGCAGCTCCGATTTAATGCTCGATATCTGAATCAATGCTACGAGGTTGAACCTCCATAAGGAGGTTCAACCTCGGGTTTGTTGACTTTCTCCACTTCTTTGGTATACTTGTTGCGCGTGACGGCACGCATTTTTTATCGGGTATGTCGACGGTCAACCAACTTATCAAACACGGCAGGAAACGCACCGAGGTCAAAGATAGGACCCCAGGGCTTTCCTGCTATTTCAACTACCTTAAGAACCGGCCGGTGGATTCGCCGTCGCCGTTCAAACGCGGGGTGTGCCTCAAGGTGTTCACCACGACTCCAAAGAAGCCGAACTCGGCGCTCCGCAAGGTGGCGCGTGTCCGGCTCACGAACGGCATGGAGGTGACCGCCTACATCCCCGGCGAGGGCCACAATCTTCAAGAGCACTCGGTGGTGATGATACGCGGCGGGCGCGTAAAGGACCTGCCGGGCGTGCGCTACCACATCGTGCGTGGAGTGCTCGACACCACCGGCGTGGATAGTAGGAAACAACAGAGGAGCAAATACGGAGCAAAGAGAGCAAAGACATAAACAAGCACGAAGCACGAAATCCGAAGCACGAAACAAATAGTAAAATTCCAATGATCGAAATCCAAAACGTGAGTTTAGATATTGTTTCAAATTTCGATATTCGAATTTCGAATTTAAACAACCATGCGTAAAAAGGGAAGTTTCAAAAGAAAGGTACACGCCGGTGACCCCGTCCACAGCCGCGTGGATGCAGGGCGTTTCATCAACTACCTCATGGGGAAAGGGGAGAAGTCGGATGCCGAGAAGGTGTTCTACGGCGCTTTGGAGCGGATAAAGGAAACCACCAAAGAAGAACCTCTCGCGGTGTTCGGGAAAGCGATTGAGAACGCGACCCCGCTCCTGGAGGTGGTTTCCAAGCGCGTCGGAGGCGCGAACTACCAGATCCCGCGCGAAGTGCGCTCGGAGCGGAAATTTTTCCTCGCGACCCACTGGATCATCGCCGCGGCGCGCGGGAAGAAGGGGAAGCCGATGGCGGACAAGCTCGCTGAAGAAATCATCGCCGCGGCGAAGAACGAGGGCGCGGCTATCAAGAAGAAGCAGGACATGCACAGAATGGCCGAAGCGAACCGGGCGTTTGCGTCATTGCTGCGGTAGGCTACGAAATACGAAATGGGTACGAATGTACGAAAGGTGAGGCGCGCCGACCTTGTGTACCCGGAGCCGTCTTACAAAATTTTAGGTGTTTTATTTAAGGTTTGGAGCGATATCGGCTTTTGGCACAAGGAGAAAATTTATCAGCGCGCGGTTGCACGAGCGCTTTGTGATAGCGGTTTTGAGGTAAAAGAACAATTGCCGGCAAAAATTGTGTTCAAGGGAGAATTTATTGGTGTCTATTATTTTGATTTCCTCGTTGATGACAAAATCGTATTGGAACTTAAGGTGAGAAATTATTTCTCAAAAAAGGATATAGAGCAGGTTTACTCATATCTAAAAGCAAAGGATCTCAAGTTGGGCATCATTGCACATTTTACCCAGAGCGGTGTTAAGTATAAGAGGGTTCTCAACGTAAAGTGAGTTTCGTATATTCGTAATATTTCGTATTTCGTAGCATGCCTAGACAATATCCAATTGAGAAAGTCCGTGATATCGGCATTATCGCCCACATTGACGCCGGGAAAACCACCGTGACCGAGCGCGTGCTTTTCTATACTGGCCTCACCCACAAGATCGGGGAGGTGCACGAGGGCGACACGGTGATGGACTGGATGGAGCAGGAGCGTGAGCGGGGTATCACCATCACCTCCGCCGCGACCACCTGCTTCTGGGTACCAACTTACGCGGCGCGGACTCACGCGGATCTGGACACGGATCAACGCAGAAAAACGTTTGAGCACCGCATCAACCTCATTGATACGCCGGGCCACATTGATTTTACCGTGGAGGTGAAACGCTCGCTCCGCGTCCTGGATGGCGCGGTGGTGGTGTTTGACGGTGTGGCGGGAGTGGAGCCGCAGTCCGAAACGAACTGGCGCTACGCGGACGAGTACGGCGTGCCGCGCATCTGCTTTGTGAACAAACTGGACCGCATGGGGGCGAGTTTTGAAAAAAGTTTGGCATCCATCCGCGAGCGGCTCACCCCGCACGCGATAGCGCTCCAGTGGCCCATCGGCATTGAGGAGAGTTTCAAGGGAGTCATTGATCTCCTCACCAGGAAGGCGTACGCCTTTGAGGGCGAGCACGGCGAGCGCATCACGGAGATTCCAATTCCGGACGATTTGAAAAACATCGTTGCGAAAGAGCGTCATGAATTGGTGGAAAAGATCGCCGAGACCGACGACCGGCTCCTCCGCACGTATTTGGAAGGTAACGAGCCCACACTTGAGGAATTGAAGGGCGCGCTCCGGAAAGCCACGCTCGCAGTGAAACTGGTGCCGGTCTTCTGCGGTTCAGCTCTAAAGAATAAAGGTGTGCAGTTCATTTTAGATGCGGTGGTGGACTACCTCCCTTCGCCGTCGGATCTCCCGCCGGTCAAGGGCATCAATTCCCAGACCCACGCCGAGGAGGAGCGGAAGCCGTCCGACGATGAATCCCTCGCGGCGCTCGCCTTCAAGATCGCGGCTGACCCGTTCGTGGGGTCACTCACGTATTTCCGCGTGTATTCCGGCGTGCTGAAGCGTGGGAGCTACATCCTGAACGCGACGAAGGGGGAGCAGGAGCGCGTGGGGCGCATCGTGCGGATGCACGCGAACCACCGCGAGGAGGCGGAGGAGATCTGCGCCGGGGACTTGGGCGCCCTCGTGGGTTTGAAAAACACCACGACCGGCGACTCGCTCGTGGACCCAGAGCACCCCATCATCCTTGAGAGAATCATCTTCCCCGAGCCGGTCATTTCCATTCGCATTGAGCCGAAGACCAAAGCGGACCAGGAGAAGATGGGGCTTGCGCTCCACCGCCTCGCCGAGGAGGACCCCACGTTCCGCGTGAGCGGAGATCTGGAGACGGGTGAGACCATCATCGCAGGTATGGGCGAGCTCCACCTAGAGATCATTGTGGACCGCATGAAGCGCGAGTTTGGTGTGGAAGGCAGCGTCGGCCGCCCCCAGGTCGCCTATAAGGAAACGGTGAAAGGCAAGGGCGATGCGGAGGGCAAGTACATCCGGCAGTCCGGCGGGCGCGGGCAGTACGGGCACGTGAAGTTGAAGGTGGAGCCCTTGCCGCGCGGTACCGGGTTTGAGTTTGTGGATGAAATTAAGGGAGGCGCCATTCCACAGGAGTTCATTACGCCGATTGAAAAAGGCGTGCGCGAGGCGATGGAGAAAGGGGTCATGGCGGGCTACCCGATGACAGATGTGAAAGTAACCCTCTACGACGGTTCCTACCACGAGGTGGACTCCTCGGAGTTCGCGTTCAAGATAGCCGGCTCCATAGCGCTCCAGGAAGCGTCAAAGCAAGCGAAGCTCGTGATGTTGGAGCCGGTGATGAAGGTGCAGGTCATCGTGCCGGAAAATTTTTTGGGCGACGTCACGGGGGACCTGAATTCGCGGCGTGCGAAAATTACAGCGATGGGGGAGCGGGTGAACGTCCGCGTGGTGGATGCCCTGGTGCCGCTCTCCAAGATGTTCGGCTACGTGACGAATCTGCGTTCTATGACGCAGGGCCGCGGGTCATTTACCATGGAGTTCTCGCACTACGAGGAGGTGCCGAATAACATTGCGCAGTTAATCATTGAGGGGAAGAAGAAATAGAAACTTACGAGGAATCGCCAAAAGCGGGGGTGCTATAATTAATTATAGCACCCTCTTTTGTTCGGTGGGGTTTGTTATGGTATACTGGCGCTATGAAAAAAATAGTGGGGATGTGCGTGCTCATTGCGGTGTTCGGTATGGTGTCGTTCGCGGCGGCCCAAGTTGCCACCTCCACGCTCCCTGACCCTGGCACCCTGCCGGACAGCCCGCTCTACTTCTTGAAATTATGGAAGGAAAACATCCAGCTTTTCTTCACGTTCAGCGCGGAGGCGAAAGCAGAGCAGTATCTCCGCTTGGCCGAGGTGCGCCTCGCGGAATACCAGAAAATGATTGAGAAGGGTAAGCAGGAGATTGCGGAGAAAACCATCGCCAAATATCAGAATCAACTAGATCGCGCTGTTCAGAAGGCGCAAGAACTCAAAGAAAAAGGCATTGGGGACGTTATTCAAAAAGTAGAGGGAGCAACCTCCAAACATCTCCAGGTTCTTCAAGACAATCTGGCTAAAGTTCCGGAGGCCGCGAAGAAAGGACTGGAAAGGGCGATCGAGGCATTGCAAAAAGGGATAGAAAAAATAAAGGGAGCCGTTGAGAAAAATAAAGAAGCCCCAAGCGAAATTTCTTCTGATACCTTAGGCTGGCAAACCTACCAAAATGAAGAAGGCGGGTATGCCTTTAAGTACCCAAATGAGTGGAATGCGGTAACCAGTAAATACAATTCCAGGAATGCTCTATTTGGTCCAGGTGCAACTAGTGAGGGTGGTATTGGGGGTGTTACATATAGGGGCGCGCTTCCCTCGGGTCGGTCGCTTTTAAACTTTATAAAAGAATCTAATGAAGGTATAGAATCTGGTTCTATTTCTGAGACAGAAACGGTGATAAATGGAAATAATGTGGTAATTAGTATATTACCAAAAGCGTCTTTAGTGGCCTCAGAAGAAGGAAAAAATGTTAGTTTTGTGAAAAACGGTAAAATATTTGGTGTAGGTGTACTGTACAAAACCGATTTTGTTAAATACCCGGAGGATAAACAAAGGTTAACTATTTTTAACCAAATTCTCTCCACTTTCAAATTCATTGAGCCGAAATAGGACCATTTTTATCCACAGAGTTGACAAATGTTTATCTTAGGATAAACTTCTAACTATATGAAACAAGCCATCATCGGCCTTCGTGAGTTGAGGGAGAAAACCGATGTCTTCATTAACGCGGTGGAAAAAGGCAGATCATTTATTGTGGTACGGCGCTCTAAGCCGGTGTTCAGGATTTCACCTCCGGACGAGGAATCGGAGTTGTGGGAGCGCGTGGTTGATTTCACTAAAATTAAAAAAACCGGCGTGCCGCTTGAAAAACTGCTCGCCCGCATCTAATTTCACGCTCTTAGGGCGGTATGGATAAAATTGAAAAGGCGCTCAGAAAGTTAACCAACCGCGAACGGAGTGAGATAACAGCGCTCTTATCCAAGTTAAAATCCAAAAAATACCAAGGACTCGATATTAAGAAATTAAAAGGCAGCGATGTTATCTACCGAATTCGGAAAGGAAGTTTGAGAATTATTTATAGAATTAGTGAAGAAAGCATATTTATTTTAGCGATAGAACGTCGGCGCGAAAATACCTATAAATTTACCGGCTAACGAGAGAGATAATTATTTCAGAATTTGCCCTTCAACCTCTCCCTAAGAGAGGGGATTGACAAGAATTTGCGTTTCAGCAAGAATGAACCAATAACCCGTGCCCGAGCGGCGCGGTAAAAAAGTCGTAAAAACAGATAAATAACTAATGACTGATAACCTATAACTGATAACCAGCAACCAACGCTCCGCTCGTTATTAGTCATAAGTTGTAAGTTATAAGTTCAGTGTTATGGCAGAAAAAGCAAAGTTCGTACGCAGCAAGCCCCACGTGAACGTGGGCACCATCGGGCACGTGGACCACGGCAAGACCACCTTGACCGCGGCGATCATGCATGTGCTCAACATGAAGGGTTTTGTGAAGAAGGTGGAGACGGTGGACATGATCGACAACGCGCCCGAGGAGAAGGCGCGCGGTATCACCATCGCTCTGCACCACTCGGAGTACGAGTCCGACAAGCGCCACTACGCGCACATTGACGCGCCGGGCCACGCGGACTACATCAAGAACATGATCACCGGCGCCGCCCAGATGGATGGCGCCATCCTCGTGGTCTCCGCCGCCGACGGCCCCATGCCGCAGACGCGGGAGCACATCCTCCTGGCGCGTCAGGTTGGCGTTCCCTCCATCGTGGTTTTCCTGAACAAGGTGGATATGGTGGACGACAAGGAACTTGTGGACCTTGTGGAATCCGAGGTGCGGGAGCTCTTGAAGAAGTATCAGTTTCCGGGCGACACGACGCCTGTGATTCGCGGGAGTGCCCTGAAGGCGTTGGAGGTGAAGTCCGTGGACGACGATGCCGCGAAACCCATTCTGGAGCTCGTGAAGGCATTGGATGAATTCATCCCTGATCCGGTGCGCGATGTGGATAAGCCGTTCCTTATGCCCATTGAAGATATTTTCTCCATTGAGGGGCGAGGGACGGTGGTCACGGGCCGCGTGGAGCGGGGACTTATGAAGCTCAACGAGGAGGTTGAGGTCATCGGCCTCCGGCCCACCCAGAAGACGGTGGTGACGGGCATTGAAATGTTCCAGAAGACCCTGGACGAGGCGCGCGCGGGCGACAACGTGGGTATTCTCCTCCGCGGCTTGAAGAAGGAGGACGTGGAGCGCGGGCAGGTCATTGCGAAGCCGGGCTCCGTCACGCCGCACACCGAGTTTGATGCAGAGGTCTACGTGCTCTCCAAGGAGGAGGGCGGGCGGCACACGCCGTTTTTCAAGGGCTACAAGCCGCAGTTCTACATCCGCACCACTGATGTCACGGGCGAGGTAACGCTGCCGCAGGGTGTGGAGATGGTGATGCCTGGCGACACCGTGTCCATTTCCGTGAAGCTCATCGCCCCGGTGGCGCTTGAAGAGAAACAGAGGTTTGCTATAAGAGAGGGCGGAAAAACGGTCGGGGCTGGAGCAGTAACCAAAATTCTTAAATAAGAATTTAAGAATTTTGTAAGTTCGAAGCACGAAGCACGAAATCCGAAGCACGAAACAAATAGTAAAATTCCAATGATCGAAATCCAAAACGTGAGTTTAGAACATTCTCCGCCAGAGGCGTGCTCCAGAGGCGCATCCGCCTTAGGCGGAGATCCGCCTTCGGCGGAGAATTTAGGATTTTGAAAATTGTTTCGGATTTCGGTATTCGAATTTCGAATTTTCATTCTGCATGGCCAAGAAAATCGTTGAACTCCCTAAGGAACGTCTGCGGCTCCGCGTCAAATCCTACGATGCGAAGCTCATTGACGCATCTGTGCGGCAGATCATTGAAGCCATCCGGCGGCAGGGGGGGGAGGTGGTGGGGCCCACGCCGCTCCCCACGGAGTTCCGGCGGTACACGGTGAACCGGTCCACCTTTGTCCATAAGAAATCGCGCGACCAGTTTGAACTCCGGGTGCATAAGCGGCTCGTGGACATCATGAATCCACAGCAGAAGATCGTTGAATCGCTGTCGGATCTGAATTTGCCGGCAGGTGTAGATGTGGAGATAAAAATGGGATAGTGGGGGTTCCAGTTTCACACGAAAACACGCGTCAGCCTCCCCAGCGGGAGGCTGCGCTCGCTCTCGGCCTTACTCGTCCGCTCTCCGAGCGGACACCGGCCCGCGCGGCCTCCGAGACGGTTTTCTTAGCAAAACCTGAACCCCACTTTGGTTGAGTTTGGCATTAAACAGCCGCCCCGAGGCGGCTGTTTAATGCGTTTTAAGATGGGGGCTGATGGTTCTATAAACTCACCATTAATACTGAGCTTGCCGAAGTATTGACGCCAAAACGCGGATAGGATAGGATAATTCTCGGGTTAAGGCACATACTTATGGTATGAAACAACAGGGCCAGCCCTGCTGTTTTTGATGCTTTGTCTAAAATTGCAAGCTAAAAGCGAAGCAATTTTATGTACAAAGCGAAACCCCGCACCTTCATGGTAAAAACTATGATTACCAATTTACATAAAGCCGCAGGCGATACGCTCCGCTCTTATTTTGGTTGCAATGGAAATCGTTGCAGCGAGGGTGCGGGGTGCTAAGTTATGTCGTAAAAATTTTCGCCATGTCTTTCAAAATCACGTGCAAAAAACTGAAGATGACCCAGGTCTGGAAAGCGGACCGGGTGGTCCCCGTGACGGTGCTCCAGGTGGAGCCGCCGGCGGGGGACGGGAACGCATTTGAAGCGCTCAAGGAAGGGGCGCTGGTTCGCGTTTCCGGCGTGAGCAAAGGAAAGGGATTCCAAGGTGTGGTAAAGCGGCATGGTTTCCATGGGGGACCGAAATCGCACGGTCAGAAGGACCGTCTCCGGGCTCCCGGTTCGCTCGGCCCCACCGCGCCGCAACGGGTGCTCCCCGGGCGGAAGATGGCTGGCCACATGGGGGCGAAACGGGTCACGGTGCGGAATCTCGTGGTGGCGGAGGTACGTCCCGAGGAACGATTGGTACTCGTGCGCGGGGCGGTGCCGGGGACACGTGGCGCTAAGGTGGAGTTAAAAATCTCTGGATAAAAAATCAAATCACAAGTTCCAAATCTCAAATAATATCCAATAACCAAAATCCAAACGTTTTGAATTTAGAGAATTAAAAATTTATTTGTAATTTGGTGCTTGTAATTTGGATTTTTTAAACTTATGACTACAGATCTCTATAACCAGAAAAATGAAAAGGTGGGCACCGTGGAGCTCCCCAACGCGGTGTTCGGCGTGAAGTGGAACGCGACGCTCGTGCAGCAGGTGGCAACGTCCCAGCTCGCCAACCGCCGTCAGCCGGTGGCGCACACGAAGACGCGCGGAGAGGTGCGCGGCGGCGGCAGGAAGCCATGGAAGCAGAAGCACACCGGGCGCGCCCGCCACGGCTCTTCGCGCTCCCCGCTGTGGGCGGGCGGCGGCGTGACATTCGGTCCCCGAAATGACCGCACGTTTGAACGGCGCATTCCCACGGCAATGCGGCGGGCGGCGCTCCGTGCGGTGCTCTCCAAGAAACTCGCCGAAGATGAGGTGAGGGTGGTGGACACCTTTACCCTTCCCGCGCTGAAGACCAAGCACGTGGCGGCGATCGTGAAATCGTTCTTTGGAAAGCCCGCGAGCATCCTCTTTGTGCCGGGGAAGGGTACCGCCGGTTTCTCGCGCGCGGGGCGGAATCTCCCGAAGACGCAGGTGATGCGCGCCCCGTCCCTGAACGTCTACGATTGCCTCTCACACCGCTATCTCATGCTTGAGAAGGACGCCATTGCGGAACTTCAGGGCGCGAAGTAATTTTTCATGATTATGAAACTCTTTTCCAAAACTAAAAAAGAAAAGAAACCGGCGGTCAGCAAGACGCTCGCGGCGCCGATGGCGCCCGCGCTCCACGGCGGTTACGCAAAACCACTCCAGGGGTTCTTCCTTGTTCGGCGTCCCTATATGAGTGAGAAAGCGCATGGGCTTGAGCGGCACCGCGCCTATGTGTTTCTCGTAAACCCCTCGGCGAACAAAATAATGGTCAAGCGGTATGTGGAAGAGCGCTATAAGGTGAATGTAGAGCGCGTGAATATCACCAACATTGCCCCGAAGGCGAAGCAGTTCCGTAGACACGTGAGCCGCGTCGGGGGGCGGAAAAAGGCCATTGTGCGGGTCCGCGAGGGACAGCGCATAGAAATTTCGTAGCTGTCCCGTTAGAGACAACCAAAACGCTTATATGCAATTCTCTATCTATAAACACAAAACATCAGTTGGCAACGAAAGGGCCGTGATTATTACGGTCGCCTATGGCGACCTGTCTCTAACGGGATGAAACCGTATCGTCCCCGCACGCCTTCACGCCGCCACATGACCGTGGTGGGTTACTCATCCCTTACCGCCCGGGAACCCTTAAAGCCGCTCACGCGGCGCCTCCCCGCGCGAGCGGGCAGGAATTCCCAGGGGCGTATCACCATGCGGCACCAGGGGGGCGGCAACAAAGCGCTCTACCGCGCGGTGGATTTTCGCATGAACAAAGCGGGCGTCCCCGCGCGGGTGGAAGCGATAGAATATGATCCTTACCGCACCGCCTTTATTGCGCGCCTTCTCTACCGTGACGGCGAGCGCCGCTACGCGCTTGCTTCCCAGGGACTCGCGGTGGGCGATGTGGTGGCAATGGGCGAAGAGGCGCCGGCGAAGCCGGGTAACCGAACGTCCCTTCAGCGCATTCCGGTAGGCGCCTTCGTATACAACGTGGAACTCTCCCCGGGCCGCGGCGGCCAGATCGCCCGTTCCGCCGGCTCGTCGGTGCAGGTGCTCGCGAACGAGGACGGCTACACACACCTTAAAATGCCGTCGGGGGAGGTTCGAAAGGTGCCATGGAGCGGATACGCCTCCATCGGTCAGGTATCAAACCCGGAACATAAATTTGTGACCATAGGGAAAGCGGGCCGCTCACGGTGGCTCGGGGTGCGCCCGACGGTGCGTGCGAAAGCCATGAATCCCCGCGACCATAAGTACGGCGGCGGTGAGGGGAGCACCCAGCGCGGCACCAAGCGCCCCAAGGACAAGTGGGGGAATATCACCGGCGGCCGAAGGACCCGCAGTAAGAAGAAGTGGTCGAGCAAACTCATTATGAAACGGAGAAAGTAAGGGCTTTCTATAAATTTTCAAGACAAAGTCGCAGAAAATTTATCGAGAAAACCTTACCCCGCACCATTTCCATTCATGATTAAAGATAAAACCACACAACTAAGGCGAAGCCGCCTCTCGGCTCAGATTGAGCACCGGCGGAATTTCTGCCAGAAATGGTGCGGGGTGCTCAATGTTATCATTGCTCGCATGGCTCGCAAATAACATTGGCATGTCACGCTCAACACGCAAAGGTCCGTGGGTAGACCCGAAACTTTTGAAGAAAGTGGGTCGGTTGAAAACCGGCGATCGCACGGTCATTAAAACGTGGTCGCGCGATTCCGAAATTGCGCCGGAAATGGTGGGTTTTGTGTTCGGCATTCACAACGGCAAACAGTTCATTGAAGTCACGATCTCAGAAGACATGGTGGGGCACCGCCTTGGAGAATTTTCTCCGACCCGGAAGTTCGTAAAGCACGGCGGGAAAATGCAGCGGGGCCTTGAGAAGAGCGCCGAGGCGACAACCGTGGCTCCCAAGCCGCCCACGCAGGGAGGCAAATAATTATTGGATATGAAAGAGACCGCCATCGCAAAACTGAAATACCTTCATAGCACGCCGCGCAAGACGCGGGCGGTAGCCGATCTCATCCGCGGGCTTTCCGTGAACGAGGCGGAGGCGCAGCTTTCCCTGACCGCGCGACGCGCCGGAGTCCCGCTCCGGAAACTGCTCCGCTCGGCGGTGGCGAATGCCAAGCAAACGCTGAAAAAAGAGCCGGCGGAACTCTATGTGAAGGAAATCCGGGTCGATATGGGTCCCCGCTTAAAACGGTGGACTCCACGGGCACGCGGGGCGGTGAACCTCATAGAAAAGAAAATGAGTCACGTGACGCTGGTGCTTGGGGTGGCGGCGCAGCCGCTCGTGCCGCGCTTCGTGTTCCCCGAGAAGCCGAAGAAGAAGAAAAAGGACGTGCACGAGCGCACGCGCGCGCATGAGACACGAGAGAAAGAGAAAGGAAAACCTGCGGGTGAGGCGCCCCGCGGGGAGGAGAAAAAGAAAGCGAAGGAGGAACCGTGGCGTGGCGGCAAGCGTAAGGGGTTTCTCGGACGCATGTTCCGGCGCAAAGCCGTATAGTGCGATGCGAAACTACCTGCCCGCCATAGCCTTTATTTCTGTTTTTTCTCTACACACAGCTTTTTAGTACATTGATGTTCAGGTATAGATCATCGGATAGGCGTTGGCAGGCGGGCGAATACATGCGAATGGTGCGAATAACTGATAACTAATAACTTATAACTAATAACTGAAAACACATCAGCATAAATCAGCTAAAATCAGTATAAATCAGCGTTCAATACACATGGCACAAAAGATAAAACCCACCACGTTGCGATTAGGCATTACGCTCCCATGGCAGAGCCGCTGGTTTTTCAAGCGGAGCATAGGTTTCTTCCTTGAGGAGGACTATCTTATCCGCGAGCTGATACGGGAGAAGATTCTTGAAGCCGGTATCGCGGGGATCGTGGTCGAGCGGACTGCCGACGCCATTCGCGTGAACATCCGCGCAAGCCGCCCCGGTCTCATCATCGGGCGCGGCGGGAAAGGTATTGATGAGATCCGCAAACTCCTGGAAAAAGAGATCCGCGCGCTCCGACAGAAAAACCATATGGCACGCCCCTTCACCCTCCATTTGAACGTGGAGGAGCTAAAGCGCACCGAGGTGTCCGCCCCGGTGGTTGCCCAGCAGATCGCCTTTGATATTGAGAAACGCCTCCCCTACCGGCGGGTGATGAAGCGGCACCTGGAACTTATGATGCAGAACCGCGACGTGAAGGGTGCAAAGATCAAATTGAGCGGGCGGCTGAACGGGGCGGAAATTTCAAGGACTGACTGGCTTGCCAAGGGTAAGATGCCCCTCCAGACCCTCCGCGCGAATGTGGACTATGGTGAGGCGACCGCATTCAATTCCTACGGTACCGTGGGGGTCAAAACGTGGATCTACAAGGGAGATATTTTTGAGAAGGACAAGAATAACAAATGGCCAACGTCTAATTTCTAATGTCTAATCAAATCCCAATGACAAAATGGTAAATTTTAGAAATTCAGACATTAGATATTCATTAGAAATTAAAAATTAGAAATTGGAAATTTTATAGCTATGCTCCAACCCAAGAAGCAAAAATTTCGCAAGCAGCAGAAGGGGCGCTCCAGGGGCCGCCTCGTGGAGACCCGCGGTACGACGCTTGCCTTCGGCCGCTACGGTCTGCAGGCGCTCCAGGCTGCGTGGGTGACGGCTAACCAGATAGAGGCGGCGCGGAAGGCCATCAGCCATGGCATGGAACGGGAGGGAAAGATGTGGATTCGCGTGTTTCCCGATAAGCCGGTGACCAAACTGCCTCCCGAGGTAACGCTTGGCGGCGGCAAGGGCGGGGTGGACCACTACGTGGTTCCAGTGAAGCCGGGCCGCATCCTCTTTGAGATGGATGGAGTGACGGAGGAAATCGCATTCAAATCGCTTCGCGTTGCTGGTCACAAACTGCCCGTAAAAACCAAGATTATAAAGAAATGAACCGCTACGAAGTTATCAAAAAGCTACGAAATACGAAAATGCCAAGGGGCTACGAAATACGAAATAATATGAATATACAACTTAGCTACGAAATACGAAAGAAGTACGAATATACGAAAACGATACTAAACTAAATGAATTCCTTTAACAATTTCGTATATTCGTAAGAAATTTCGTAATTCGTAGAGAGATTCGTATATTCGTAAGTCATTCGTAATTCGTAGATACACAAAAATGAAAAAGAAAGACCTTCACGCCTATCGCGAGAAGCCCATCCCCGAGATTGAGAAGGAGATTCGGGAATCCCGTGCGCGCCTCGAAGTGCTCACGTTTGACTTGGCGGGGGGTAAGGTGAAGAATATACGCGAAGTACGGGCGGTGAAGAAAACCATCGCGCAGCTTCTCACGCTCCGCCAGGCCAGGGGAGGCGGCGGGGAACAACACTAACACACTATCTATAGTATGCGAAAGCTCAAGGGCACCATCGTATCCGATACCATGAACCGCACCCGGGTGATTGAGATTACTCGCACGAAGAAGCACCGGCGCTACGAGCGGTACTTCACCGTGACGAAACGTTTGAAGGCGGATGACCCGAAGAATGAATACAAAACGGGGGAGGCAGTGGTGATAGAGGAGACAAGGCCGCTCTCCAAGGAAAAGCGGTGGCGCGTGGTCGCCCGAATAAGCAACAAATGATAACGAATTTTAAGCGAATATTCGTTGTATATTCGATTTAATTCGTTGTTCATTTGAACGAGAAACGATGATTCAAGAAAGATCTATAATAAAAGTAGCAGATAATTCAGGCGCAAAAATAGTGCGCTGTTTCCGCATCCCCGGGGGGACCCGACGGCGGTATGCGCGGATCGGCGACATCCTCGTGGCATCCGTACGGGTAACAGAACCCCGGAAACAGGTGAAGAAGAAAGACATTGTCCGCGCGCTCGTAGTGCGTACGCGGAACGCGCTCCATCGCCCTGACGGTTCGTCGGTGCGTTTCGACGAGAATGCCGTGGTGCTTTTGGATAAGAAAGAACCGCGCGGAAGCCGCGTCTTCGGGCCTGTTCCGCGGGAGATCAAGGAAAAGGGATACGACACCGTCGCGTCGTTGGCGGAGGAACTTGTATAACGCGATGCGAAACTACAAATTCATGCGAATCTACAAATATGATACGAATATATCCGCATAAATCCGTTTCAATCAGTATAAATCCGTGTTTTCCTTATCAGCGTAAATCAGTGTCCAATAAATCAGCATCAATCCGCGTGTTTAGCAAAACGATATGAGAATAAAAAAAGGCGATACCGTAAAAATTTTAAAAGGAAAGGACCGCGGGAAGAGTGGTAAGGTGATACAGGTGAATCCCAACTCCGGTCGCGCGGCGGTGGAGGGGTTGAATCTCGTGAAGAAGCACGTGCGGCCGCGCCGCCAGGGCGAGAAGGGTGAAATGGTGCAGGTGCCGCGGTCCATTCCAGCGGCCAATATGGCGCTCGTCTGCCCGCACTGCGGCGCCGCAACCCGCATTGGCGTTCGCACCGAAGAATCTCAAAGAAGGGTACGGTACTGCAAAAAGTGCCGCGCGGCGATCTGAAATATGGCACACAGAACGACCAGCAAACCATTGGAAAAAGTGGTGGTGAATGTTGGGGTGGGGAAGCTCCGCAACCAGCCGCAGTTTGATGAAAAGGTGCTCCCCGAGGTGATGCAGGAACTCGCGCTTATCACGGGTCAGAAGCCGGCGCCGCGGCAGACCGCAAAGGCGGTGGCGAGTTTTAAGACACGCGAGGGTGATATCGTAGGGCTCCAGGTGACGCTCCGCGGAAAGCGCGCGCATGCATTCCTGGAAAAGATCGTGCGCCTCGTGCTTCCCCGCGTGAAGGATTTCCGCGGCGTGGACCCGAAGAACGTGGATGAAGGCGGCAATCTGAATCTCGGGTTTCGCGAGCAGTATGTGTTTCCGGAGATCAATATGGAAAAATCGCGCATCCATTTCGGGCTCCAGGTAACCGTGGTTCCGGCTGCGCGGAATCGCGCCAGAGCGCTTGAGCTCTACCATTCACTCGGAGTACCCTTTAAACGCGATGCTAATATACGAATGCATGCGAATGATGCGAATAAAATCGAATGATGCTAATATGCGAATACATGCGAATGATGCGAATGAAGAAGGATTCCTCTGCCGGTTCGCGACATTCGAATGCCGTTCGCGTTGTTCGCATCGGTATGTGTAAGTGAAGCGTATATGGCTAAAGCATCCGTCGTGGCGCGATCAAAGAAGCCACCGAAATTTTCCACCCGCGTGGTGCGGCGGTGTTTCCGTTGCGGGCGGAAGCGCGGCTATATGCGGGATTTCAATCTCTGCCGCATCTGTTTCCGCGAGTTCGCGAGCCGCGGGGAAATTCCGGGGGTGAAAAAAGCGTCATGGTAAAATGTTACGAATTACGAATTTGGTACGAATATACTAAATCCTTTAATCGGTTTTTCGTACTTTCGTATATATTTCGTATTTCGTAGCCAATTGAGTTATGTATATTGACCTACTCATACAACTCAAAAATGCGGCACGTGCCGGCAAGCACTCGGCGAAGCTGCGCTTTACGAAAATGGATCACCAGGTAGCGGAGGTGCTTCAGAAGTACGGGTTTGTGAAGAATGTGGAGGTGAAAGGGCGGCTCCCGCGGAGGGTGATGGAAATAGATCTGAACCCGGAGCGGCCCATCGAAGGGGTGAATTTCTTGAGCCGGCCCTCGCTGAAACGCTATGCGGGGTACCGCGGGTTCAGGCGTCACCGGAAGGGACGGGGGATTCTCGTGCTCACGACGCCTAAAGGCATCCTTGCGGCGCGCGAGGCGCAGAAGGAGAAGGTCGGCGGACAACTACTGTTTGAGGTATGGTAAACGCGATACCAATATACAAACGCGATGCTAATATACTAATTCATGCGAATGATACTAATGGATGCGAATTCGTATTATTCGTATCATTAGTATGCATTCGTATATTGGTATCGCGTAAGCGAAGCGTATGAGCAAAATCGGCAAACAACCAATTCTTATTCCGTCTGGCGTCACGGTCACCGTGGACGCCGGCGCTGTGGTCGTGGAAAGTGAGAAGAGTGAGAGAGGTAAGATCACCATTCCGTTGCTCCCGGGGGTTGCAGTGGCGGTGGAGAACGGCGTGCTTCAGTGCACGCTCACCGGCTCCGGCAAACAGGCGCGCAGTAATTGGGGAACCCTGCGGGCGCTCATTGCGAACGCTGTGGTGGGTCTGACGAAAGGTTTTGAGAAGACCCTCATACTTGAGGGAGTGGGCTATCGCATCACCAAGGAAGGGGAGCATCTCTCTATGACCATCGGTTTTTCCCATCCCGTGAAATACGAAGCGCCGCCGGGCATTGCATTTGAGGTGGAAAAAAACTCCATCCTGAAGATAAAGGGAATTGACCGGGCCCTCGTGGGGCAGGTGGCGGCGGGAATCCGCGCGTTAAAGAAACCGGAACCCTATAAAGGAAAGGGATTTCGCTACAGCGACGAGGTAATCAAACGGAAAGCGGGTAAGAAGGCGGGCGCCGCGGGTGGAACGGCCGGCGCGGGAGCGTAAAATAGAGGAATCAAAACATGCATCAGAGAAAACACACAAATCAGCAGCGCCTTCGCCGTGCGAAGCGTGTGCGGAGCACGATTCGCGGTACCGCCGAGCGGCCGCGACTTTCCGTGTTCAGGAGCAACTACTTCACCTATGTTCAGCTCATAGACGATGCGGCGGGGAAAACGATCGTTTCAAGTTCCACACGCGCCCTTGCCGAAAAGGGGAAAAAGTCGGAAACGGCCGCGGCACTCGGGAAATCCATTGCGGCGGCGGCGAAGAAGGCGGGCATCGTCCGTGCGGTGCTGGACCGCGGCTCGTATCGCTACCATGGCCGCGTGAAAGCCGTAGCCGAGGCGGCGCGCAAAGCGGGACTGGTTATTTAAGGGCTTAAACATAAAGATTCACGTAAATTGTTGCGAAATTACCGGAAAGCTACGAAATACGAAATAATACGAATATACGAAAGGATAAAAAAATTGACGTTTTCGTATATTCGTACCAAAATTCGTAATTTGTAGAGAAATCAACATGAGACCCCCTATTCAGCGAAAAAGAATTTCCGAATATAAGGACCGCCTCCTTGAGATACGGCGGGTAACCCGTGTCATGGCGGGCGGCAAGCGTTTCAGTTTCCGCGCCACAGTGGTGGTGGGTAACCTCCGGGGGAAGGTGGGTATCGGTGTGGCAAAGGGGGTGGATGTAATGTCGGCTGTGGAGAAGGCGCGGCGGCAGGCGGAGAAGCATCTCAAGGTAATATTCCTCGTGGAGAATCGGACCATTCCCCATATGGTGGAGGCGAAGTACGGTGCCGCGCGGGTGCGGATAAAACCCGCGGCGGCGGGGCACGGGCTCATCGCGGGCGGTTCCGCGCGCGCGGTGCTTGAACTCGCGGGGGTGCGCGACATCTCGGCGAAGATCCTTGGGAGAACAAAGAGCAAGATTTCAAACGCCATGGCGACCCTCGCGGCGCTCTCTAGTTTAAAATCAGAAGCACGAAATTCGAAGCACGAAACAGATAATAACGACCAAAACCAACATCAAAAAAGTTCAGAAAATTAAAATTTAAAGTTTCGTTTCGAATTTCGGTATTCGAATTTCGGATTTCATCATCACCCATGCAGTTACACCAACTTTCAGCTCCAACGGGGAGAAAAAAACAAAAGCGCGTGGGGCGCGGGGGTAAGCGCGGCACGTACTCCGGCCGCGGCCAGAAGGGGCAGCGAGCCCGTGCGGGGCATCGCATTCGTCCCGCCTCGCGCGACCTCATTCAGCGCATCCCGAAGCTCCGCGGTGTAAAGCATAGTCGCCTGACGGAACGTGCGATGGTGATAAACGTGGGCGACCTCGCCCGCGTGGGCGTGAGCGAGATAACCGTGGCGGTGCTCCGCGCAGAGGGATTCATTCGGAAATCGAAGGGACGTGTGAAGATATTAGGCGGGGGAGACGTGAAACGCGCGCTGACCCTAAAAGGCATCCCTGTTTCCGCGAGCGCGAAGAAGAAAATAGAGGCCGCGGGCGGGAGGATAATGTAACTGACAACTTATAACTAATAACTACTAATAACTACTAATAACTACCGATGCAGAAATTCCTCCAAATTTTTAAAATCCCCGATCTCCGGAACAAGGTGCTCATAGTGCTGGGGCTCCTCCTCGTGTTCCGCGCGCTTGCCGCCATCCCCGTGCCGGGGATCGACGCCGCAAAGCTCCAGCAATTCTTTTCCTCCAATGACCTCTTGGGGTTCCTGAACATTTTCTCGGGGGGCGGGCTCTCCAACCTCTCCATTCTTATGCTGGGGGTGAGCCCCTACATCACCGCCACCATCATCCTCCAGCTGCTCACCATCATTTTTCCGAACCTGAAGAAGGCCTACTACGAAGAGGGCGCGGAGGGGCGCGCAAAGTTCAACCGCCTGTCGCGCTACCTCACGGTGCCTCTGGGGGCGCTCCAGGGGTACGGCTTTCTGAATCTCCTCGCCTCACAGGGCATCGTGGGCCCCTTCACGCTCCCGGAACTCTTGAGCAATGTGGTGGTCATCACCGCGGGGAGTGTGCTCATTATGTGGATCGGTGAGCTCATCAGCGAGTACAAGATAGGGAACGGCATCTCGCTCATCATTTTCGCGGGCATCGTGAGCCGCATTCCCGAGGTGGTGAGTTCGGTGGTATTGAACTGGAGCCCCGCGGCGCTCCCCACCTATCTTATGTTCGTCATTCTCGCGATCATCGTCATCGCTGGGGTGGTATTCGTGAACGAGGGAGAACGGAAGGTGCCCGTCTCCTACGCGAAGCAGGTGCGGGGTAACCGCCTCTTCGGCGGCGTCTCCACCTACCTACCACTCAGGGTGAACCAGGCGGGCGTGATTCCCATCATTTTCGCCATTTCCCTGCTCCTCTTCCCGCAGTTCTTCGCCCAGATGGTTGCGGTGATATCCCCCGATCTCTCATTGAAATTGAACGCCATCGTTTCAAATTTTTTCAATAACCTTATGATCTACAGCGCGCTCTACTTTGCGCTCGTGGTGGTGTTCACCTACTTTTACACCGCCATCACCTTTGACCCGCAGGAGATCGCGAAGAACCTCCAGCGGAGCGGGGGATTCATTCCCGGCATCCGCCCTGGGCAGGCGACCGCCGAGACCATTAAGAAGATTGTCCACCGCACGACGCTCTTCGGCGCGCTCTTCCTCGGGGTAGTGGCGATCCTCCCGAACATAACCCAGCTTATTACGGGCATTAAGATACTTACCATCGGCGGCACCGCGCTCCTGATCGTGGTCGCGGTGGCGCTGGAGGTGCTGAAGCAGATAGAGTCCCAGCTCACCATTCGCGAGTACGAGGGGATATTTTGAATGGTTTTGTAGCCCCGACGTTACGTCGGGGCTACAAAACCTTCACCCCGCCTCTTATTTGCAGAGATGTGAGATAGTTCGTTACCACACCCTTTATCTGAACGGGCGTTCAACGGCTAACTAAACAGAGGCGAGCAACGCGGGGCTTAACGGTTCCTTATATGGCTCCTTATAGCATAGCTATGTCACCGCAATTCAGCCATGGCATAGTTCACGTGACAACGCTCATTCGTACGGTGTATGGTAAGAGACCTTGATGGATGAAGCGCCTCGCCGTGAATGGCTCTTTATAGCATAGCTATGTCACCGCAATTCAGCCATGGCATAGTTCGCGTGACAATACTCATTCGTAAGGAGACGCAAGTTTTGGTGCTGGGTTGAAGAACCGCGAGCAAAAATTGTGCGGGGTAGAGCCACTTTTGGCGACTATTGACATTTTCATTCAGTGCGATAAAATATGAACTAGTAAACTTGCCGAGCTCGGTCCGCGGGGTTCCGGCGGGTAGACAACGACAGCGGTGAGCGGCGAACGTGCGTTGCCCAGTGTTTGCCGCAATACGACAGTGGGCAACCTTCTCGAGAGTGGAGAGAAGGGAGTTCCCCGACTCAACTGCCGAGAACGGGAACGGTAGTTCCGCCTTACCTGGCAGTTATTATGAAGTGCCTCCGGTGCCACTCTCCCGGAGGTTTTTTTTATCATCTTCAAAAATACCGCATGTGAGATTCTTTTGAAGACGCAAGTGTTTCATTCTTCATGCGGGGTGTTGTATAGTGAAGCCATGCCAAAGCAGGTGGTTATTATCTACGGTCCGCCGGGGGCGGGGAAGGGGACGCAGGCCGAGCTCCTCGCGCGGCGGTTCGGATTCGTCCATTTTGACACCGGGCGCTTCTTAGAGATGCTCGTCCACGCGCCGGGTGTGCAGAAGGACCCAATTCTCCGCCGCGAGCGGAAGAATTTTGACACCGGGAAATTAATAACCCCCGCGTGGGTTTTGAAAATGGTGAAAGAGGAGGTGAAGAAGATTGGTGCCGCGGGATACTCCGTCGTTTTCAGCGCCTCACCCCGTACGCTCTATGAGGCGTTCGGTGAGGGGAAAGAGAAAGGGCTCCTCGCGACACTCGTGAAGTTCTACGGTAAAACGAACATCCACCCAGTATGGCTCACCATCCGCCCCGCGACCACCCTCAAGCGGAACAGTGCACGGAAGATCTGTTCCGTCTGCGGGCTTCCCAAGCTCGCGAACGCGCGCATAAGCCGCTGTCCCTTCTGCGAGGGGCCGCTCCGCACGCGGACATTGGACAAGCCGTCGGTTATCAGGGAGCGTCTCAAGGAATACGCGGGCCGCACATACCCTATGTTCCGCGAGTTCAGGCGGCGCGGATTCCGCGTCATAAAAGTGAACGGTGAACCTGCGCCGTACATGGTATTTCAAAACGTAACGAAAGTATTGGGATTATCCTCATCCCGTTCCGGAAAGTAAAGAATGAGGTGCTTTAATTAATTAAAGCACCCTCCGTGGAAGCATTAAAATTATGGCCTGTCCCGTTAGAGACAACCCGATTCAATAGCTGACGCTTACCATATGAACACAAAAAATGCAAAGGTTTTTTTAAATGCGCAACTCACGGGTGTGCTCTTTAAGTACACCCCGTCTCTAACGGGATGAAGACAAAATTGAAATCGGAGGGCGATATTAAGTTGCTCCGCGCCTCAGGGCGCGTTCTTGCCGAACTCCTCGCACTCTTGAAGAAAAAAGTAAAACCGGGCGTTGTGCTCAGCGAACTTGATAGTGCGGCGCGGGAGTATTTGAAAAAAGCGGGTGCGCGGCCGGCGTTCCTAAGGTACCAACCGGAGGGTGCTTTAAAACCCTTTCCCGCGGCCATCTGCACCTCCGTGAACGAACAGATTGTACACGGCATTCCCTCGGCTTATAAATTAGTAGAAGGGGATATTTTAAAAATTGATGCGGGGGTGGACTATAAAGGGTATTTTACCGATGCGGCCATTACGGTGCCGGTGGGGAGGATATCCAAGCGGGCGGAGCATCTCGTGCGGGTAACCTCGCAGGCGCTCCAAAACGCCATCCGCGCGGCAAAGCTAGGCGGGCACCTCGGCGACATCGGCGCCGCGGTCACCCGCACCCTTCGGGGGAGCGGGTTCCGTGCGGTGAGGGGCCTGACGGGCCACGGCGTGGGGTTCGCGCTCCACGAGGACCCCACGGTCTTTAACTACGGCACGAAAGGTGAGGGGATGGTATTGCGGCCCGGCCTTGTACTTGCGATAGAGCCCATGATTTCCGCCGGTTCGCCTGAGATAGATGAGCAACCCGATGGGAGTTACACCACTCGCGACGGTTCATTAGCCGCCCATTTTGAACACACGGTGGCGATTACGGAGCGCGGTCCAGAGATTTTGACGAAACGTTACTAATCATTTTTTGAGGTGTGCGGACTATAGGCTAATTCGCACGAATTGGCCTATTAATATAAAACCTCAATGAATAATCGTGGTTTGATGACAGCGCAGGGTGCTATAATTAATTATAGCACCCATGTTTTAAAAAGAAAAACTAGAGAAGTCATCTCTGGTTTTTTACAACCCTTTTTTTCCTTAATCTCTCATCCCCCATCCTTAATTCTCCTTCCTGTGAGGGTTATGGTTTTTGCAAACCTTACTGCTGCATCTCTCCGGTATCGTTTTCGTTCCTTCTCCTCCTTCGTCCGCCAGCTGGTGGACTACGGACGGACTGCGGGACTATTTATTTAATTTGTGTGGATTGTGATTTGGACAACTCTTACTCGAGCATCTCTCCGGTATCGTTTTCGTTCCTTGCATCATAAGCGAGCCGCAGAGCGGGCACTTCGCACCCGTTGGGCGGGATTTCATGATGAATTTGCACTTTGGATAGTGTGAACAGCTGAAGAACGCGCCAAAACGTCCGCGGCGCTCAATGATTTCCCCGCCTCCGCCAGTCGGCGGACAAAGGGGGCACGCGACGCCGGTTTTCTTTTTCTCCTCCTCTTCCTCGCTTTGTTTGATGAACTTGCACTTCGGATAATTGGAGCACGCGATGAACTTGCCGAACCGCCCCTCGCGCTCAATAAGCTTTCCTCCCTTTGTCGCGCCACATTTTGGACACGCCTCGCCGGTTTCCTTGGGCGCTTCCATAACCGAACCGTCCATCTTCCGCGCGCCAATACACTCTGGAAATCTTTTGCAGCTCAAGAATTTCCCGCTCCGTGCGAGTTTTATCACCATCGGCGAGCCGCAGAGGGGGCAGACGTGGTACGCCTCGGCGTCTCCCAAGTTCGTGGCTTTTTCTACATTCTCTTTCGCCTTTACGTCTTTCGCGAACGGCGTATAGAAATCCTTGAGCGTTTTCGCATATTCGCGCTTGCCTTTCGCGATCTCGTCCAGGTCATCCTCCATCTCCGCGGTGAACGAGTCGCTGATGTAGGTCGGGAAATGTTTTTCCAAGAAATCGCTCACCACCTCGCCCGTGTCGGTGGGGTGGAGCGCCTTCTGCACCTTCTCCACATAGCTGCGGTCCTGGAGCGTTTTTAAAATGGAGGCGTAGGTGGAGGGTCGTCCGATGTCACGCTTCTCCAGTTCTTTCACCAGCCCCGCCTCGGTGTAGCGCGCCGGTGGTTCGGTCTGTTTTGCATCGCTTTCCACGGAGGCGAGTTTCAGCGGTTCGCCCTCGGCGATCACCGGCATTTCAACCTCCTCTCCTTTTGCGGCAGGGTCTGCGGCGAGCCAGCCGGGAAAAATCGTAACGCTTCCCGTGGCGGAGAACGGGGGAATGGAATTATCGGCGATGCCTGCCTGTGCCCCGCCTGCGCGGGCAGGAGACAGGTTCGCGCTTACCTTCGTGCGAAGCACCCGCGCGTCCGCCATCTGCGAGGCGAGCATCCGCTGCGAGACGAGTTCATAGAGCCGCTGCTGTTCATCGGTGGTTCCCGCGCGGCGCAGCGCCGGTTTTGTGGGGTGGATCGCCTCGTGCGCCTCCTGCGCGTTCTTGCTCCGCGCCGCATACTTGCGGGGCGCCACGTACTCCTTGCCGAATTCCTTCTCTATCGTGCGGTATGCCTCCGCGAGGGCGATCTCGCTCAAGTTCACGCTGTCGGTGCGCATGTAGGTGATGAGCCCAGCCTCGTAGAGCCGCTGGGCGACGGACATGGTGCGTGACGGCGAAAATCCGAACCGCGTGCTGGCGGCCTGTTGGAGTGTGGAGGTGGTGAAGGGCGGGCGCGGCGCGCGCTTCGCCTCGGTATGTTTTACGGCGGTAACGGTCCATGCGCCAGATTTCGCGCGCGCAATTATTTCTTCAACTTTTTTCTCGTCGCGCGGTTCCTCTTCGCACGCGAGTATGAGTTCCTCGCCGCGCTTCGTTTTGAAGCGTCCCACGATGCTCCAGAAGTGTTCAGGCACGAACGCGCGGATTTCCCGCTCGCGTTCCATGATGATGCGGAGGGCGGGGGACTGCACACGCCCGGCGGAGAGCCCGTAGCGCACCTTTTTCCAGATTAGGCCGGAGAGGTCGTACCCCACGAGGCGGTCCAGTACCCGCCGCGCCTCCTGTGCCCTGCGGAGATTTTCGTCTATGGCGCGAGGATGTGTTATGGCTTCCTGTACGGCGGGTTCGGTAATCTCATGGAAAACCACGCGCTTGGGAGAGACAAGCTCGCAAGCTTCTTTGATATGCCACGCAATTGCCTCGCCCTCGCGGTCGGGGTCGGTTGCGAGCAGCACTTCGTCGGCCTTCTTGGCGAGCCGCCGTATCTCGTGCACCACCTTTTCTTTCCCTTTTGATATTTCGTAGCGGGGGACAAAGCCTGCGGGGATGTCTATTGCCTGCTTGTTGCTTTTCGGTAGGTCGCGAATGTGGCCGACGCTGGCGACTACCTTATAATCGCCCTTCAAATATTTGGATATTGTTTTGGCCTTTGCAGGGCTTTCCACGACGATTAACTTCATCCCGTTAGAGACAGGGTGTGCTTATTAAGCACACCCGTGATTGTGTGTTTTTTGAACCTTTGTATCTTTTTATTTTCATGCGGTAAGTGCCGGTATTAGGTTAGGTTGTCTCTAACGGGATTCATTGTGTGAGTGTAAACTTACCGTTTCGCTCTGTCACTAGTCCTTCAAATATGAGATAGGTGAGCGTCTGCTGGATAACATGAGGTTCCAGTGTAGTGATTTCCGCGATGCTGTCAACGGAGAGCGGTTCCGGCGCCGCGGCGAGTGCGGTGTAGAGCGCGCGCATGGCGGGGTCTGCGGGGAGTTCGCGCTGGCGCCCAGTGACACACTCCACATGTGCGGGTTCCACTATGCCGAGGTCCTCCAGCACGTCGCCGGCGCCCGTGACGAGCCGCGCGCCCTCGCGAATAAGCATGTGGGAGCCCGCGTAGTTTCTGTGGTTCGCCGGTCCGGGAACCACAAACACCTCGCGCCCCTGGTCCAGGGCGTGGCGGGCGGTCACGAGCGCTCCAGAGCGGAGGGGCGCCTCCACTATGACCACCGCGAGCGAGAGGCCGGAGACGATGCGGTTCCGCGCGAGGAACTGGAAGGGGAGCGCGGGCGTGCCGGGCGGGTACTCCGAACAAATGGCGCCGCTCGCTTCAATGCGTCGCCCGAGCGATTCGTGGGAGGCGGGATAGATGGAATCAACGCCGTTCCCGAGGACCGCGATGGTTTTTCCGTGTGCATCAAGCGCGCCTTCGTGAGCGGCGGAGTCAATGCCGAAGGCGAGACCTGAAACGATGATAATGCCGCGCGATGCAAGCTCCCTTGAGAGTTGCCTGGCGCACTCGCGCCCTTCGCGGGTGGCTTTCCGCGTGCCCACGACGGCAATGGCGGTTCCGTCAGGCGGGGGGAGCGTGCCGCGGTAGAAGAGCGTTTCCGGGGGACCCGGGATTTCCGCAAGGCGCGGCGGGTATGCCGTTTCACCGAGGCGCACTGCCGCAATTGGGTGGTTCATCCCGTTAGAGAAAGGTTGCAGTAGGCAACCGTAAAACAACGATTTTTTCATTCCTAATCGACTTTTTGCCTTTTTGAGTATTGAATTGCATGGTTAAAAGTTCAGTTATCTCTAACGGGATCTATGGGGGCGTGATATAATTTAGAAATAAGTATACTCTATGAGAAGCGAATGCAGAAATTATCGGGGATGATCCCGTTAGAGATAACTAAAGCATCCACTATGCATTTCAACATCCACAGAGGTGAGAAACTGGTCGGCAGCGAAAGAGTCGTCGTGTTGCGGTCGCCATTGGCGACCTATCTCTAACGGGATGACCCCATTCAGAAAAAAATTACTCAACGGAGTTGGGGATAGGAATTGCTATCGTCGTCCCGCTCCTGGGAGGTTCTCTCTTCTTCTCCGGGCAGATCGGGAAATTTGGCGGCCAGATCGTCACGGCGCGCAAAGAGATGCTCGCGCGCACCGAAGAACTCAACGCGGTGGCCGCCCTTCGCGCCGACTATAATGAAGGAACTAAACGCAATTTGGAAATGCTCTACGCCATGGTGCCCGAGAAAGACCAGCTCATAAACCTCTCGCGGGATTTTCAGATTTTGAGCGCCCAGGCGCGCCTTACCTCCTCTTTCATGTTCCTGGGGGAAACGCCCGCCGTCGGGGGAGGGTTGGGGTCATTCGCATTCCGCCTGAATCTGCGGGGACAACTGGATGACCTTTTCTCGTTCGTCGAGAAATTTGAAAAGTTCCGCTACCTCTCGGCGCTTTCCTCTTTTTCCGTCTCGCGGGGCGAGAAGGAGAGCGAGATGCTCACCCAGGGCAGTGTGTTTTATCGGCAGCCATGAAAAAGGTTTTTTCA
>Ga0210018_1000025_pt1 | contig 56270 bp, 76 predicted proteins | sample CryGeyCG2014_010_2_FD_183967 | JGI IMG/M metagenome (GOLD analysis project Ga0210018, IMG submission 183967) | Groundwater microbial communities from aquifer - Crystal Geyser CG09_land_8/20/14_0.10 (SPAdes) (version 2) | ecosystem: Environmental > Aquatic > Deep subsurface > Groundwater | place...
GTCATCTTCGTTAATCATAGCGCTCGCCCGCCTAAATTTTGTGAAAAATTTAATTGTTCTTTGAAAATTTGGTGCTCTTATGGGCAGGAACCTAGATGTTAGATGTTAGATAATAGATATTAGATATAAGGAAGAGTGGAAAAGACTCAAGAGGGAAAACCTAAAGAGTCTAAAGGATCAACTTTCAGAGAATGCTGCGCGAAGACTGGTTCTTATGCATGGAGATAGCTTGAATTCAAATCGATATTTCTTGCTCGTTGTTCGATATGGTCGATGTCCGGTGTGAACCTTAATAAAATCAACCCCTATTTTTTCTGTCGAGTGAGAAAAATCTTGCTCGACTTTTTTATTGTATGCGGAAAGCCTAAGCTCGCCTTCTGCTCGCTCTATGCGAAAAGGCACATGCGAATTATTTAACAATTGAATCTTTGCATTGCTTTCTCTATTCCTTCTTTTATTGCAAGTTCAATTGCCTTACAAGTCCTTTCAATGACTCCTTTTAAGACTCTTTCTTCGTTTTTCGAAAATCTCTCTAAAACAAAATTTTCGATATTGTTCTTTGTTCTTTGTTTATTGTTCTTTGGTCTAATTCCGATTCTAAATCTAACAAAATTTTTAGTACCCAGCTCATCAATTATCGATTGGACTCCTTTGTGGCCGGCTGCTCCGCGATTTTTGACAATTTTAATTTTCCCTAACGGCAAATCAATATCATCATGAATTACCCATAATTTAGATGTTAGATTTTGGATATTAGATATTAGTTTTTTGACTGCTTTTCCTGAATTGTTCATAAAGGTTTTGGGTTTGGCTAAAATTACTTTTTTTCTATCAGAAATTCCTTCTGAAATTAAAGAATTAAATTTTTTAACAAATCTAAAATCAGAAAAATGGTGCACGTCCCTTTTTTTTCTTTGAAATTCATCAATAATTCTAAAGCCGAGGTTATGTCTTGTTTTCTCGAATTTTTTTCCGGGATTTCCTAGGCCAACAATTAGTATCATTTTTTAATTATATCACCTATCTTGCTTACAAGAAAAATTTTGTTATAATATAGATAATTCTATGATAAACTTAAAAAACTTTTTTCAATTTTGGTGGGAAATTTTAAAGATTGTGATTTTGGCTCTAATTATCGTTATTCCCATTCGTTATTTTTTGTTTCAGCCATTTTTAGTTAAAGGTCAGTCAATGGAACCAAATTTTCATGACGATGATTATTTAATTATCGATGAAATTTCTTACAGATTTCGAGAACCGAAGAGGGGTGAGGTGATTGTTTTTAAATATCCCCGCAGTCCTTCACAAAGATTTATAAAAAGAGTCATTGGTTTGCCGGGAGAAACGATTGAAATTAAAGATGGCAAAGTGATAATTATTAAGGATGATAAAGCCCAGATTTTGGATGAGTCAAACTATCTCTCTCCGTCTTTGAAAACATCGGGCAATTTGAAAATTACCTTGAATCAAAACGAATATTTTGTTTTAGGAGATAATCGTTTGGTTTCGGCTGATTCTCGAAGTTGGGGAACCCTACCCAAAAAATATATTACCGGTCGAGTGATTTTTAGAGCTTGGCCCATTACTGCTTTGGCTTTTATCGAAGAACCAAAATACCAATTCTAATTTCATATGGAAGAAGAAATTAAAAATCCGAAAAAATTTAAATTTCAGACACTTCAGGGAATGCACGACATTTTATTTGAAGATCAACGTTATTTGCAGAAGATTTATAATGTGGTTGAAAACATTGCCGATTTTTATCATTTCGAAAAAATTGACACCCCGATTTTAGAAAACACCGAATTATTTTCCCGCGGCATCGGTTTGGCTACCGACATTGTTCAAAAAGAAATGTATAATTTAAAGACCAAGGGCGGGGATTATTTAACTCTCAGGCCTGAAGGTACTGCCCCAATTGTTCGGGCTTATATTGAACACGGAATGCAAAATCTTCCCCAGCCGGTAAAACTTTGGTATTTCGGTCCTTTTTTTCGCCACGAAAGGCCTCAGGCCGGTAGATTTCGCCAATTTTATCAGTTCGGTTTTGAAATTTTAGGAGAAAAAAATCCAATCATTGATGCCCAGATTATTTTGGTCTTCTTCCAGATTTTAAGGGAATTAAAATTTAAAAACTTAATTTTGGAAATAAATAGCATTGGCGATTTTCAATGTCGGCCGTATTACAAAAAACTTTTGGTCAGTTATTTTCGATCAAGAGAAATGAGTTTGTGCAGTGATTGCAGAAGAAGATTAAGAGAGAATCCTTTAAGAATTTTAGATTGCAAAGAAGAAAAGTGCCAGCCGGTTATTTCCCAGGCGCCCCAGATGATCGATCATCTCTGTAAAGAATGTCATGATCATTTTAAGGAAGTTTTGGAATTTTTGGATGGACTGGAAATCTCTTATAGATTAAATTCCCATTTAGTTAGAGGATTGGATTATTATACCCGAACGGTTTTTGAAATTTCGGAGGAGAGCGAAACGGGGAAAAATCAGGGAGCCCTAGTCGGGGGCGGAAGATACGATAACCTGGCTAAACTTTTGGGGAGAAGAGATGTTCCCGGTTGTGGAGGGGCAGCCGGAATTGAAAGAATTATTAGTTTGTTAAAGGAGAAAAAAATAAGACTTCCTTCCCTGCCCCAACCTGAAATTTTTCTGGCTCAAATTGGAGACCTGGCCAAAAAGAGAAGTCTAAAACTTTTCGAAGAATTCAGAAAAGCTAAAATTCAGGTTGCCGAATCTTTCGGTCGCGATTCTTTAAAAGCTCAGTTAGGCAGAGCCAATCGTTTGGGAGTAAAAATTACCTTAATTTTAGGACAGAGAGAGGCCTTGGGAGAAACAATCATTATTAGGAATATGAAAACGGGGAGTCAAGAGACGGTAAAGTTGGAGAGAGTAGTCGAAATAGTGAGGAAATATCTGAAGAAATAAAATTATGGAGTGTCTATTTTGCAAAATTGCAAAAAAAGAGATACAATCTGATATTCTTCATGAAGATAAAGAAATTTTAGTTTTTAGAAATATTGAACCCGAAGCGCCGGTCCATTTGCTTTTCATACCAAAAAGACACATTGAATGGCAGGATGAGTTTGATGAGAAAGATTTACAATTATTGGCTAAACTTATTTCTCTGGCTAAACGAATTGCCATTCAGGAAAAGGTGAATGAGGCATACAAACTAATTTTTAATGTAGGTAAAACAGGACACATTTCCCATATTCATTTACATCTTTTGGGTGGTTGGAAAGAAAAAATTCCAATGCACAATATTTAATACCATGCCAATAAAAATCCAAAGAAAGGGAAAGGAAAGTTCACACAGTTTGGTCTACCGCTTTACGAAAGCAGTTCAAGAAAGCGGAATTTTGGTTCGGGTTCGTAAGGCTAGATTCAAAAGGAGAAATATTTCAGGAGGAGCCAAGAAAAGGACGGCTTTAAGGAGAGAAGAGTTGAAAAAAGAATATGAAAAATTACAAAAATTAGGCAAGGTTTAAAGGATATTAAGAAGAAAATATTCGCTTCGGCATCTTACCTCAGGGAGCACGCAGTCGGCTAAGGTTTAAAGACAAGGTTTTTTTCCAGCCGCTGCTATTGCTCGCCAAGCCTCAATGAGCTTAAAAGAAAATTCAAATTATCTCTCGGGCTTGGCTGCGCAGTGCTCCCTTCGGCAAGGATGCCTTCGCTGATATGACATTAAAAGAAAAAATTCGAGAAGATTTTAAAAAATTTTTAAAGGAGAAAAAAGAAGTTGAGGTTTCGACTTTGAGGATGTTGAATGCAGCAATTTTTAATCGAGAAAAAGAGAAAAGGTATAAATTAAGTCAGGAAAAACCGGAATTAAAAGAAAAAGATTTGGAGAAAGAGAGCCAATTGATTAAGGAAGAAATACTTCAAGTGATTTTTTCAGAAATAAAAAAAAGAAAAGAATCTATTTTATTATTTGAGAAAGGGAAGAGGGAAGATTTGGCAAAAAAAGAAAAAAAGGAAATGGAAGTTTTAAAAAACTATTTGCCAAAACAACTTTCAGAAGAAGAGATTAAAAAGATGGCTAAGAAGGCAATCAAAGAAGTGGGAGCTGAAAGTTTAAAAGATTTAGGAAAAGTAATGTCAAAATTGATGCCAAAAGTAAAAGGCAAAGCCGAAGGAAGCTTAGTAAGCAAAATTGTGAAAGAATTACTAATCCCAGAAAAATGAATAAAAAAGTTTTAAATTCAAAACAAGTTGAAGAGCTTCAAAATGAAATCTACAGAAAAATGCCAGCTGGAAAAAAACTGAGAATAGCCTCTCAGTTAATCTCACTGGCAAAAAAAATAAAAGAAGCAAAAGAAGTAACTAAAAAGAAAAATGATAATCACTCCAGAACAACTCCTTTGCAAAATAGCTAAAATCTTAGAAAATTTTAAGATTCCTTATGCTGTAACAGGAGGATTTGCAGTGATAGCTTGGGGCAAACCTCGCACTACTGCCGATATTGATATCATTGTGGAATTAGCCCCTCGGGATATAAAACCCTTAGCTAAGGATCTGCGTTCTATAGATAAAGCAGTTTATATTTCTGAAGATATGATGCGAGATGCTCTGGAATACAAAGGCGAATTCAATTTTATTCATCCCCAGACTGGATTAAAAGTAGATTTTTGGGTGAAGGGAAGTAAAGCAGATATTTATGGGAAGCTAAAATTCCAAAGAGCAAGAATAAAAAAAATTAATAATCAAGAAATATATTTCGTTTCTCCAGAAGATTTAATCCTAAGTAAACTTACTTGGTCTAAAGACAGCGAGTCCACCCGGCATATAGAAGATATTAAAACCGTTCTCGATACTCAAAAATCTAAACTCGATCTAAATTACATAAAAAATTGGGCAGAAAAACAATCAACAATTAAAATTTTGAATAAAATTCGGAAAAATTTATGAAAAATATAAAGGTGCTAAAATACTTTTTATCTCTAGTATTGTTTTTAATAAACATCTTTGGGCTAACAATGATTTTATTGATTAGATTTACTCCCCTAAGAAGAGACGTATTTATATGCAGTTCTCTCCCATTTTTTCTCCGTTTATTAGCACTAATATTTTTCATTTCTTCTTTTGTTAAATTTAAAAAACTTAAGATTGCCTATATTCTTTCTATCACCGCCCTCATTTTGTTAATAATAAGCGGAAGCTTGGCAGGTAGTATTGTTTGCCGGTTAGAATAAACTAGCTTTTACCCCTGTCTATTACTAAGCAATATGAAAATAATGAATACAAGGAAACCTGTGAAAAAATGCTTTCTACTTTTACCCTATACTAATCCTTCGACAAGCTCAGGATAGAACAGGGCAAGGGTTTTCTCCGTAAAGTCGCCTGCGGCGACCACGGGGCAGGTGGAGTAAAAATTTGATTTTCTTATTAAATTTGTTATTATTGAAATATGAATAATCGAATTACTTATAATCCTAAAATTTTTGCTGGTAAACCAACAATTAAAGGAACGAGAATATCTGTTGAGTTTATATTGGAGCTTTTAGCCTCCGGGATGACTCCGGAAGAAATTGTGAAGGAATATCCGCAATTAAACAAAAGGGATATTTGGGCCGTTTTAGATTACGCAGCTAAAATTATAAAGAAGGAAGAACTTATTCCTGTTTAAATTATGATTAAATTTCTGGCTGATGAAAATATAGCATTTAGAGTTATAGAAACTCTGAGAGAAGAAAAATTCAATGTTTTAAGCATTTACGAAGAGAAACTTTCAGGCCTATCTGACGAAAAGATTTTAAGAATGGCTCAAAGACAAAAAAGAATCATTTTAACTCACGATAAAGATTTCGGAAACTTAATTCATCAACCCCACCAACTTCATAGTGGGATTATTTTATTAAGATTGAAAAATCAATCTCCTCAGAATGTAATTAATCATTTAATTCCCTTTCTTAAAAAAATAAAATTAGATAAAATTAAAAATAGATTAGTTGTTTTCCAAGAAGGAAGAATAAGAATAATATAATTTCCATTATGACGAACCAAAAAACTAATTGGAAGTTTGTTGCGATAGTAGTGGTTTTGGTCGTTATTGTTGGCGGCGGGATTTTATGGTGGATAGAGAAATCTGAAGTTCCTCTCGCTGAATTTCTGGAGGTAAAGAAACCAAAGAAAGTAGTTGAAGAGGAGACTATTTGTGGTGTGAGCGATCCACTACATTGTAATGATGACAAAGATTGTATTTGTGAAGCAAGAGGATGTTTTAGGGGGAATAAACACTATTATGAGAAATGCATCAACAAAGAGAAAATTTGTCTTGATTATTGTGGTCTCCCTGGTTCAACTACTATTTCGAAATGTGTTCAAAACAAATGTACTTTTGAATTGAAAACATGGTAATTTTTCTAATGCTTTCTACTTTTAGGTTTTCCCCACACTAATTTTGCGAGAAATATCTAGGCGATGGTCTCTCCTTCGGAAAGCCCTATTCGGGCCCGACCATCGCAAAAAGACTTCCAAGACTAATTCTTTAATCAAGTTCTTATGATTCGTAGATGGCAAAATTAGTATGGGGCAGGTGGAGTAAAAATTATGAACCCCGTTAGAAATTCTGTAATAATTAGAATTTCTAGTGGGGAACTTTTTGGGAAAAATTTATGAAAATTTCTAACGGGGTATGAATAAGATAAAAGAGAAACAAAATTTTAAAAAAACCTTTCCTAGAATTCCTGAAAACTGGCAGGGGATTTTATGGTCGTGTGACATAAAAAAACTTGATTTAAAAAGAGATAAAAACTATATTATTCATCAAGTATTAATGTACGGAGACTTAAATGATATAGCCCTGCTTTTTAAGATTTACTCCAAAAAAGAAATGAGAGAGGTTTTCAAAAAGAAGCCAATGAAAATTTACACTCCTCAAACCTTCAATTTCATCAAAAAGATCATTTTGGGTATAAGAGACAAATCACTTTCGCCTGAAAAATATGTCAAAACTTTATATTAAGGAAGTACTAACAAAAAAGCAAAAAGCGGTTTTTAATAACCTAAAACCTTTAAAGAAAATCGGAGTTTTAACCGGTGGAACAGCTTTAGCTTTTCAATTAAAACATAGAAGGTCGTATGACTTTGATATTTTTACCTCAAACAAAATTCCTGGAAATTTATCATGGGATGCTAAAAAAATTTTCGGCAAAAAAATAAAAGTTGTTCAAGATTCAGAAAACGAACTAACTTTTTTTACCCACCCAAAAGTTAAAGTCACATTTTTTTACTATCCATTCAAACCAATTTATAAAATAATTAAAACCACTTCAATTTCTATTTTTGATTGGAGAGATATTGCTGCTGACAAGGCCTACACCCTGGGCAGGCGCCCGATCTGGAGGGATTACGTCGACTTATATTTTATGATTGAAAAGGGGCATGGGTTAAAGAAAATCATCCACGAGGCCCGAAAAAAATTTGGCGGCCTTTTCTCAGAGAAATTATTTTTAGGACAGTTAATTTATTTTGGCGGCCTCCAGGATTTTAAAATAGATTTTTTGGGAAAAAGTTTTCAGCCGCCGGAAATCAAAAAATTTTTTGAGAAAGAAATAAGAAAATATAAAAAAGAGATACTTTAATTTTCATACTATGATTGAGATTAGTAATTTAACAACTAATCTGGTTGAGGAGGAATTTTTGAAAAAGATTGCTAAAATTGTTTTGGAGGGGGAAGGAAAGAGCAAATCTGATTTGTCCATTGCCTTGATTGGTCCTGGAAAAATGAGAAAGTTGAATAAGAGATATTTGGGGAAAAATCGGGCGACCGACATCTTGGCCTTCGGCGAAACTTCAAGATATAAGGTTAAAGATGTAAGATATAAGATTCGAGATTTAGGAGAAATCGTAATTTGTTTAAGGGAAGTTAAAAAAAATGCAAAAAAATTCAAATCAAGCTTTGAAAAGGAATTAACCAAGGTTTTAATTCACGGAATATTGCATTTGGTAGGTTACGATCACGAAAAAAATGAAAAGGAAGCCCAAAAAATGGAAGAAAAAGAAAAATATTATTTATCTAAAACCCTAAACCCTAAACTCTAAACCCTAAACTTATGGTACAAATAATCACCGGTCTGGATATTGGGACAGCAACCATCAAAACTTTAGTCTGCCAAAAAAAGCCAAAAAAATCTCATTTGGAAGTTTTAAGTCAGGGTAAGGAAATTTCGACCGGGGTGAGGAAAGGGGTGGTAATTAATACCGAGGAGGTTTCAAAGATTATAAAATCTTCTATTGAAAGGGCCAAAGAACTTTCAAAAGAAAAAATTAGATCGGTGTTGGTCAATGTTGGTGGGGCGCATATATTTTTTACCAATTCCCACGGATTAATTTCAGTTTCCCGGGCCGACCAAAAAATTTCCCAAGAAGACATTGAAAGAGTCATTCAGGCTGCCCAAACTTTTTCCCTACCTTCAAACAAAGAAATTTTATCAGTAATTCCAAAAGAATTTATTATTGATAGTGAGAAAGGAATAAAAGAACCCTTGGGATTGAAGGGAGTAAGGCTAGAAGTTGAGGCCTCAATTTTGGGAGGTTTTTCCCCCTATCTAAAAAATTTGACCAAGGCGATTTTAGATTCAGGCCTTCAAATTGATGATTTAATATTGAATCCCCTAGCCAGCGCTCAGGCCGTTTTAACACCGAGAGAAAAAGAAATAGGAGTTTTGATTTTAGATATTGGCGCTGGCACAACCGGTTTAGCTACTTTTGAAGAAGGGGAATTAATTTATACAACGATTTTTCCCATTGGTTCAGCTCATATTACAAATGATATTGCTATTGGTTTAAAATGCGACATTGATACAGCCGAAGAAATAAAATTGGAATCTGGAACTTTATTTTTCAAAGGACCGGATAAAAAGAAAAAGATTGAGACGGTGGAAGGAGAGACCTTGATTTTTTCTCAGAAAATGTTAAGTAGAATTATTGAGGCCAGGGTTTCAGAAATTTTTGAAATAGTGAATAAGGAACTGAAGAAAATAGCTCGGCAAGGAAAGTTTCCGGCCGGAGTAGTTTTAACCGGTGGGGGAGCGAAGTTGCCGAGAATTAAAGAATTGGCTAAAAAAGAATTAAGGCTGCATTGTCGGATTGGCCTTCCCCAGGGATTTTCACCTTCCTTGGAGGATCCGGAATTAGCGACAGTTTGTGGATTGGTTTTGCTTGGAGTTGATTTAGAAGGCGAAAAAAACTTATCGAGTTTTGGCAAAGGAATTTTTTCTCGAATTAAAAATTTGTTTAAGATTTTTTTGCCCTAAACACTTTCTTCTTTTTAAATTAAATGCTATAATAAGATTTGACTTTTGGATAATGAGACCCTAAAATAAAGATTAACCCAGTAGTAGAAATTCGACAAGGTTTTCTTAAAGAAAACCTTACATCGCGGAGCGTGTCGAACTTTCACTACCGGGTAAAGGTTGACACTCTTTTAAAATTTTAATAAACTAATATAACAAATTAGAGGCGGATAGACGCAGATGACGACGCGGAAGGGCCCCGAAGGAGAACCTTCGGTTCCCTACGGGGCAGGCGCGGAAAATATCCGCGTGAATCAGCGTAGCTATCCGCGTAAATCTGCTTCTACAAATTATGGCAGAAAAAGCAAAATTTGTGAGGACAAAACCTCACCTCAATATCGGTACTATTGGCCACGTCGCTCATGGTAAAAGTACTTTAACGGCGGCTATTACCCATGTCTTAAAAATGAAAGGTTTGGCGACCAAAGAAGTGACTGTTGAAGATTTAAACGCCGCCCCGGAAGAAAAAGCCAGAGGGTTAACGATTACTGTTTCTCATGTTGAATACGAAACTGATAAAAGACACTACGCCCACATCGATTGTCCCGGTCACGCTGACTATGTCAAAAATATGATTACCGGCGCTGCTCAAATGGATGGCGGAGTTTTGGTGGTATCAGCGGTCGATGGTCCAATGCCCCAAACCAGAGAACACATTTTATTAGCCAGACAGGTTGGTTTGCCGGCAGTGGTGGTCTTTCTAAATAAATGCGATATGGTTGAAGATCCGGAAATTATTAATTTGGTCGAATCAGAAGTGAGAGAACTTTTGAAAAAATATGATTATCCCGGAGATAAAATTCCGATTATCCGCGGTTCAGCCCTAAAAGCCTTAGAAGCTGAATCCCTTGATGATGAGGCAGTGAAACCGATTTTGGAGGTAATTAAGGCAATAGATGAATATATTCCAGAACCGGTCAGAGAAATAGATAAACCCTTTTTAATGGCGATTGAAGACGTCTTCTCGATTGGCGGTCGGGGTACTGTTCCCACTGGAAGAATCGAGCGAGGAGTCATCCACCCCAGCGAGGAAGTGGAATTAGTGGGACTTCGACCAACTGTTAAAACAGTGGCTGTTAGTATCGAGATGTTTAACAAAACCCTCGACGAAGGAAGAGCCGGAGATAATGTGGGAATTTTACTCAGAGGTTTAAAAAAAGAAGAAGTGGAAAGGGGACAGGTCCTATCCAAACCTGGTTCAATCACCCCTCATACTGAATTTGAGGGCCAAATCTATGTTTTGACCAAAGAAGAAGGCGGAAGACACACCCCATTTTTCTCCGGATACAAGCCTCAATTCTATTTCCGAACTACCGACGTGACAGGGGACGTAACTTTGGCCGAAGGCACGGAAATGGTAATGCCCGGCGACACCGTTAATTTAAAAATTAAATTGTTAGCTCCGGTGGCTTTAGAAGAAAAGCAAAGATTTGCTGTTAGAGAAGGAGGGAAAACAGTTGGGGCAGGAGTGGTGACCAAAATAGTGAAATAAATCGCGAATTGTAAGCGAATTGGAAAACGAATAATAAGCTAATAGATTTATTAAATAATTCGCTTTTTATTAGCTTTAAATTAGTTTTTAATTAGCGAGTCGGTTCTTTTAAGAAGATGGCCAGAAAGAAACAGGCAGTAGTTGAAGAAGTTAAACAAAAAATCAGGATTAGGTTGAGAGCTTACGATCATAAGGTTTTGGATAATAGCGCTCGTCAGATTGTCGAGACAGTTTTACGTTATGGAGCTGAAATTTTAGGTCCGGTGCCTTTGCCGACTGAGATTCACAAATATACTGTTAATCGATCTTCCTTCGTTCATAAAGATGCCAGAGAGCAATTTGAAATCAGAGTTCATAAAAGATTGGTTGATATTTTAAATCCCAATCCAAAAGTTATCGATGCCCTGATGAGTTTAAATTTACCAGCCGGCGTCGACATCGAAATTAAGATGTAATAGTCTTACGAATTACGAATTTTATCGAATTACGAATATTGAATAAATTTTATTTTTTATTATAATAAAAATGCTAAAGAGTTATTAAGAAAATTTAGCGAAATTTTAGAAAAGCAACTATCATTATGTATACCGGGTTAGTTGCCCGGTATTTCGTTGAAAAATGGAATTCGTAATTCGAGCCAATTCGTAATTGGTAGGGGAAATATGAAATTTATTCTCGGAAAAAAATTGAAAATGAGCCAGATATTTGATGAAAAAGGAAATCAAATTCCCATCGCTTTAATTGAGGCCGGTCCTTGTTTTGTCACCCAAATCAAAACCAAAGAGAAAGATAAATACCCGGCTTTACAGATTGGTTTTGAAAAAATTGAAAAGGCAAGGAAAATTAAAAAAACAATGAAAGGAAAAGAATTTAAATATTTAAAAGAATTTAGAGTTGATGAGTCAGGAATCAAGAATTATGAATTAGGCAGTAAGATTGATGTATCGATTTTCAAAGAAGGAGATAAAGTTTCAATTTCCGGAATTTCCAAAGGTAAAGGTTTTGCCGGGGCAGTGAAAAGATTTAAAGTTGCCGGTTTTCCCAAAACTCACGGAACAAAAAAGGGGCTGAGAAGTATCGGTTCAATTGGTTCGAGCTTCCCCCAGCGGGTGATCAAAGGAAAGAAGATGGCAGGGAGAATGGGAGGAGAAAGAGTGACAGTTAAAAATTTGAAAATTGTCAAAATTGATAAGGAAAATAATATTTTAGCAGTAAGGGGTGCGGTGCCTGGGAAAAAAGGAACATTGCTTGAAGTAAGAAGTATGAAGTAGGAAGTACGAAGAAAATAAAAAAGCACCTAATAGTCATTTGACGTTCGGTGCCTAAAGATATTTAGAGTCCGCCCGAAGGACTTTGAAAATGTTATTAATTTATGAAAGTGCTTGAATTTTACTTTGCGGGACCAAAGTGCAAGTGGTAGTCATAGCCATCCCAAAGAATATGAACGACAACTTTATTCTCTTTAATCAACTCATTGAAAACCTTGCTTAATTCTTCAGATTCGGGATGGAGACCTTTCTTCCACGCTCCTTCTTCTAAGATATCTTCGACACACCTGGAAGTTTTTACGTCTTTCAGCGCTTCGATTATCGATTCCTTTAATTCTGTTTTTCTACTTTGTTCCATTCTACTTCACCTCCCCTAATGCCATATTAAAGTATAACAAATTAACTATGCTTGTCAATACTTATAATCAAAATGGAGAAAAAGTTGGACAAACGAGATTGCCCTCGGACCCGCCAAGATTTTACTTCGTAAAACCTAAGCGGGTAAAAAATTTTTGATTATGCTAGTAAATACATACAATCAAAAAGGTGAAAAACTTAGTCAAACCAGATTACCATCTGAGATCTTTGATATTAAAATAAATCCAGATTTAGTTTATCAAGTGACTGTTTCACAAATGGCAAACCGAAGGAAGACAATTGCCCATACAAAAACCAGGGCTGAGGTTTCAGGCGGAGGTAGGAAACCCTGGCGACAAAAGGGAACCGGCCGGGCAAGGCATGGCTCAATTCGATCTCCAATTTGGAGACATGGTGGCGTGGCTTTTGGTCCGAGAAAAGAAAAGATTTTTAAAAAAGAAATTCCAAAGAAGATGAGAAGAAAAGCCCTTTTGATGATTTTGAGTACAAAGGCAAAAGAAAATTTACTAATTTTATTGGATTCTTTGAAAATTGAAAAGCCAAAGACAAAATTAATGGCAAAAATTATTGATAATCTAAAGAAAAAAATTAAAGATTTTAAAGGTAGTTTACTCATTGCCCTTCCCCAAAAAGACGAAACACTTTATCGAACCAGTCGAAATATTCCCGATGTTGGAATTGTTGAAGCCAGAAATCTTAATGCCCTGGATTTACTTTCTTTTAAATATTTGTTAATGCCAAAAGAGACAATTAAAGTGATTAAAGAAACATTCCTTAAATAACCGTATTTTCTACGATCGTGAAAAATATGGTCTAAAATGAAATCTATGATTAAAGAAAAAGAATCTATTAAAATATATCAAATCCTTAAAGCACCTCATATTACAGAGAAAACAACGAATTTAGCAGAGAAAAATCAATATGTTTTTAGAGTTTGGCAAAAAGCAAACAAAAACGAAATTAAAAAAGCAATTGAAAATCTATATAAAGTGAAAGTGATGGATGTAAAAATTATTAATGTCCCGGCAAAAAGAAGGCGGCTGGGCCGAATTTCTGGTTGGCGAAAAGGATACAAAAAAGCAATTGTAAGATTAAAGGAGGGGCAAAAAATAGAAGTACTTCCTCGCTAATAATAAGCGAATTTAGAGCTAATAATAAGCTAATTATAAAATTTATTCGTTTTAATTCGCTTAAAATTAGTTTATTATTCGTGAATATGAAAAATTTGACTAAAAAAGAGCCGGAAAAGAAACTTCTTTTGTCTTTCAAAAAAAGAGCCGGGAGATCGAGATCAGGGGAGGTTACTATTCGCCATCGAGGCGGGGGAGCAAAACGACTTTATCGAATAATTGACTTTGGTCAAGAAAAAATCAATATTCCAGGAAAAGTGATTGCCTTAGAATACGATCCCTATCACACTGCCTATATTGCCTTAATTCAATATCGAGATGGCGAAAAAAGATATATTTTAGCTCCTCAGGATTTAAAGGTTGAAGATGAGATTTTGATTGCTGAAAAAACTGAGCTTCGACCAGGGAGTCGAATGAAACTAAAAAATATCCCCACTGGCACTTTAATTCACAACATTGAGATTTTGTTAGGACAAGGCGGAAAATTAGTCAGGGGGGCAGGAACATCAGCTAAGGTTTTAGCTCGTGAAGGTGGTTACGTCCAAATTGAAATGTCTTCAAAAGAAATTAGAAAGATCTACGAAGAATGCTTTGCCTCCATTGGTGCTGTTTCCCATCCCGAACATCGGTTTGAAATTTTTGGTAAAGCTGGTAGAGTTCGTTATTTGAGAAGAAGACCGATAGTGCGAGGAGCAGCTATGAATCCAATGGATCATCCCCACGGAGGTCGAGGAGGAGGAAAGAGACCGATTGGTTTAAAATATCCAAAGACTCCCTGGGGGAAACCGGCTAGGGGAGTAAAGACCAGAAAAAGGAAAAACACTGACAAATACATTATTAAAAGAAGAAAATAGTAATTAAGTAACCAGCAATCTGTAATAAGTAACAAGTAAAATTATATTAGAACGGCCAATTACTGGTTACTGATTACCCGTTACTAATTACTTAAAACAATGGCTAGATCATTAAAGAAAGGTCCTTATATTGACCAAAAAATATTGGAAAAAATTAAAAAGATTGGAAAACCAGGGCCGGGAATAGTTATCAAGACCTGGGCTCGTGACTGCATCATTTCTCCAGAAATGGTAGGTTTTACTTTCGGAGTTCATAATGGCAAAGAATTTATTCCCCTGAGAGCTACCGAAGAAATGGTTGGTCACAAATTAGGCGAGTTTGCTCCGACTACCAAATTTTTTAGGCACGGAGGTAAAATACAAAGAGAATTGGAAGCCCAAGAGGCCCAAAAAGAAACAGAAAAGATTAAAACTCGCGAATAAAAAGCGAATTTTTAGCTAATATAAAACGAATTTAATTAGTTTATTATTCGCTTCTAATTCGCTTATAATTAGCGAGATTTATGATAGTGACTGCTAAACTCAAATATCTAAGGATTGCACCCAGAAAAGTCAGGCTCGTTGCCGACTTAATCAGAGGGAAAAAAGTTTCCCAGGCTTTAAATTTCTTGGAATTTTTGCCGAAAAAATCCGCCCTTCCTTTTTTGAAACTTTTAAAGCAAGCCATTGCCAATGCCAAACATAATTTCCAATTGGATGAATCAAATTTATATATTTCAAAAATTTTAGTTGATGAAGGCCCAAAATTAAAGAGACAGATGCCCAGAGCCAGAGGTCAGGCTGATGAAATTTATAAAAGAACCTCCCACATTTCTTTAGTTTTAAATGAAATTGAAAAGAAACCAAAAGAGATGAAAGAGATAAAGGAAATTGAAAAGAAGGAAAAAATTAAAAAGATTCCCAAAGTCGCAAAACCCCAATTTAGACCCGAATTAGAAAAACCAAAACCGAAAATTGAAAAAGGTTTTAGGAGAATTTTTAGGCGAAAAGCCATCTAAAGCATAATGAATAATTAATGATTAATAATACATAATTTTCATTATTTCTTATTCATTATCAATTTTTAATTAAGCGAAGCGTAAATGTCACACCAAGTTCATCCCAAAATTTTTAGAATAAAAGAAATAACCGATTGGAATTCTCGCGGTTTTTATGAGAAGGGGTTTTCGAATTTTCTCAAGGAAGATTTTGAAATTAGAGGCTTCCTGACTAAAAAATTACCGAGAGGTGTAATCGAAAAAATTGAAATAGAGAGATTTCCAAGTAAAATCAGCGTTATTTTATTTACCGCTCGCCCCGGTTTGGTTATCGGTCGGAGAGGTGAGGGGATCGAAGCTTTAAAATCTCAATTGGAAAGAAAAATTTTAAAGAAAGATAAAAAGTCTCCAATCAAAGAACTCAAAATAGAAATTATTGATGTGAAAGACCCCTGGGCCTCGGCTAGTTTAGCCGCTCAATGGATGGCACAACAAATTGAAGCCAGGGTTCCCTATCGAAGGGTTTTAAAACAGGCCTTGAGCAAAATTACGACCCGTAAAGAAGTCCAAGGAGCCAGGGTTCAGGTAGCCGGAAGATTGGATGGGGTAGAAATTGCCAGAACCGAGTGGTTGAAGGCCGGGAAATTACCTCGCCAAACCCTAAGAGCAGATATTGATTATGCCCAAGCCAGAGCTTATTGTCGATATGGAGTAGTAGGAATAAAGGTCTGGATTTACAAAGGGGAGAAGTTATAAATTATGTTGTATCCTAAAAAAGTAAAACATCGAAAAGAAATGAAGGGGAGAAGTCGGGGAATTGATACCCGGGGAACGGAGTTGGTTTTCGGTGCTTTTGGTTTAAAATCCTTGGGGACTCACTGGATTACTTCTCGCCAATTGGAGGCAGCCCGGAGAATTATTATGAGATATTTAAAAAAGGGAGGAAAGCTCTGGATTAGGATTTTTCCTCAAAAGCCAGTCACGACAAAAGGTAGTGAAAGTTCAATGGGCGGAGGAAAAGGAAGAGTCGACCACTATGTTTTTCCAATCAAACCCGGGCGAATAATTTTTGAGTTAGAAGGAATACCAGAAGAAGAAGCCCTTGATGCTTTAAATAAAGCCAGCGATAAGTTACCATTAAAAACGAAAATTATAAAAAAGTAATTTGGTATGAAAACCGAAGAACTTAAAAAAAAGTCGAAAACTGATTTGGAAAAACTTTTGAAAGAAAAAGGGGAACGCTTGAGAACTTTACGATTTGGTTTAGCTAGTGGTAAAATTAAAAATACTCGAGAAATTCGAGAAACAAAAAAAGACATCGCCCGAATCTTAACTGTGATACGAATGATGCGAATTTAACGCGAATGTTGCTAATATGCGAATATTTGTATATTCGTGTCATTCGTATTCATTCGTAGATTCGTATTATATTTTATGGCTAAGAAACAATTAACAGGAACAGTTATTTCCAATAAAATGCAAAAGACGGTAGTGGTGGAAGTAGAGAAGACAAAGAGGCACCCCAAATATAAGAGGATATATAAGGTTCACAAAAGATACAAAGCCCATGATGAAAAGGGAGAATGTAAAGTTGGAGATAAAGTTTTGATTGAAGAGTATCGACCGTTGAGTAAAGAAAAGAGATGGCGCGTCATCAAAAAATTAATGAATAATTAATAATACATAATTAATAATCGAAGATTAAAATTGATGATTAAACGTTTCATTATATATTATTCATTTTTGATTATTAATTAAGCGGAGCGTTTATGATCCAGCCCAGAACAATGTTAAAAGTAGCCGATAATACTGGAGCAAAAATTATCCAGTGCTTTCGGGTTTTGGTTGGGCACTGGAAAAGATACGCTCAATTGGGTGATGTTATTGTTGGCACAGTAAAAGAAGCCGAACCGAGAAGGGGAGTGAAAACTCACGACGTAGTGAGGGCTGTAGTTATTCGCCAAAGAAAACCTTATCGAAGGGCGGATGGCACTTACATTAGATTTGACGACAATGCGGTGGTTATTTTAGAAGAAAAAACAAAAGATCCCAAAGGAGGGAGAATTTCCGGGCCGGTGGCTAAGGAAGTTAAAGAAAAAGGATTCGAGAAGGTAGCGGCATTGGCTGAAGAACTTGTGTAAATAGAAGCCGATACACGCTGATGACAACGCTGATAAACGCTGAAAAGATTCGGCGTAAATCTGCGTAGCTATCCGCGTAAATCTGCTTCTACAAAAGATGAAGATTAAAAAAGGTGATACAGTTTTAATAATTTTAGGTAAAGATAGAGGAAGAAAAGGTAAGGTTTTGAAGGCTTTTCCTAAAGAGCTCAAGATTTTAGTTGAGGGAATTAATTTAAAGAAAAAACACGTTCGACCAAAAAGAGAAGGAGAAAAGGGTCAAATTGTTCAAATTCCCGCCCCAACTCAGATTTCTAATGTAAAAGTCATTTGTCCAAAATGCGGAAAAGCGACTCGAGTTGGCTATAAAATAACTGAAAATAGAAAATCAAGAATTTGTAAAAAATGCGGCCAAGCACTTTAGAAATTAATTGTTGGAAATTGGAAATTAGTAATAGAAATTGGAAAATAGAAATTAGTAAAGCGGATTCTGATAAGACCAATTTCCAATTTCTAATTTCCATAACCATTCTCTAATTTCTAATAACCAATTTCTAATTTCAATTATTATGCATTTAAGAGATAAATATCAAAAAGAAGTAATCCCTGTGATGATGGAAAGATTTGGTTATAAGAATAAAATGGCTGTTCCTAAAATTGAAAAAGTTATTATTAACACTGGTTTTGGTAAATTAGCAGTTGGTAAAACAAGCGATGAGCAAAAAAAGATTCGAGAATCTATCTTAAACGATCTTGCTCTCATTTGCGGCCAGAGACCGATTTTGACCGAGGCAAAGAAATCAATTTCGGCTTTTAAAATTCGAAGAGGAATGCCTTTAGGAGCCCGAGTGACCCTGAGAAAAAGGAGAATGTTTGATTTTTTGGAGAGGTTGATTCATATTGCTTTACCCAGGTCGCGAGATTTTCAGGGTATTGATCCAAAATCTTTTGATAAAAAAGGAAATTTAACCATCGGGATAAAAGAACACATTACTTTTCCAGAAGTTTCTCCGGAAAAAATAAAACAAATTTTTGGTTTTGAAATCACAGCAGTAACTACTGCCAAAAGTCGAGAAGAAGGGATAGGATTATTAAGATTAATGGGATTTCCCATCAAAACATAATGCGAATCTACAAATGAAATGCGAATGCCACGAATGTGATCAATATAATATAATTATTCGTAGCATTCGAATAAAATTCGCATCATTCGCATTATATTTATGGCCACCAGAGCCCAATTTGCCAAATCTCAAAAGAAGCCAAAGTTTAAAACCCGAATTGTCCGGCGTTGTTTTCGTTGCGGAAGAAAACGGGGTTTTTTGAGAAAATTTGGATTGTGTCGAATTTGTTTTAGAGAGTTAGCAAATCAAGGATTAATCCCCGGCGTAAAAAAATCAAGTTGGTAATCTGAAAATAGAAATTAGTTGTTGGAAAATGGAAATTAGTAATAGAAAATGGAAAATAGAAAATAGTAACTAATTTCCAATTTCTAATTTCCATAACCATTTTCTAATTTCTAATAACCAATTTCTAACCTTATGACCGACCCTATTACTGACATGTTAAATCGAATTAGAAATGCTCAGGCCGTTTTAAAGCTAACGGTTGATGTTCCCATTTCCAAAATTAAACTTGAAATTTGCCAGGTTTTAGCCAGGGAGGGGCTTATTAAGGGTTTTGAGAAAAAAGGTAGGAAAAATAAAAAAATTATCCAAATTGCTCTGCAATATGATGGAAAAATACCTGCCATTTCTGGAATGAAAAGAATTTCAAAGCCCGGTCAAAAAATTTACCTTCCCTATAAAAAAATTAGAAAAGTAAAAGGAGGTTACGGTCTTTCCATAATTTCTACTTCCAAAGGCTTAATGACAAATAAAGAAGCAAGAAAAAAAAGATTGGGAGGAGAGGTAATTTGCGAAGTGTGGTAATAATAGAAGCGGATTGCTTCGCCCCGCACCATTACGGTGCAGGGCTTCGCTTCACGCGGATTACAACGCGGAAAGACGCGGAAAATCGGCGTTAATCCGCGTAGCTATCCGCGTAAATCTGCTTCTAAAAAAATGTCAAGAATCGGAAAAAAACCAATTTTAATACCAGAAAATGTTGAGGTGAAAATTGAAGGAGATTTAGTGAAAGTAAAAGGTCCAAAGGGCGAGCTTTCTCAAAAGATTCGACCCGAAATTAAAATTGAAATTAAAGAGGGAAAAATTTTTGTTTTACCAAAAATTGAGACTAAGAAAACCAAGGCTTTCTGGGGGTTGACTCGGACGCTTCTGGCTAATAATATTAAAGGAGTTGTTGAAGGGTATGAAAAGAAATTACAAATCGAAGGTTTGGGGTATAAAGCAGAAATAGAAGGTGAGAATTTAATATTGCGAGTTGGTTTTTCTCATCTAGTAAAATTTGAACCCCCAAAAGGAATCAAATTGGCGGTTGATAAAAACATCATTACTGTTTCGGGAGCCAGTAAAGAACTGGTTGGTCAGGTGGCAGCTAAAATAAGAAAAATTAGACCTCCTGAGCCATATAAGGGGAAAGGTATTCGTTATTTAGGAGAGATAGTGAAAATAAAACCGGGAAAGAAAGTGGTGACAACTGCGGCTGCTTAGAAATTTCAACCAATTTCTATGATTACTGAGAAACAACAGAAAAGGCATAGGCGTCATAAAAGAGTAAGAGCTAAAATACATGGTACAGGTAAAGTTCCGCGGCTTTGCGTTTTCCGATCGAATAAACATATCTGGACGCAATTGATTGATGATGAAAAAGGAAAAACTTTGCTTTCTGCCAGCGATTTGGAATTGAAAAAACAGAAAACAGAAACCAAAAAACAAAGAACAGAAAGCAAAAAAATGGAAAAGAAGTTTTCGGGAAAGGTTGCCGGAGCTTTCGAGGCAGGAAAATTGATTGCCAAAAAGGCCCTTGAAAATAAAATTGAAAAGGTCGTTTTTGATCGAGGTGGCTACAAATATCATGGAAGAGTAAAAGCCCTAGCGGAAGGAGCGAGAGAGGGAGGACTGAAATTTTAATTAATAATCAATAATTTATAATACATAATGCTTGAAGAAAAAGAAACAAAAATTAATAAAAAAGAAGGGCCTTCTTTTACCGCTCCCTCGCCAAGACCGAGGAGCGTCGGCAACAAGTTTTGGGAGGATAAAGAATTTGAAACGAAGCTTTTGGATTTGGATAGGGTAACCAGAGTAACAGGGGGTGGAAAACACCTTCGTTTTCGGGCTTTAATAGTGGTTGGAAATAAAATTGGGAAAGTTGGAATCGGAGTAGCCAAAGGTTCGGATGTTCCCCAGGCTATTGAAAAAGCGACCAAATTGGCAAAAAAACATTTGATTGAGGTGCCGATTGTTGGAGATACCATTCCCCACGAAGTTTCGGCAAAATTTGGGGCGGCCAAAGTTTTATTAAAACCTCAAAAAAAAGGGAGGGGGTTGGTGGCAGGCGGTACCGTTCGGGTCATTTGTAATTTAGCCGGGATTAAGAATATTTCTTCAAAAGTTTTAGGGACAACAAAAAATAAAATTAACAATGCCAAAGCCACCATCGTAGCCCTAAAGAAACTGAAAACTCGCGAATAATAAGCTAATTTAAAGCGAATATATGGCAAATTTTCTAAATTATTCGTTTATTATTAGTTTTAAATTCGTTCATAATTAGCGAGATTACTATTATGCAATTGCATCAACTAAAACCAATTCATAAACCAAAAAAGAAAAAGAGATTGGGTCAGGGAGATAGATTTGGCGGTCGGGGTAGTGGAACTAGAGGACAAAAAGCCCGAGCTGGTCGGAAATTAAAACCCCTGATTCGAGTGTTGATTAAAAGATATCCAAAATTAAGGGGATATAAATTTAAACCGGTCTCGGAAAAACCAGTTGTCATTAATATTGAAACTTTAAACAAAAAATTCAAAGCCGGCGATAAAATTAATCCCCGGGCCTTGTTAGAAAAAAAATTAATTTCTAAAATAAAAGGAAGGATGCCCAAAGTGAAAATTTTAGGACACCTCCCGCCCAAAGGGCGGGTCCCTGGTGAAATAACTAAAAAGTTAATTATTGAAGGTTGCCAAGTTTCAAAGAAAGCAAAAGAAAAAATTGAAAAAGCCGGCGGCACCATTCGCGAATAATATGCGAATTCAAAGCGAATAATGAGCTAATAATTTATTCGCTTTATATTAGCTTTAAATTAGCTTTTTATTAGGGATAAATGTTTAACAAAATCATCCAAATTTTCAAAATAAAGGATTTGAGAAATAAAATTCTTTTTGTCTTGGCTATGTTGGCGATTTTTCGGTTGATGGCAAATATTCCTATTCCCGGAGTTAATAAACAAGCCCTGGAAACGTTTTTTGGACAATTTCAAACATTTCGCTTGGTAAATCTTTTTACTGGTGGTGCCTTAGAAAAAGTTTCCATTGTTATGCTGGGCGTCGGTCCTTATATTACAGCCACAATTATTTTACAATTACTGACAATGATTTTCCCTCAATTGGAAAAAATGTACCGAGAGGAAGGCGAGGCAGGCCGTCAAAAATTTAATCAATACGGAAGAATTTTGACTGTTCCTTTGGCAGCTTTGCAAGGATACGGGATGATTAGGTTGTTTCAAAGAGGAAGTTTTCCGGTTATTGGTCATCTTTCTCCTTTTTTACTTTTAGCTTCGATTTCGGTCGTTACGGCTAGTTCTTTGTTTTTGATGTGGCTGGGAGAATTGATTTCGGAAAAGGGAATTGGGGAAGGAGTTTCCCTTTTGATTTTCGCTGGAATCATTGCCGATTTCCCTTCCAATATTAGCCGAATGATTTCTTTGGTTAAAACTCAACATCTCCCTTTTTATTCTTATTTATTGTTCTTTAGTATGATGATTTTAATTATTGCCGGGGTTGTTTTATTTACCGAGGCCAGAAGAAACATTTCGGTTTCTTATGCCAAAAGAGTGCGGGGAACAAAGGTATATGGCGGAGCTTCAACCTTTTTGCCAATAAACATTAATCCGGCTGGAGTGATGCCCATCATTTTTGCCCTTTCAATTTTAACTTTCCCGGGAATGATTGCCAATTTTCTCAGCGGTCTTGGCGGAAAAATTGGAAAAATCGCCCTAAGCGTGAGCAACTTTTTAAATCCGGAGATAAACCTCCTACCTCATTTAATTTTGTACTTTTTCTTAGTTTGTGTATTTACTTATTTTTATACGGCGGTAACTTTTGATCCTAAAGATGTTTCCGAAAATTTACAGAAAATGGGCGGATTCATTCCCGGAATAAGACCCGGGACCTCGACTGCCAGTTATTTATCCCGTATTTTAAATAGAATTTTACTCATCGGCGCTCTCTTCTTGGGATTGATTGCTATTATGCCTTCGGTTGTCGGTCGGATTACTAAAATTGTTGCTTTCCAATTTCTAATTGGAGGAACCGGAGTTTTAATTATTGTTTCGGTAGTTTTAGATACCCTTCGTCAAATTAATGCCCAATTGGAAATGAGAGAATATGAAACGCTCTAACTCGCGAATAATAAACGAATTTGAGAGCGAATAATGAGCTAATTTATTATATTCGTTTTATATTAGTTTAAAATTAGCTTCTATTAGTGAGATTTCTTATGGAAAAAAATAAATTAGTTATAATTTTGTTCGGGCCGCCGGGTTCTGGAAAAGGAACTCAGGCAAAATTACTAGCGGGAAAATTTGGTTTAGAATATTTTGGAAGTGGCGAAGAACTTCGCCAACGGCAAAAGATTGGTGATTTTACAGGGAAGAAGCTTAAAGAGGTTATGGATAGAGGAGAATGGGCTCCCGAATTAGTTATTATTAAGATTTGGCTGGACAGGTTAGAAGAATTTAAGAAAAAAAGAAAATTTAATGGCATAGTTTATGACGGAGGTCCAAGACAGATGTTAGAGGCTCAGCTTTTTGATATGGCTTTAAAATGGTATGAATGGCACGAAAACGTTAAAGTTATTTTCGTCAATATCTCAAAAAGCGAATCCATTAATCGTTTAACCAAAAGAAGGCAATGCAAGAAATGTGGTAGGCTAATTCCTTGGATTGGGGAATTTAAAAAATTAAAAAAATGTGACAAATGCGGTGGTAAATTAATTACCAGGAGCGACGATAAACAAAAAGCAATTAAAAAACGCTTGCAAGAATTTAAAAACAAAACCATACCAACAATAAATTATTACAAAAAACAGGGAAGATTAATTACAATTAACGGTGAACAACCAATTGAAAATGTTTTCCGAGATATTTTAAAAACTTTAAAATAAATCAACAGAAATAGCGGAGGCCCGTCCTCCGCTAAATGAAATGATTTCTATAAAGTCAAAAGAGGAGATTGAGATAATGGCCGAAGGCGGGAAAATCCTGGCAAAGATTATGAAAGAGTTAGAAAAGAAAGTTAAGCCAGGAATTACCACTAAAGAACTTGACGGGCTCGCTGAGAGCCCGATTTTAAAATTTGGAGGAAAATGTTCTTTTAAAGGTTACAAAAACTCCGATGGTTATTCTGCTATTCCATTTCCAGCCTGCCTTTGCACATCAATAAACGAAGAAATCGTTCATGCCATTCCTTCAGATCGAATTTTGAAAGAAGGGGACATTATTTCTTTGGATTTGGGAATTTTTTACAAGGGCTTCCATTCCGATATGGCAACGACGGTTCCAGTTGGAAAAATTTCTCCAGAAGCACAAAGATTAATTCGAGTGACAAAAAAGGCATTAAAAAGGGGAATAAAAAAAGCCAGACCCGGAAATACTTTTGGCGATATTGGGAATACAATTCAAAGATATGTTGAGGGGCAGGGATTCAATGTTATTCGAGATTTATGCGGGCACGGAATTGGCAAAGAATTGCATGAGGAACCAGAAGTTTTAAATTTCGGAAAAAGACATACCGGAGAAAAAATAAGAGAGGGAATGGTTTTTTGCCTTGAACCAATGGTTTCAATGGGGGATTGTAAAATTAAAAAAACAAAGGATGGCTATTGCTGGCAAACCGCCGATGGTTCTTTATGTGTCCATTTTGAACATACAGTGGCAGTGACAAAAAATGGCTGTGAAGTATTGACAAGTTTAGAATAAAGGCTTACATATAAAATAAGGGGAAGAAATAAAATAGGAGGAAAAAATGTGGTAAGTAAAGGGAAGAGAATTGAAGAGAAAGACTTGGAATTTGAAGTAGAACCACCGCCACAAAAATGTCCACGTTGTGGCGGAGAAATGATTGATGGTTCGCTCGGTGACGATTGGGGTCGTAGCGCAGATAAATTTACTGCTCGGTCGGTGAAAGCATATCCAGAAGATCCGTATGATCCAGAGATTGTATTTCCTGTATATCCAGTGACTTGCCATGCTTGCAAGAAATGCGGCTATACCGAATTATATACTAACTTCGGGAAAGTAAAATTCTAGGTTGTGTACCTTCCTCAAAAGGGGCGTTTCACAGAAGATTCGCCCATTTTTTATGCATGCGAATATATCCACTATTCATTATTTTTTATTTTTGATATAATTAATAAATATCTTAACATTCCAACAATCTAACAATCAAACATTTAAATATGCACTTATCTGTTATCGTTCCTGCTTATAATGAGGAAAAAAGACTGCCGATAACTTTACGAGAGATCAGCGATTATTTGAGAAAACAAAATTTTGAATCAGAAATTGTTGTTGTGTCCGATGGTTCAAAAGATAAAACGGTTGAGGTGGCTAAAAGTTTAATTTCAGAAATAAAAAATTCAAGAGTGATTGAATTTAAAGAAAATAGGGGAAAGGGTTTTGGAGTAAAAGAGGGGATGATGGGAGCCCTGGGAGATTTTCGTTTATTCACCGATGCCGATAATTCTACTCCAATTTCCCAAATTGAAAAAATGTGGCCCTGGTTTCCCGCCTCCGCCAAGGGCTACGGCGGAAAAGGATATGATATTGTCATTGGTTCCCGAGATCTAAAAGGAGCGATTTTAGATCCGCCTCAACCCCCATTTCGTCGCTTTACCGGAGAAATTTTTAAATATTTAAGAAAAATCGTTGTTGGTCTTTGGGAAATTGAAGATAGTCAATGCGGTTTTAAATGTTTTACCAAAAGAGCAGCCGAAGATATTTTTCCCAAATGTAAAATTAATCGCTTTGCCTTTGACCCGGAAATTTTGTTGGTTGCTAAAAAATCGGGCTATAAAATCAAAGAGATTCCGATTTATTGGAAAAATGATCTTCAAAGTAGAGTGAAATTAAAAAGTATGGTCAAAATGCTCCTCGATCTCTTTAAAATAAGATTAAATGAAATTAAAGGGTACTATGATTAAAAAATCAAAAATACAATTTTCCTCCGAGCTCCGTTTTGATTTAATTTCAAAGGACTGGGTAGTTATTGCCACCGGTCGGGCCAGGAGACCGGAAACTTTTAAAATAGAAAAAAAAGAAAGGAAAGAAGTGCCACGCCGAACCTGCCCATTTTGTAAAAAAGACATTGTAAATGACGCGGTTTTAATTTTTAATCAGGGTAAAAAAATTGAGTTAGGCAAAAGCAGGGGGATTTCTTGGACGACTATTGTCACTCCTAATAAATTCCCGGCTTTTTTACCGGCGCCAAAACTGGATAAAAAAATCGAGGGCGGTCTTTATCAAAAAATGAATGCAGTTGGTTTCCATGAGGTGGTAATTACCAGAAATCACAAAAAATCTTTAGGCAAAATGGAAACCCTTCAAATCAAAGAAGTAATCGACGCCTATCACCAGAGATATTTAGATTTAATGAAAACCCCCTTTGTCAATTATATTTCCATTTTTCACAATCATGGAGTCGAAGCCGGCGCTTCGATTTCTCACCCCCATTCTCAAATTATTACCACTCCTTTACTCGATGTTGATTTGGGTCGAGCTCTTTCTAATGCCCAGAGATATTTTAAAAAGCATAAAAAATGTCTTTATTGCCAGATGGATGAATGGGAGAGAAAAGTTGGAAAAAGAATTGTTTTTGAAAATGAAGATTTTTTGGTTTTATGTCCCTTTGCTTCAAAAGTTGCTTTCGAAGTGATTATTTCTCCCAGAAAGCACTTATCCTATTTTGAAAAAATAACTGAGAAGGAAAAATGGAATTTGGCTGAGGCATTTAAGATGGCCCTGGGCAAACTTTTCAAAGCCCTTAATAATCCTCCTTATAACTTTTATTTGCATACTGCTCCAACTAATGGCGTAAAGCCACGTGGTGGCCACGCCACTTTACGTGGCGTAAATTATGATTTTTATCACTGGCACTGGACAATTTTGCCCAAAACCTCGACCTGGGCTGGATTTGAATTGGGAGCGAAAATGGAAATTTCGACCATCGAACCAGAAAAAGCGGCCGAATATTTAAGAGAGACAAAAATTTGACAAATCTTTTTAAAAATGCCAAATTAAAATTAGATTGCACTTTGACAGGTGATAAAAATGGAAAGGATAAGATTGGACGAAAGCATGCTAAGAAGAAGGATACTCCTTCTAACCGGTGAGATTACCAAAGAAAAAATCAATGTTCTTAGAAATCTGCTGCTTTTTTTAAACAACTTCTCAAAAAAAGAAATAAAATTAGTCATTGACACCCCAGGAGGAGATGTAATAGCGGCTTTAAAATTTTGTGATGCAATTTTACTTTCTCCTGCCCCAGTAATTTGCATCATAAATGGCGAATGCTCTTCGAGTGGAGTGGTCATTTTACAAGCCGCCCAAAAGAGATTGATGACAAAACATAGTTTCATTTACCTTCATCCAATTGCCATAAGTTTTGAGAAAGAACAATTTGCCATTGATGAAAAGACAGAAGAGAGGATTATCGATAGATTAAGGGGCACTAGGGCAAGACAGAAATTTATTTACGATGTTTTAATCAAAAAGACCGGCCTGACTTTAGAGAAGATAAAAGCCAAGGAAGGAAAATTGATTTTTGCCAATGAAGCAAAAAAAATAGGTTTAATCGATGAAGTCATTGAAGAATATAAAATTCCTTAAAGGGATATTTTTATCCCTTTTTTTATTTTGATTTTGTGTTATTCTTTAAGAATATGAAAGTTTTGGTTGTAGGTAATTGGAAGTGCAATCCTGTGAGCTTGGTAGAAGCTAAGCAACTTTTTAATTTAATAAAAAGAGGACTGAAAAATATCAAAAAGGTGGAAGTTGTTATTTGTCCGCCATTTATTTACATTCCAACATTCCAACACTCCAACATTCTAACAATTAAAATTGGTGCTCAGGATTGTTTTTGGGAAAAAAGAGGACCTTTCACCGGTGAAATTTCTCCTTTAATGCTAAAAAATCTCGGATGCTATTATGTAATTATTGGTCATTCGACAAGAAGAAAACTTGGAGAAACCGATGAAATAATAAATAAAAAAGTAAAAGCGGCAATAAGAGCCAAACTAAAACCAATTTTGTGCATTGGCGAAACTTTTGAAGAAAGAAAAAAAGGAAAAACTTTTAAAGTTCTTCAAAAGCAATTAAAAGAAGGATTAAAATTAATCTTAAATCTTAAATCTCAAATCTTAAATCCGATAGTCGCTTATGAACCTTTCTGGGCAATTGGAACCGGCAATCCCTGTCCGCCAGAAAGGGCAAAATTTGCTCTTTTGGTAATTCGGAAAATCATTTCCCAACTTTTTAATCATCCTGCCCTTTCAAAAAAAATAAAAATCATTTACGGTGGCAGCGTTAACAGCGAAATTGCCAAAGATTATATTAAAGAAGCTAAATTTCAAGGTCTTTTAATTGGCGGTGCCTCTTTAAATGCAAAGGAATTTATTAAAATTGTTAAAAATTTATCAACTTGATTTTAGTTTTTAATTTGTTATAATTTAAAAATATGGAAGATAAATTCTTAAATGGTTATTTTTACAATCCCACTCGGGGGAACTTAAAAATCGAAGGGGTAATGGCTGAAATGATCAATTATATGCGAGAAAAGCCAGAAAAATTTTATGATATTATTGTTGGTTGCGATTCCTCTTCAGGCGATGAGCCAGATTTCCCGGTGGCAGTTGTTATTTTAAGGGTTAGTCAGGGAGGGAGATTTTTTCTTAAAAAAATTAAATATCAAAACCGGAAGTTTTATAATTGGAAACAAAGGGTTTTAGAAGAGGTCTTATTATCTTGCCAATTAGCTTTATTTTTGAGAGAAAATTTTGAGAAAAAAATCAAAAACGAAATAGCAGCCTTTAATTATCAGCTTTGTTACATTCATGCCGATGTTGGCGAAAATGGCCAGACCAGAGATATGATTCGAGAAGTCATTGGGCTTATTCGAGGCAATGGGTTTGAGCCAAAAATTAAACCCGAATCCTACGTTGCTTCAACCGTGGCCGATAGATACTCTTAATAACTAATAACTAATAACTAATAACTAATAACTAATAACTAATAACTAATATCTAATATCTAATAATCGGGAGCCACTCAAGGAGTGGCTTTAAATTATTTGAAAACTCTCCGTTTATATGTAAAATTAAGATAGAAATGACCTCACGAGAATTAAGAAAAAAATTTTTGGAATTTTTTGCCCAGAGCGGTCACGTTATTGTGCCATCAAGTTCTCTTTTACCAGAGGATCCTTCGGTTTTATTTACCACGGCCGGGATGCAACAATTCAAGGAATATTTTTTAGATAAACCCTCTCCTTACGGAAACAGAATTGCTTCCTGCCAAAAATGTTTTCGAACTTCGGATATTGATGAAGTTGGCGATGCCAAACACCTGACCTTTCTTGAAATGCTTGGAAATTTCAGTTTTGGAGATTATTTTAAGGGAGAGGCCATTGGGCTTGCTTGCAAACTTTTAAATTCAAAATTCAAAATTCAAAATTCAAAATTATGGTTTACCTATTTTAAAGGAGATGAAAAAATTCCCCAAGACGAAGAATCCAAAAAAATCTTATTTAAATTGGAAATTCCTAAAGAGAGAATTTATCCTTTTGGGAAAGATAATTTTTGGGGGCCGACCGGAAAAGAGGGTCCTTGTGGTCGGACAGTTGAAATTCATTATGATTTGACCGGAAAGCCCTGCCAAAAAGGAAAAGATTGTATTCCCAATTGTGAATGTGGGAGATTTGTTGAAATCTGGAATTTAGTTTTTAATGAATATTATCAAGACTACAACCCACCCGCCACCCTCCCGCCTTCGGCGGGCCCCTCAAACGGAAAATTAACTCCTCTCAAACAAAAAGGGGTAGATACTGGAATGGGATTGGAAAGATTAGCGATGGTTGTTAATAATAAAAATTCAGTCTTTGAAACTGATTTATTTTCACCAATAATTTTTGAAATTAAAAAAATGACTGGTCAAAGAGAAATCAGTAGCTTCGAGCGCCTTTATGTTCCTTCAATTGCTTTGGAAAAAGAGTTTGAAAAAATGAAATCTCAACGGCCATTACGAATTATCGCCGATCATATTAGGGCTTCGGTCTTTTTGGCTGCCGAAGGAATTTTGCCTTCTAATCTGGAAAGAGGTTATGTTTTAAGAAGGATTTTAAGAAGAACAATTAGGTATGGGAAATTGTTAAATTTGCCGAGGCATTTTTTAATTCCTTTGGCTAAAAAAGTGATTGAAATTTATCAAAGCGTTTATCCAGAGATTAAATCAAAAGAGACCGATATTTTAACAATAATCCAAAATGAAGAAGAGAGATTTGAAAAAACTCTAATTTTGGGTTTGAAACAATTTGAGAAGATTGCCAAAAAAGGAGAGATTTCTGGAATTGATGCTTTCCATCTTTTTGATACTTATGGTTTTCCTTTAGAATTAACAGAAGAATTGGCTAGGGAAAGAGATCTCCCAGTTGACGTTAAAGGTTTTCAAGAGGCATTTCAAAAGCATCGAGAAATTTCCAGGGCGGGAGCAGAAAAAAAGTTTGGAGGAATTGGCAAAGAAGCGACCGATCAGGCAATAAAATTGCACACTGCCACTCATTTACTGCAGGCCGCTTTGAGACAAATTTTAGGAAAGCATGTCAAACAAATGGGTTCGGATATTAATCCTCAGAGATTGCGTTTTGATTTTTCCCATCCCCAAAAAATGACAGTTGAGGAAATAAAAAAAGTTGAGGATTTGGTAAACCAGAAAATTAGAGAAGATTTAGAAGTAAAAAAAGAAGATATGAATTATGAAGAAGCAATAAAATCAGGAGCATTGGCTTTCTTTCGAGAGAAATATCCAGAAAAAGTAACAGTTTATTCAATCGGAGACCCTTCAGATCCCTCAGGGCAAGCTTTTTCAAAAGAAATCTGCGCCGGACCACATGTCAAAAGAACTTCTGAACTCAACCATTTTAAAATTGTGAAAGAAGAATCATTGGGGGCTGGTATCCGTAGAATTCGAGCCATTTTAGACTGAATTTGTTATAATAAAAAGATGAAACTCAACTTCTTTTTTACAAAGAAAAAACCAGAACATTTTCTAGCATTAGATATAGGAGCAGAAACGGTAAAGACATTGGTCTTTAGAAAAGAAGGTCAAAAAAAGATTATCTTATGCCAAACTTTAGAGTATTTTGAGGAACCGGAACTCTTTGAAAATCTTGATTTTCCTGAAGAAATCTTAGAAAAAACAATTTCCCGAGTGATAGATCAAATTCCAAAAATCGTAAAGCTCAAGCCAAAAAATATTTTTTTGGGATTACCGACTAATATTTTAATTGCCAAAATCGTCAGTCAAAATTTTGAGAGAAAAACTCCAAAGGAACCGATCAGCCAGTCCGAAAATAAAAAAATTGGAGAAGAAATCTTTCGGTGCGTTAGAAATAAAATAACCCAAGAATTTTCTCAAAAAACCGGGCTTTTACCTCAAGATTTTCATTTTTCAAACTTTAAGATTTTAGAAACAAAAATCGATGGCTATGAAGTTCCTTCGATTTTGAATTTAAGTGGTCAAAATCTTGAGTTTAAGGTCTTGGCAGTTTTTTTATCAAGATTTCAATTGGAAAAAATTGAAAGGATTTGCCAGAATCTCAATTTGAAAATTTTGAAGATTGTCCATCCGGCTGAAAATTTAGATTACCTTTTTCCAAATGAAAAAATCAATGCTGTCTATCTGGATATCGGTGGAAAAATAACCAATATTTTCTTAGTTGAGAAAGGAAAACTAACGGGAATTTCCCAATTCAAACAAGGTGGAATTAATTTTACTGAGAAAATTTATCGACAGTTGGGGATATCTTTTTCTGAAGCCAGAATTTTGAAAGAAAATTATTCCCAATCGCTTTTATCAGAAAAAGTTCAAAAAAGAGTGAAAGAGATTTTTTCTGATGTTCTTCAAAGTTGGTTTGAAAATTTAAAGGAAAATCTAAAAAATTTTCCTCAAAAATTATTACCAGCGAATTTCTTTCTTTTTGGTGGCGGAAGTTTATTACCAGATATTTCAGAAATTTTAGAAAACGGTGATTGGGCTAATTTAACTTTTATTTCCAAACCAAAAATTGAAATCATTTATCCCCAAAAATTGAAAGATGTCAAAGACAAAAATCAGATTTTAAAAGGACCCCAGGATATTCCTTTAATCTTACTCTTTTATGAATAGAAAAAAATTTTTTGATGTTTTACCTCCAAAAAGGATTGTTATTGAAAAAGTTGAAGAAAAAAAATCACCGAAGAAAATCAAAAAGGGCCTGATTTTTCTCCTTTTTCTTTTAATTTTTTTTCTATTTTTTAGTTATTTTGTTTTGGCTAAAGTCAAAATTAACATTTGGCCCAAAACTGAAACTTTAAATTTTGAAGAAAGGATTTTGCTCGATGTTAATGCCTCAAAAACCGATTTTCTGAACAAAATTATTCCAGCCAAAATTTTAGAAATTGAAGAGGAAGCCAGCCAGGAATTTCCGGCTTCTGGTGAGATCGAAAAAGAAGCCGAAGGCAAAATCAGAGTTTATAATAAATTCAATCTTCCCGTCACCTTAAAATTAGGAACGAGGTTTCAACCAGCCAATAAAGAAGTAATTTATTTTTGTTCTTTATCAAAATTTACTATTCCAGCCAAAGGCTTTATCGATATTCCGGTTAAGGCCTGCTTGGTAAAATCTGGCGAAGCCGAAAAATACAATATCGGTCCTTCTAAATTTTCTGTTCCCGGTTTGAGTGGAAGCGAATTATTTTTTAGTGTTTATGGCGAATCGACAGAGCCAATGAAAGGTGGGGGAAGTTTTTCTCAAATTACCAATGATGATTTAGAAAAGGCAAAAAATATTTTAACTGAGGTTTTGTTTTCTCAACTTGAGGAATCTCTGAGAAAAAAAATTTTGACCGACTCTTTTTTCTTAAAAGAAGCAACAAAAAAAGAGATTTTAGAAGTGACTCCCGATTCTAAAGTCCTTTCCGAGACCGAATTTTTTACCCTGAAAGAAAAAGGGAAATTGACCACTTTTTCTTTTCAAAAATCCGATCTGGAAAATTTTACCAAAGAAATTATTTTAGCCCAAATTCCCAAAGGTATGAAATTTCAAGCCGAGAGTTTAAAAATTGATTTTCAACCAGAATCAATTGATTTAGAAAAAGGAAAAACTATTTTAAAATGTAAATTCTCAGCTATAATTTTCCCTGATATAAATTTGGCTTTTCTTAAAGAAAATTTGAGAGGGAAATCATTGTCAGAGTCAAAAAGGATTTTGGAAAATCGAGAGGATATTATTAAAGCCCAAATTAGCGCCTTCCCTTTTTGGTTGAGAAAAATTCCCAAAGACGAAAAAAAGATCGAAATATTGACTAATCTTTAAAACTTTGCTATCTTAATAAATTATCAAATGAATCCCCAAAAAAAGATTTTGAGAAAAGGAAAAGTTATTGAGGCCTTACCCGACACCCTTTTCCGGGTTTTATTGGAAGACGGAAGTGAAATTCTTGCCCATTTGGCTGGTAAACTCCGCCTTTTTAGAATAAAAATCCTGCCCGGAGATAAAGTGACAGTCGAAATGAGCCCTTATGATCCAAAGAGAGGAAGAATAGTATACAGAGGAAAATAACACTCGCTAATAATAAACGAATTTCAAACGAATATAAAGCGAATAAATTATTAGCTAATTATTAGCTTTTAATTTGCTTATAATTCGCGAGAATAATCAAAGATGAGGGTTAAGCCATCGGTGAAAAAAATTTGTAAATATTGTAAGATTGTCCGGAGAAAGGGCCGGGTTTATGTTATTTGTAAAAGAAACCCGAAACATAAACAGCGTCAAGGATAATAATATAATGCGAATACTACGAATAAAATGCGAATGCCGCGAATAAATAATTCGTAGTATTCGAATAAAATTCGTAGCATTCGGATTATAATTTTTTATGCCCAGAATTGCAGGAGTCAACATCCCGGGAAAAAAACAAATAGAAATTGCCTTAACCTATATTTATGGGATTGGTTTGGCATTGGCCAGGAGAATTTTAGCTGAGACCGGAATCGATCGCGCGAAAAAAGCCGGTGATTTAACTGTTGAAGAGGTTAATAAATTAAAAGAAATCATTGAAAAAAAATTAAAGGTCGAGGGCGAGCTGAGAAGGGAAGTAATGATGAACATTAAGGGGTTAAAAGATATTGGTTGTTGGCGAGGAATCAGACATCTGAGGGGTTTGCCGGTCAGGGGGCAAAGAACCAGAACCAATACCAGAACAGTCAGGGGGAATGTCAGAAAGACCGTCGGTTCAGGAAGGAAACCACCACCCGCCCCAACCTAATAAATAGAAGCCGAACAACGCTGATTGAGAACGCCGATTAAACGCTGATTTTTCGGCGTAAACTCAGCGTACCTATCAGCGTAAAATCTGCTTCTACAAAGATGGGAAAGAAACATATCGTTCAAAAAACTAAAGAAGAGCTGATTAAGGAAAGGGAAAAGATTGAAGCAGCCAGCAAAAAGGAAATTAAAATCGGGGTCCCTCAAAAAATAAAGGAGGGTAAAATTTATATTGCTTCCTCTTATAATAACACGATTATGACTTTAACCGATTCTTCAGGCAATACCTTGACTTGGGCCAGTGCCGGAAATATTGGATTTAAAGGAACAAAAAAGGGCACTCCCTTTGCTGCTTCGAAAGTGGCAGAAGTTATGGCTCAGCGAGCCCAAAAATTGGGGGTCGAGAGGGTCGAAGTTTACATTAAAGGCATTGGTTCCGGTCGGGAATCAGCCATTAGGTCTTTGGCTAATCGGGGACTAGACATCATTGCCATTGCTGATATTACGCCCATTCCCCACAATGGTTGTCGACCACCCAAAGTCAGAAGAGTATAACAATGGTTAATTCAAAGTGCAAAATTTGTCGCCGACTTGGAGTGAAACTTTTTTTGAAAGGAGAAAAGTGCTTATCCCCGAAATGCCCAATGGTGAAAAAACCCTATCCACCAGGAATAAAAGGTAAAAGGAGAAAAAAAATGAGGGCACTTTCCGAATACGGAAAAGAGCTGAGCGAAAAACAAAAACTGAAAAATTGGTATAATTTGGGGGAGAGGCAATTTAAAAAATACGTCAAAGAGGTTTTGGCTTTTCGAGGGAAGGTTGAAGATGCCACCTCGCTTTTGGTTGAAAAATTGGAGAGTAGATTGGATAATGTTATTTTTCGTTTAGGATTTGCCAGTTCCCGAATTCAAGCAAGGCAGTTAGTAAACCACAGCCATTTTTTGGTCAATGGGAAAAAGGTAAATATCCCCAGCTATCAATTGAGAAAAGGAGATAAAATTTCCCCTCACCCCAGATTTTTGAAATCAAAATTTTTTCAAAACCTTCAACCCAAATTAAAAAAACAAAAGCCCCCTTCTTGGCTAGCCTTTGATTTAGAGAAATTAGAGGCGGAAGTTAAAAGTTTGCCTACAATTGAAGAAGCAGCACCACCAGCTGAAATTTCAACCATCTTTGAGTATTATTCACGTTAGTTATAGAAGCGGAACAACACAGATTTCAACGCGGAAGGACGCGGAAAATCAGCGTTAATCCGCGTAGCTATCCGCGTAGATCCGCTTCTACAAAATATGATTCCATTGCCACTTACACCAAAAGTTATTGAGAAAAAAGGTAACAAAGCCACTTTTGAAATTGAAGCCCTTTATCCAGGGTACGGAGTAACTATTGGCAATTCTTTAAGAAGGGTTTTACTTTCTTCTTTACCAGGAGCAGCCGTAACTCAAGTAAAAATCAAGGGCGTTTCCCATGAATTTTCAACGATTCCTGGAGTAATGGAAGATATCATTTCCATTCTTTTAAATTTAAAACAGTTGAGACTTAGAGTTTTCAGCGATGAACCGCAGATTGGCACTCTCAAAATCAAAGGCGAAAAAAAAGTTAAAGGCTCAGATTTTAAATTACCTCCCCAGGTTGAACTTGTAAATCAAGATGCACCGGTGGCCACTTTGACTGACAAAAAAGCCCAACTGGAAATGGAAATTCAAATTGAAAAGGGGTTGGGCTACTTGCCGGTGGAAAGAAGGAAAAAGGGAAAATTGGAAATCGGAGCGATTGCTTTAGATGCCATTTTTACTCCGGTTCGCAATGTTGCTTTTCGAGTAGAAAATATGCGAGTGGGAGAAAGAACTGATTTCGATCGGTTGATTTTGGAAATAGAAACCGATGGGACAATTTCCCCTGAAGAAGTTTTTTATCAGGCAACCCAAATTTTAACTCAACATTTTTCTTTTTTTGGTGAAAAATTTAAACCAAAAGAAATAAAAGTGCCCAAAAAACCAGAAAAAGAATTTGAGCAAATTGGGGTCGAAGAATTAGAAATTTCAACTCGAACCCTCAATGCTTTAGTGAAAAATAATGTCAAGACGGTGGCTGGAATTTTGAGAAAAAGTGAAAAGAGTTTGTTAAAATTAGAGGGGATGGGAGAGAAAGGAATAAAAGAAATTAAAAGAGTGCTTAAAAAATTAGGGGTTCAGCTAAAGCCATCCTAACATTTAAACATACTAACATTAAAGCAAAATTAAACTGTTTAGATGTTAAAATGCTTAGATGCTAAAATGATCGTATGAGAAAACTCAAAAAAGGCAGAAAATTTTCCAGAGAAAGAGATCAAAGAAGAGCCCTGTTAAAAGCCCTGGCTTTGGCTTTAATTTTGAATGAAAAAATAAAAACAACTGAGGCCAAAGCCAAGGAGGTTTCTATTTTTGTTGAAAAAGAAATTCATAAAGCCAAAATTGGCGATTTGAATTCGAGAAGATTATTGGCTAAAAAATTCCCCCCGGGGGTTGTAAAAAAGTTAGTTGGTGAAATTGGACCGAGATACAGAGAAAGAAAAGGGGGATATACGAGAATTATAAAATTGGGGCCGAGAAAAACAGATGGAGCCAAAATGGCAATTATTGAATTAGTGAAGTAATTAAAAATTAATAATACATAATTAATAATGGCAGAAAGGAAAACTCATAAAATTGATGCTTCGGGCAAAATTTTGGGGAGGTTAGCTAGTGAAATTTCGATTTTACTAAGAGGAAAGCATAAGCCGAGTTTTCAACCAAACAAAGATCTGGGGGATTTTATTATTGTCGAAAACGTTGATAAGATCCGAGTTACCGGGAAAAAAATGGAAAAGAAAAAATATTATCGCCACTCAGAATATATGGGTGGTTTAAAGGAAATTTCTCTTAAGGAACTTTTTGCTAAGAATCCGGCCCGGGTTTTAAAATTGGCGGTATTAAGAATGATGCCCAGAAATAAATTAGCTCGCCAACAAATTAAAAGATTGAAGTTTTTGTAATGTCACACGAATTTTTATGCGAATTTTATTCGAATTATATGCGAATGAATTATGCCAAAAGTAAAAAAAGAAAAGAAAATTAAAAAAATAAAAAAGGAGGTAAAGAAAAAAAGGGTTAAAAAAGAAATCAAAAAACCAAAGGTTGCCGAGAAGCCGGAAAAATATTATCAGGCAATAGGCCGAAGAAAAACGGCTATAGCTTTGGTTCGTCTTTTTACTCGCCGACTCCAACCCGCTCTTTCTCCTGCCGACGGCAAGCCCCCGGAAAGTGATTTTTTAGTTAATGAAAAACCCCTTAATGTTTATTTTCCCAATCCTGAATACCAACAAATTGCCCTGGCTTCTTTGAAGAAAATGAAAGCCGAGGATCGGTTTCGGGTTTCAGCCAGAGTGAAAGGAGGGGGTCTTATTTCTCAGGCCGAAGCCATCAGACATGCCACGGCCAGAGTCCTGGTTTTATTCAATCCTGATTATCGAAAACGTTTAAAAAGAGCTGGATTTTTAACCAGGGATCCCCGAATGAAAGAAAGAAAAAAATTTGGACTAAAAAGAGCCAGAAAAGCTCCCCAGTGGCAAAAGCGATAGTTTGTTCGGCAATAAAAGTTTTCAGGTACCGATAGTTCAAATCCCAGCGAGATTTGACTATCTACATTCTCGTCCCGCCAGCCCCGCTTAGCGGGGCACCATGCTGGCGGGACTGCGAAAGTTACCGTGAAAACTTTATTGCCTCGCCCCTATTAAAAATATGAATATAATAATAGAAATAATTGGTTGGCTCGGAATGGTATTAATTTTAATTGCTTATTGGCTTATTTCTTCAAAGCGCACGGAAGCAAAGTCGATTTTTTATCAGATGCTTAATTTAGGGGGGCAGTAGGGATAGTTATTAATACTTTTTATCATAGAGTATTTCCCCCGCTTGCTTTAAATACTATTTGGGCATTGATTGCACTTTGGGCGATAGTCTCGGGCAAAAAAGAAATTAAATAAGGCATTTTAAAATTCAATTTTAAACATTTCGTATTGCCCGAGAGAAAATCTCGGGCTTGCCCAACAAAATTTTATAGAAACTTAGGCGGGCTTGATTTTTTGATAGATTTTTGATAAAAAGTAAGAGATCTTTTACAGAGGCAAAGAAGATGGAAAATATAAATATTATTGCAACCAGCCAGGTAGAACATATTGGAAAAAATTTAGCTAAAAAAGGCTTAAAAGTTATATTTTCCGAGAAGAACAGAGAAGGTAAAAGATATTTTCCAGATGGCGAGGTTTACACAAAAATTTCAAAAGTTTTAAAAGGAAAAACAATTGTCTTGCATTCAGGCGCCCCAAAGCCAAATGATGGATTGGTGGAACTAGAAATTATTTTGGAGATTCTAAGAAAATCTAAAGCCAAACCAATAGAAGTATTTTTTACTTATTTCCCTTACGGAAAGCAAGATAATATCTTTGAAAAAGGGGAGACAAATGCGGCTGAAAATTTGATTAGAAAATTGTTTGACTATTACGGTATCAGCAAAATTTATGTTATCGATGCTCATTTTTGGGGCAGGGAATGGGTGAAAAAATATCCAGTGATTAATGTCTCGGCAGTTGATTTATTGATTCAATCTGCCCTAAAAGATTATCCAGAGGCAATTTTTCTGCCACCGGATATTGGCTCGGAACGAAGAACCGGATTGAAACTAAAGGGCTTGAAAAAGAAAAGAATCGATTCTTATCTGGTCAGGATTAAAAGTAGCCAAGAATTCAAAAACATTGTTAGGGGAAAAGTAGTTGGCGTAATAGACGATATGGTAGAAACTGGTGCGACTTTGGTTCCCTTTTATGAAGAATGTAAAAAAGGGGGGGCAAAAGAAGTTATTGCTTTAGTTACTCACGGTGTCCTTTTGGAAGGAATCGAAAGAATAAAGTCAAAATATTCGAAACTTTATTTAACAAATACAATAGACAGAGAGGAGGTAAATGTCGATATTACTGATCTGGTTTTTGAAACAATAACCAAGAGATAGAATAAAATTCTATCTCTTTTTATTTGCCAAACTTTTTTAAAAAGTTATAATTAAATAATGCTAAAAGAACTAATTAATAAATATTATTCGGAATTAAAAAAAGATAGGGAACAGCACCATTTTTATATTACCGATGCCGGAAAATGTCCCCGGGCAGTCTTTTTTAAATTTAAAAAAGCCCCGGCCGAAGCAATGGAACCAAGAATTTTAATGATGTTTGATCACGGTGACCACATTCATCAACTGATTATGAAACCCTTGTTTGGCGTTAGAGATATTCGCGTGATAGCGGCTGAAATCAATATTCCTCCTCAAGAGTTAATTACTGGTAGAGCCGATGCTATAATCAGCGATGGCAAGGATTTATATGTTTTAGATGTAAAAAGTATCAATGGCCAAATTTTCAAAAGTTTGGCTGAACCCAAAGAAGAACACATCAATCAAATTCAACTTTATTTGCATTTTTTCAAACAAAAAAAGGGAATTTTGCTCTATGTCAATAAAGATACTCAGGATTTGAAGGAATTTTTCATCGATTATAACCCCCAAATAGCCCAATCTCTTTTGAAGGAATTAAACGATCTCAAAGTTAAAATTGATAAAAATATCGTTCCTCCCAGAATTCCCGTTTGGCCTGAAAATTGGCAATGCCGATATTGCCAATTTAAAGAAATTTGTTTAACAGCCGGTGAAGGAAATGTCAGTTGGGAAAGTTTTAAAAAGAAGGTCGATGAAGCTGAACCTTCATCTCCATCTTCGCTTCCTCCGGAAGCTCGATAATTGAAGTCGAAAACACAAAGGAAGAAGTTTAATAAATTAAGGTAGTAATTTCTCTGAGACAAGAAATTTACCTTCGCTCAAAAGATAAATTTTTTTATTAAAATCATTAAAGAAAATTTTTGGTTCTTTATATTCCGCCAACTCGTAAATATTTAAACCATCCCGATCGTCGATTTCGACGATTTTTATTTTTGAATTGGTATTGAATATTAAATAATGGGCTGTAAACCAAAATAAATCCCCAATTTTTTCTGAAAACCTGGTTAAGAAAACTTTCTCTTTGGCTTTTTTCCAGGGCTGGTCAAAAGAGTTTTCTAAAAATAAAAGCCAAATTTCATGGTCATTGAAATAAACCACTTTTTTTAAATCCGGGGAAACTTTCAAGGATTTTACTGGCTCAAAAAATTTTTCAAAAGAACTTGAATCAAGATCAAAGAGGTAAAGCGTTTCCCCATCTTTTAGGAAAATAAAATTGCCAAAAATTTCTATTTGATAGTTAGCCCCTTCTTTTATTGGGAAGACCTTTTCATTAACTTTTTCTTTTATTTTTTGACTAAAATCGGTTTTGAAAAGAAAACCCGTATTATCAAGACAGTAAATAAACCCAGCCGAAATTTTATAAGTTGAGATATCTTTTTCAAATAAGACGGTTTCTTTCTTTTCAATATCGGCCTCGAAAATTTCGCCATTTTTAAGAAAAAATATTTTTGCGGAATCTTTAGGATGAAAAGCGATTTCCTTGATTTCCGGGTTTAAAAAATCAAGATTGGTTGAAGAGGGCGGGAACTTTGTTAAATCTAAAAGTTTAAATTTTGAATCAATTTTTAATAAAATTTTTTGAGAGTCAGGAGAGAAAACAATTTCTTCAATTTTTCCTTCGCTTTCAGTTTCGATTGGATAATTTTTGATTTTTCTTTCGATATCAAAAAGTTTTAGTCCCTCTTTGTCTTTCAAAACAAATTTTTTCTCATCGGGCGAAAAAAAGAAATTTTCGACTTCATTTGCGAAAATTTCAAACCTTGTTTTTTCCGGAATCAAAACGATATTTTTGGCTTCGGTAACCACCCGTTCTTCAATTTTTAAATTCTTTTCCCAAGGAAAATATCCTTCTTTTTCAATTTTTACTTTATATTCTTTTGGCAGCAAATTTTTAATTAAGATTGAACCAAAGAAAACATCTGTTTTCTTTTTGATTTTTCCATCAATTAAAATCTGAACATTTTTTGGCAAAACCTTAAAATAAAATCCACCCGTCTGAACAATTTTTTTTGAATCAAAATCAATCCGATAGCCCATTGAATAAAGAGTAATGGTCGGAGCAATTAACAAAAACAAAATAGCACAAATTGAAAATAAAATCGTCCTTACTCTTTTTGTCATCTTAAAATCATTATACTTTAATTTTCATTTAATTTCCAAGCGATACATAAAGCGCACGATCGTGCGAATTAAGAAACTTAAAAATTTGACAAAGATTAAAAGATTTGTTATATCAAAAACTGGAGGTTAGCCAAAATGGCTAATTCGATGATCTTTGAAAATTGAAAAGGAGGAATGAGAATTGGAAAGATATGATTTAGTAGTTTTGTTGGGATCGCAGATCAAAATGAAAAGTATGCCCCCTGAATTTACTTTAGCGCCCCATACCGAATTGAAAGCCCGAGCAGCCGGAATTGCTTTGCAGAAGAGAATTACAAATAGATTCATTGTATCAGGTGGCTACAATTTTTACTTGAGATACAACGAAACTGAAATTTTTAAGACTCCGGATTTTTCTTTTGAGGCTTTTACCCAATGAAGACAGCAGGAATCGGAAGCAGAAGTAATTGCCGAATTCTTAGAAAAAGAATATGAGGTCCCTCTAGAAGCGATGTTCTTTGAGGAGCTTTCAGCCACTACTGAAGAAAATGCTGAAATTCTTAAAATTCTATTAAAGAGGTCGACTTTCGCTTTTGCAAAGAAGATTGCAATACTGACTCTTATCTATCACATGGAAAGAGCGTTGCCTGTGTTCCGAAGCACCGGATTAGAAGTAGAACCCTTGTTTACTGAGGATTTGTTGGCTCTGGAAGGAGAGCCTGGTATTGAGAAAGTTTGTCAGTACTATTCAGTTCCCAAAGGCGGAAAACAATGGCCGGTCGATAAAATCCGAGAACTTCTATCAAGCGGAAGAAGCATTGGAGAACTATTGAGAAAGTGATACAAAGAGGAAAAGCGTGATGAAGATAATAAACAAGTGCCTCATTAAAGAAGAATTCGAAGAATACATTAAAAAGAAAAGGATCTCAAGGAAAATTGACAAGGTCGTATTGCATCATACTTGGGATACTATCGAGCAATGGCAAAAAGGCGAAGTTTCTTGTAATTATTACAAGAAAATGTATGAAGAAAAAGGATGGGAATCTGGCCCACATCTTTTTGTGGCTCCCGAAGGAATTTGGTTGTTTACTGACATAAATATTCAAGGAACTCACTCTAATGAAGGAAACCGAGGGAGTATTGGAATTGAAATGGTAGGAAGATACGATGACAGGCTTCCTTCAGGTAAAGTGTGGGAAAATACAAAAGCAGTATTGAAGGTCTTGCTTACAAAATTGAATCTTAAACTAAAAGATATTCGTTTCCATCGAGAGTATAATCCACACAAAAGTTGCCCGGGAAAAGCAGTGACTAAAAAATGGCTAAGAGCACAACTTAAAAATTGTCTTATTTAAATAATCCCAGCGATATTCGCTCGGGATTTTTTATTCCGTAAAGAGTATGGAGTATAATGAAAATATGAAATACTTTTTTGCAACTTATACTGACTTTATTAAATTTGATAAAAAGCCAAATGAGGACTTTTATTTGATTTCTGAAAAATTGCCAATTTTTGTTATAGCTGATGGAGTAACTCGAAGCCATTTTAAAACCGGAGAATATACCTTTCCAGCCGGAGCTCAAACCGCAGCTAAAATTTTTTGTTATACAGTGTTGGAATTTTTGGAGGAAAACTTTGAAAATAAAAATTTTCAAGACCTTACTGAAAATGCCTTTAATTTGGCAAATCAAAAAATTAAAGAATTTAACATTGCCGAAGGAATTGATAAAAGATTGAATTATTTAGAATATGATTGGTTTGATTGTGTGAGCATAGCAGGTTTTATTATTAAAAATAACCTTTATTATGGTTATGTTGGGGATTGTGGGCTAATAATTTTCGATAAAGATAATAAATTGAAATTTCAGACAAAAGACGAGGTTTTGCCGGCAATTAAAAGGATAAAAAAAATTTACAAGAACTGGGAAAACTTACCGAAAGAACAAAGGAAATTAGTTATACAACGAGACTTTAGAAATAGGCCAGATGGCAAGGGTTTCGGTTCTTTTACCGGCGAAGAAGGAGTCAAGAAATATTATAAAATTGGTAGTAAAAACTTAAAAGAAAAAGATTTAATCATTTTTTATTCTGACGGTTTTTTAAATTATTTAAAATTTCCTGCATTCATTGAAATTTTGAGAAAGCACGATAAAAAGTCTTTAGACGAATTTACAATTCAAAAAGCAAAAGGGGACTATGGCAAATATGGAACTGATCGAACTTTCATTGCTATCGGATTTTAGGACTTGCCCCGTAGTAGAGAATCTCACTACAGGGCTTGCTAAATTTTAGATTTTAATTTAGAATAAAATCGATATGGCAGATAAATTTTTAATTAAAGGCGGAAAGAAATTGGAGGGGGAGGTTGAAGTTTCTGGCTATAAAAATTCAGCCGGGGCTTGTTTGGCGGCTGCTTTATTGACCGATGAAGAGGTGATTTTGGATAATTTGCCTCTGGTTGAAGATATTTTTACAATCATTGAGGTTTTGAAAGGAATGGGAGCAAAGATAGATTGGTTGGATGGAAGAAAAATCAAAATCTCTACTAAAGATTTGGATCCTGAAAAAATTGATTTTGAGAAAATTGGTCAGACGCGGCTCTCGGTTTTATTAATTGGTCCTCTTTTGGCAAGATTTAAGAAATTCAAAATTTCCCATCCGGGAGGAGATCGAATTGGTTTGAGGCCAATCACTGCCCATTTGGAAGCCCTAAAAAAATTAGGAGCCAAAATTGAAAATGAAGGCAATTTTTATTTTTTTGAAGGCGAAAATTTGAGAGGAAATGAAATTATCTTAAAAGAATTCAGCGTCACTGCTACCGAAAACCTCATGTTATCGGCTGTTTTAACCCCCGGCAAAACAATTATCAAAGGAGCAGCAGCTGAACCTCAGGTTCAAGATTTGGGCCTCCTGCTTCAAAAAATGGGGGCAAGAATTGCCGGTTTAGGAACTCACACCATTTTGATTTTGGGAGTTGAAAAATTGAAGGGTTGTCCGCATCAGATTATTCCCGATCTTTTAGAAGCCGGAACATTTATCACTATTGGGGCAGTTACTCCCGGTGAAATTTTGATTAAAAATATAATTCCCGAACATTTAGATTTATTTTTAGATAAATTGGAAGAAATTGGAGTTCAATTTGAAAAGGGAAAAGATTTTGTTAGGGTAGGGGATTTGCAAAAAAATTTTAGAGCCGCTCGAGTCCAAGCCCTGCCTTATCCCGGTTTTCAGACCGATTTGTTGCCCATTATTGTTCCTCTTTTGACTCAAGCAAATGGAAAAAGTTTGGTTCACGATCCTCTTTATGAAAATCGTTTCAATTATATCCAAGAAATCAAAAAAATGGGGGCTGACATTGAAATTGTTGATCCCCATCGAGTTTTTGTTTATGGCAAAACTCCTCTTTCCGGTCGAAAGATCGAATCCTGGGATATAAGAGCTGGTGCTTCTTTGGTTATTACTGCCCTTTTAGCCAGAGGTGAAACAGAAATCGATGGAGTTTATCAGATTGATCGGGGTTATGAAAAAATAGAACAAAAACTCCAAAAATTAGGCGCCGACATCAAACGCATAAGCGCTTAAAGGTAGAAATAGTACAAATAGTAGAAATTGTTAACGATGTCTACAATTTCTACGACTTAAACCTTTTAACTTTTTACTATGTTTATCAAAAAAATTGGCATCGATCTGGGAACCTGTAATTCAGTTGTTTTCGTTCCCAAAAAAGGAATTTTATTTCAAGAGCCGTCGGTGGTGGCAGTGACTTTGGCTGAAAATAGAATTTTGGCTGTTGGCAAAAAAGCCAAGGAAATGATTGGTCGAACGCCAGATACCTTAAGAGTTTATCGACCCTTGAGATCGGGGGTGATTGCCGATTATCGAGTAACCCAGGCGATGCTAAAATATTTCATTGACAAAGCCCTGGGCTCTTTTCGCATTTTGAAACCGGAATTGTTAATTGGAGTTCCGGCCGGCATTACTTCGACCGAAAGAAGAGCAGTGATTGAGGCCGGATTAGCAGCCGGAGCCAAAGGAGTTTATTTAGCCAAAGAACCAATTTTAGCCGCCATTGGGGCCGGTATTCCTATTGATTCTTGTTCCGGTCATCTCATCTGTGATATCGGCGGAGGAACATCTGAGGTGGCGGTGATTTCTTTGGGCGGAATTGTTACTGTCCATTCAGTCAGGACTGCCGGAGACAAAATGGATGAAGCCATTTCTGAATATATTAAGAAAAAATATAATTTAGCCATTGGCGAGCAAACGGCCGAGGAAATCAAGATAAAAATTGGCACCGCTTTACCCGAAAAAGAACCAAGATTTTTTGAGATTCGAGGTCGGGATTTGATTTCCGGATTGCCCCGAACAATCAAGGTCAGTTCCAACGAAGTTTGCGAAGCAATTTCCGATACCTTAACTGAGATTGTCCAGGTCGTTAAAACTGTTTTGAGGAATACTCCTCCCGAATTATCGGCCGATATTATGGATAAAGGTATGGTTTTGGCCGGTGGCAGTTCTCTTTTGAGAAATATTGACGAACTTTTTGCCAAAATGACCGGCGTTCCGGCTTTTGTGGCTGAAGAGGCGATGTTTTGTGTTGCCAAAGGCACCGGGGTGGTTTTGGAAAACTTAGAAACCTACAAAAAAACCTTAATGACCAAGAAATAACTAATGTGTAATTGCTAACCCAATTTGGTAATAATTTCGCTCGGCAGGCTGTTCGGGGAGCACGCAATCGGCTTTAGTAGCAAGAAAAGGTTATTTCCCGCCGTTGCTATTTCTCCCCAGCCCTCTATGCTTATATGAAAATAACATTGTGCTTAGAGGGCTGGGTGCGAAATGCTCCCTTCGCAGCCCGCCTTCACTTAAAAGATCTTAAATAGTACATTTAATAAATTAAAATTAATAAGACATAATTTAAATTATTTATTATGTATTTTTAATTATTAATTATGCTCCTGGGGCACCAAAAACAGTGGCAATTTCTCAAAGAGTCATTTTTTTTGGGGAGAATTCCCCATGCTCTTTTATTTTCAGGAGAAGAAAAATTGGGCAAAAAAACCTTAGCCATTGAATTTATTAAATTCATTAATTGTTTAGAAAAGGATTTCTCCTTAAGGTTAACCCCGTACCGAAACGAAGTTTCTGGTGCGGGGCCCTGTCAAAAATGTCTTTCCTGTCAGGCAATTGAGAGAAGAATCCACCCCGATTTTATTTTCATTGAACCAATAGATAACGAAATCCAAGTTTCTCAAATCAGGGATCTCAGCTTAAAATTGTCTGAAAAACCCTCTTTTTCTTCTTTTAAAACCGCCATCTTAGATAAAGCTCATTTAATGAACCAGGAAGCCCAGAGTGCCTTTTTAAAAACCCTCGAAGAACCAAAAGGAAATACAATTTTAATTTTGATAACCGAATATCCGGAGAGATTATTTTCAACCATTCTTTCCCGGGTCCAAAAAATCAAATTTTATCCGGTAAAAAAAGAGGAAATAGAGAAATTTTTAAAAGAAAGAAAAATTCCCAAAGAGGAAATCGAAGGAATGATAAAAATATCTTTGGGTAAGCCCGGTCTCATTTACGATTTTTTGAAAAATCCTGAAAAATTAAAAGAAAAAAAAGAAAAAATCAGAGAACTAATTAAAATTTTAAATTCTCCCATTTCTTTTCGTTTTCAGTATGCCAAAGAATTAGCTTCCCAAAATAATTTGGGCGAGGTTTTAACTATCTGGCTCGATTATTTTCGCAATATTTTACTCTCAAAACTAAGGGGTGAAGGAAAAGAGGGAAAATACTCTCTTTTGAAATTAAAAAATATTCTCCGGCAAATCCAAAGAATAAATTTCTTGATTTCCACCACCAATGTCAACCAAAGATTAGCCCTGGAAATACTATTATTGGAATTATAAAAATAGAAGAATATAAGGGGCTGGATATTCAAGCTTTTTTATTTCCTCTTGGTCTTGGGTCGACGATTTTTTAAATTTCTGGTATAGTTAAAAAATGGAAAAGAAAAGAGATTATCAAGAAATTATTGATAAAATTAAACCGGAATTCGATAAAGTTTTGAATTTTTTTGAACGGGAATTAGCCAAGGTTCGAACCGGGAGAGCGTCTTCGACTTTGGTTGAGGATATTCAAGTTGAATGTTTTGGCCAAAGGTTTCCCTTGAAACAGTTGGGATTAATTTCTCTGCCTGAACCCAAGAAAATTTTGATTCAACCCTGGGATAATTCCTATCTCGAACCGATAGTAAATGCCCTTTCTAAATCTGGCTTGGGAATTTCGCCAGTCGTTGATAAAAATCTCATCCGGATTTCTTTACCCCCTTTGAGTGAGGAATATCGCCAGGATTTGCTTCGACTTTTGGGCCAAAAAATAGAGGAGACAAAGAGGACGATCAGGCACTGGCGAGAGACGGCCTGGGATGAAATTCAAGATGGTTTTCAAGCAGGGGAAATCAGGGAAGATGACAAATATCGGGGAAAAGATAAGCTCCAGGAATTGGTCGATGAATACAATGAAAAGATTGAAGAATTAGCTGAAAAAAAGAAAAAAGAAATACTGGAATAGTAGTCTCACGAATAATAAACTAATCTAAAGCGAATAAAAAGCGAATAAAATTAACTTACTATTAGTTCGAAATTCGTTTATTATTAGCGAGTGACATGGTTTTAAGCATTTTAATTACTTTCATTAGTTTAATTGGTTTGATAATTCTTCATGAACTTGGGCATTTTATTTTGGCAAAAAAATTTGGAGTAAAAGTTGAAGAGTTTGGTATCGGCTATCCACCAAGAATTTTTGGAAAAAAAATTGGCGAAACCGTTTATTCAATAAATCTTTTGCCATTTGGTGCTTTTGTCAAAATTTTGGGTGAGGAAGAAAAATTAGATGACCCGAGGAGTTTTAATAAAAAACCAATTTGGCAGAGGACCTTGATTGTTCTGGCCGGAGTGGTTTCTTTTTGGCTCATTTCCTTTTTGATTTTCTCTTTGGTACCCACTGGAGTGACTGTTTCCCTTATCCGAGATAATTCCCCAGCCGCCCTCTCCGGTTTAGTTGAAGGGGATATTATTGAAGAAATTAAAGTTGATAATAGGGAATATTCCATTTTTAAAATTGAAGAGGCCCAAAGAATAATAAATCAAAATAGGGGAAAAGGAATTAATTTGATTGTTTTGAGAGGAAAAGAAAAAAAAGAAATTTCGGTCATCCCCAGAATTTCACCTCCACCAGGTGAGGGAGCTTTAGGGATTGGTTTAAGTTATGGACCGAGCCAAAGAAATTATCCGCTCTATCAAATTCCGATCAAAGGGTTTTTAAGAACGACTGAATTTACTTTTGAAGTAATAAAAGGATGGGTAAGCGCGATTTCCAATATCGTAAAAGGTAGACCAACCAATGTTCAAGTAATGGGACCGGTAGGAATTTTTTCTTTATCAGCTGAAATATTGAAATTGGGAACAAAATATTTCCTTTTATTTTTATCTTTGATTTCAATTTATGTTGCTTTGTTTAATATTTTGCCCATCCCGGCCTTAGATGGCGGAAAACTCCTTTTTTTGGGGATTGAAAAGTTTAAAGGCAAGCCGGTGAATCCCAAAATAGAGCAGAATATTACGGCCGTTTTCTTTGCTTTGTTAGTTGTTTTAGCCATTTGGGTGACAATAAAAGATATCACGAGATTATTTTAGTAAGCTTTCGTACTTTCGTAGGGATTTTATGAGACAATCGCAACTTTTTTACAAAACTTTAAAAGAATTACCAAAAGACGAAAAAAGTATTAACGCTCAACTTTTAATTAGAGCCAGTTTTATTTATAAAGAAATGGCCGGTGTTTATACTTATTTACCCTTAGGTCTTCGGGTTTTGAGAAAAATTGAAAATATAATTAGAGAAGAAATGGAAAAGATCGGAGGAAAAGAAATTTTAATGACTATTTTTCAACCTAAAAATCTCTGGCAAGAAACCGGTAGATGGTCTCAGGATATAGGGGAGGTAATGTATAAATGTAAAGAAGATAATAAAGAAATTGGTTTAGGCCCAACCCATGAAGAAATGATAACTGATATTGTCAGGCATTATGTAAAATCCTACGAAGATTTGCCTCTCTATCTCTATCAAATTCAGACAAAATTTAGAAAAGAACCGAGGGCCAGATCGGGGCTTCTGCGAGATAGAGAATTTGATATGAAAGACCTTTACAGCTTTCACCGGACAGAAGAAGATTTTAAAAAATATTACGAAAAAATTAAAAAATCTTACTTAAAAATTTTTAAAAGATGTGGATTAAAAACAATTATTACAGAAGCTTCAGGCGCAGGTTTTACCAAGGAGTACACTCATGAATTCCAAGTTTTAGCTAAAGGTGGAGAAGATACCATAGTTTTTTGTCCAAAGGGTAATTTTTCTCAAAATAAAGAAATTGCCAAATTTAAAGCTGGCACTCCTTGCCCTAAATGTAAAGCGATTTTGAAGGAGGGGAAATCAATTGAGGTGGGAAATATTTTTCCTTTGAGAACCAAATATTCCCAGGCGATGAAAGCTTATTTTGTAGATAAAGACGGGAAGAGAAAACCAATTATTATGGGTTGCTACGGAATAGGACCTTCTCGGACCATGGGAGCTATAGTTGAAGTTCATCATGATGAAAAAGGGATTATTTGGCCAAAAGGGGTCGCACCCTTTCAGGTTCATCTTATTTCCATCCCTTCAACGAGGCCGGGGCTTATTAAGAAGCAAACAGAAAAACTATACCAAGATTTACAAAAGGAGAAGATCGAAGTGCTATACGACGACAGAGAACAAAAGACTCCGGGCGAAAAATTTGCCGAAGCCGATTTAATTGGAATTCCTTATCGAATAGTAGTAAGCGCGAAGACCTTGAAGAAAAATAGTGTGGAAGTTAAAAAACGGAACCAAAAGAGAACAAAATTGATAAAAATTAAAAATGTTATTAAATGGTTAAGTATTCGTATATAATTCGTATGTTCAACAAAATTCTTTCCAGATTTTCAAATAATATTGCTATTGATTTGGGAACGGCTAATTCCCGAGTTTATGTTCGGGGAAAAGGAATTTTAATCCAGGAACCCTCGGTGGTGGCGGTGAATCAAAAGACCGGTCAAATTTTGGCGGTTGGTGCTGAAGCGAAAAAAATGGTTGGTCGAACCCCAGCCCATATTGTGGCGGTCAGACCCTTGGTGAATGGGGTGATTTCCGATTTTGAAGTAACCGAGCAGATGCTGAGATATTTTTTGGAAAAAGCCCAAAAAAATAAATTTATCTTAAGCTTCAGACCAAGAGTGATTTTGGGTATCCCCTACGGAGTGACCGAAGTTGAAAAAAAGGCAGCCCATGACGCCATCAGGTCAGCCGGTGCCAGAGAGGCATTTTTGATTGAAGAACCAATGGCAGCAGCCATCGGAGCCAGATTGCCGGTTGAAGAGCCGGGTGGAAATCTTATTGTTGATGTTGGCGGAGGGACAACCGAGATTGCGGTTATCTCTTTGGGTGGAATAGTGTTAGCCAAGACTTTGAAAATAGCCGGCGATAAATTCAACCAAGATATTATCAATTTTATTCAGGAAGAATACAATTTAATCATTGGCGAGAGAACGGCTGAGGAAGCAAAAATTACCCTTAGCTCCGTTTATCCTCTGAGAGAGAGAAAAGAAATGCCCTTGCGGGGAAGAAATCTCATCATCGGTTTACCCGAAGAGATTTTGATTTCTGATGAAGATATTCGCCGAGCCCTGGAAAAATCAATAAAACAAATTATCAACGCTATCAAATTAGTCATTGAAGAAACTCCCCCTGAGTTATTGGCTGATATTATGAAAAGGGGAATTTATTTAGTTGGTGGCGGAGCTTTGTTGAGAAAATTGGACACCCTAATTACCAAGGAAACAAAAATTCCAACCAAAATTATTGATGATCCGATGACCGCGGTTGTCAGAGGAGCGGGATTGGTCTTGGAAAATTTAGATCAATTTCACGATCTTTTAGTTGAAAAAGAATATTTAGAACCCCCAAAATAAAACGCGATACCAATATACTAATGCATACTAATTATACGAATATTTTTTATCCTTAATTTATTAGTATCATTAGTATCAATTCGTATATTAGCATCGATTTTATGATTACTAAAAAAGAAGTTGAACATCTTGCCAAATTAGCCAGATTGGGCTTAGCTCAAAAAGAGATGGAGGAAATCCAAAAAGACCTCTCTCTGATTTTGGATTATTTTAACTTACTTAAAGAAGTGAACACTGAAGGTGTTACACCTACATCCCATCCAATTTCAGCCAAACCCTATTTGAGAAAAGACGAAGTTTTAAAACAGCCCTCGGAAAAAATTCAAAAATTAATTGAATTAGCCCCTCAGAAAGAAAAGGGGTGTATCAAAGTAAAATCAATTCTTTAAAATGGAATTGGAAGAATTAACAATTACTCAAATTCACCGGGGTTTAACTAAAAGAGAATTTTCCGCCCGGGAATTGACTGAGGCCTTTTTGGATCGGATTGAAAGATTTGATAAAAAAATTTCAGCTTTTTTAACTGTGACCAAAGATATATCCCTCAGGCAGGCAAAAAAAATTGATGAATTGGTTTCCAGAAATGAAGAAATTCCAATTTTAGCCGGCATTCCCTTTGCCATCAAGGATGTTATTTTAGTTGAAGGGGTGAAATGTACCGCCGGTTCAAAAATTTTAGAAAATTACATTGCTCCTTACGATGCCACTTGTATAAAAAAGCTCAAATCCCAGGGGGCGATAATTTTAGGTAAAACCAATTTAGATGAATTTGCCATGGGTTCCTCGACTGAACACTCAGCTTTTTTCCCGACCAAAAATCCCCATGATTTGAGTCGAGTGCCGGGCGGTTCTTCGGGAGGTTCAGCTGCAGCTGTCGCAGCTAATTTTTGCTCTTTTGCCTTAGGTTCCGATACCTGTGGTTCGATTCGCCAGCCAGCTGCTTTTTGCGGAGTGGTAGGTTTAAAACCAACCTATGGAGCAGTTTCTCGTTACGGTTTAATTGCGATGGCTTCTTCTTTGGACCAAATCGGTCCGATAACAAAAACAGTAGAGGATGCCAGAATTGTTTTTGAAGCAATTTCTGGCAAAGACCCCTTAGATTCAACTTCGGTCCAATATCCAATATCCAATATCCAATATCCAATATCCAATTTACGAATTGGCGTTCCCAAAGAATACTTTACCTGCCCCGTAGGATCCCGAATGGATTCCTATGGGGCCAAAGGCATTGATCCTGAAGTTGAAAAAATAGTTCGTTCAGCTATTCAAAAATATGAAAAGGCCGGAGCCAAAATTGAAGAAATTTCAATTCCTTATAGCACCCATCACTCGCTTGCTACTTATTATTTGATTATGCCATCGGAAGTTTCAGCCAATTTAGCCCGATATGATGGAATAAAATACGGCTACTCAACAGTTGACCAAAAAACCGAAAAACCGAAAAACTTAATGGATGTCTATCTTAAATCGAGGGGAGAAGGATTTGGCAAAGAAGTAAAAAGAAGAATTATGTTGGGAACCTATGCCCTTTCTGCCGGTTATTACGATGCCTATTATTTAAAAGCCCAAAAAGTCAGAACCTTGATTATTAAAAACTTTGAGAAGGCATTTGAAAAAGTTGATGTCATAATGACTCCTACTACCCCTACTCCTGCCTTTTTCTTAGGAGAGAAAACTCAAGATCCCCTCTCAATGTATCTTTCCGATATCTATATGGCAGCTGTCAGCTTAGCCGGACTTCCGGCCATTTCCATTCCCTGCGGCAAAGTTGCCCCCCACCACTTTGAAAATAGACATAATACGCGAGATAAATTCAATAGAGCAAAATATGGTAGAGGGCAAAGTGGTGGGGGGTTACCGGTTGGACTTCAAATTATTGCCAAACCCTTTGAAGAAGAAAAAATATTAACAATCGCCGAGATGTTTAAAAAACTATGATCAATTTGGAGACCTTAAATATTATTATTTTTATTTTAAAAATTGTTATCTTTCTTTTAACCTTTGTTTTTCTTTCAGGTATCATTTATCTTTTATCAAAAACCGAATGGTTAAAAAGAATATTTTTGATAGATTTCATTGAATTTTTAAAATTTAGATCTTATGAGATGCCGAGGGCTTCCAAAAAATGGAAAAAAATTATGGGAAGATTAGAGCCGGGCACTGAATCGGAAGCGAAATTAGCCATTATCGAAGCCGATGATTTGCTCAATGAAATTTTAAAAAGGATGGAATACGAGGGCGAAACTTTAGGAGAGAAATTGAAAAAAGTGAAAAAAACTATCTTGCCAAATTTAGATGAGGTTTTCCAAGTTCATAAAATTAAAAGCGATATTATTTATGACCCCGGTTTTAGATTAACTTTGGAACAAGCAAAAATTTTTTTGGGGATTTACGAAAGAGCCCTTTCGAATTTGGAAGCCATCTGAGTTTGATTTTTTATCTAATTTTTGATAGAATTTCGAGATAGCGGGGTGGACAAGTAGTATGTCGCCAGTCCCATAAAATTTTGTGGCCTAGAATGGTAACATTCTATGGAAAAATTCCCGAAATTGCTGGGAAACCCCGTGAGATAATTCCATATCTCATGGGGCAATCAGCAGCCAAGCCCCCCACCACTTTATGCGCACTTTTGATACTTTTATAAATTTTTAAGCTAGAATTAACCTTTTAAAACTTGCTTGAAAATCCATATAAAGTGGTGGGGGGAAGGTTCAGAGACTATAATGGGAACCCCCCACCAAATTTTGGTGGGGGGATGGGATAGTCCATTCTCTTTGGAAACAAAGAGTTAATATTAAAGAAGCTGGAAACCCAGGTGCAATTCCTGGCCCCGCGAGCCGGTGTAGCTCAATAGCGGAGCAGGGGCATCATAAGCCCAAGGTTACAGGTGCAAGTCCTGTCGCCGGCACAAAAACTTTTGGACCTATGGTGTAGCCCGGTTTAACACATCCCCCTGTCACGGGGAAGATCAGGGGTTCAAATCCCCTTGGGTCCGCCAGTTGAGAAAAGTCAATGTTTCCGCCTCGCCGCTTCGCGCGGGCGGAGGAAGAATTTCAGAAAAATTTTAAAAATATTTATTCTAAAATTTTTAGTATTAACTTAAGCTTATGAATAGAATGCAAATAATACTAGAAGAGGGTCGTATTATCGGTGTTTCATTCGTAAGTTAGTATTTATGACAAACCAAACAAAAATCTTAATCGGTATTTTGGTAGTTCTAGTTATCTTAGTTGGGGGACTTTTTGTTTATAACAAATTATTAATCCCGGAAAAACCTATAGTTCCGGAAAGGCCAACTCCGGAGAAACCAGCGATTCCTTCAGAAAGAGTTTCTCCTAAGTTAAGCGTTTCTATTCCTTCAAGATTAGAAATGACAGCTTATAAATCTTTTTCTTTTAATTTTTCAATTGGAAATGAACGGGGATATCCAGAAGCAAAAGATGTAAATATCACCTTAACTTTAGGGGAAACATCAATTTTAGTTACTCCGAATAATGTTAATATTGCTTCGGGGGAGTCACAAAATTTTAAAGCAGAATTTAACAAAATACCGCCAGGTGATTTTAATCTATATTTAAAAATCGAAGGAAAACCAGATATAAGCATTAGTAAAATAATTCCTTTGAAATCACAAATTGTAGTCGGATTAGATGAATATCATGTTGGCCGTATACCATGTTGGGAAAAAGGAACAACTGTTTTTAGGGCTGTACCCTTAGGTACCACTAATTTCCTGGAGTATCTTGGTAAAGAAAATATAAAAACAGAAATCTTTAACTCTAGGCTTACAACTGAAACTTTAAAGAATATTAATGTTTTAATTATAGCCTACCCAACTCAACCTATTTCAATTAGTGAGAAAGAAGCGATAAAGAAATTTTTAAACCAAGGAGGAGGATTACTTTTAGCAGCCTCTCATTTACAAAAAGAGACAGAAGAAATCAGAACTTTTGCTATAAATGATCTTGCCGTCTCCCTTAATCTTCCATTAAAGTTCAGCACGCGCTTTTGTACATTCGATGATTTTTCTAATGTTTGGGTACAGGAAATAATTGGACATCCAGTTACTTCAGGAATCAATGCGGTGTTGCGACAATGTGGAACTTTAGACACCGATCTTCCTTTAATTTCCCTTGTAAAACAAGATGGAAAAGGTATCTACGCCATTCAATATTATAGCAATGGGAAAATAGGAGCAATTGCTAGCGGTGAAGTATTTACAAATCAGGTTTTTGATACATGTCATCAGTGCCAGGAATTAAACCTCAATCTTATAAAATGGTTAGCTACTCCACCGACACCTGAAGAAATAGAAACATTGGGATAGCATAAAACTTATATACTAAAAATTTTAGAATAAATATTTTTAAAATTTTTCTGAAATTCTTCCTCCGCCCGCGCGAAGCGGCGAGGCGGAAACATTGACTTTTCTCAACTGGCGGGATATTCTGAAATTAGCTCGAACTTATTTTGAAATTTTGAATATTAATGTAAGTTTGCGAACGAAGTACGACAATACGAAGAGAAAGTCGCCTTATTGATATTTCATTCGTAAGTTAAGATTTATGACAAACCAAATAAAAATCTTAATCGGTGTTTTTATAATATTAATTATCTTAGCTGGAGGATTTTTTATTTACGACAAATTATTGATTTCGGAAAAGCCAGTGATTCCAGAAAAACTGACTCCAGAGAAACTGATAGTTCCTTCGGAAAAAATTTCTCCTAAGTTAAGTGTTTCTATTCCCCAAAAATTAGAGATAGTCGCTTATAGACCTTTTTCTTTTGAGTTTTCAATTGAAAATGAACAGGGATATCCGGAAGCAAAAGATGTGAATG
>Ga0210018_1000026_pt1 | contig 56231 bp, 57 predicted proteins | sample CryGeyCG2014_010_2_FD_183967 | JGI IMG/M metagenome (GOLD analysis project Ga0210018, IMG submission 183967) | Groundwater microbial communities from aquifer - Crystal Geyser CG09_land_8/20/14_0.10 (SPAdes) (version 2) | ecosystem: Environmental > Aquatic > Deep subsurface > Groundwater | place...
GTGACGACACCGGGAAGCATTGCCTGTTTTATTTTTTCGATAGATTTATCTACAATACCATCAACTACAACAATAATTTCGTGATGATAACGAATTTGATCGAGAATTTTTTTTATCTGTTTAAGATTCTCCACAATGGTTTTTTCCTGTTTATAGACCGGTATAATCAGAGTGAGAAAATGGCTATTTGTTCTTTTATCCATTGTTTTATTATAAAATAAAAAGTAAGTTTTTGTTAAAATGTCAAAAATATGGGTTCGTCAATACTAAAAAAGTTAATTATAAGTTATATTTGGTTAGCCGCCTTCTTTATTTATCAAAAATCTGGTCAGCCGTGGTTGGCTGGTTTGGTTTTTGACCCAGTGATCAATCTGTTCTTTTCATTAGTCCCGATACTTTGGCTTTTTAGCGTTTCTTCAAAGACAAATACCATTTTAGCGGTCCTTTTTTTGACGGGAACTGCTTTTTCTTCGATTTTTCACAATGATTTATTAGCAGAAAAGTTTGCTATTCTGACCTATTGTTTTTTAGTCGCATCGGTTCTTCAACAAATAAAATTACTATTTAATCCTAAGGCTTAAAAAATAATCATGATAAAATTGACGATCATTAATCAACTATTACTTGAGTTAGCCAAATTACCGGTTTTGATAATATCATTTATTTCTGTCGGTTATTTTATTATTATTAATCTGCTAAATTTGCTGCTGCCTGAGATGACCGAAAAAAACATAGTATTTAATATCGAAAGCAGCGATCTAAATAAATTAGTAATCCTTTTAATTTTCCTCAACGCGTTAACGATCTTTTTTTTTATTAAATTTAAGAAAGTCAAATTAATATCCGTTTTATCCTTGAACAAAAAGGAAATAATAATTTACGGGCTTACTTCTTATTGTTTAGTTTCTTTTATAAGACAGAATTTAAGTCTTTTTGTCTTTTTAAAGGATATTTTATCGACAATCCTTTTTTTTCTCATTTTTTTTCTGTTACCACAGCTGGTTAATTTCTACTCAAATTTCAGACTTGATTATTTAGGAATGATACTGATAAAAATTAGAAACGATATTAAACAGATTGAGTTACGATCTATTAACTGGCGTGGCCTTTTTATTGATTTCGTCAAATTTATCTTTAAAAAGCTTCCCTACCTAATAATTCCTATCTTTTTTACAGTTGTTGGCTTGTTTTTTTTGAGATTGATTTTTGCAAAAATTAATGTCTATTTACTGCATCAGAGTTTTTTACATAAACAGTTTCTTATCACTAGAATTAGACCAAAAGAGACGATAATCGCTGAAACTGTTATCCTTGATGGATACAATTTTGGTTTCAAAGAAAATGAATTCTTTCAATTAAAGACCAGCAAAGGTTCGGTAAGCGGCATCAAAGATTGGAATAATAACAAGGTGGAATTTGTCGTTCCTCTTGATCTACCCGAAGGAAAAAATGAACTTTGGTTGGAAAGGACTAAAACAGCCAGCAGCCAGTCGGCCTTGATGAAAACCAATAAGGTTGATTTGACTATTTTGTCAAGATGGGATTTTTATCCGCAGCAAAAAGATTATCAGTATCCCCCATCCTTTTTAGACTACTTTAGGATACCCGTAAAAAAATTAAAAAGAATTATTTTTTTTAACTGGGGTGTCATCCAACTCTGTGGGAAGTTGATTAATTGCTGATTTCCTACTTTAATCCTCCTTCGTAAAAAAACTAAAATTTTTAGTTCTCGAAACTTCAATAAAAATTACCAGGGCATAGACAATAGCTGATAAAAGAGAAAAAAACAGGTTGATATTAATCACCGACACCATTGTTTTACCAAAGAAAAATAGACCGACAGCATAAAAAAAGACAAAAAAGGCAATAATTAGAGAAAAAGACGAATTTTTGGCAATAAAAAAACCATTGAGAAAAGAAATAATACTGTATAAAACTCCAAAGATTGCTGCTTTGGGTAAAAGATCAATAATCGAGTAATAGTTTTTATTGAAAATGAGAGAAACAAAAAACCGCCCAAAATAAAAATATAGACCGTAAAGAATAAGCCCAGAAACAATCAGGATAACGAGTGACATAAATAGAGTTTTTCTATGAAGTTTTTTTTGTTCTTTACTGGAAAAAAAAATGAAACTAAGGCTAATGAGCGGTGATAAAACATAAAAAATTATTTTAGCAAACAGACTCCAGCTGCCGTAAATACCGGCAGTATCGGCTGGAAAAAATTTTTTTACAAAAATAACATCAAAGTTATTGAGTAAATTAATGGCAAAAAGTGAGATGGCGGTGATGATAATCCGCCGATCAAAGATAAGCGCGATTAACCTTTTGTTGATTACTATACTTTTGGCAACAATTTTTTTGGTAATTTTATCGATACGGTACTTAGACATGACGATGCCTAGCAATGAAGAAAAGATGATAAAGACAGCAATGGTGTCGAGTTCCCCGACGTGGAAATAGACAAACAAAGGACCGGTTAATTTTATTATCACCGAAATAATAGCAATAAAAGAGAAGAAACCAAAAAGATGAAGAGCTTGCAGGCCGGCCGAATAGATGACACCGATAATATTAAAAATCGTCAGGACAAGAAGAGTGAACGAGAAAAGCAAAGAAAGATTGGTAATCCTTGGGAGAAAAAAACCTGATAAGAAATATAATATTAAAAGATACCGCCAGTGGTAAATTCGCTGCCAAAACCAATCCTCCCCCATTTTAAAGTATGAAAGACGCAGTTTCCCCTTTTCTCCCAGGCGGCGGATGATATCAACGGTAATAACGGTTATCGGTAAGGAAAAAATCGTCAGATATGAAAAAAGCGCGGTTATTTCGCTGTATTTAGCCGGACCGAGCAGTTTACCGCTTAAAGAGTTAAAAAGATAATTAAGAAAACCGCCGAGAAAGTTGGCCAGCGTAAAAAAAAGTCCTCCTTTAACGAATTTATTGTTGAAAGCGGATTTTATCCACCGTTTAGCCATGGGAAAATTATACAGGAATTTATAAAGAGTTCATAAAGTTTATAAAGTCCGTAAAGTCCATAAAGTCTGTAAATTTTTTTAGAATTTATTAAGTTCTTGGATGATATAATATTCACTATGAATGATAAAGTATTTATAGTCATGCCGGCATATAACGAAGGCAAAGTAATTGCTAACGTCATCGCCGGCGTAAAAAAAGCCGGCTATAACAACGTTATCGTGGTTGACGATGGATCAGATGATGATACGAGTGTTAAAGCGGAACAGGCTGGCGCCGTGGTCGTTCGCCATCTGCTTAACCGAGGTAAGGGTGCGGCGGCCAAGACAGGAGTTGAGGCGACCAAAATCTTAGGGGCTGATGTCGTCGTCACTTTTGACGCCGATGGTCAGCATGAGCCATCAGACATAAAAAAACTGGTTCATTATATCAACGAAGGTTATGAAGTGGTTTTAGGAACAAGAGATTTTTCCAGAAAAGAAATTCCTTTTTTCAAGAAACTAGCCAACCTGATTGCTAATGTCTTTATTTGGTTGATTTATAGCGTTTGGGTGGAAGACAGCCAGTCAGGTTTTCGCGCCTATTCAAAAAAAGCTTTGCGAGTGATCGATTTAACCAGCGACCGTTATAACTATGAGAGCGAAGTCATTAAAGAAATAGCCAAACACAACTTAAACTATAAGCAGATGCCGATTAATGTTTACTACACCGAGTATTCTCAAAAAAAAAATCAGCGGCAAAATTTTATTAGCGGTTTGGAGACGTTGTTAAAAATAATTGCAAACCCTGTTGATTAATTTATTCTGAATAAATTATGAAAATAACTTTGATTCAAATTGGTTTAGCATTAATTTCACTATTTATTATTGGTGACCGTATTCAGCGTTATTTAAGAAGGGAAATTTCCCAATCGATTTTTAAATTGATTTCCTTTTTGACCGTCTGGACCGTAGTTTTAATAATCAGCCTGTTTCCGACAACGGTTTACTACATATCAAGGAAGTTAGGTTTTGGCGAAACCCTTAATCCGTTAATCTTTGCCGGATTTATCATCGTTTTTTTACTGATATTTAAAATCATCAGCATTATTGAAGAATTAGAAAGGCATATCACTAAAATCGTCAGACAGGAAGCTTTAAAAAACATTAAAAAACGAAGATGAGGACTCCCCTGGTGGCAGTTTTGGTTTTATGCACCAATGAAAAAAAATTTCTTAAAGGCGTGGTTGATTCCCTGCTTAAACAGACCTACAACAACTTGAGAATATACATTTTAGATAATAACTCAGAGGATGGATCAAAAGAAATAATCTCAAATCTCTCGCCCAGGGGGCGATCGTCCTTTGGACGAAAATATCAAACCTCAAATCTTACGAGTATCTATTTCAAAAGCAACCTAGGGTACGCAAAGGCTAATAATATTGGTTTACGAAGAGCTTTTGGGGATGGGGCTGATCTTTGTCTTGTTCTCAACTGTGATACGGTTTTAAAGAAAGATTGTGTTGAGGAGTTAGTTGAGTCTTATTTGGAGAAAAAAAAGGAAGAAATAAAAGTCGGTCTGATTCAGCCGGTAATTTTGTTGGCTAACGATAGGAAAAAGATCAACGGTGTCGGCAACGCCATCCATTACCTGGGTTTTGGTTACTGTCAGGACTATTTAAAAAGCTATAAAAAACAGAGCGTTGATAAAGAAATTTATTCTGTATCCGGCGCGGCAATGTTGATGACACGAGAATATTTTCGCCAAGTTAGTGGTTTTGATGAGGAATTTTTTATGACTGGTGAAGATCAAGACATATCATGGAGAGGGTTACTTTATGGCTATCGCCACTTTCTGTCTCAGGGAGCGCAGATTTATCATTATTACCAGTTTGGCCGCCATAAATTAAATAAATACCGGGAAGAAAAAAACCGCCTGATGATGCTTTTAAAAAATTATTCGGTAAAATCTTTGATTTTACTTTCGCCAATGTTAGTTGTTAACGAACTGGCGCTGATTTTATATAGCCTGTTTGAGGGATGGTTTTTTTTGAAGATAAAAACTTATTGGGCGATTTTAGTAAATTCAAAAACTATTCTAAAAAATCGAAAAATAATTCAAGCAAAAAGAGTTGTGAATGATAAAATTTTATTCTCAAGATTCAAAGCCGTAATTCACTTTAATCCTATTAATAACTTTATTATTCAAAACCTGGCAAACCCAGTATATTGGTTTTATTACCATCTAGTTTATATTTTTATATAATTTTTTTTGGCAGTAATAATAAAATAGTGGGAAAGACAAAGGGGGAAGAATTTTGATGGTTTAAATATAAAATTAAAAAAAAATAAGAAAATCGGAAAAATATATATAAATGGAAAAAAAAAGTATTGTCCACAGCTCTCAATAATTTGTAATTTATTTTTTTTCAGTAATTCTTCAAGTTCATTTGGTTGATATTCATATAGATGAAAGGGATTGTTATATTTGGGAAAAATTTTTTTTATCAACCTTGTAAGAATATAATTGGGGCTACTAATAATAATTAGACCATTTTTTTTTAGAACACGTCTAAATTCTACGATTGTTTTTATTCCGTCAGTTTTTTTCAGGTGCTCAATTGTTTCAAAACAAACTATATAGTCAATCGATTGATCAGGAAACGGTAAAATTTTTATATCAGTTTTAATAAATTTTATTTTTCTATTTTTATTTTTTTTAATTAAGTAATTAACTAAAGAAGAACTGTGATCAATTCCGACGACATTAAACTGTGTTTGGTTTTGTAGGATATTGCTTCCATAGCCAAGGCCACAAGCGGCGTCAAGAATGGTTGTTTTTTTATTATGTTGTAATTTCCTAATTGTTTTGGCCGCATACTCATAACGACTTATATGAAGTATTTTTTCGGCCGGGTTTATTTTCGTGTCGTAAGGATCGAGCCTTTCCGGTATATTAATAAGTTTTTTCATACATTTAAAAATAAAATCTTGATACGATATTTTGAAATATTAAAGTAATTATTATTATGCAAACAGCGGCAATTAACCAGTTCGGTATATTTAATTTTATGATTTTCATTTTAGGAAAGTATCTCTGGCGGATATTAATTAAAAAAAATAGTAAGAACGGAAAAATCAATAAAAAATATCTTCCTTGGATTCCTTCTATAACCTTACTTTTGTATGGGGTCCAGAAAAGATAGTTAATAAAAAGCAAAAAGAGGTAAAAAATAAAAATAATGGAACCCAAAATAATATTTTGCCAGTTTAAAAGCAGTAATTTTTTTTCTAGTTTAGTTTGATAGATAGTAAATAGGATTAAAAGAATATAGAAAAAATAAGTGAAATAATCTAAACCGTACTCAAGCCAGCCAAAAATTCCGATAACTCCTTGCAGGTAAAATGGAAATTTAATAAAAGTAGTTTTAATGATAATTTCTAAAATGGAAAACGGATTAGTTTTTAAAAGAATAATTTGATCAGCTGGGTTTATGGTTGTAGGATAAGCTACTTTGACCACCGCTCGACAAATTAAAAAACCAACAAAAGCGATAATTAGAACAATGACCCAATTAATTTTTTTTAATCTGCTCTCAACGAGTTTTATTCCGGAGACAAAAATAGTTAGAGCCAACATAATTTGAACCCCATCGTAACTATATGCAGTCAGTTGATGAAGAGTCATAGGCAAAAAAAAAGTAAGAAGAATAAGCGGTTTTATGGACTTTGGACAATGTTTTAAAAGAAAGTAAAACCAAATTAGAAAAAAAATATAGGCGAAAAAGCGGCCGCTAAAAAAAGACAGAAATTGGTTGAAATAAAGAAACTGGGAAATTAAGAGACCGACCGACTGCGGTAGATAAGAAATAGGCGGTAGTTGACAAATTGAGGCAATATTGATAACTGAGGGTTGATAGTTGGCTTTGGTCGAAAAAACTTCATTGATCCAAACCAACAGACCCATTTTTTTATTTTCTTTAGCAATAATCGACTGTAATTTTTCTTCATTTATCAAAATCGTAAATTGTTTGGGGACGGTTATTTGATTGTTAGCCGGACAGTAAAAAACTCCGTGAGTGACGGCTAAAGCTTTTTTAAAATGGGTGGTCTCATCAGCCTTTTGAAAAGGAGGAATGAAAAAAATAAATATGGCGCCAACAAGAATTAGGTAAACAGCGATTATTTTTCTCATTTTATGGATTATATTATTCTATAATAATTAGACGATGGTTAATACAAATAATATCCGTAATTTTGCCATTATTGCCCATGTGGACCATGGAAAGAGTACTTTAGCCGACCGTTTTTTGGAACTGACTGGAGTCATAAAAAAAGGACAACACGAGGATCAGTTTTTGGATAGAAATCCAATTTCGCGGGAAAGAGGAATTACGATTAAACTAGCACCGGTGAGAATGAAATACAAAATAACCAATAACCAAAATCCAATAATCAAACAAATTCAAAATTCCAATGATCAAAATTTAAAACAGTTTGGAGCTTGGAATTTGGAGCTTGGAGCTTCAAATTTAGAATATATTCTGAATTTGATTGATACTCCTGGTCATGTGGATTTTTCTTATGAAGTTGATCGAACCTTGTCTTGTGTGGAAGGAGTGATTCTTTTGGTTGATGCGACGCAGGGGGTCCAGGCGCAGACAATCGCTAATGCTTATAAGGCGATTGAGAAAAATTTAATTATTATTCCGGCGATTAACAAAATTGATCGGGCTAATGCCGATATTGAATCAACAGAGAAGCAGATAAGGGAATTTTTAGACGTTAGGGAAGACGAAATATTTTTGGTGTCGGCAAAAACGGGAGAAGGCGTTGAAAAATTATTAAAGGCGGTGATTAATAAAATTCCATCGCCCGAAGAAAACTCGATACCGAAATTTTTTCGCTCCATGGGCGTGCTCCCGCGTCAAACGCGGTTGCTCACCTCCCAAGTCGCAAAAAACTCGGTATCTTCGCTCATCTTTGATTCTTACTATGATACTCACCGGGGGGTGATTACCTTTACCCGAGTTTTTAACGGTCAGTTAAAAGCAGGTGATAAAGTAAAGCTGTTTCAAGCTAATCAAGAATTTGAAGTGCAGGAAGTCGGTTATTTCAACCCTAATTTAATAAAAAAAGACAGTCTTTCAACCGGCGAGATTGGTTATGTTGTAACTAATTTAAAAGATATTCATCAGGTCCGTGTTGGTGATACCCTTACCGAAGAAAATAGTACCAATCCTCCCCTAGCCGGTTATAAACAGGTTCGACCGATGGTTTTTGCCTCAATCTTCCCGACCGACACTCATGACTTTCTCAATTTAAAAAAATCATTGGAAAGACTTTATCTTAACGACTCTTCTCTTATTTTTACTTCTGTTCATAGTCAAGCATTGGGAGCTGGTTTTCGGGTTGGTTTTTTAGGACTGTTGCACGCCGACATTGTCCGTGAACGACTTGAGCGAGAGTTTAATCTTAATTTAGTCCTTACCCCGCCTCAGGTTGAGTTTAAATTAGAGAAGAATCATTTTTATGAACCATATGTCAAATTATTAATTATTACACCGCAAAGATATCTAGGCAATGTGATGAAACTGGTCGAAGATTATCGAAGAGAGTTTGTCACCATGGATAATAAAACCCAAATCTCAATCACCTATACGATGCCGATGAGCGAGATGGTGTCGGATTTTTATGATAAGTTAAAAAGTGTTAGCTCGGGCTACGCATCGCTCGATTGGGAGTTCATTGAGTATCGACAGGTTGAAGCGAATAAAATGACAATTTTACTTAATAGTCAGCCGGTCGATGAGTTCTCTGAAATAGTTGTTAAAGAAAGAGCAATCGAGAAAAGTCAGCAGTTAACAAAAAGGTTAAGAATAATCGTCCCCCGCCAACAGTATGAAGTAAAAATTCAGGCGCAATATAAGGGCAAGATTATTGCTTCAGAAAGAATTGCTCCTTTTAGAAAGGATGTCACCAGAAAACTCTACGGCGGTGATAGGACAAGGAAAGATAAGTTACTGGATAAGCAAAAAGAAGGAAAAAAGAAGATGAAAATGGTTGGTCGGGTGGAAATACCAAAAGAGGCGTTTATGAAGTTATTTAAAATTAGGAGTTAAGAGTTATGAGACAAGGAAATCGCTTTTAAATTTCTTTCCATTGTATATTTTTATCTTTTTTCATGAAAGTTAACTGGCGTTTGGCGTATTGAACCTCGGCAGTGATCCATTGCTTAATCGCTTCTTCTTTATTAACTTTTCCTTCCAAATAACTGATTATTTGTTGGTAACCGATAGTTTTTAATCCTGGATCGGTTTTTTTGTAGCCCTTTTTTAAGAGGGATTTGACCTCCTCTATGGCCCCCTGTTTGAGGCGTTTTTCTACTCTGGTTTTGATTGCTTGGCGAAGTTTATTTTTGTCTTTATATTTAAGACCGATTAAAAGGAAGCTTGATACCGTGTTTTTCACTCCACTGGGCGTGCTCCCCCGACTAAAGTCGGGTTGCGCACCTCCCAAGTCGTTCAAAACAGGTATTCTCGCTTCCTTTCTGAAACATTTGGAAATTTCTATCTTTCTTATCAGTCTTCTCGGATTATTTTTATCACTATTGTTTAATTGATTAAACGATTGAACATTAATTCCTTTGAGAATCTTTTGTAATTCTTTGACGGATTTATTGTCTAATTTTTCGCGGAGTTTGAAATTAGGAGGAACTTCATAATCAAAACCATAAAGGAGATGCTTTAAATAGAAATAACTTCCTCCAACGATGATTGGGGTAATTTTCTGTTTTAAAAGTTTTTTAATAAGATAAAGAGTGCATTGTGTCCAATCGTATGAAGAAAAGCGTTGTTTGGGATCGACAATGTCATATAACCAGATTTTAGATTTTAGATAGTAGATCTTAGATGATAGAGGATAATAACCAATATCAAAATTTAGCTTTGAACTTTGAGATTTGAACTTTGAGTTTTTCTTTATATCCTTTCCGGTAATAATATCTAATTTTTTATAAACCTGTCTAGAATCGCAGTTGATTATTTCCCCATTATATTTTTTGGCCATTTGGATAGCCAATTTTGTTTTTCCAGTGGCAGTTTGGCCAGTGATTATGATAAAATTCATATTCTTAACCCGTTTCTAAGCCTATTTTCTATCTTCTACTTCTGCAGTTTTGCCGCTTCAACAAGGTTTTTATAAAGATAGAGAACGTCAATCGGGCCGACTCCGCCGATTATTGACGTGTAAAATGAAGCAATTTTTCTGATCTCTTTTTCCTCAAAGTCTCCCTTTAACTTGCCGCTTTCTCTTCTGAGCCCGACATTGATTAAAATAGCGCCTGGTTTGATCTGTTGAGAATCGATAACTTTTTTACCTACGGCTGAAATAATAATATCGGCTTCTCGGCAATAATTTTCCGGTTGAGGAGTTTTTGAGTGAATATTGATGTAGTTTATTTTAAAACCGGTCAAGGTTTTTCCAATAGGTTGTCCACCGGTGATACCACGTCCAATTAAAACAACTTTTCTATTATGAAATATTTTTTTGAAAAGAAACCGGTCTTTTTCCGGATCAATAAAAAGCTGGCGCCCGGACAGCGGTTTATAAAAAAGATATTTAAAAATTGTTAAAACGGCCAAGCCGATCGGAGGGTAAAAAGGCGTTTTGTGACGGTGGCCCTCAATTTCTTTTTCCAGAGGGATATAGTTATAGATGCTGTTGGTTGACAGTTGAGCCGGTAACGGTTGCTGGATAATAACGCCAGTGGTATGTTGATCGATTGATTTTTCTTTAATTTTCATCATGAATCTTTCGAAGTTGGGCACCGATTTGAGATGAATGAACTCAAAGTCAATCTTCAGTTGACGTGCCAGCTGTTTTTTGATTTTGACAAAAGAAAGTTGCTCGGGCGACTGGCCGACAAGAAAAACAACCAGTTTTAACTTATTTTTTATCCCTTTTACCTCTTTTTTTATCTCTTTCTTCATTAGGTTGGTGATTGCTTTGCCGGAGATTTTCATCAAGAATATTTTATCACACGAAGGCGGCCGAAACAACTTGATCATTCTTTTGCGAAAAACGCATTAAAATGACACCTTTGGCTGTTCTTGATCGGGAAGGAATCGCCGTAGCAGGAATTTTGACAACCTGCCCCTTGCCGCTGGTAATAATGATGGTAGAGTTGTTTTCATTCAATATCTTGACAAAAGCCAGTTGACCGGTTTTCAGGTCGATCAAGCTGACTTTTACCCCTTTTCCGCCGCGATGTTGGCCGCGAAAATTAGAGAGCTTGGTTTTTTTACCAATCCCCCTTTCACTGATCACCATAAGATTTTTTTTAAATTCTTGGTCGGAGAAAAGATCGGCGGAAACGACCTCGTCATTCTCACCTAACTCGACTCCTTTGACACCGATTGAGGCACGGCCAACGGCTCTTACTTCTTTTTCTTTAAAGACGATCGCCTTACCCATTTTAGTGGTCATAATGGCGTTTTGTTTGCCGTCGCTGATCTTTACCCAGAGTAATTCATCATCTTTTTCTAATCTAATGGCGATGATGCCGTTGGTGCGGATATTGGCATACTGATCAAAGGGTGTTTTTTTCACCGTCCCCTTTTTAGTAAACATGATAATAAAATGGCGACTGCTGGCCGATGGTTGACGATTCGAATCATCGGAATAAGTAAGGATAGAAGTAATCTTTTCCTCGGCTTTAATAGGAATAATGTTGATGACCGCTTTTCCTTTAGCAATACGCGAACCTTGAGGGATATCCCAAACCCTGGTTTGGAAAACGCGGCCGGTATTACTGAAAAAGAGCATGTAATCATGAAGCATGGCTGTGGTAATATAATAAACATTGTCTGACTCTTTTGTTTCGATGCCGGTGACCCCTTTCCCGCCACGAAGCTGAACTCGGAATGTCTCGCGGGGAACGTGTTTGATATATCCTTCTTTGGTTAGGACGACAATCACCTCTTTATTTTCGATAAGCTGTTCGTCAGTGATTTCTCCCGGCTTGGATTTTATAATCTGGGTTCTTCGTTCATCACCATATTTTTTCTTTAGGTAGAGTAGTTCATTCTTTACCACCTTCAAAATTTTGAAAACATCTTTTAAAAGACTTTCAAGGTAGAGGATAGTTTCTTTAAGCATAGCCAGTTCGTCTTCGACCTTTTGTCTTTCTAAGCCGGTTAACCGCTTGAGCTGCATATCCAGGATTGCTTGAGCTTGAAGCTCGGAAAGACCAAATTTTTTTATTAAATTTTTCTTAGCCTCGGCTTCGCTAGTAGATTTTTTAATCGTTTCAATTATCTCGTCGATATGATCTAGGGCGATGAGATATCCATCAAGAATATGGGCACGTTGTTTAGCTTGATTTAATTCGAAAGTTGATCTTTTAATAATCATCTGAACTCGGTGTTTAAGATAATCTTCCAAGATTGATTTTAGAGAAAGAGTCTGGGGAACGCCGTCGACCAAGGTAACCATATTGGCCGGAAAGGAAGTCTGTAGTTCAGTATGCTTAAAAAGATTGTTAATAACCTTTTTCGGCGAACTGTCACGTTTCAACTCAATCACAATCCTGATGCCTTCACGGCTTGACTCGTCGCGCAGATCCGAGATGCCAACGATTTTTTTATCGGTGACTAATCGGGCAATCTTTTCCACCAGATTGGCTTTGTTGACTTGATAAGGAAGCTCGTTGACCACTAAAGCGGTTTTTCCCTTACCCAGATCTTCATCTTCAATCTTGGCTCGGATAAGAATAGAGCCCCGACCGGTTTCATAGGCTTGTTTAATGTCATTGTATCCGTAGATGATGCCGGCAGTGGGGAAATCCGGTCCTTTAACAAAAGATAAAAGACTGTCGATTTCAACCTCAAAATTTAATCCTTTGGCTTGTTGATCAATATTAATTGAGTCAATTGTCAACTGTTGACTCTTTTTCGTGTTGAACTGATAATTTAATTTAGCTTTGTCAATCATAAAACATAGAGCGTCAATAATTTCGGAAAGATTGTGGGGAGGGATTTTTGTGGCCATGCCGACGGCAATACCTTCAGCCCCCATCAGTAGCAAATGAGGCAGCTTTGCCGGCAAAAAAGTCGGTTCTTTTAACGTCCCATCAAAATTGTCTATCCAGTCAACTGTTTCTTTTTCTATATCAAAAAGGAGTTCTTCGGCAATCTTAGTTAGTTTTACCTCGGTGTAACGCATAGCCGCCGGCGGGTCGCCATCGATTGACCCGAAGTTTCCCTGACCTTTAATAAGAGGATAACGCATGGAAAATGTTTGGGCCATGCGAGCCAGTGTTTCATACACGGCGGCGTCACCATGAGGATGATATTTGCCCAAGACTTCGCCGACGACCTTGGCGCTTTTAGAAAATCTTGCTCCCGAGGTTAGACCCATCTTATACATCGCATAAAGAATCCGCCGGTGGACCGGTTTTAGACCATCACGGACATCAGGAAGAGCACGGGAGACAATGACACTCATGGCGTAGTCTAAGTAAGCGCGTTTCATCTCTAAAGTTATTTCTGCTGGTTGGATGGATTGCTTGTTATTCATTTATCATTTGAATTTTATCTAATAAACGGGGCAATTAATAAAGCAATTATATTCAGGACTTTAATCATCGGATTGATAGCCGGTCCAGCCGTGTCTTTATAGGGGTCGCCGACGGTGTCGCCGGTAACGGCGGCCTGATGGGCAAAACTTCCTTTTCCGCCCAACTGGCCTGATTCAATATACTTTTTAGTGTTATCCCAAGCCGCTCCGCCGGTTGTCATCGAAATGGCGACAAACAGACCGGTTAGGATACTGCCAACGAGCATTCCTCCTAAAGCTTTTGCTCCGAACCCAAAACCGATTATTATCGGCGCAAAAATTGGGATTAAGGTAGGAACAATCATCTCTTTAAGAGCTGCTTGAGTGACAATGTCGACTGCCCGACCGTAATCGGGTTTTGACTTTCCACTCATTATTCCTTTAATCTCTTTGAATTGGCGCCTGACTTCATTGACAATGGCCGTGCTGGCTTTACCGACTGCCTCCATGGCTAAAGCGGCGAAAAAATAAGGTAAAGCGCCACCGATAAATAAGCCAATTAAAACATAAGGATCAGCCACAGAAAAATTGATGGCTAAAGTAGATTTTTTTAAAAGTTCTTGAGAAAAACAGGCAAAAAGTACTAGAGCCGCCAAACCAGCCGATCCGATGGCATAGGCTTTTGTGACTGCTTTAGTGGTGTTGCCGACCGCATCCAAAGTATCGGTCACCGCGCGCACTTTTTCATCACAACCGACCATCTCAACAATACCGCCGGCATTATCGGTGATTGGTCCAAAGGCGTCAATGGCGACGATGATTCCGGTAAGAGAAAGCATACTCATGGCGGCGATGGCAACACCATAAATTCCGGCGAAGTGAAAAGCTAATAATATTCCAAATGAGATTAAAAGAATCGGCGCCAAGGTTGATTTCATCGACACCGCCAGTCCGGCAATGATATTGGTCCCGTGGCCGGTGGTTGAAGCCTGAGCGATGGATTTCACCGGAGAATATTTTTTCGAGGTGAAATACTCAGTAATAATCACCAATCCGACGGTGACAACTAAACCAATTAATGAAGTATAGAAAAGGGAAAGCGAGTTAATAGTACCAATACCTTGAGGAAAGAGTTTAAAGGTAATCGAATAAAAACCGAAAACTGAAAGAAGAATACTAACTGACAGTCCTTGGTATAAAGCGGCCATAATATTTTTTCCTTTAAGTTTGACAAACCAGCTGCCGATAACACTGGTGATGATTGAAATCGCACCAATCAGTAATGGATAAAAGATAACTAATTGATTTCTAGGGAAAAGAAGATTGCCTAAGATCATAGCAGCCACGGCGGTGACGACATAAGTTTCAAAAAGGTCAGCGGCCATACCGGCGTCATCACCGACATTATCACCGACTAGATCGGCGATAACACCGGGATTACGTGGGTCGTCCTCAGGAATACCCTTCTCGATTTTGCCGACCATGTCTGTTCCCACATCGGCTGACTTAGTATAAATACCACCGCCAAGTCTGGCAAAGACCGAGATTAAAGAGCTGCCGAATCCCAAAGCGATTAGTGGTTGGAAATCTAAGGTAGCCTGATGAAACAAGGTAATTAGGTAGTAAAAACCGGAAACGGCTAACAAAGCTAGACCGGCTACCATCAGTCCGGTTACCGATCCGCCAGAGAAAGCAAGAGAAAAAGCTTGTGGTAGTCCTTTTTTGGCCGCCTGGGCGCATCTAATGTTGCTGCGGACGGCGACACTCATACCAATGATACCGGCGACGGCGGAAAAGATCGCGCCGATGGCAAATCCTAAAGCGGTAGTCAAACCGAAGACAAAATTAAGAATTATAAAAATAAACAAACCGATAATAGCGATTATTTTGTATTGACGTTTGATATAGGCATTGGCACCAACATTGATAGCGTCGGCAATCTCGTTCATTTTATTATCGCCCTGAGGATAAGATAAGACTTTAAAGATTAATAGTAAACTGTAACCGATAGACAAAATCCCGGCGAAAATCGACAAGATTATTGGATTAATAATCATAGTTTTAATTATTAATTAATAAATAGATTAAATATCTAAGTTAGCCATTTTGGCGTGGGTAACAATAAATTTCTTCCTTGGTGGTACTTCTTCACCCATGAGCATAGAAAAAACCTGGTCGGCCTCCTGACTATCGTTAATATTTACCTGTTTAAGGATTCTATTTTCCGGCTTCATCGTTGTTTCCCAAAGCTGTTCCGGATTCATTTCACCCAGTCCTTTATATCTTTGGATCGATGGTTGTTGAATGTTGGTTGTTGTTGTTCTCTGACCTTTCGTTGGACTTTTCAGCAAATCCTTGATGATTTGGTCACATTCTACGTCATTAAAAGCATATTTGATTGTTTTGCCAAGCTGAATTTTATAAAGCGGTGGTTGGGCGATGAAAAGATGGCCTTTATTGATTACTTCCGGTAGATGGCGGAAGAAAAAAGTTAAAAGTAAAGTACGGATATGTTCACCGTCGACATCAGCATCAGTCATAATAACGATTTTGTGATAGCGGAGTTTTCCGTAGTCAATGCTTTCCCCGATTCCCATACCTAAAGCGACCACCAAATCCTTTAGTTCTTTAAAAGATAAGACTTTGTCCAAGTAGGCTCTTTCCGTGTTCAAAACCTTACCTCTTAAAGGGAGAATGGCTTGGTATTTACGGTCGCGTCCCTCTTTAGCTGTACCGCCGGCCGAGTTACCCTCAACCAAATAAAGTTCGCAGGCGGAGGGATCTTTTTCCTGACAGTCGGCTAGTTTTCCTGGTAGGCTCGCCCCCTCCAAAGCACCCTTTCTTAAAACGGCTTCTTTGGCGGCCTTGGCGGCCAGACGGGCTTTTTGGGCTAAATAGATTTTAGAAAGAATCTCTTTACCCGTCTTAGGATTCTCTTCAAAATAAGTTTGCAGATAGTTAAAAACCGACTGTTGGACAAAAGTTTGAATCTCCGAGTTACCCAACTTTGTTTTCGTCTGACCCTCAAACTGAAGATTAGTCGACGGCATCTTGACATAAACGATGGCGGTCAAACCTTCTTTGACATCATCGCCGGTATAAGTTTCTTCACCGTTTTTTTGGCCAAGTTCTTGTTTAGCGTAGTTATTTATCGCCTTGGTGAGAGCGGTACGAAATCCGGTCAGATGCGTTCCTCCTTCATAAGTGTTAATGACATTGACGAACGAATGGATATTTTCGTTGATCGAATCGTTATATTGGATAGCCACCTCGACCTCTTTATCATCAAGCTGCTTTTTGAAGTAGATAGGGCTGTGATGAACCCGTTTACCCCGATTTAAGTCACGAAGTAATGATTTTATTCCGCCGTCAAAGTAAAAACCCAGATTTTCTTTAGTCTTTTGGTTAAAGATCTTGAACTGGATATTACTAATTAAATACGCCCGTTCTTTAATCTGTTTTTTTAGCAAATTATAGTTTATCTCGATTGTTTCCGAAAAAATCTTTTTATCGGGAAGAAAAGATACTGCTGTCCCCGTCTTAAAAGGAAAGTTTAAGAGCGATTTTTCTACTTCTTTGACTTTAGCCAAAGGCTTGCCGGCATGGTATTCCTGACGGTAAAGCTTCTCCTCGCGTCTTACCTCGACGATCATATGTTCGGACAGGGCGTTGACGACCGAGGCACCAACACCGTGGAGGCCACCAGAAATCTTGTAGGCGCCGATAGAAAACTTACCACCGGCATGAAGTTTGGTCATCACGATCTCAAGGGCTGAGGCCTTGTATTTCGGCATTATTTCGGTGGGTATGCCGCGACCATCATCAAAAACAGTCAAATAGCCATCTTGGTTAATGATGATCTGAGTATTATGACAGTAACCAGCTAACGCCTCGTCAATGGCATTGTCAATAATTTCATTAAGGCAGTGATTGACGCCTGTTTGCGAAGTAGATCCTATATACATCGCCGGTCGTTTGCGTACCGGTTCCAAACCTTCAAGAACGACAATTGATTCTACACTATAATCAGATTTTTTAGCTTTTGCCATAACTTAATTTTAGCTTAAATATAAGCTATTTTAAAGTAGAAATTAGTTATTTTAGTTCAACCTTACCTCCGGCGGTTTCAAGCTTTTTCTTGGCTTCTTCGGCCACATTTTTTTTCACCTCCTTTAAAAGTTCTTGGGGTGCACTCTCAACCATCTTTTTTGCCTCCATTAAACCCAGATTAGGTAAGATTTCCCGGACAGCTTTAATAACGGCTAGTTTATTAGCACCGCAGTTGCTCAAAACAACGGTAAAACTGGTTTTTTCTTCTTTAGCGGCATTAGCTCCATTAGAAACGGCTGCAGCTGGAGCGGCTACTGGCATGGCGGAAACACCAAATTTTTTTTCTAGATACTCGGAAAGTTCTGCCATTTCAATCACAGTTAAACCCTCGATCTCTTTGGCAATCTTATTTAATTTTTCTGAAAGTTGTTTATCAGTCATAAAATATCACCCCCTGCTCTGAGATTTTTGTTTAAGAATATAGACAAATTTGTTAATATTAAACTTTGTAGCCAAAGTGAATCTTCGGGCCGGATTAGTCAAACCACCAATAATCTTGGCGATGAGCTGGTCCTTCGCTGGTAATTGAGCAATTTTTGTCAACTGAGCTGAATCATAAATAATCTGGTCGAGAATACCAAACTTAAAAGTAAAGTTTTTTTTGTTAGCAGAAAAATCGGAAAATTGTTTAAGACTACGACTCCAGTCTTCACCTAAATAAATGATCAAAGTAGATTCCTTAAGGGGGAAAAAATTTTTTTTCAGGTCTTTGAATAGTTTATCGTTAGACGATAAAATGTTGATTGCTTTTTCAAAAAGAGAATTTTTAACGACCGATAAGGCAGAGTTAGCTTTCTTTAAACTTTTTCGCAAGCCGTCAAAAAGTTGAGTCGGTACTTCGCTATATTTAAGGAGAACAAAGTTTTTAGTTTGTTTTAACGACTGATCAATCGATTGAACCTGAGCTATTTTTTTTAAACTAGCCATATGTCTCCTTTCCCCCCGCTAAGCGGGGTTCTCCCTTGGGAAATTTTATCCCCTCTAAGCGGCGGAACCCAAGGTCTCAAGGACAATGTTATTATAACAAATTTCTTAGAAAAACTCTTACCCACCGCACTACGAAATCTTGTTTGGGAAGATGCCTCGAGCTTAAGCTCGAAGAATGCTTCACATTTCTTGCAACAGTTCCTTAAGGCTTTTTAATTTTTTTGCTCCCCTTTGTTCTTTTTTGTTTTTTTTGGAAGCTTTATTTGCTTGATAATTTTTAGCTAGCTGGCGTTTCTTTTCAAATTGATCAACTTTGCCTTTACTGTCAATATAACGGTGTTCACCAGTATAGAGGGGATGGCATTTATAGCAGACTTCAACAGTAAGAGTTTTTTTAGTTGACCCGGTAGTAAAAATATTACCGCAGGAACAAACAACCTGAGCATCTTCATAGAATGTTGGGTGAATGTTAGCTTTCATAGCGAAATATTATAACACAAATTAAACGGTTAAAGATTAAATGTTAAACAGTTAAACAAACGTTAAATATTAAACCTTTAAACGTTTAACAATTTAACTGATTAATACCTTGTCCCACTTTCCCTGTTCAATAATTTCCTCTAGGTTGTAAAAACTTTTTCCGATACGGTGGTCGGTAAGTCGGTTCTGAGGAAAGTTATAGGTCCTGATTTTTTCCGCCCGTTCGCCGCTGCCGATATTTTTTACATAAGAATAAATTGCCCCTTTCTTTTTTTCTTCTTCAAGTTGGTAAAGTTTCCCGGCCAAAAGATCCATGGCAATGCGGCGGTTGGCTTCTTGATAGCGTTCTCGGCTGGCGGTAGTAACGATTCCGGTTGGTTTATGAGTGAGACGGACGGCCGTCGATACTTTATTGACATTTTGACCGCCATGGCCGCCGGAACGATAGAACTGCCATTCCAGGTCGCTGGGATTAATTTTGATATCTGACTGGATAATCTGAGGTAAAACGACGATTACTGCTGTTGAAGTGTGGACGCGACCATGACGTTCAGTGACAGGAGTTCGTTGGACTCGATGAACGCCGGTTTCGTTTTTGAAAAGCGGAAACGCGTTAAGGCCGTTAATTCTAATAATGTCGTCGTCGAGATAAATATATTTAAAACCTTTTTTCTGGGCAAATTTCAAATATGAAAGTAAAAGTTCCTTCATCCATATTTTTGCTTCATCGCCACCAACGCCGGGAAGAGCTTCGATAATGGCGATATTTGGGTTAATTAGCATATAAAAATATCAAATAACAAATAAGAAATTTTTATTCAATAACCAATAATTAATATTTAAATATTTAATATTTTTTGTTGATTAAAAATTTATTATTAATTATTTATTATTAAAAAATTTTAATAACTCTTGTTTATTTAGTTCCTTCTGCTCTCCTGTTTTCATATCTTTAAGTTTGATAATATTTTTTTGCGCTTCTTCCGGTCCAATGATAATAACATAAGGAATTCCCTTTTTGTCGGCATATTTGAGTTGTTTATCGAGTTTTGTTACCTCGGGATAAAGCATAGTAGAAATATCATTCTTTCTTAATAATGTACCAATATCAATGAGCTTATCTAAAGTTTTTCCATCAAAATAAGTTAGCAAAACCTTAGTTGGGACAGAAGAAAGATTGACCATTTTTCTTTCTTTGATAATTTCAACAATTCTCTCTATCCCAAAAGATCCGCCAGTAGCGGGTATTTTTTCTCCAACAAACTTCCCTATAACGTCATCGTAACGACCGCATCCAGCCACTGATCCAATTCCCCCGTCAATGATTTCGAATTCCCAAACAGGACCATTGTAATAAGCTAATCCTCGAGCAATATAAGGGGAAAATTTATAAGTTTCTTTAGAAATTTTAGCTAATTTTAAATATTTAAATATCTGTTCTAGTTCGTTCAGTCCTTCCATCGCAACGGGAATATCTTTTAATAATCCTTTATATTTTTGCATAAGCTCTTCCGTTTCTCCTTTTGTGTTAATAATACTTAAGATTTTTTCTACCACCTCAAGAGGAATTTTTCTTTTTCCTAACAATTCTTTTTTTACTTCAGTGAGACCAATTTTCGGTAGTTTATCAATACATAAACAAATGGGAATAAACTGTTCATTTTTAGCCCCAGAAAATTTAATAATTCCATTTAAAAACTTTCTATTGCTAATATTGACGATGAATTTTTTGAAACCGAGTTTTTCCATGACCTCAATTCCCATCTGGATAAACTCCGCGTCAGCAAGAACTGATGAGGAGCCAATAGTATCGGCATCACATTGAGTGAACTCACGAAAGCGCCCTTTTTGCGGTTTTTCTGCACGCCAAACTGTTTGGATTTGATAACGTTTATAGGGAAAAATAATTTTATTAATATTTTCTGCAACGGCTCTGCACATTGAAATCATCACCTCATATTTAAGCATGATATCCCGTCCACCTTCATCTTTAAAACGATAAAAAAGTTTTATTGCTTCTTCCCCGGACTCTCTTAAAAAAATGTCGCTATATTCAAGAGCAGGTGTTTCTAAAGGTTCGTAACCATATTTTTCAAATACAGACTTGAATATATTGATAACATATTCACGGATAACAATATCATCGGCAAAAAAATCTCGGAATCCTTTTAATCTTTGTGCTTGGATTCTTTTGTTCATATTTGTTAATTATATCAACTTATAAATATAAATTAACCCGCCTTTCAGCGGGTTGATTTCTAATATTCTATAACAGTTTAATATCACCTGCTGCCAGTCGGGTGGTGATGAAGATTATTGACTATATGTTTCGAGAGTGACGGTTTTTTCTAAAACTTTTCCTTGACGCCAGACTTTAATGTTAACCCGGTCGCCAACTTTCTTATCATTTATCAACCGGGCCAGTTCTTGATCATCGTTACCCTTGACTCTTTCGTTGTCAAACTCGGTAATAATATCTTCTACGTCCAGAGCAGCTTTTTCCGCCGGCGAACCCTTAATTACTTCGATAATATAAGCTCCCTCAACCACATCGTTTAAAATGGCCGTTTGTTTATCAACCATTTTATAACGAAGGCCGATATAAGGTCGCTCAAAAGATCCGCCTTTTTTATTAAAATCATCTATTAGCTGTTTAACAACATTAATCGGAATGGCAAAGCCGATATTTTGCCCTTCTTGGGCAATGGCAGTATTAATGCCAATAGCCTCACCTTTAGAATTTAATAATGGACCTCCTGAGTTTCCCGGGCTGATAGCGGCGTCGGTTTGGATAACGTTATCCAGTTTTTCCACATATCCCTCAAAGGGTGAACCGGCAGTGATTCCTCGACCTAGTCCGGAAATAATACCGGAGGTAACCGTATTCGTAAACTCACCCAGTGGTGTTCCGATGGCGATAACCAGTTGCCCCAGTTTTAACTTTGACGAATCTCCAAGTTTTAGGGCTTTTAAGCCGCCAGCAGGCGGTTCGATTTTCAAAATGGCTAGATCATTAAGTGGATCTCGATAAATATTTTTTACATTGAGCTTCTTGTTGTCATTGGTTAAGATCTGATAACTGGTCTCGGTATCGGAAACGACATGTTTATTAGTAATAATCAATCCATCTTTAGAGATAATAAAACCGCTGCCGATATTTTGCTCAACTTTTTTGGTTGTTCCCGGTACCTGTTGAAAAGGAGAAAAAGGGTCAAAGGGGTTAAACTGATAAACGTTACTTGTAGTTGTAGATTTACTTATACCGACAGTGACCACCGACGGTAACGATTCCTCTACCACTTTAGTGATGACCGATTCTTGGTAGACAACCGTTTGTTTTTCGGTCAGCTCAGGAATTTTTTTTAGTGAGCTTAACGGCGATCCCCCAAAAAGTTTTTCTAGATTAATCGATGGTAAGAGTTTTGTTTGTTGACCAATAGCAAGAATGATAATCAGAGCAGCTAAAAGAAAAAAAAGTTTTTTCATAATCATTAGTTATAGTACTATTTGATTAATTGGTCAATAGCTTTATCGAGTTGTTTGTCATCGTTTCGAGTCATAGTATTACCTTCTTTAACCTGATTTTCGACTTTAACATCTGGTTCAATCCCTTTGCCATTAATCCAATCTCCGTTAGGGAGAATCCACTTAGCCACGGTAACATGAAGACCGGCATTTTTATCTAAATCGATTGCTTCTTGGACAGATCCTTTCCCAAAGGTTTTTTCGCCGATGAGTTTGGTTCTCTTGTGATCTCGCAGGGCGCCTGCGACAATCTCTGAGGCGGAAGCAGAACCTCTATTAATTAGAACAACCAATGGAATATTTTTTAATCGGCCATTTTTTAGGACGTAGTAAGTTTTATTTTCGGTTGTCGTTGATTCTTGTTTAACGACGATTTTTCCAAAAGGGAGGAACTCTGATGCTAAGTAAACCGCTCCGTCCAAGAAGCCACCTGGGTTATCACGTAGATTTAAAACTAAACCCGCAATTTCCTTCTTATCCCACTGGTTTTTGATTTCAGATATTGCCTTATCCCACTCTTGATTAGTATTTTCACCAAACTGATTAAGATTCAATATGGCCACTTTTTGCTTATTTTTAGTTTCGTAACTTAGCTCGACCGATGGAACATTTATCTGTTTGCGGACAATCTCGACATTAACTTCTTTTCCATTTCTTAATAAACCGAGCTTAACTTTAGTTCCCTTTGGGCCACGAATTTTGGCAACGGCTTGAGTTAGTGTCCAGTTTTTTGTTGATTGCTTGTCAACTTTGCTTATTACGTCTCCAGATTTAACGCCTGCTGTTTCGGCCGGTGAGTTTTTCAGAGGGGCGACTATGATAATTTGATTATCTTTTAGACCAAGTTGGGCACCAATACCTTCAAATTTCCCACCCAAATCATCTTTCGATTGTTTATTTTCGTCTGGCGTAAGAAAAAAAGTGTAAGGATCATTTAATGAAGCGACTAATCCTTTAATAGCGCCATAAAACATTTTTTGTGGATCAAGCTTGTTCTTATCAACATATTTTTTTTCTACCTTATCCCATACTTCCCAGAAAAGAGAAAAATCAACGTTTTTTATTTTGCTTTGACTATTACCGGTAGGTGCATTAACAATGTTGTAATCTGTTCTTTCGATTTTGAAGCGAAGAGTATTATATTCCCCTATTTTATAACCGGATCCGAAAAGAAAAATAGCGATAGATAAAACAAAAAGGATATTAGTTATTTTGTTTGGTTTCATATATAAAAATATATTCTACTAGATTGTTTATCAATTAAACAATAAGGAAATTTTATACTGGTGATTTTCTTGAAATCGGCAATATTTTTTATTTGAGCAGTTCCGATTCCGTGTCTTTCATCGAGTCTAGTTAAGCTTACCAAACCAAGAGCGCCAATCGCCTCAATCTTTGCTTGAATCAACGCATTAAACGACTTGCTAATTATAATTCTATTTTCAATTTTAGAACTAGTAAGACCATAGATATCAGATTGTTCAAAATAGTAAGTTTGACCGCCAAAATTCGAACTGCTTGATGTCAGCTCAAATTGCTCAGCTTTTTCTAATTTTAATTCTAAATAATTTTTGCGAATATCAATAACCTCGCCTTTAAAAAAAGCTTTAGTAGTGGTTTTGAATTTTTCGTCGTCGGAAATAATAATTTTCCCTGAGTTGTGATCAATTATTTTAATGATGCCGTTGACCGGACTGGTAACAATTTTTTTTCCGAAGAAATCTTTTTTAATTGCAATGGCCTCTTCTTTTTTTACCTGATCACCAACTAATTTCTTTAAAAAACGAAAGATGTTTTTTGGTGAGATTTTGAGGTCTCTGCTAATAAATACCTCTGTTTCTAGATTAGTTTTTTTTTCTAAGAATAGATCACCAAAGCTAACTTCATTTCTCGGTTTTAAAAGACAGCGACTATCTTCTGATATATGAACTTTTACTATCATAAACTACATTATAACAAGATCAGTTTATAACTTGATTGGTGGGGGATCGATCTTTTCTTATTTTACTCCCTGGTAGGAAACATAAGGGAGCAACCCTAAATGACGAGCGTATTTAATCTGTTTAGTTAGTTTTCTTTGATGTTTAGCACAAAGGCCGCTATAGTCTCTACCTAAGATCTTTTTTCTTTGCGAATTAAATTTAGCCAGATTATCAATATCCTTATAATATGGCTCAGTTTGATATCGACAAAAGAAACATCTCATATAATATAGTTTATAAAGTTGGTAAAGTTTTTAAAGTCCTTAAAGTATTTCTCCTTACGAACTTTACAACTTTACGGACTTGATGAACTTTTAAAACGGAATGTCTTCAGGGTTCACATCCTCATTAACCGCTTCTTTTTTATCCTCCTTTTCTTTAGTTTTTTTGGTTTTTTCTTCTTTAGTTATTTCCTTATCGGAGGCAGTTAAACTATCGTCGGTAGCCGCTTTTTTTTCATCAGTTTTTGCAGCGGATTTTTCCACCACTGTTTTTCTCCCGTCACCAAAAACAATAAAATCGTCAAGAACAATCTCGGTAATGCTTCTTTCCTGACCGTCCCGGCCGACGAAAGTTCGGTATGTTAATCTTCCTTCAAGGTAAACTTTTCTTCCCTTATTGAGTATTTTTCCGCATAGCTCGGCTAATTTTTGCCAGGCGACGATTCGATGATACTGGACATCTTCTTTTTGCTGTCCGTCAGCCGTTGTCCATGACCGATTAGTAGCCACGCCAAAGGTACAGACGGCAGTCCCTGTCGGCGTATATTTTAATTCAGGATCGCGAGTCAGGTTACCAATAATAATTGCCCGATTTAATGAACGACTGGCCATAGTTTTAGTATAAATTTATAATTCGTGCGTTAAAATCAAATAACGGATTATTTTTGTATTAAAATTTAACTTTTCTTTAAATTCCTTTATCTGAGGTTTAGCTAATTCAATTATCCATTGATAAAAACTAGCGCTTCGATTTTTTTTAATTGGAAAGGCTAAAGTTTTCTTTCCCCAGCTTTCTTCCTGGTTTATTTTACCGTTTAAGGAAGTAATAAGCTCTTTTATTTTTTTTAACTCTTCTTCTTCATTAAGAAGAAAGGTAAACTCGTATGTTGGTATAGACATGAGCTAATAATTATTAGTGATTAGTTAGTGGTTACTGGTAAATTCTTAACTTTTGAAAGTATAATATTTGATATGGCGAAAATCAATAGCAATAGTAGTAATTTTAAATTTAAAATTTTAAATTTAAAATTCCCGATATTTATATTTTTCTTTTTTCTTCTTACTTACACGCGCTTTATAAATATCGGTTGGGGATTACCCTATCCGATGCATCCGGATGAACGGAATATAGCGGTCGCAGTTCAAAACTTGAACTGCGAAGTTCAAAGTTCAAAGTTCAAAGTTCAAAGTTGTTTTAATCCTCATTTTTATGCTTATGGACAGTTTCCTTTGTATTTAGGACATGGACTTGTTTGGTTGTTGAAATTTTTTAATGGAAGGTTAGGAACACCGATTAGTTTTCTGGAAGCAACGATTAGTTTGAGGACAATTTCGGCAATAGCATCGGTCATAAACGCATTGATGTTGATTAAAATTATTCAACTAATCTCCAATCAAGGTCAAAATTTAAATTCTAAAAGAAAATTGATTTCTAATCACACATTATTAATTACGTCCCTAATCCTTATTTTTTCTCCTTATTTCATTCAGTTTTCCCATTTTGGCACAACAGAATCACTTTTAATGTTGTTTTATAGTTTAATAATATATTTATGTTTGCTTTTTTTTCAAAAAATACTAAATACTAAATACTTTATACTTTATACATCTTTCATCAGCGGTTTGGCGATAGCGACGAAAGTGTCATCAGCAGTTTTCATAGGAATACCTCTAATAGCAATAATAAATTCAAAATTCTCGCCCAAGGGGCGATCGTCCTTTGGACGAAAATCTCAAAACTCAAATCGACATCTTAAAGCTCAAAACCATTTTACTTCTAATTTTTTACTTGTATTTTTGACTTTTACCTTTTTACTTTCGACTTTTATTTTTACAATCCTCTTTTCTCCTCATAATCTTATTAATTGGCAGGAGTTTATTGGCGCCTTAAGATATGAATCAGAAGTAGCCACCGGGGCGATAAAAGTTTTTTATACACGACAGTTTGAAGGAACAGTCCCCTATTGGTTTCAGTTGACTAAAATTTTTCCTTATGCGTTGGGATGGCCGGTTTTCGTCTTAGGAATATTAGCTTTTTCAGGATTAAGTTGGAGAAGCCGAGAAATCAATCTATTAAGATTGGCTTTTTTATTCTACTTTATTCCTAATGGTTTGCTCTATGCTAAATGGACAAGATTTATGGCACCAATTTTTCCTTTAATATTAATATTTTCTATATTTTTTTTATTAAAATTGTATGATTGGTTTTATAATTATATTCGGATAAGTTCAAAATTCAAAATTCAAAATTCAAAATTACAAGTCAAAATTAAAAATTTTAAAACTTTTGACTTTTTACCTGTATTTTTGACTTTTACCTTTTTACTTTTAACTTTTATCAGTATTTTACCTGGTATTTCTTATCTTTCTGTTTATCAAAAACTTGATGTTCGTTTTCAGGCATCGAAATGGATTTATGAGAATATTCCCGATGGAAGCTATATTTTATCTGAGACCGCAAATGTTGTTGATATTCCAACAGCAAATCCAAAATCCAAAATGCAAAATCCAAATCAAGTTCAAAATTCAAATTACAAAATAATTTCGTTTAATTTTTATGATTTGGATGAAAACCCGCAACTACAAGAAGAATTAAAAGAGCATTTAGCGAAAGTTGACTATATTTTTGTACCGTCGAGAAGAATTTTCGCAAATCACTACTGTGGTTCCTTGTCATCCCGACCGACCCCGACATTACGTCAGGGGAGTGGGGGGATCTTTGGTAACAAATGCCAAATGTTAAAAAAAGAATATCCTTTACTTAATGATTATTACGAGAAATTATTTTCAGGAAAGCTAGGATTTGAAAAAGTAGCGGAATTTTCCAGCGGTCTTAATGATGAGCAGGCGGAGGAAACGTGGAGCGTGTTTGACCACCTTATTATAAGAATATTCAAACGTAATTCAACAAATCCAAAATCCAAACAAACTTCAAATTTCTAAAATCCAAAATTCAAACTAATTTCTTTTTATTTTATAATTATTATTCTTAATATCTTCAATAGAGTAGCCTAAAGATTTAATTTTTTTTCTTAGCTCGTCAGATTTTTTGAAGTCTTTGTTTTGACGAGCTATTTTTCTTTCCTCGACTAATTGAATGATTTCTCTAGGAATTTTTTCTTCGGAGGTTTTTTCAAGATTCAGACCGAAAACTTTGTCAAACTCAAAAAGTTGTTCGAGTTTTTGTTTGGATGAGAGGTTAGTTTTCAACATTTCCCACATGACAGCGACTGCTTGAGAAGTTTGCAGGTCATTACTTAACGCATCATTAAACCGCTTCGTAAAATAATTTTCGGCAGAGTTTTTAGCCGAAGTTTTTTCTTTTTTTAAATCTAAAACAATATTTTTTAATTTATTTAGTCCTTCCTGAGCCGATGTAGCCGACTCCCAGGTAAAGTTCATCAACTGGCGGTAATGGGATTGAAGAAAGAGATAACGGATTGCCAATGGTTCAATTTTATGCTTTTTTAAGTCATCAAGTGTATAAAAATTATTGAGAGATTTACTCATTTTTTGGTTATCAACCATTAAAAAATTATTATGAAACCAAAAGCGGACAAAGAGTTTTCCGGTCGCTCCTTCTGATTGGGCGATCTCGTTTTCATGGTGAAGGGGGATATGGTCAACGCCGCCGGTATGGATGTCAATGGTTTCTCCTAAATACTTCATACTCATCGTTGAACACTCAATGTGCCAACCGGGAAAGCCGTCGCCCCAAGGCGAATTCCAATGCATCGTATGATCTTTAAAGCGGCCGACTCGAAAAAACCATAAAGCAAAATCGGTCGGATGTTTTTTTCCCGGGTCAAGATAGACATCGTCGCGAGCGCCTTTCAATTTTTCTGAAAGTTTTTGGCCGGAAAGCTTTCCATAAGAGGCGAATTTAGAGGTGTCGAAATAAACTGCTTCCTTAGTTTTATAAGTTAAACCTTTCTTCTCCAACTCTCCAATTAATTGGAGCATTTCTTTGATATGGTCGGTGGCGCGGCAGGTGATATCAGGCGGGATTATGTTTAAGGCGTCGGTAGTTTTAAAGAAAAAATCAGTATAAAACTTGGCTGTATCCCAGACGGAGCGACCAGTTTTTTTGGCGCCTTTTTCCAGTTTGTCCTCTCCCCGATCGTCATCACCAGTTAAGTGTCCTACATCAGTGATATTCATCACATGTTTAACTTTATATCCTGAAAAAATTAGTGTTCGCTTAAGGACATCGTTATTGACATAGGTTCTCATGTGACCAATATGGGTGTAGTCATAAACAGTTGGACCACAGGTGTAAAGAGTTACATTAGGTGGGTTTAAAGGTTCGAAAGCTTCAAGACTACGAGTTAAAGTATTATAAAGTTTCATATCAATGATTATAACTTATAACAAACTTAAATATCTATCGCCACTATCAGGGAAAATGGTGATAATCGTTCCACTTTTAATTTTTTTAGCGACTTTAATTGAACCCCAAAGAGCGGCGCCGATGAGATACCGACAAAAATTCCCAGTTTTTTTGCTAATCTTTCATATAAGTAAAAGCAGCCTCTTCTTCATCGATGGAAATTATTTGATCAACCAGATTTTTTTCGAAAATTGCTGGCCGGAAATATTGAAGATTCCTTAATCCTTGGATTTTGGTGGGGAATCTTGAGTTAAGGCCAACCGTTTGAATCTCTGGTCGTTGCTCATTAACGATTTTTTTTGCCAGGTTAATATCGTTATCATCTTCTGTTAAAATTATTTTAGCCCCATAAGCTTTAAGTAGTTTTCTTCTTTCAAGGCTGACTTTATCCGGCATAACAGCGGTAAAACGATAGCCTAAAATAGCTGAAACCATTGCCAAGGAAATACCGGTATTTCCGGTGGTTGGTTCGATTAACTCAAGATTTGGATAAAGTTTTTTAGATGTAATTGCTTGATTAATCATAAAAAGAGCTACCCGGTCTTTAATCGAACCGCTAGAATTGAAGTTTTCTAACTTGGCATAGATTTTGACATTTTTATTAGGAGAATATCTCCTAAGTTCGACAACCGGTGTGTTGCCAATTATTTTGATTGAAAATATGTAGTTAAGGCTTGATAGATATTGGTCTTTTGTTTGAAATATTTAGCAAAATTATTTTTATCAACCCATTTATGCCAATCATGTTCGTCCGAAAGTCTTAGTTTTCCCGCTAAATATTTGCATTGATAAAAAATTATAAAGATCTCTTTTCCGGCGCTTCGATGCTCGGAATTACTAGGCACTTTAAAAAATCCAATTGAACTAGGTTTCTCAATTTTAATTTTGAATTTTGTTTCTTCAAAAACCTCACGTTTTAAAGCCTCAATAAAACTATATTCTCCTTCCTGAATTTTTCCTCCGGGTAAGTCTATTGTTTTTAATACGGAGTCACGAAGGATTAAAATTTTTCCTTTTTTATTAATGATTGCTTTTTGCCCAACGTAAAAAAGTTTATCTTTCATGAAATTATTCAAGGGTTGAGAATTGGTCTGAACCACATTGGGTTCATGGCAAAAACCTAGTTGGTCGGGGATGCCAGACTTGAACTGGCGGCCTCAGCGTCCCGAACGCTGCGCTCTAGCCATCTGAGCTAATCCCCGTTTTTATTAAATATATTATAATAGAAAAAATGAAATTATTGCTTCCCGGCTGAAGGTCTAACTTCTGTCTGTTGACGCTTCGCCACTTTTTTCCGTGAAAAAATACTTTGCCGTACTTTACCTCTTGGCTCGTCGAATGCTTGTTGCGCTTGTTCTTGTTGAATGTTCTGTTGTTTTTTTTGCTCTTTTTCGTATTCTTCCTTCTGAACTTTTTGTTTTTCGTCGGCCTTTTTTTGCTCCAAAACTTTTTCTTCACCCTGTTTTACAATATGGAAAAGACGATTACGTAGCGACTCCATCTTTGATTTATCTTGATCCTGATATTTTTCTTGCAATTTTTCAAAGTCTAAAGGAGTACTAGAATTACTCTTTTTTTTTGCTTCATCGAGCTGTTCCTTCCCTTTGTCATGAGGATTTTGGGATTTGCCGGCGGCGCGTTCAAATAATTTAATTGGACTAAATGTTTGACTAACGGCTTTGGCCCCTTGCTTAACGGTGCTTTGACCAAGTTCTACAATCTGTTCGAAAGTATCATCCCAAAAACCAGGTTTTGTCATAAGTTAGTTTATAAACTAAATACCCAACATTGTTTTACCCTTTTTTGTCATTCTTTCAATTGACCAGGGCGGATCAAAAGTTAACTCGATCTCGATGTTTTTTTTAGCTAACCCTAAACCTGCTAATTTATTTTTTATCTCTTCTTTAATCATATCAAAAAGTGGGCAGCCGATTGTCGTTAAGGTCATTATAATAACGATTTTCTCTTTAATAAATTTAATTTTATAGACCAATCCTAAATCGATAATTGAGATATTCAACTCCGGGTCATGGACTTCTGATAGTTTATTTTTAACTTGTTTCTGGGTTATTTTATTCATAAAAATATTATAACTGTTATAATAATAACATTATGGAAAAATATAAACTTCGGTTTATTTCTTTGGGCGGCGTTGTTGGTGTTACGAAAAACATGTATGTGTATGAACTATATCAAGATGAAACGCTGAAAGATATTTTGATTGTTGATTGCGGTGTTGGTTTTCCTACAGAAAAGGAGCTAGGAATCGATTTTCTTATCCCTGATGCTTCCTACCTGAAAGATAAAATTAACAAAATAAGAGCCATTATTCTTACTCATGGTCATGAAGATCATATCTCAGCCCTTCCCTATCTTTATCAAAACTTAGGTAGACCGCCGGTTTTAGCCAGTAAATTAACCAAAGCATTGATAGAAAACAAATTTAAAGAATTTAACGAAAGACCCAATATTTCTGAGGTGAATTATAAGAAAACATATCGTTTTGCTGGATTTGAGATCGGTTTTATCCGCGTTACCCACTCGATACCGGACACCATGCACCTGACGATTAAAACGCCGGTAGGAACAATTTACCACGGAACAGATTATAAATTTGATCTGACTCCTCCCTATGGTCCTTTACCTGATTTTTATGCGATTACCAAAGCTGGTGAGCAAGGAATTCTTTGTTTAATCTCAGACTGTTTAGGTTCTGAAAGAGAAGGACTGACTTTATCGGAAAAAGTCGTTGGTGCCACCTTTGAGGAAGAAATGAGGAAAACTAAGGGAAAATTTATCATGACAACATTTTCTTCAAATATCTCACGAATAAAACAATGCGTCGAGGCAGCGGTCAAATTTAACCGAAAAATTTGTTTTCTAGGTCGTTCGATGAAGGAAAACAGTAAATTAGCGTCTCAGATTGGTTATCTTTCAATCCCTTTTAGTTTGGCGGTTGACGAAAAAAATCTTCATAAAATTCCACCAGGTAAATTATGCTTGATTATCGCTGGATCGCAAGGACAATATGCTTCCGCTTTAGCCAAGTTATCTCGCGACCAGAATCTCTATGTGAAAATAAAAACTGGTGATAAAATCACTTTTTCTTCCGACCCGGTTCCGGGCAACGAGACCGAGGTTTATGGGTTAATCGAGGAGTTAATTATGAAAGGAGCCGATGTGGTTTATCCCGATATTACCGATCAACTTCACGCGTCTGGCCACGCCAATCAAGAAGACATGAAGTATTTGGCTAGATTTACCAAACCAAGATTTTTTGTGCCGATTGGCGGAACCGTCAGGCATCAAAGGCAGTACCAGCGTTTGATGGTCGAACTCGGTTACGAAAATAACCAGGTTTTTACTCTGGGTGAAGGTGAGACAATTTACTTTACGCAAAATAAGGCCTATCGGGGACAGACAATAGAAACGAAGAATATTTATGTTGATGCCTATGGTATTGGTGATGTCGGCAAGATTGTTTTGCGTGACCGAAAAAATCTGGCTTCTGAGGGGATAATGGTCGCGATTTTGACCGTTGACAATCAAGGTAGATTGCTGACTGAACCGAAGATTCTATCGAGAGGTTTTGTCTTTGAAAAGGAGGAAAAAGTCCTTTATCATCGGGCAGTAAACGAACTTCAGCGCATTACTAAACCAAAAGGTCAAAGAGGGTTAAATATTAATAATATTAGAAAGCAAGCGGTGGAAACTTTGGAGAATTTATTTTTAAAAGAAAGAGGGAGAAAGCCGATGGTGGCGGTAGAGATAGTACAAATTTAAAATTTATAAAAAGTTTTCGAATACGCCTTTTCACCCCGCTTAGCGGGGTTCAAATCCGTATTCTTCAAACTTTTTACTATGGTAAATTTGCCTTCGAATTTAAAACAAATTTCTTTATTCCTAGAGCGTCTTCCGGGCATTGGTGAAAAAACGGCTAATCGCTTGGCTTTTTACTTACTTCGCTTACCGGAGGTGGATCTTAAAGAATTTGCTAAGGCAATAGCTGATTTAAAATCGAAAACAAAACTTTGTCGTCATTGTTATAACTTTACCGAGACTGAGGTCTGCAATATTTGTACCGATGATAGAAGAGATCAAAGTATTATTGCCGTTGTCGAGTCGGTTCTTGATTTATTAGCTTTTGAACAGGGCGGAATTTATAACGGTGTTTATCATGTTTTGCATGGTCGAATTGACCCGTTAAATAATATTGGCCCGGATGACATTTATCTCACTCAACTAATTGAAAGAATTAGAGAGTTAACGAATCCACCTAATTTTACTAAAGTTTCAGCGGGTAAGCGAATTAACGGTTTAAAGGAGATAATTCTGGCAACTAATCCGGACATGGAAGGTGAAGCAACGGCGATGTACATTAAAAATCAATTAAAAATTTTAAATTTCAGACTTAAAATTACCAGATTAGGATATGGTTTACCGATCGGCGCTAATCTCGAATACGCCGATTATATGACTTTAAAAAAATCAATTGAAAATAGAAATGGTTATTAACTGTAAACTAATTTTTTGATTTCGGAGGCGATTAGAGACGCGATGGATATTTCGCAGAGCTGAGGAAATTTCTGGATTGCCGTTAAGGTAATTGTGTTTGATGTGAATATTTTTTCAATCCGACTTTGGCTAAGAATGCGGGGAGCCTCTGGAGAAAAATCGTGATGAACAACACAGGCGATGACTCGTTTTGCTCCTTTTTTCAAACAAAAATCCGCTGCGTTTATAAGAGTCCTTCCCGAAGTAATAATATCATCAACTAAAATACAGGTTTTATTTTTCACATCACCGTAGAGAGCTAAAGCCCGTGATTGATGAATGTGATCAAGATCACGTTTTTTTTTGATGACAGCAATTCGACTATAATCATTCAACCGACCCTGTTTTCCCGTCACTTCAGAGAAAAACAAATTAAAAAAATTTCTTGCGCGTTCTAGTCCACCCTGATCTGGTGAGACGATAACAACATCTTCTTTACTTTTATTATTTTTTAAATAATATGTCACTTTTCTGCCTAAGATTGAAAGGGCGGAAAGATTCTTAAACGGAATAGAAAAAAATCTCTCGGAAGCGTCATAATGAAGATTAATAGTAAATACTTTATTGATTTCAATCACTTCTAAAAAACGATTTATCACATTCATAGAAACCGCTTCTCCTTGCCGGTGTTCACGGTTCTGACGAGCATAACCAAAATAAGGAATAAAAGCAATTATCTCTTTGGCCCCATTTCTTTTAAGCGCGTCGGCAAAGAAGAAAAGCTCCATTAAGTTCGTATCAGTTGGGTTAGAAGTTGGTTGGATGATAACGGCTGTGTCATTCTTGACTCTTTCCTGTATCGTTACTCTGACTTCGGAATTATCGAAACGGATAATTTCCGCCGGAGATAAAGATATATTAATAAGTTTAGAGATCTGTTTACCAAGTTTTGGGTTACCCGAACCCGTAAATAATTTAAACACTTTAAATCTTTAAATATTTTATTTCTGCTGCGATGAAATCTCAATTAATTTTCTTGCGGCCATCTCCTGAGTTTTTTTTATAGCTTCGTTGATTGCTTCGGCGATCCGATTTTCAATCACTCCGTCTACCTCGATTGAGACGATATTTTGATCTCCGCGTAAAACGACCTTAACGCCGTTTTTTTCAACCACAATCTCTTCTTTTTGCAAAGCTTGTTGCATTGCTTGAGCTTGTTGCTGCAGTTTTTGTAAATCGCCTAAACCACCTAAAGGGTTGAACATAATAATAATTCAAAATTAAAAAAGACTAAATGTTTTTGACTTTTTACTTGCACTTTTGAATTTTAACTTTTAACTTTTGAATAAGTTTCATTATAAAACTCAACTATGGCAATCTCAAGTGGAAGTGATTCAATGGGAGAAGTTCTGAGATTTTGATAGGCTTGGGTGAGTATTTTAATTAAAGTAATAATTTCTTTTTTTGTTAATTTTGTATCAGTGGCTTCATCTATTATTAGGCCGCTTTTTTTGAAAAGAATTGCCCTTAACTCTTCAATAATTTGTTCGATAAGAACTTTTATACTACCACCTGTTTGGGAAAATTCATCAATCCAACTAAGGGTTGTTTTAAGATCTTTTTTCTCCAAAATTTCTAAAAAGTCTCTTCGATAAAAACCTAAAAATTTTTGGCCGTCGGTGAAAGTTAATTTTCCCTGGATAACTAGTTCCTCTAAAATCTTAGCGGCATCGCGAAAAGAAAAGTCGCTGTGGGAAGCAATCAGGGGAAATAATTTTTCTTCAATTTTAATTTTTTCTCCCTCAATACAACGATTAAGCATTCTGATGATATCTTTTTGGTTGGCACGGCCGAAGTTGACTACTTGACAACGAGAAATTATCGTCTTGGGAAGTTTTTCCTTGTTGGTGGTAGCAAAAATAAAGATTACCGACTGAGGTGGTTCCTCCAGAGTTTTTAACAGGGCATTAAATGCTTCCGGTGTAATCATATGCGCCTCATCAATGATGAAAACACGGTAACGGCTAGTCATCGGCAGAAAATTTGATTCGTGGATTAATTTTCTTACATCGTCAATCCCCCGATTGGAGGCGGCATCCATTTCTAGAATATCAACCGAGGTAGAATGACTGATGCTGAGACAATTGTGGCAGCGGTTACATGGTTCAAAAGAGCGATTTTTCCTATTGGTAAATTTGTTATCCAGACAGTTGATCGCCTTAGAAAAAATCCTGGCGGCCGAAGTTTTACCGGTTCCCTTTTGACCGACAAATAGATAGGCGTGGGAAAGATTACCCGAATTTAAAATTTTTGAAATAATTTCACGAACCTTAGTATTGTCTATTTCTGAAACAGTCTTAGGACGGTATTTTAGGTAAAACACAATAATTAAAATTTAATATTTAAAATTCATTAAAAATTTTAAATTAAAAATTACTTAATGATATTCTCAATTCCGTGCTCGATTAAACTTTTAAGTATCTGGTCAACTCTTTTATTTCTTTCTGCTGCCAATAAAACTGCTTGAGGATAACAAATAAAAACTTCGCCAACAAGATTGTCTTTCTCTCGATCATAAGGAAAGGAAAGAATGGGTATTGCCAATTTTTCCTTTTTATATTTAAAGGCAATCGATTTCATTTTATTTCGTCCGACAAAAATTATATTTAATTGTTGACTAGAAGATACCCCCAATTTTTGCAGAAATTCTGAGGCAATTAAACCAATAAAGTGGCGATCAATTTTATATCTTCCGGGACAAACGATATTGACCATATCTTTTTGTTTTAGGTTTAGTACGCTCCTTTTCTTCTTCACGACGCACCAAGGACGGCTTTTTATAAAAAAGTTTATTTCTCACATCATTGATAATATCTTCATCAATGAAAGATCTAGTAAATTTTCTAAAAAGACTATCTTTTGACTCACCTTTTTTCTTTCTAACAAAAACCATTATTTTAAAACGCCTCCTTCCTGAATTGACAGATAATTAATCACAGAAGAATTTTATAATATTTTCTGTTACCTATTCTCTATTTCCAATTCTATTACACACTCTTAATTATTTCAATTATTTTTTTTAGCGAAAGTTTACTTGGTACGGCTTTGGGATTATGAGAAGATCCGTTGAGAAGCATCATCTTTGATGCGTGAAAAAACCAATCGGCCTTTGGGTCGATTAAAGATACTTTATTATAAATTTTGTCCAATCCCTTTCGACAATCGGGTCGCAGTTTTATTCTTACCCAACCTTTTTCGAGGTCTTTCCTAACTACTAAAGAGTAACCTAACTTTTGCGCCAAGCGGACTGCTTCTTCGTTTTTGGATTCTAAAGCTAGACTTTTACCCCAGCAACTAGTGAAGATAAACCCTCTTTTTATCTCTTTTTCCGCCATTATTTTTTTCTTAAATGTATAAAAAACGGCATCCAAAAGCTCAAAACTAAGATTGATTGTTTTTAGGTCGTCACCAATTCTATTTTTCAGTCCATTAATGATTTGTGGTAACGCTAAATCGTAAAAATCATCGCTTGGATTAGGTAAATTACATTCAAGGAAATTGTCAATAAAGGTAACTAGGTTAATCAATCTTTCTAAAGCATCAATATCTTTTTTATTTAAATGTTTCTTTTCTTTGAGAAAATCAAAAACGAGTTTGCTGGCTGATAGGTATTGGGCAGATTGATGATGATCAAATTTCCCCAGGCCGGTGTCAACGTAGATAATGTCAGAGTGAGAATCAGCTGGTTGGTTTTTATAGAGCTTGCCTGCCTCAACAAATTTTATCTCCGCCTTTAACCAGCCTGGTAGATACTTCTTAATCAACCAAATAGAAGTGATGGCATCAAAATCTATAGAAAGGTGGGTGACGACAATTTTCATTTATAAATCTCAAAACTCAAATGTTAAATGTAAAATCTACATCTTAAATCTCAAATCTTTTTAATCTAGATTTTTTATGTTTTTAAGTTTTACGATGTAGATTTGAAATCTGCGATTTAACATTTGAGATTACTTCTTTTAATTCCATCAACGACGTCTTATTTTCACCTCTTCTTTTATATTCTACTTTTTCTTTTGTCCGTATTGAAACAACTAGTCTTACTGAAATTCCAATCAAGTCAGCGTCGGCAAACTTTTCGCCAGCTGAGACTTCTTCCCTATCATCAAAAAGAACTTCGATATTTTTCTCTTTAAGAACTTGATAAACTTGATGAACTTTAGAACTAATGTTTTTATCTTTCATGTCTAATCCTATCAAGTGGACTTGGAAAGGGGCAACCGACTCTGGCCAGATAATACCATGATTGTCGTGATGCTTTTCAATAATAATTCCCATGATTCGTGAGGAACCGATACCGTAGCACCCCATATAGATCGGTTTTTCTTTGCCGTCTTGATCGACAAAGTGATAGTTGAAAGCTTCGGTAAACTTGGTGTATAAAGGAAAAATATTACCAACTTCAGAAGCTCTATACACCTGATATTTTTCTTTGGTTTTTGGATTCGAATCGCCCTCCTTAGCAACTTTAATATCATAAAATTTTTTAGGTTTGGGTAAGTCACGGCCAAAATTAACATTGATGCTATGATAATGTGTTTTATTAGCACCAGTTTCAAAATTATGTCGGTTTCCTACCGATTCATCAATAAAGACCTTGATATTTTTCGGGAGATTCAATAAACCGGCATAGCCGATTTCGGCGCCGGTGACTTTTTTAACAATTTCTGGGGAGGTTAATTTTAATGCTTTACAGCCAACAACTTTTCTTAGTTTGTTTTCGTTAATATCATATCCTCCTCGAACTGCAGCTACTACGACCTCTTTTTTATCCGTCTCATAAATAAGGGTTTTAGTAGTTTTTTCAACCGGGATTTTTAAGAATTTTGCCAATTCCTCAACGCCAATAATTCCTTTGCCTAAAACATCTTTTTTAGGCAGAATTTTTTCATCTTGATATTTAATTTCTGGAGCCTGGTTTGGAGCCACCTCTTTATTGTAATAAGTATTTGTTTTTTTGTCATAAAAAATTGTGTCTTCACCGGTTTCACAAATGGTCTGGAATTCATGAGAATAATCATCGGTAAATGATCCACCCGAGGCTAAGGTAATAACAGTATCCTTTCCGATTCCCAGTCTATTAAAAACCTGCATATAAACTTCCTTTGATTTTTCATAGTATTTTTTAAAATCTTCCTCGCTGGTATGAAAACTATAGAGGTCTTTCATTCTGAATTCACGCCCACGGAGTAATCCGGATTTAACTCTTGGTTCATTCCGGAATTTATTTTGGATTTGATAAAGGGCAAAGGGGAAATCTTTATAACTTAAAATAAATTTTTGCGCCAAAGGAGTAACCACTTCTTCGTGAGTTGGACTAAGAACATATTCAGTGTCATTTTTCGCTTTGGCAAAAATATTGGCCGGCGTGGTTTTCATCAAAACGTCAACGGTTTCAAAACGTCCGGTATGCTGCCAGTTGACTATTGGAGTTAAAGCCGGCATAAGAATCTCCTGGCCGATCGTATCCATTTCTTCTCTTATGATTTGTTCAATTTTATTGATGACTCTTAATCCTAAAGTCAGATAAGTATAAGTTCCCGCCATTACTTGATCGATGAAGCCGCCTTTAATAAGCAAAGTAGCGTTTATGGAATCGTATTGTTTAGAGTTTTTTTTCGTTTTACCAAAAAGTTTTGAGTAAAGCATAAAATACATTATAAATTATAAAGTTTATAAAGTCTACCTGCCTGTCGACAGATAGGTAAAGTTTATAAAGAAGTGGTATATCGAGATTTTTTTATTGTTATAAAGACCTAAAAAGGTAGTTTTGTAGACTATAGTCCATAGACAAATTTAATACAATGTTTTAAAACATTATAGTATGCCACCTTTGTCTAAATCGAGAGTAGAAAACTATGTTTTAGAGAAACTATTCGACTTATTTTTTGAGATTATTGGAAATAATGATGATAAGGAAGAGTTTGAAAAGATTATTTATGATGTGCTTTCACCAGTTGAAAGAATAATGATTGCAAAAAGAATCGCGATTATTTATCTTTCGACAAAAAATATTGAGTATTCAATAATCTGTGAAATTTTAAAAGTCTCACCAGCCACAGTTGCCAAATTTAAACTGATTACTGAAAATAGCGAAGGAATTAAGCAAGCTTTAAAAAGAATCATTAATAACGAAAAAATCGTTGATTTTTTCAGAGAAATAGTCCTTGAATTAAGACGGCCAGGAAAATATGGAGTAAATTGGAGTCAAGCCTGGAAGGATAAACTTAAATTTGAAAGAAAAAAAGAAACAGGGATTTGAGTTCAATCTCTACCACTACAATGTTTTAAAACATTTAAAGTTTATGTTTCAATAAGTGTGTTTAAAAACGATAAATTTTGTTTTTTAGACTATCCCATAAACTTTTAAGATCCTTCCGGTTTTTGACTCTTCTAAAAGTAAATAGCCAGAATAGATAAGTAACCTGTTGGGGTGTTTTCATTCCTTTGTGATTTGACAATTTGGTTTTCATCTGGGAATTTGATCCCTCAAGCGAGTTGTTAGTATTTGGAATGAATGGATAATCAATGTTAAAAGTTTAATAGCTCGTCTTGTATTTCCATGGGTATACCACCATTTCTTTTTGGTATTGACTCCTATTGTTTTTTCTTTAAGAAGATTGCCGTATTTTAAAATCCAATAATTAATTGAAGTTATCCAATAATATTTTTCTTCATGGGTTTTAATATCGGCGATTACTTTTGCAATTATTCGCAACTTTTAGGTTGAGAGTAACGGACTTCTTAAAGGCAGAAACCGTAGTAACTGTTTTTGAACATGGGAGAGGCATCTTTGATGAGGAGTAGGAGGTAAAAATATGTTTACAGCAGACACTATAGCTCCTTTCCAGTCAGAAACAACACCTGCCGGAAGACTATTTTTAATAATTAAACTTACTCTCTCAAAATCTTTTTCAATTGGTTCGTAAGATTCTGAAAGATGAAACGACCAGTAAAGATTAACTTTGTTGGTGACGTCACGATAAATCATAATGACTCCTTGACGACACAGCCATTTACCGTCAATTCCCAATACCCAAGATTTTGACTTAATATCAGAAGTATTTTTAGGTAGTAAAAATGATGAGTCTTCAGGAATTGGTCTATAATTGAAAAACGGTTTAAACTTTCGCCATAAAGAAATGCGGGAAATATATTCTTTTTCAAGAACGGCTTCTTTGTTAAGTTTGTTGACGATAAAATCTCGAAACTTAACAAGATCGGAGAAGTTAGTCTTTGATTTTTTCGGTTTACCGAAAGTACGATGACAACTTAGGCAAACAAACCTTCGTTTTCCATTAGCATCAAACCCTTTTCTTTTTGATAATCCGTAACACTCTGGACATCTTAGAGTTTTTTAAAAGAGGATATATTAATCATATTAAAAAGATGAAATATTAACTTTGGAGTATTATATCAATTTAAAGTAGTTAATTCAGACCCATTTTTTGAAACTTAAGCCTACAATGTTTTAAAACATTGTAGTAGTTGTCCATTAAAAATATTAGTCACTACATTTTTATATTAAAAGAAGTTATTATTTTGAAGGAACAAAAGAAATAGTAGCTTTAAAAGGTAAACCGCCCACTTTTGTTTTAGCAGTTATTTTTAAAGAACTGACTAATTCATCTTGCATTCCCCGAACACCTGGTGGCACGAATAGAGTTTTATAAAATCTTTCTGGTGGAATAGTAGTGGTCTTAATAACACTTTTAAACATTGGTTCTTGAAATATGTTTACTCTATCTCCTGGAATAGATAATTTTACCGTTTCTACTTCAAAGTCTTTCATCAACAACAACATTGCACCATCCTCTACCTCCACTTCTAAAAGCCAATACCGGAACTGGTGATTTATTTCTCTGTTTCTTAATATATTCATCTTCATCTCCAAAATGAACCATCTCAATAGCTGGAACAGCTGAAGTTTGTTGAGGAGAATCACCTTCGATAATTGTTAAAGAAAACGACCCATATCTCGGTTCATTAAGGATTTCATTAAATACTTTTTCCACTGCCATATTTTTGAATTATACTTCTTCTTCTTGTCAAGGCCGATAGTATTTTTTGAAGGGTATAATTTTGTAAGAGTATATAATACAATTTTTGTTGTCTTAATAGTCTAAATAGATATTTTTGTAGGTTATAAGCGATTGACAGGATAATTGTTTCATCGCGATTAATTCATCAATTAGGATTAAATTCATTCCGATGGCAAAAATCATTTTACAATAACATTATAAGAAACGAAAAATCGTTGAACAATATCAAAGAATATATTCAAAATAATCCTTTAAGATGGGATAAAGACGAAGAAAATCTAAACAATATTAAACGCGTTCAAGAACTCTTTTTAGTACAGCTTGAGGCGTAATATAAGAGGTATCGACGACAAGATCATAGTTTTTTACATTATTTAAAGTTTTTGGAGAAATTTTATGTATTTTTTTAATTTTAGCAAACCAGCTATTTTGTCTTTCCTCTACTCTTTTGCACGCATCTTTAAAACTAATTTTTTCTCTTTTCGCAAATCTTTTGTAGCGGATGTCGTCTTTACAGACTAAAAGAATTTTTAGAACATCGGGAAACTTGTTGGCCATTAGTCCTGACATCCATCCGTCGACGATAAGATTACCCGCATCGTGAAGCATATCGCGGACTTTATAATCAACCTCTTTAGTTAATTTTTCATTTTGCTCCTCAGCCCCTTCCAGGTTAAGTTTATGTTTTTTAACATAGTCTCTGAAGAGTTGACCGGTCATAAAAGCCGGCCATTTTAATTTTTTTTCGAGACGTCTCAAAAGAGTGGTTTTGCCAGTGCAGATTTTACCGGAGATAGTAATTTTGGTGTAATTCATTAGCAAAATGTAAAAATAAGCAAATAATTAAATTATTTTAATTATTTTTTATTTATGCCTAAAACCCAACTCATCCAATACTTTTCCCAATGTTTCCATTGGTCCCGAGGAATAGGTATCAATTACCAGATTAAAGTATCGTTGGTTCCAAAAGTCGTGTTGGCCATAGAGTTTTTGCCATTTCTTTATATTTTCTGCTTCTCTTTTTATAATTCGTAGTTTAGCCTCGTTGATGCTTATATTTTCCCTGTTAGCGACGCGGTCAATACGAATGTCTTCATGGCTACAGACTAAGAGAACTTTTAGAACATTTTTGATATTTTGGGCGACAAAGCCGGCTAACCAAGCTTCATAAATAAGATTTTCTTCGTTTTCGAGCATTTTTTTAGTCATGGCTTCAATCTCTCTTTCATGTTTATCAGACCTGGCGACCGCTCCTTGCGCATTTTCATTAATATGATGTTTACGGTCGAAGTCGCGTTGGATTTGACCGGCATTAACATATTTCCAACCAAGACTCTCTTTAAGATTCTGCGCCAGTGTCGTTGTCCCGCTAGCGATGCGGCCCGATATTGCGATTCGATTATATTTTAGAGTCATTTATTTATATATTTTGATTATATCATGAACGGATATTAGTACGGCTATGGCTAAAAGAATAAAAAAACCGATAAGATTTAATTCTTTTTCTAATTTTGGGTTGACCCTTCTTTTTGTAATCGCTTCGTAAACAACCATTATTAATTTTCCACCGTCTAGGGCAGGAAAAGGAAGCAGGTTGACTACGGCCAAGTTTAACGATAAGAGAGCCATTAGTTCCAAAACAGCGTTTTTCCCAAATTTTATGGCTTCACTGGTAAAATGAGCGATGCCAATTGGGCCGGCGACCTCAACCGTTGGTTTTTTAAAGGTTATAAATTGGTAAAGAGTTTTAGAAAGTTCGGTAATAATTGTTTTAGTTATATTAGAAGCTTCAATTAAACCATAAAATGGAGCTTGGTACCAGGTATATTTTTTTTCCTCAAACGAAGTAATAATGATTCCCAGCGAACCTTCATCTTTAGGCGGATTTTTCCGGGGAGTAACAATTATAGGAAAAACCTGATTGTTTCTTTGAATAGCAAGAGTAATTGATTGGCCGGCATATTTTTTAGTGAGGGAAATGAGAGCGTTAGTGGTAGTGAGAGACGTATTTTCTAATTTCAAAATAACATCTTTTTTTTTGAGGCCAACATAATATGCAGGAGAGTTTTGGACAACTTTATCAATGATGACTTTGTTAGTCGGAACCGGTACCCCGTTGATAAAAAGATAGGAAATTAAAACCCAGCCGAGTAAGAAATTGCCGATAATGCCAGCGACAATAACCAATGTTTTTTGAAGCGGTTTTTTAGAAACAAAGCTTCTATTTTTTATTTTTTTATTTAATTTTTCTTGATATTCCTCTCCGTAAAGTTTGACAAAGCCACCAAGTGGGATAAGGTTAAGGCTATAGAGTGTTTCACCAATTTTAATACCAAAAATTCTTGGTGGATAGCCAAAACCGAACTCTTCAACTAAAATACCATTTCTTTTGGCGGCGATGAAGTGGCCGAGTTCATGGACAAGAACGAGCGAAGTTAAGATAAGGATAAATATTATAATAGCCATAAATGTTATTAAAATTAGATTTCGGCGATTTCTTTCTCTTTATTTTCTTTTATTATTTCTACCTCTTTTGTATATTTTTGAGTAAGATTATCAATCTCTTTTTCGAGGCGAAATTTTTCATCCTCGGTTGTTTCTTTGGCTTCGAAGGAATTTTTTATTTTTTTTCTAACTTCATCGCGAAAATTTCTGATGCTAGTTTTCTTTTCTTCGACTTTTTGACTGATAAACTTAATTAATTTCTCTCTCTGTTCGGTTGAAAGGGCGGAAAGTCTAAGGACAATCCGATTGCCTTGAGTTTGCGGAGTAATGTTCAACGGTGATTTAAGAATGGCTTTTTCAACATCTTTGATGATTGAAGGATCGAAAGGAATAACTACCAGAATAGCCGGTCCTTCGGTCGTAATTGTTGCCAGTTCAAACAATTTTAGTTTCGATTGACCGCTATAAGCCTCAACAACAAGGTTTTCTACTAAAGCTGGGTTGGCGCGCCCGGTATGGATGGACTTAAGATCTTCTTTTAAAAAGGCGATAACTTTCTGGCAGTTGGTTTGAAATTGTGAAATCAAATCCATATTAATAAAATTGTTTTATTGTTAAATTGTTGCATTGTTTTATAAATAACAATGAATCAATGAAACAATCGAACAATCTAAATTTTCCAACGTATTATGCGATTAATCTTAATATTCTCTCCAAACTTTAAGATCGCTTCTTTGATTAAGTCTCTGACTTTTTTACTGGGATCGCGGATGTACTCTTGTTTAAGCAACTCTTTAGTAGTTTTAGCAGAAAGGGAGGCGACCTGCATTGCTAATTCTTGACCTAATGTGAGAAAGTCTTTATTAGCGGAGACAAAGTCGGTTTCACAATCGAGTTCTACTAAAGAAGCTATTTTTTTATTATGGTGAACATATGAAAAAATAGCTCCTTCTTTAGTTACGCGATTTTTTTTGTTAAATATTTTTTCCGCCCCCCATTTTTTCAAAAGTTTTTCCGCTTTAATCAAATTATTATTACTTTCTTCGAGTGCTTTTTTACAGAGGGCGATTGAGATACTGGTTTTTTTGCGAAGAGTTTTTAATTTTTTAATATCAACCATTTCTAATTAATTACAATTTTTAAATTATCAATTAAGAGGTCAAAAGGTTAACACGTTTAAAATTTGTTAACCTGTTGATTTTTTAATAAATAATTATTTGATTTATTTTGCTGAATACGCCTGGACAAGTTCTTTAATGATATATTCAATTGTTTCTAATGAATCATCGTTGGCCGGTATGGGAAAGTTGATCATTTTTGGATCAACATTAGTGTCAACGATGGCAATTATTGGCACTTTAGCGATAAGAGCTTCATCTACGGCGGTTTTTTCTTTTTTAATATCGATAACGAAGATGGCGTCAGGTAACTTTTCGATCGAAGCAATTCCACTATAGAACTTTTCCAGGCGGTTTAGCTGTTTTTGCAGTTTAACCTGTTCATGTTTAACGAATTTGCTCCATTCTCCTTTTATTTTATCTTCCCGCATTTTTTTTAATTTTTTGATATTCTTTAACAAAGTTTCAAAATTAGTCAAGAAGCCTGCCGGCCATTTAATAGTAATATAAGGTAAATTATTTTCTTGACATATTTTTGTCGTGATGGCGGCAGTATTTTTTTTGGTAGCAACAAACAAGATAGTTTTTTTGTTTTTAGAAAGCTCAACCATAAATTTTTTAGCTTCATCGAGTTGTAAAACGGTTTTAACTAAGTCAATAATAGAAACGCCATTTTCCATGGTATAGATGAATCTTCTTGCGTTGGGATGAATACGATTACTTTTATGTCCAAGATGAGCGTTTAGTTTAAAGAGTTTTTCAATTCTCTTATCAACTTTCGTGTAAGTCGAGTTTGATTTAGTCATAATTTTTACATTGTAGCAGGGGGGGTAATTTTTTGCAATGAATAAATACGGTTTTATAACTTCAATGAACGGAGAAAATGACGAAAGGAACCGTTAATATTCGGATGTTGAAGGGCCATCTCGACAACAGTTTTCATATACTCAAGTTTACTACCAGTATCATAATATTTACCGTTTTTAATAACCACAGCATAAAGAGGAATGCCTTCTTTTTTAAGGAGATTAATTGCATCTACAAGCCATATCTCTCCACCTTTTCCCGGTCTGGTTCTTTTAATGGCGCTAAAAATCTCAGGCGGAAGGATATATGCACCATGTGCAGCGATATTTGATGGTGCTTCATCCGACTCTGGTTTTTCAACGATTTGTTTTATTTTATAAAGATTGCCTTTTACTGGTTCGAGGTCAGCAATTCCATACCTTTTGAGATCATCTTTATTATCGATTCTAACTCCGGAAATAATAATTCCTTCATATTGACTATAAACTTCGATCATCTGTGCCAATCTTGGTGGAGTTGAATGAATAAATTCATCACCCCATAAAACAGCAAAAGGTTCTCCATCAATCACTGGTTCGGCTGTCAACACAGGAGTAGCATTACCGTAGGGTCCTTTTTGGCGGATGTAAATAAATTCAGCCATGTTGGAAATTTTTTCTATTTGTTTAAGAAGCTTGGTTTTTTTTCCGTTAACCAGATTTTGAACAAGGTCTTCATTTGGGCTGTCAAAATGATCTTCGATTGCTCGTTTGTTGGCACCGGTGATAATAATAATATTTTTAATACCTGAGGCGACCGCCTCCTCGACTACATATTGGATTACAGGCTTATCAACTATCGGAAGCATCTCTTTAGGCATGGCTTTGGTTTGCGGCAAAAACCTAGTACCAAAACCGGCGGCCGGGATAACAACCTTGGTAATTTTTTGCATAGAGTTATTCGAACTTAACCGATATCTTTTCCGTTAGCTCGAGAGAGCCGCTAGAGGCAACAATCTTAGCCGTGCCAGGAGTATCTGATATTAAATGAAATTCGGCCTTACCGGATTTATCAGTAGTAATTTCGGCTTCTTTTATCCGGCCAACAGTAGAGGTAATTGATACTGATTTATCAGAAACAGGATAATTGTTCTCGTTTCGCAAAAAGACAGTGATGGTTGCCTGTGATTGGCCATCGGCCTTAGCGTTTATAGGCCAGACTAAAACGATCGAATTATTAGCTGATGGAGTAAGTTCTTGAGAGGCTTTAATTAATTGACTTATCGGCTTGTTGAAAACAAGCATGGAGAAAAAAATAAAAAATGAAAAAAAGAAAAGAACCATTAGACTTACGAGCTTTTTATCCATACCGTATTAATAATAACAAGATGATAAAAGAAAGTCAAATAAGTCAAGGGCAGATTAGGACAGATATTTCTTAGCCTTTAAAATCGAAAGAATTTTTTGGTGGATGATTTGGGGTGGGAGAATTTTGTCAGCCAGAGAACAGTCTACTTTTACCCAATGTCGATATTTTTTGACTAGTTCAAGATACATCTCTTCCGAGGCGATCCGATGGTGAATATTTTTTTCGGCAATATCTAGTTCCTCACCTCGCAGATAGGCGCGGTCGCCCTTTTTCTTGGTTAGATTGAGGCTAATTTTCCACGGGACGTGGAGGTAGATAACTAGATTTTCTTTGGGAATTTTGTGAATCGTGTATTCTAGTTCATAGAGCCATTCTAAGAATTCTTGCCTCTTTTTTTTATCTTTAAACTTAGCTCCTTGGTGAGCTAGATTAGAGGTGGCGTAGCGATTAGTAATGATTAGTCCACCTTTATTTAAGAAATCATCCATCTCTTTTTTTACCGAGGCACGATCTAAAGCAAAAGCGAGCGAAGCTAAATAAGGGGAAACTTGATCAAAAGCTCCAAATTCGCCCCTTAAGAAACGAGCCACTATTTTGCCATGGAATGAATTATAGTATTGTGGAAAGTCCATATAACGGATAGGCCGATTATGTTTTTTAAAATATTCCAAAAGGAGCCTGGATTGGGTAGTCTTTCCCGACCCATCGTTACCGTCGATGACGATCAGTTTACCCCTTCTTTTTTTAAGGAGATTTCTGTGCTTAAGAAAAACTTTAATATTATTGATGAATTTTTTGATTAAAGGTAAAACGGTATCGAGCTGATAATATTCAAGAAAAAGATTTTCCGAAGGATTACCGGCCACAATGGGTGAAATTTTATCCTGATAGCCGGTTTTGACCAAGACAAGAACGGGTTTGTTGGCGGCTAAGGCATAGACTATTTCGCTGCCGACTCCGAGCGAAGGCTTGGACGCTTCAGCGATAACAATATCAGCTTCATCGATGAGATGCCTTTCACGGACGTATATCTCTTCTGGAGTTAATTTTTTATCGTTTTCCAAGACGGACTTAATGGCAACTTGATCACCGGAAACTACATTAACATGATTCTTTTTAATATAGTCAAGAATTTTTTTATAGTAAGGAATCAGTTCGCCATTATGAGAAGTCGAAGCGGTAAAATAAACATTGAGCATAGAAAGATTATAACACAAAACAAAAAATAGAAAAATAGAATTGTTTGCTAATAAAGATCCTATCTTGACCACCCGTTCCCGACCGCTTCGGTCGGGAAAAGGTTGGAGAGATTAATGACGCGATTGTTTTCTCTTAATTGATTAAAAGGGATATTACAATGTTTTAAAACATTGTAATAATTGGTTAAATCTGACTTTTTTGAAGTTTGGTTAATTTGAGATTATTAATATCAGCGAACATGGAAAGATTACCTGAGTGGAGAGCGAGATGTTCAAGAGTCATAATTAAGAACTGTTTGATATTATATTTTCCCCACCATTCAATTAAAGCTTCATCTTTAACGGAAGAAGCAGTAGTTAAAAATTCTCGAGAAAAAATCTGATAAAGTTTTAATAAATTATCATAAGATAGTTCATCTAAATCAGCCGAAGAAGGAACTTTTTTATATTGATTCGGATTAACAATGCGACAACGAAAGATTAAATTATTAACTTCATGTCTTAGATCTTCAATAGGACTATTGCCTTTTTTGCCAATACGGGTTTTTAGATGATCTTTTAACTGTTGATAGGCAGTGTGATTGTCATCGACAAGATGAGAAAGTCTTGAAACAACTAAATACTTTATTACATTTGGGAATGATTTAATGTTTAAAGACTTAGGTTCTCTAGTAAGCCAAAAAGAAACATTATTAGTTGGTTCAGATGGAAGAAGAGGTTTTCCTGTATCCCAGTAATTTAATTCTGCAGGCCGATCAAGTCCGTAAAGATCAAGGAATTTAATTAACCGGCCAGTAGTAAAAACTTGATGTAAGTCTGTTTCTATAAGAAGATCTTTCCCGGATATTTTACTTTTTTTACCAAATAGTTTATATCTTGATTTCAAGTTTTCATTATTTAAAAAAAAGTTAACAAAAAATGAAAGGAATTTGTCATGTAAATCCAACATTGTTTTAGGCGTTAAGTATTGAGAATCTTCTTCTATAAGAAAGTCTTCGCGAGGCGCGACTGCTTGGCAACGATGAATAATATCAATTAAGCCATTTTTTAACTGATCAAAAGGAGAGGTATTTTCACGGTTATTTACTAAACCATAAAATAAATAAGGAGGGATTGATTGAAAAAGAAAACGATTAATAATTTGATGCTGATTAATTCTGGTAGCAATAAACCGCGCTTCTTGATTTTGAAATCTACTTGGTTCAAATTGGGGAGGGTGGTAGTCAAGCCAAGCCTTAAGTCGATGAGGAGTCGATGTTGGGCTTGGATTTTCAGATAGAGCTATAATATATGGATATTATAGCAAATTTTTATTGATTTTGTAGAATATTAAAGAGAGATGGTTTCGCCTTCTTTAATCTGTTTTTGAAGAATAATTTTGGCTAATGTGTCTTCGATTTGAGTTCTAATAGTTCGCTCTAAGTTTCGAGCGCCGAAACGGGGGTCATAGGTTTTTACAACCAGTTGATTAATTAACTGATCACTAACTTCAAGATTGACTTTGTATAAGGAAAAGATATCCTTTTTAATTTTATCCAGCATGGTTTTAGCAATAGTAACGAGAGCTTGTTGACTCAATGGTTTATAGACAATGACACCGTCAAAACGGTTTAGGAATTCGGGTGTAAAAATTCTTTTATTTATTAAATAATCAATCAAATTGCTCGACGCCGTGTTTTCCACTTCGCTGGGCGTGTTCCTTCGGCGTCCGTCGGGCTGCGCACCTCCCAAGTCGTTCAAAACAGGCATCTTCACAGCTTGTGTATTTAGTGAATAAAGCATTTGTCCGCCAGCGTTTGAGGTGGCAATAACCACCAAGTTTTTTGCGTCGACTCTTTTACCAAAGCCGTCGACGAAATAACCCTCATCAGTCAAGGTTAAAAAAATATTAATTAGATTGCGATCGGCTTTTTCAATTTCGTCAAGTAGTAGCACACCATATGGTTTTTCTCTGATAGCGGAAGTGAGTAGGCCAGGTTTTCCGCTATCAAGAGATCCGATCAGATTATGGATATCTTCTTTGGTTTGATAAAGAGACATATCAAATCGAATAAGATACTCTTGTGAACCAAAAAACAGTTGAGCGATGGTTTTTGCCGTCTCCGTCTTACCAACACCCGTTGGTCCAAGGAATAAAAAGCTGGCTAAAGGTTTTTTTCTTTTGCCAATCAACAAAAACGAGCGGCGTATAGCCGATGACAGTTGATCGATTGCCTCTTTTTGTTGGACTATCCGCGAGGATAAAAGTGACTCGAGATTAACTAATTTCTCTTTGAGTTGATCGGTAAGACGAGTAGGAATATGAGTTTTTTCTGTAAGGATTTTGTCGACTAGTTCAGGATTAACTTGCGGCAGTTTTTTTTCTTTGCAGTAGACGCAGATGGAATCCAAAAGGACAATCGCCTTTTCAGGAAATGGAATATAGGTGATAAAGAAATCGCTTTTGTCGATCAGATTTTTGACTGTTTCGTATGGAATGGTTACTTGATACCTTCTTTCATACTCGATCGCTTTATTAAGCAAGATTTCTTCGGCCTCGTCCTTTTTAATCTCATAAACATCAACTTTTTCAAATAAATGGCTAATTTTTTGATTTTGGAAAATAAATTCTTGATAAAGAAAAGGTTGGGTGATACCAATAATCTGCAGTCGATCAGTCTTAGCATATTTTTCAATAGGGAGGGTTAGGTCGATCCGATTGCCTTGGCTAGAAACATACTTATCGAAATTTTCAATCAGCAAAATAACATTTTTAGCCTGAGCTGCTTCTTCCAGCAGGTTTTCCAAAAGACTCTCTCTTTGTTCTTGATCGGTCGATTGATCCAAGATTTTTTCCAAATTTATCTTCAAGACTCTTTTATATGCCAGCAGATTGTTAACTTTTCCTTCATAGATTTTTTTTGCCAGACTGTCAACGATAGTATGTTTACCCACTCCTTCATCGCCAACAATGATTACGTTTTTTTCTTCTGACTTTGATAGAATTCTTTCAATCTGGTTAATTTCCTTTTCCCGATCAAAGGCTGATTTGATCAAAGCTTGATAACTGGTTGAAGTAAGATCTTCTACAAATCGATCAAGAAACGGAGTGTATCCGACAGCCCAGTCGCGGGCCAATGGTGGGTAGGTAAAAAGATTAGACAATTTCCACCATTTTCGACCAAAGTGAAGAGTGATATAATAATGATCAAACCATTTATTGACTTGCTCATAGTTTACTTGATTCATAAGGTGGGTGGCGGTAAAATTCTTTCTCAAAAGCTCTTCTTTTTCTGAATCGGTTTTTTCTAAGTAGTATTTTAGATAAAGCAGTGGAGTTAGAATGATAAAGATTAAGAAAATGAACGGCAAAAAAACGACGGAAAAAAATAAGATTAAAAAATAAAAGAGAATAACTGACAAACGCATAAAAAAACCAATCATTCGAGATATAAAATTAAACGCAAGTCTTTCAAACCATTCTTGGAAGCTAAAACCTCGGGTGGTTTTGCTGATGACTAAATTCTTCCAGGGAGAGAATAGAGTCTTGGATAAAGACAATAGTGAAAAAAAGTAAGGAAAAAAAATAAACAGGTTGACAACCGCCTCGAGGAAGTTACCGATAGATTCTTTTAAAAAATGAAAGAAATTTTTCTTCATAAAATTAGTATAACAGATTCAATTTTTAACTCTTAATTATTATTATTAATTTAGGGCTTGACATTTCTGAAAAATATTTATAATTTAAGTGTTTATATCTTATTATGAAAAAGGATAAAGAGGATAAACCTCCGAGTGATCGAAAAAAATATTTGCTTCCCAGGACGACCGCCATTATTTTTAGTGAAGTAAAACGTGACTTTTTTCCAACTGAGGTCCAATACTTAACTGAAAAAGACGCATATCGTGATGCTAAAATTATTAGTGAGTATCTCGAGAAAATGAGGATTAAAACTTATCTTCTGGCCGGTAATGAGAAGTTGGCGGCTAAACTACGACGAGCTAAGCCGCAATTGGCTTTAAATCTAGTTGGATCGGTTAAAGGGCAAGAATATCTAGCCTCAACCATCCCGGCCTTGCTAGAACTTTTAGGCATTCCTTATACCGGTGCTGGCATACTGGGCGAAGCATTATCATATAATAAATTTTTAGTGAGGAAACTATTGCAGCAGAATGGTGTTCCTGTTCCCAATCATCAGCTTTTTAACACCTACTCGGATCCGATCGACCCAACATTGCGTTTCCCCCTTATCTCCAAACTTAATGAGATTCACGGAGCGGTAGAAATAACCCGAAACGCCGTGTCTGAAACAGAAAAACATCTTCGTGAACGGTTAAAATTTCTTATTAAAACCTATAATCAACCAATTTTAGTCGAAGAGTTTATTGTAGGTAGGGAGATTACTGCCATCCTACTTGAAGGATTAAATAAAAAAGTTTATCTGGCGGAAAAAATCTTTCATAAAGTAAATGAAAAATATATCTTCGTCACTTTTGAGGATCAATGGTTAAAAGTCAAAGGTGGCGGTTTTAACTATCAAAAATACCAAGACTCTATATTAAAAGAATATGTGAAAAAAGCGTTTGAGATTAATGAAATGTTTGATTATGGAAAGTTTGATATTAGACTTGATCCTTCTGGCCGCTATTTTTTTGTCGATGCTAACAGCAATCCTGCTTTTGGTCCTAAGGAGCTAGAGTGTGCCATCGCCAGCATTCTTGATTTATATGGGATTTCCTTTATTGAGATTTTAAAACGGCTACTGATGAATACCCTCCGTGATGCCCAGGGGAAAAAGCTTTTGCCGATAACTAATAACGGCGTTCATGAAAGTTAAATTTAAAAAATGAAAACAATTGCTTTTTTATATAACGTTCGTCATCACTACCCAGATCCTAAAGATTTACGAAACCAGTTGGAGGCGGATTTTGATGATCCGATTACCAACAAACATCAAATAAAACATCTGCGAAACTGCGGCTATCGAGTTATTCCGATCGAAGCCAATGAAAAAGCCTATTATAAACTTTATCGTTTAAAAGACGAGATCGATCTAGTTTTTAATATTGCTGAAGGTTTACACGGCTTGGATCGAGAGTCTCATCTGCCAGCGATATTAGAGATGCTGCAAATTCCTTATACGGGCGGTGGACCGTTAACCGAAGGTTTGATTCTCAATAAAGTAAGAACAAAAGAAATATTATTACTTAATCATATTCCCACCCCGCCCTACCAGCTTTTAAAAACAGAAAGTGAATCGGTTGGAATAAAACTGGACTTCCCCTTAATCGTCAAGCCATTGGCCCAGGGTTCATCGGCTGGAATCACCAACAAAAGCGTTGTCTATCATAAAAAAGAGTTGAGAAACCAGACAAAAAAAATTATCAGTATTTTCAAACAGCCAGCCTTAGTCGAACCCTTTTTAACAGGAAGAGAATTTTCTATCGCTATGTTGGGAAATCCACCGATGGTTTTACCAATAATTGAGTCAGATCATTCAATCTTGCCTAAAAAATACCTCCCTTTGGATTCTTTAGAGGTCAAATGGTATTTTGAAGAAAAAACAGAAGGATGTGATTACTTAACCTGTCCAGCAGAACTAAACGGAAAACTTAAATCGAAGTTAAAAGAAATGAGTTTACATATTTGGGAGGCTTTGGATATACAAGACTGGTGTCGAATTGATATTCGTTGTGATGAGAAAGAGAATCCTTATGTTCTTGAAGTTAACTCTCCGCCTGGGATTTTACCGCCAGAGATTTCATCCACCTCTTATTTTCCTCTCGCTTGCCGGAAAACAGGAATAGATTATAAAGAGATGTTAAAGTCAGTCGTCGCGGCCGCTTGGAAGAGATATCATCATAAATAAAATCTCACAGTTACCATCTAAATTAACAATTAATAAATACTCGTATTTTTTATTTTAATTTGGACCATCTCATTTGGATATATGCGTTTAATAATCTTGAGTTTATTAATATATTTATAATATTCTGTTTGGAGAGATGTTTTCTTATGAGAAATTAGTTTGATTAAATAATTTGGGAGATTTTTAACTTTAATTTTTCCTTTGATAACATCTTCCTGAACAAGTCGCAAGCAGACATATAATTTAATCTCTGAAGTTGATAAACTTTCATCAGCAATAGAAGCGAACCAGTTTTTCTTTTTTATTTTTTTATCAAGTTTTGGCTCAACTTCTTCAGCGAATTTTTTTACATAATTTATGCCTTTTAAAAGAAGAGTTCGTGAAATAATATCATGAAAAATTTTATTTAAAAAATCTTTATAATTATCTTTACAAATATCTCCGTAAATATTAGAAACACCTCCATAAGGCATAATTTTTCCATTGTAGGTTACTGTGACATTAAGTCCTTTAAGTAAAGCACCAGTTGACATTGGACCCAAGTAAGTTCTTCCTAATCTAATATCATCATTAAAATCGGAATAACTGTTAAAGTAATCATCAAACTCGATAATCTTATGGGCTGATAGATTGGTAGCTCGACCGACAAAATACATGCTTTTATAAAAAACAGTTATTTCATTTAAACCCTTACTTGAGTTATCAAAGATAATATTCCTAATGTAATTTTTAAGCGGACTAAGTCGTGCTCCTAATAATTTAGCCAGTTTACTTACGGTATCATCATTTATTAAGAGAGATCTAAAGTAAATTTTTATATCAGGATAACTTCTTTGTTTATCGGGTAACATCGAGTCAGATCTGATAATTCTTACCAAATGAGCAATAGATTTAGGGCTAATTATTTTTTGATGGTATCTATCTACGCTAATTCTCAAGCTAAAACTAAATTTTTTTTGTTTAGCTTTTTTAAAAAAGATGGCTTTTTGAATTTTTGTTAGACATCGTTTAATTTGATGAATATTTGAGGTCCAGTATCCTCCTGTTATTAACTCAAAATAATTGAATCGAGCTTCTTTTATTAATTTTAAGATAGTTGGTAATTCTAACATTGGTTCTCCCCCACCGGAAACAACGAGATAACTTAATTGAGCATCGTAGCTCATTTTTATAAAGTTGTTAATTGCTTTTTCTGAAAGAATCATATTTTGATTTATAAATCGGGGTTTTGGAGAAGCAAACATACAATGAGCGCAGCCAACAGGGCAATACTTTGTAGGCCAAATATAGGCAACTGATAAGGGATAAAAATGATCAGGTTTTAAAGACAGATCTTTTGAAATTTTTAATAAAAGCTTCTCGGAGTTCTGAAATATATCCATAATAACTTATTTAATACTAACTCGTGATCACTGAGGGATTTGTTCAACTCACAGTTGACGAAACTTGATTGAGTCTTACTGCGAGTTAATCCCACTTAGTCCTTGAGCTTGTTGAAAGACGTAGTGGGAAGCCCTATAGTGACTGCTGGTGGATTTGAACCACCAACCCCTTCGATGTAAACGAAGTGCTCTACCGTTGAGCTAAGCAGTCGCTTTTCTTACCGAAAAGAGCTTCTAATGTGGGTGTGGATGGAATCGAACCATCGGTCTGTTCTTTATCAGAGAACTGTTTTACCATTAAACTACACACCCTTATTTGAATTTTTAGTCAATTTAATA
>Ga0210018_1000033_pt1 | contig 54306 bp, 47 predicted proteins | sample CryGeyCG2014_010_2_FD_183967 | JGI IMG/M metagenome (GOLD analysis project Ga0210018, IMG submission 183967) | Groundwater microbial communities from aquifer - Crystal Geyser CG09_land_8/20/14_0.10 (SPAdes) (version 2) | ecosystem: Environmental > Aquatic > Deep subsurface > Groundwater | place...
GCTACTATTTCCGTATAGAAGTCGTGAGTGACCTCATCTAAACCAGGAGAGACGGTAACCTCACCTAATTTCCACACCTCATCTCTTATCTGCGTAAGCATCTCCCGACACTTTAAGTCCTCAAGGGTTTGTAAAAGGGGTTTAATTTTTTCTACTTTCTCTATTCTCTGTCGTTCCTGTTCTTCTGTTAGTTTCCTTTGCGTCTCGTTTTGTGCCCGGGCCTCCTCTTGTTTACGTCTTTCAATTTTTTCCTGCCAGCTCATATTTATCTCCAATAATACCCGCAACAATGCGGGCAGATTTAATAAACAAGTTTATAGTATCACAATATGTCAAGGAAATGAGGAAAATAGCCCCTAAAGAGGAATTCCGAGGCTGTACTCAACAACCTCCCCGCAATCTCCACTTGACAAATTGAAATTGCAGGCAAGTAAAACTTTAGAAAACTACTATAAATCAACACCTAAAATAGTATTTTTTGTCCCTGTATAATCTCTAGAAATCAAAAAATAGTCTTTCAACCCAAGAGGACTTGCTGTCTTACCCAACCTTTTTAAATCGCGAAAATCTGGTTTCAGTTTGACCTCAAAGCCAATCTCTTCGTTTAAAATAAAATCTATTTCCGCCCCTTTTCTTTTCTGGTAATAATTTACCTTCCCATGCCGGCTTAATTCACGAAAAACAGCGTTCTCAAAAATTACCCCCTCATCGTTAACTCCCAAATAATTTAAAATTCCTGTATCACAGAAATAAACTTTTCTTGCTCCGCTTACCTCCCTGTCAGTATTCAAAGAGAAAGGGCTTACTAAAAAAATAAAGTAAGTTTTCTCCAAGAAAGAAAGGTAATTATAAACTGTTTCTCTGGAAACTCCTATCTCCGACGAAATTTTACTGATATCAACCTTAGAACCCGTTCTTTTCGCCAAAAGTAAAAGAAGATCTCTTAACTTGCTTAAATCTTTAAAATCAGATAGATTTTTAACATCTTTTTCAAAATAAGATTTAAAAATATCCTCAAGCAGTACTTTCTTTCTCTCTCTATCTTTTTCGACAACAACTCCGGGAAATCCTCCAAAAAATAAATATTCTTCATAGAGACCTTTGTTAAGTTCAAAGGCAAGACTGTTTTTCTTCTCCGCCAGAGCGGAAAAATCTAATTCCGCTTGTTTCCCAACTTTTTTGTCTTTAAACATTAAAAACTCACTAAAATTCAGAGGAAAAAGTTCGTAAACTACTTTCCGCCCCGCTAAAGATTCTGAAAATAAATTTTTAAGATAAAACGAAGACGATCCGGTTAGAAAAAACTTTACGGAATAATGATCAAATAAGTATTTTACCGCTTTCACGATTGGAGGAAATACCTGCACCTCATCTAAGAACAAAAATGTTTTGGCGGTGTTGTCAATCCCGAATTTATCTAAATTATGCCAAATATTATCATAATTTACCTCCTCAAAAATTTTTTGATTAAGAGGGTTTTCCAAATCCAAATATAATTTGTTTTTTGACTCGACTTGCTCAAAAACCTGATTCATTAAAGTTGTTTTCCCTGTTCTTCTCATGCCTGTTAAAACCACTATTTCAGGCGTGTCAATTTCTTTAATTAGCTTACTTGAAAGGGTACGATTAAATATCATTATCTTAAAGTAACACTATATTCCCGTTTTGTCAAGTAGTATCTTACAATATTGTTACTATTTTGTAAGTTACAACTCTCTCAATCGGCCGAAATCAAGTCCGGAAAACAACTATAGGCATTTCAATTTGAAATTTGAAATTTAAAATTTTTAATCAATATTTAAAAACTAAATTTATTAATTTTAAATAGAACTGAAAATATATTGTTATTGAGACTAACTTAGAGACATTTTGATGCTATGGCATAATTTTGTCCCTGATCCCCTGATAGTTTAATCTAAAGAGAAATTTCGAGGCCGGGTTTGGTAATTTTAGAAGCTAAACAGTTAGCTTCGGTAAAGTCCTTCTTTTAAATTCTGCCATTTTATGAACATTCAAATTCAATTCGTCAATTTTGGTTGTACTTTTGACTTTTTCAACAATAACTCTTAATAAATTTTCTGATTGAAATTTTCTTGCGTGTTGTCCTAATTTTTTAAAATCAAAACCTTCCAAAGAAAAAAGACTAACTAAATCAATTAAGTCTTTTCTCCCTTTAACTGAATTTTTTCTTTCCAACAAAGCTTTTGCTTTTAAAAGAGCCAGAATCTCAACATCAGGCACTTTAAAATTCTCAAGCATGGTTGTCAGCTTTATTACCTCATCCGCCGGTAAACCCAGTTCCGAATAATATGGAAGATAAATATCAATATCCGTCTCTTCTGTTTTAGTTTCATATTTTTTTAATCTGTCATTTTTTACAACGGTGAATTCTTCTTTTAGTTGTTCTAATACCGGATAATTTATAATTAAATCAATATCTTTTGATTTTAATGTTTGGCAGTAAAGATAAACCGCCCAGCCTCCGATTAAAACAAAATCATATTTCTTTTTTAGGCTTAGAAGCAATTGCCAGCTTTTTTGGGTAATTAAATCATGATAGTACTGCATCAATTTTTTCCTTTATCGCCTTTACATACTCCTTAGCATACCAGTCTTTTAGATTCCAAAGGTCAACAAAAGTTTGCGCCATAACAGTTTTTTGGCCATAATCAGATAAAAATTCATCCTGTTTTAAAATAAACAAGTTCGGAATCCCCTTTTTAACTTCAAATCTGTCTTTGATTTTTTCAATATCGTCCGTATAAATATAAACTTTGTCATAATCGGCAGGAGGGGTTGTCAAGCTCATTCTTGCTGCGCTATAAGCACCAAAAATAACTTCCGGCGGCATTTTCGCTTCGATATCCAAAACCGGCTCGCCGACTTTAAAAGAAGCAAGAATATCGTTCTCAAGATTATGCACACTTGCCCAATGGTATAAAAGTTTTTCCGGGTCTTCCAAAATAAAATATCTGCCGGTGACTCGAACCGCGCCCATTTGTCTTGGTATTTTTAAAGCCTGAAAAACCGTACTGGTAGAAAAGCCAAATTTGGCGGCAAGATCTTTCTGCTCAAAACGGCGTTCATCTTTTTCTAAGGCCGAATAAAGCAATTCCCGCCAGATGATTTCGATTTTTTTCATAGTATTTATACCTCGTTTCGAGTATATTCGAAATGAGTGAATTTGTCAAGCGTTAAAATTACAGAGGAATTTCGAGGCCGTATTTGGGAATCTACCCTGCAATTTCCACTTGACAAAAGGGTGTTTCAGTTATATCATAATATTATGAAATTACTGAATTTGCATCTGGTTGAAGAAAAACTGCTTGAGCTTAACATTAAAATATTTACACCGGCCGAATTCAAGGTCATTTTTGGGGTTAGCAAGAGAGCGGTTCAAGGATTTTTAAACTACAACACCAAAAAAGGAGCCTTTGTTCACTTAAGAAAAGGGCTTTACGGGCTAAAAAGAAGCCCGCCGAATGAATTTGTTCTGGCCAATCGGGCTTATTCCCCTTCTTATCTTTCTTTGGATTCCGCTCTCGCTTATTACAATTTAATTCCGGAAACGGTTTATTCCATCACCTCGGTAACGACCAGGCCGACCCGGGAATTTAAAATGAATAACCTAGCTTACAAATACCGAAAAATCAAGAAAGAGGCTTTTACTGGTTATGAACCAAAGAAAATTGGTGGACAAATTATCTATATTGCCGTTCCGGAAAAAGCAGTGGCAGATTTCTTATATTTTGTTTCTCTTGGTAAACAAACTTTCAATGACCGCTTAAAAATCGAAGAGATTAACAAAACCAAATTGTTCCAATACCTAAAACTCTTTAAGCAAAAACGTTTAATTACTTTTGCAAATCGGTTTTTAAAAAATGATCGATAAAAAAGTATTGGAAGATTTTGCTGTCAAAAAAGAAACAGACTATCTGAATGTGGCTCGTGAGTATATTCAAAATTTATTCTTGGCCAAGTTTTACCAAAAAAAAGGAAGTGAACATTTTCTTTTTAAAGGGGGAACCGCTTTAAGGATCGTTTTCGGCTCGCCGAGGTTTTCTGAAGATCTTGATTTTACAGGCACAAATAACGGCAGGAGTTACGAAAAGATTTTAGAAGGGGTTTTATACGAGTTATCTTGGGAAAATCTCAAACCGGAACTCCTGGAGTCTAAACCGACCTCCGGCGGATATTTATCATCACTCGCCGTCAATTTATTCGATGAAAAAATTGTGATTAGAGAAGAAGTCTCTTTCCGACCGGCAGTTTTTCCAAAAGCAGAAATAACCCTGATTTCCTCCGAAATGTCTCCAGCTTATAATCTTTTTCTCCTCGAGCGAAAAAACTTGATCACCGAAAAAGCAGAAGCATTAATTTCCCGCCAAAAAACAAGAGATATTTTTGACCTCTATTTCATTTTAAGAAACGAGAACTTAAGGAAATGGCTAAGTTTGACCAGAGAGCAGAGAGAAATAATTTTTAATCTTCTAGGGGAAAGAAATCAAAAGGAGATTGACCGTGAACTTAAAAATCTCTTGCCAAGAAGTTATTGGCCGATTATTAAAGATTTACCCACCGTATTAAAAAGGGAATTAGGCAAAGAATAATGCGAAAATTTCTAATTCCTCCCTGCCGGTAGGCAAGGTCTAATTTTTAATTTCTAAATAGACTTCAATAACTAAAATCCAAAAAAATCCAAAGCTTAAACCGAGATTTCGAGGCCGTATTTGGTAATTTCTGAGGTTAAATCCTTACTTCTTGTTTCGATAACTTTCGAAATGAGTGAATTCTTTAAGAGACTCTTGAAATTTTCAAAAAAAAGGCTAAGATAACAATAGGTTGCATGGAGGAAATTAGGTTCAAATCCTAAGCTGTGCCGCAACTGTGAAGTCCGCCTTCTCCGCCTATCGGCGAGATTCGGCGAGACAAGCCAGAATACTCCGCAATTTATAACCCTGAGCGTAGTCGAAGGGCTTTATAATCCCGAGCAGGAGGAGTTATGTCACAAGAAAGAATTGCTATTAACTTAAGAAATTGGAGAGGAAAATCTACGGAAGAGATTGTTCAAGATCTCGCCTCCTTCCCCATAGAATCCGCTGACCTGCCTTCTGAGAAAAGAATAAGTGTTACCGTTTTAAAATTAAGCAGTTTCGCAAAATTGATTAATCCATTGTCACAATCGGCGGAAGATATTGCCACAACCAAAATCTATATGTGGGCGAAAGATGCCAATCCCCAAGTTCAAATATGGCTGGATAGCAACGAACCTTCGGAAAAAGAAATTCTTCAAGAAATGAAAACCCTAATTGACTTTAATCCCGGCCAATTAATAATTTGGTTAAGTCCTGCAGAAAAAGGAGTATACGACGAAAGCCGGATCGGGATTTATCAAGTCGTCTTGGTAAATAACGAAAAATATTTATTTTTCCGTTCGCTATGCGGAAACCAATATCTTGACAAATGCAGTGTTATTGCAAAAAGGCTTACTCGCAATTCTGTAGAAATAATCATACCGGAAGAATTATCCGATCCGAGACTGCTTAGAGCTTGTCCTATTTCCATCTATGTGCCGGGAAAATCCCTTTTAGGTTATCTAAAGTCTGCAATTGAGATACCAAATGTCTGGCAAGCCATTTCCAACGGCGAAGATATTGACAAAAAAATTAATTCAACTGCGGTTGTTTCCGCTTTTTTAACAGGCGAGGTAGAAGCCCAAATAGAAGAAGCACAACTTTTTAACCAGCAAGTAATAATCGGCGCATGGATAGAAAAGGAACTGCAAGAAAGATTAAATATTACTTTAAAGCCCGGCTCCTGCGGTGTTCTCTATTCCAGCCTGACAATCTCTCCTTTAACTCAAATTTTAGGAAATCGAGAATCTGTTTCTTTAGAATCCGGCGCCAAATTCGTTAAAAACTGTGGCAACTGCGGAACCCCAATTAACGCCCGCATTAGTAAAGGCTATGTCTGCCCCCATTGCGGCGGCGTTTACGAAGGCTGTTAAGTCATCTGTCCTCCTTATAAATTTCTAATTCACTTTATCCTTGAAAGAAACCTCAATAAAAAGTAACATATTGGTTATGCAGCAACATCCGGTACCACAGCCGATTACCAGTTATGAATTCCGACTGGTCGGGGATATGACCCTAAAACAGTTCGGCAAATTGGCCTCCGGAATTATTTTGGCCTTAATTGTCTACGGCATCAATCCTCCGGGTTTTATTAAGTGGCCTTTGATAATTTTATTTGCGGGGATCGGTATTGCCATGGCCTTTCTGCCTTTTGGCGGCCGCCCAATTGATGTCTGGATAATAGCTTTTATCAAAAGAATCTATTCTCCCACTTTATATCTTTGGCAAACAAAAAATAAAAACCAAAATTCTATCCTGCAAAATCAAACCCCGGCTCTCCCTAAGGAGCCAAAAGTTGAACCAAAAATCGAGTCTCAAACAGTTAATAAACCGGTGGAGCAAAACGTCAGACCTAAACCGGTCCTTCCGTTTATTCCCCCACCGCCGGCGAATTCCGCCGCCAACCGAAGACCAAAGGTTGAACCCCGGTTTTTAACCAATACTCTTTTGCCGACCCCTCCGACAATGCCGAATATTATTGTCGGTTATGTCCATACTCCAAACAAAAAAATTATCGATGGGGCCATTATCGAAATCCGCGACCCGCAAGGCATTCCTGTCCGCGCTCTTAAAACAAACCAGCTTGGCCAATTTCAAACCGCTACTCCCCTGTCCAACGGCAGTTATGAAATCGAGTTGGAAAAAGAAGGATACACCTTTGATATAATTAAGGTTAATTTTGAAGGAAAAACCATCCCCCCTATAGAAATTATAAGTAAATAATGCCAAACGCTGCTCAAATACCAATCCGCGCCAGCACCCAGGAGCAACTGCCGATTGAAGAAGTGATTGACAACATGGTGCTGTTAAAAGACGGATCCTGCGCCATTGTCATGTCGGTTTCGGCCGTAAACTTTGATCTGCTTTCGGAAAGAGAACAGGACGCCATCATTGGCGCTTACGGCGCCCTCTTAAACTCTCTTACTTTCCCTATACAGATTCTTGTCCGTTCGCAAAAAAAAGACATTTCTTCCTATTTAGACCTTTTGACTATTCAGGAAAATCATAAAAAAGACGCTCCTTTAATCGCCAACATGATCCGTTCTTACCGGAGTTTTGTCGGAGAAATGGTTAAAAAAAATAATGTTTTGGACAAAAAGTTTTATGTTATTATTCCCTTTTCCGCTTTGGAATTGGGAGTAACCACAACTTTGACTTCCCTGGTCCGGAAAAACAAAAACTTGCCTTTTAAAAAAGATTACATTCTCCAAAAAGCAAAAACCTCCCTTATCCCCAAAAGAGAACATGTAACCAGGTTGTTCAACCGGATCGGGCTGGCCACCAAACAACTGGATACAAAAGATTTAATCAAACTCTGTTATGAAATTTACAACGGTGAAAGTCTGTCAACCGGTTTAAAAATACAAAAATGAAAATAAACTTTAGTCCAGAAAAAAAACTCATTTCGGCCAGCCAATCCCCAATCCAGGATGTTCTTGCCCCGTCGATTATCGAAGTTGATTTTGATTACCTGAAAATTAACAATCGTTTTGTCCGGACAATGTTCGTCGCCGGATATCCCCGCTACGTGAGCGCCAATTGGCTTTCGCCCCTGATAAATTTTGAGCAATCCCTTGACACCTCGCTCTTTATATACCCCGTGGAAAGTAAAACCATCCTGGACGATCTGCGCCGGAAAATCGCGGAAATGGAAGCCGAAATTTCCACTGACGCCGAAAGAGGCCGGGTAATTGATCCCTCAACCCAAGCCAAACTTGAAGACGCACTGACAATGCAGGAGCAGTTAACCAAAGGAATCGAGCGTTTTTTTCAGTTCGGTCTTTATATTACTCTTTCTGCCGAAACCATTGAAAAATTAGATCAAACATCCAAAGAAATCGAATCAACTCTGGCTTCCCTTTTAATTATTCCCAAGCACGCCACTCTCCAAATGGAGGAGGGATTTAAAACAACCCTGCCCCTGGCTTTGGATTTTTTAAACATTACCCGTAATATGGACACGACTTCACTGGCCACCACATTTCCTTTTACTTCTTCCGAACTAACCGCCAATGAAGGGATTATGTACGGCATAAACGAAAATAACGGCAGTTTAATAATTTTTGACCGCTTTACTTTAGAGAACTATAACTCTTGTGTGTTCGCCAAGGCCGGCGCGGGAAAATCTTTTCTGGTAAAACTGGAAATTCTCCGTTCTTTTATGTTTGATGCTGAAATTATTGTTATTGATCCGGAAAACGAATACGAAACTTTGTGCAATGCTGTCGGCGGTGAAAATATCCTTTTCAGCTTTAATTCAAAGTCAAAAATCAATCCTTTCGACCTGGCTCAAGTTAGAGAGGAAGGAGAAAACGAATTAAACCAAAAGATTCTGTCCCTTCATTCCCTGTTTAAAATTATCATGGGAAATATGACCGCTACGGAAGAGGCAATTTTAGACCGAAGCTTGATGGCAACCTATCAGATGAAAGGGATTACCCAAGAACCGGCGACACAAACAAAGGAACCGCCCTTAATGGAAGATTTATACAAAACGCTAATGGGAATGGAAGATCCCCTTTCCCGGTCTTTAGCCGACCGGATTGAAAAATATGTAAGAGGATCTTTTTCCGGAATTTTCGATCAACACTCAAACGTTGATATTAAAAATAAATTTACCGTTTTTTCTCTGCGCGATTTGGAAGCCAGTTTAAGGCCGATTGCCATGTTTGTCATCCTTGATTTTATTTGGACCAAAGTCAGAAAAGAACTTAAAAAAAGAATCTTGGTCGTTGATGAGGCCTGGTTTATGATGAGAACCCCCGATTCGGCCGATTTTTTAAACTCAATTGCCAAAAGAGCCAGAAAATATTATTTAGGATTGACAACAGTTACTCAAGATGTTGAAGACTTTCTTAAAGACGATATTGGCAAGTCAATCATTACCAATTCTTCAATTCAGGTTTTGATGAAACAGCATCCGGCGGCGATAGAAAAAGTGGGCTCGGTTTTTTACCTCTCTGAGGGAGAAAAACAGTTTTTGCTTTCTTGTGACATAGGAGAAGGTCTGTTTTTCGCCGGCAATAATCATGTGGCAATTAAAGTAGCGGCCTCCCCCCAAGAGCACCAATTAATTACCTCAAAACCACAGGAAATTTTAGAAAGGAACGCGGCTAAATCTGCCCAACCTGCCTCAATTCCGCCCCGGTCGGTAATACAAAACAAGATTGAAGGATCTTTGCCTCCCCGTTTCAAAAGTGAGATAATCGTTGATAATGGCACCGCAAACCGTTTTTAATAAAACCGAGAAAAAAATAGGATCTTTAGAATATTTTCTAAAAATCGCTTCTTTTTTTGAAGTCGAGCAAAACCGCAAGCAAAAAAAAGATGACTGGACCTTTAAACAAATTGATCGTTTGCTGCGTAATTGGGCGGTTAAATTTGACCCCCAACTGCAAAAGGCTTCCTTTGAAGAGATTTTAATCTTCATTAAAAGCCTGGCAGCGGAAGAAATAACCCAAACAACAATTCCTACTCCTCTCCTGGAAGGACTTCAAGAAAACCTGGCCAAAGAGAATAAGCAAAAAGCCGAAATCCGGCTAAAAGCAATCGAGGAAGCCCAAAAAGAAATAATCGAACGGTATAAAATCCGGCTGAAAAAACAGTTAGTAGAAAGGCTTACCCAATCCCCTATTCCGAAAGAAGACACCGTTAAAATCGCCGGCGGTTTGCTGGCTCAAGTCCAAAACCGGTTTCCACAAACTGACCTTTCTCTCTTAATTGAAAAGTGGAAAAAAATCCCGCCGGAAGAAGTCGAACACCGGCAAGTTCAGGACCAAATCGAACAAAAGTTTTTCCAAATCTGGAAAAGTGCCGTCGACCAGGTCGCGGAACAAGACCGTCTTTCGGCTAAACAAAAAGATTTTTTGAAATCTCTTTCTTTTCCCGCCCTGCAAGTGCTTAAACCGGCAGAAACTCTGGCCGAAATTGGTCAATACCAAGAACAAATAAATGAAATTTCTTATTTCCAAACAAAAATTAAGGCTCTCCAACAGCAACAAGTCGAAAATCTGGTCAAACTTTTGTCACCGGCCCTTGATCCCCAGAAAGCTGATCTTTTCAGTAAAGAGTTTATTAAGCTCTTTCCCGACAATTTGGTTCAATATAGTTCTATCCTTTCCGCTCCTCAAGAAATTGAAGAAGCAGCATTGGCGACTCTCCTGCAAATGGTGGGAAGCGAAGTTAGTTTAAAACCGGAAGAAGTGGCCGCTGTTTCAAATAGTTTAATTTCAACCGGAACTTCAGAAATTACTGCCTATAAAAAATTATCCCTGCTGCCGAAATCGGACATTAATCCCCTTCGCTTAAAAGACGAAGACGGAGTCACCGTTCTTGACCGGATTAAAAAACAGCTTCTTTCGGGTGGAATAAATGTCAATCCGGAAAACGACAGCCAGTTGATAACCTTTAGATATCAAATTCAGGCAGTTGAGGCAATTTATAAAGGATTAAAAAAACAAGATCTTGAAGTAAAAATAAATCAGCTTCTTGAAACCGGAGTGCCGGAACACTCGAGGGAAATCACAGAACTGAGGGGGGTTGCCGCTATTTATATGAAGGTTTTACAAAAGACAGAAGAGTCCGGCTTCTCTAAAAGACAGATTGAAAAGTGGCAAAAAAAAGCTTCTTTCCCAATTCGAATACCAATTTTTTCAAAAATAAAATCATGGTTTTTAAATACATCTTTAGGAAAACCGATAAAGTTGGCTTTAGAAAAATCGGCCCAAAAATCACTCCAGGCTTTATGGACCGCCGGCCGGGAAGGCATCAAAAAAATAGCCGTTCCGCTTATTACTAAAGTCTTAACCGCCCTCGGCCTTGGCGCTAAAGCCGCCTTGGTTGGTGCTACTAATGTCGTTGGACTCGCTTTGTTGGTTGTGCCAAAACTAATTGGCAAAGTTAAAGATTTTTTTAAAGGAATTTTTTCTTCAGGAACAAGGATTTTTGGTTCAATTCTCTCCGGAATTATGGGAACAACCGATATTCCGGAAGATAGCGATTCCAAGTGGTTAAAATGGATTTTTATCGGAATATTTGCTTTTATTTTCTTTTTTGTTGGTGTTTTAGACAAGGGTGTTAAAAGCGGAGCGTTAATTAACGAAGAAGCAGAACTTTCCGAACCGGGATTTACTTCTCCGGGGCTGCCTTCCCAATGTCAACCGTCTCGTCATTTTGCCGAAGAAGTCATTTGTGTTTTGGAAAAGTGTAATATTAAAAAAATCACCAGTTCCTCTGTAAATTCCACAGAACAATGTATTAAAAAGAGTAATTTAACCGGAAAAACTGCATTGATCTCAAATTTAACCGCTCTTTATAAAGGAAAATTACAATGTATTGGGTTTGTTGACGCCATTCAAGAGGCTCTCGGAAAAGGCATGGGGCCAAGAAAAAACGCTTGTCAGTATTATATTTCCCCGCCGATTGGTTATAATTTAATAGAAGGAACAATAAGCCCACAAGTGGGAGACGTCGCTGTTTGGAATGAAGCAGGATGCGGAGGAGATCCAAAATCAACCGCAGCCTACTGGGGCCATATCGCGGTCGTAATTGAAATCAACGGTAATAGAAAATTAACCGTGGCTGAAGTAAACGGGATAAACGGAATTTTAAGAATTGTTGAATATTCTTACGGACATCCGGAAAATTCAACTGACCCTACCGGGTTTTTAAGACAATGAAAAAAATATTTAACAAAAAAAATAAAATTTTTATTTTTTTGTTTTTGGTGATTTTTTCTCTTTTCTTTTTAAAAACTCTTGGTAAAAAAACCAAAACAGAAGTTATTGTCCTCCCCACTCCGACGATTACTCCGTATCTAAAACCAACCGTTATTGAAAAACAAGAGAAAGAAGGAACAGGGACTTCAAATTTTTATGAAAAAAAGAGGCCGGAAATTCTTACCAATTATCCTCTTTTTGATTTTATTCCGTACAAAACAGAAAATTATTCAATTGACTATCTTGATCCGTTGATTCTTGAAGTCGTTTTTCCAAAAGACACTCCCGAAACCCGCCAGGAAGTTTTAGACTGGATATCCTCTAAGGGAGTTGACCCAAAATCACACACCATAATCTGGAAAACACCCTAAAATATTAAATTAACCTAATTATTCTAATTAACCTAATTAATAATTAATAACCAAATCCCAAACAATAAAATTAAGAGTAAAACAGTATTTTATTCTCTGATTTTCTTTCTCTCCGATTAACTTTTACTGATATTCAGGTTGATCTGATTTACTAATTGATTATTGGAATTTGGAATTTATTTAGAATAATTAAAACTACTCTGTTTGTAATCTGACCGGCATGATGATGTGCAGGAAGTCGTTATTGCCGCTTTCTTTAAAAACACAGGGGCTTAGGGAGCCGTTTGTTTCTATAATAATTTCCGGCGCGGTAACGGCGTTCAAAAATGCCTGCAGAAAACGAAAATTAAAGGCAATCTCGGTCTTCTCTCCTTCAAGCTTCACCTCCAAGTTATTGGTGTTCTCCCCTACTTGAGGAGAGTTAGCGCTCATTTTCAAGACTCCGTCTTCCGCTTCAAACTTAACAATATTGGCTGACTCTCTGGCAAAAACCGAGACTATTTTTACCGCCCGATTGAAACTTTCCCTGTCGATGGAGATTTTGCTGTTGTTTGTTTCGGGAATAATTTTTTCAAAGTCGGGAAATTCGCCCTCAATCACCCTGGAATAAAGTTCCAAATCAGGAAAAACAAAAACAACCTGATTTTGTTCTTTGGTATAACCCAGACTAACCTGCCCGTTTTGACCTTTTTCTTCGGCAATAATCCGCGCCACTTCCAGCAGCGTTTTTGCCGGCAGAATAACCGAAACTTCTTCCTTAACTAAAGCGTCCAGCTCCATTCTTCTTAAAGACAGACGGTAACCGTCTGTAGCAACCATAGAAAGCTCTTTTCCTTTAATTTTGATCAACACCCCGGTTAATACCGGACGGCCCTCGTCAGTGGCAGCAGAAAAAGCAACCTGACCTATCGCCAGAAGCAGTTTTTCCGCCGGTATTGAAAAAAGATTTTCCGTCGAATAAGTCGGCTGTTTGGGAAATTCCGAGGCAGAAATACCATTTAATTTGGCGGTGTAACCGCCGCTTGAAAAGGACAATGAATTTTCCGTTACTTCCAAATCAATTTTCCCCGCCGGCAGTGAAGAAACAATCTCGCTCAAAATCCGCGCCGGAATAGTAGTCTCTCCATCTTTTTCTATTTTTGCCCCCAACCATAAACTAACTCCGTTTTCCAGATTAGTAGCCGATATTTGCAACCGGTTCTTATCCGTCTTAAGTAAAACATTGGCTAAAACCGGCAATTGGGCTTTGGCGGAAATCGAACGAGAGGCAATCGTCAGTCCTTTATTAAGGTTTTCTTGAAGTATTTGGACTTTCATATTAGGTAGTTATAAATTATAAATTGTAAACTATAAATTGTAAATTGTTATTTGTTAACTAATTAGTAGTAATAGTAGTAGGCAATTGTGTAAAAGTCTATATTTTCATTTTTTAAATTCATTTTTCGGGTTTCATTTTTGTTGATAGTGAGCTTATCGAACTGTGAATAAAAATGTTGATAAAGTTAAAGATTTTGTTGATAAGTGCATAGTTTTAACAATACCTTATCTTAGTTTTTGTCTTATCCCCGAGATATCCACTCTTAAATCCTCATTTTCTTTAAGCAGTCCGGTAATCTTTTCCACGCCGTGCATAATGGTGGTATGATCCCTTCCGCCGATTATTTTTCCCACTTCAACCAGAGGCAGATTAAGCTCCACCCGCAGCAGATACATCAGTATTTGTCTGGGCAGCACAATTTCTTTGACTCTAGTAGAAGCTTTAAGTTGGGAAGGTTTAAGGCGGTAATATTCGGCCACTTTTTCCAAAACTTCTTTTGGTTTCAGTTTTTTGGTGTTTAATTCTGTTTCCGCCGTATTTCTACCCAAAATTGAATTGACCAGTTCCAGAGAGACAGGAATATTTTTTGTTTGAGATTCAGTTATCAGCCTGGTAAGAAATCCTTCCATTTTCCGGTTTTGGTCGATATTAGCGGCGATTGTTTGGGCAATATCCATCGGCAGATCGATATTTTTTTGTTTGGCTTTAATCAGTAAAATGGCGGTTCTCAGCTCAAAGTCGGGGGCGGGAATGTCAACAATCAAACCGGCTTCAAAACGGGAACGGAGTCTCTCTTCAAGTTTGGCAATTTCTGCCGGAGGCCGGTCACTGGTTAAGACGACCTGCCCCCCCTCTCTTTGGATGGCGTTAAAAGTATGAAAAAATTCTTCTTGAACGGTTTCTTTGCCGGCAATAAATTGGACATCATCAAGCAGTAAAAGCTGGGCGCTGCGGTACTTTTTTTTAAACTGATCAGTGGTTTTCCCTCTGATCGCATTAATAATTTCGTTGGTAAATTCTTCTCCCGGACAGGAAATAATTCTAAAACGCGGACGGCCTTTAAGTATCTCGTGGGCAATCGCCTGCATCAAATGAGTTTTTCCCACACCGACTCCGCCCCATAAAAAAAGCGGATTGTAGGCAGAGCCGGGATTTTTGGCTACGGCGGTCGCCGCGGCAAAAGGCAGCTGGTTTGACGAAGAAACGGCAAAATTTTCAAAGGTGAAATCTGACCGGAGGCGGTATTCTTCTTTGTGATTCTCTCTTCCAAAGGGGTTCTTTATTTCTTCCGGCGATAAAGGTGATAAAGAAGTAAACAAAGGCCCGGTTTCCATTTGGTTTTTCAGGACAATTGTTTTAACGGTAAAAAGAAGGCTGTTGTTTTGTTTAGTCTGGCGGTCAAGAATATCTTTAAGAAAACTGTAATATCTTTTTTCAATAAGATCTTTAATGTAGGGAGAAGGACAGCCGATATTAATAATATTGTTCTCCAAAGAAACTAGACAGGAACGATGGAATAAAGTTTTATAAACCGCCTCGGAAATTGAGATTTTTAATTCTTCCAAAACATTTTTCCAAAGTTGTTCGTTTGTCATGGTTTTTCAGTTCGGGCAGAAGACTGATGTAGGATTTCATAGTAGAGTACTTATCCACAATTTGTCAAGAATCAGATTGACTGTTTCACTTTGTTTTCTCTTGTGTTAAAATTTGTCTATGCCGAAAAGAACATATCAACCCAAAAAAATTAAAAGAGCCAGGAAACACGGCTTTAGATCGAGAATGAAAACCAAAGCGGGGAGGGATGTTTTAAGAAGGAGAAGGCGGATGGGGAGAAAAAAACTAATTACCGTCTGAAATGTTAGCCAAAAGTAGTCGCCTCAACCGAGTCGAGATAAACCTTCTTAGAGATCCGGGCAGAAAAGGAAAAATCATTCAAGGTTCCTTTTTTGGTCTTATTTTTAAGGAAAGCAGTCAAAGCGGTAAATTTGGGGTGATCATTTCCAACAAAATTTCTCCTAAGGCGGTTGAAAGAAACAGGATTAAACGGCTTTTATATCGGACGGTTGAAGATAAAATGGCGGACGAAACCGGGTTTTTTTTGTTTTTGGCAAAAAGAAATTGCGTCAACGCAGGCTTAGAGGAGTTTGAGAAAGAAGTTAAATTTTTTCAAGACAATATTATCGGATAATACAAATAGGACTTGACAACTCCAAAAATATATGTAAAATGGAATTATGTATTCCAGATTACTAAAGCCGCCGAGAAACAAAAGTTTTTTTCTTTTTGGCCCAAGAGGAACAGGAAAAACAACTTGGGTCAAATCGACTTTTCCTAAAGCCATTTATCTTGACCTTTTAGAGGCAGAGATCTTTAACGATCTTTTGGCTAATCCGCAAAGGTTGGAAAATTATCTTCCAAAAAAGACTACTGATTTTGTTATTATTGATGAAATTCAGAGAATTCCCCAACTTCTAAACGAAGTTCACCGTTTAATCGAAAAACTGCATTTAAAATTTATTCTGACCGGTTCAAGCGCCAGAAAATTAAGGGAAAGAGGGCAAAATTTATTGGCCGGAAGAGCGCTTACTTATTTTATGTATCCTTTAACCGCCATTGAATTAAACGCAGACTTTAACTTAAACCTCTCTTTAAATTTTGGACTGCTTCCCTCTGTTTATCAAGAAAAAGAACCCAAAAAATATTTAGAGAGTTATGTCAAAACATATCTCGAAGAAGAAATTTTTCAGGAAGGACTGACAAGAAATTTATCCGCTTTTGCCCGCTTTTTGGAAACGGCGAGTTTTTCTCAGGGGTCGGTTTTAAATACTTCGGAAATAGCGCGGGAAGCGGCCGTTGAAAGAAAAGTTGTTGAAAATTATTTTTCTATCCTTGAAGATTTATTAATCGGTTATCGTCTCCCGGTTTTTAATAAAAAAGCTAAAAGGCGGCTTATTGTTCACCCAAAATTTTATTTTTTTGATACCGGAATGTATCGGATAGTTCGTCCGATGGGACCTTTGGATAGTCCGGAAATGGTCGAGGGCATTAGTGTTGAAAGTCTTTTTTTCCAAAATCTTTTGGCCGTCAATGATAATTTGAATTTGGGTTACAAGCTTTATTACTATCGAACAGCCACGGGAATTGAGGTTGATTTTATTGCTTATGGAGAAAGAGGAATTCGCGCTTTTGAAATTAAACGGACTGATAAGGTTTCTTCAAAAACAACAAGAGGGCTAAAACATTTCTTAAAAGAATATCCCCAAACAAAAGGTTTTTTTCTTTACGGAGGTAAAAGAAAAATGCGCCACGGTGATATTGAAATTATTCCTTTTGAAGATGCTCTAAAAAATCTTCCCGATCTGCTTTTGTGATAAGCTTTCTTGTAAGAATGAAACAATTGATATTAAAACTTATTCGTCTTTATCAAAAACATTTGTCTTTTGATTCTGGTTTTTTCAAAAGGCTGTTTCTGACTGACAAAGCCTGTCGGTTTTTTCCAACTTGTTCAGAATATTCTTATCTTGCCATAGAGAAGTATGGTATAATTTCTGGAAGCTGGAAAGCTTTAAAAAGAATTTTAAGGTGCCATCCCTGGAACGAAGGAGGCCTTGATTATCTGAAATAAATTGACCTAATTATTTTAATTAACCTAATTGATCTAAACAATTTGGGAATTGGGGTTTATTTAGAGTAATTAGAAATTAGAATAAATTATGACTAATATTTGGCAGTTGTTGCTTTATCAACCGATTTTAAACGCCCTTATCTTTTTGTATCGGATTTTATTTTCCAATCTTGGGGGGGCGATAATTGTTTTGACTCTCATTGTCAGGTTTGCCCTTTCTCCCATAATGAACCGCCAGCTTAAGTCGACCAAAAAAATGCAGGAATTGGCCCCGGAGCTGGAAAAAATAAAAGCAAAGTTCAAAGACGATAAACAAAAATTAATGCAGGCGCAAATGGAACTTTACAAACAAAACGGGGTTAATCCTGCCTCCGGCTGTCTTCCCCAAATAGTCCAGTTGATCATTTTAATTTCTCTTTACCAGGCTTTTAATTTAGTTATTAAACCGGACGGCCTGGAGGTGGTGAAAAAAATAAACGAGAGCCTTTATTCTTTCAATCAACTCTCTGTCTCTTCCGCTTTGAATTTAAAATTTCTTTATCTTGACTTGTCAAAACCGGACAAGATACCAGGCCTGGGCATTCCGGGATTATTTGTGATTATGGCCACGGTTTTTCAGTTTTTATCGTCAAAATTAATGATGCCGGTGGTTAAAAAAGAGGAAAAAGCGGCCGCCAAAACCGAAGTAAAAACCGATGATATGGCTTCATCTATGCAAAAACAGATGCTTTATATGTTTCCTCTTATGACTTTGATTTTTGGTTTTACCATGCCGTCCGGAGTGATGCTTTATTGGTTTATTTTTTCTCTTTTTTCTTTTATCCAACAGCAGATCATCAGTAGCAAAGGCAAGAGGATTTTACTAAAATGAACGAAGAAAAAACTAAAATAATTAAGGAGGAAGTTTTTGCTTTGATTTCGCAATTAGGAATTGAGGCTGAAATTGAGATATCAACGGAAGAACAGGCAGAGGAAAAAATTATTAACTTACAGCTGGAATCATCCCAGGCGGCTTCTTTAATCGGTTTTCATGGAGAAACACTGCAGTCTCTCCAGTTGATTATTTCTTTTTTGTGTCATCGGATACTGGGTCAATGGGTAAAGGTTTTGGTTAATGTCGGTGATTACCGGCAGAAAAGAGAAGAGCAGCTGCAAAGGCTGGCCTTAAGTCTGGCGATGAAAGCGAAGTTCTCCGGAGAAGTCCAAACGATGCCTAATCTAAGCGCTTCCGAAAGAAGATTCGTTCATTTGGTTTTAGCGGAGAATCCTGATGTCTATTCTGAATCAGAGGGCGAGGGAAAACAAAGGCAACTTACGATCAAACCCAAGAAATAAATTCTAATCGGGAAAATTCTAAATCCTAATTTCTAAATTCTAAATAAATCTCAATTTTATAAATTCAAAAAACTAAATTTTTTTGGATTTTAATAATTTGAAATTATTTAGGATTTAGTATTTAGAGTTTAGAGTTTCAACTTGAAAATTCTTATATTTCTTCTCTTAGTGGTTCTGCCCTTACAGATAGGCCGGCATTTTTGGCCGTTCTTTGCCTATATTTTTGGTCTAAGAGTCGATTATCTTGCCCCGACGGTTTATCTTCAGGATATTTTGATTCTTTTTCTTTTTTTTACCGGATACAAAAAACTTTTAATCGAATTAAAACAAAAAAAAACGCTTTTTTTAATTTTGATTCTTTTGGGATTGATTTCCGCCAATTTGTTTATTGCCGGCTCATTTTTTGTTTCAATCTTTTCCTGGTTAAGAATAGGTGAATTTGTATTTCTGGGGCTGATTATCAGGCGGAATTCCCAAACAGTTTTAAAAATTCTGCCAAAAATTGTGCCTTTTTGGATAATGGGAGAATTTTTGATTGGCTTACTTCAGATTATTAAGCAATCTTCCTTGGGGGGGATTTTTTGGTATTTGGGAGAAAGATCTTTTAATATTTTTACTCCCGGGATTGCCAAAGCTTCTGTGCTTGGAAATGTTTTTTTAAGGCCCTACGGTACTTTTTCCCACCCTAACAGCCTGGCGGGGTTTATTTTAGTGGGGCTGATTTTTATTTTTACGCAAAAGAATCTTTTTTGGATGGATAAAATTGCTTTACTTTGTGGTTTGTTTCTTTTGATTTTATGCTTCTCGCGGACGGTTTGGCTGGCGGTTTTGTTTTTAAGCCTGATTTACATAATTTGGAGAATAATTGATAAACAAAGAATAAAGTTGTTCGAATTTTCTTATTATTTTATGGCCGGTGCCGGACTGATAATCGTTTTTCTTTTTACCAAATCGGTGATTGAAACCGCTTCTTTTGAAAATCGGAGGATTTTGGCCGTTTTTGCTCTTGTTTTAATCAAAAAATATCCCTTTTTAGGGGTCGGTGCCAATAATTTTTTAATCAGCCTTTCCCGCTCAGGGCTTTCCTGGCCGGTAGTCTCTTTTTTACAGCCGGTGCACAACGTGTTTCTCTTAACAGGAGCTGAGACAGGCCTGATAGGACTTTTTATTTTTACCATATTTTTGTTACTTACTATCCGGAAGATTCTTCAATTTCATCCGCCAAATCGGCGGATCAAATTTCAAATTTCGATTGCCTTGCTGGCAATTATTTTTACCGGTCTGTTTGACCATTATTGGTTGACTTTAATCCAAAATCAGCTTTTATTTGTTTTAGTTTTAGGTTTGGCTTGGTCGGAGAGGGTGGTAGAATAAAAGCATGGGATTAAAAACCAAAGTTTTTAAAAATACGGTTTTCCAGATTGCCGGTCGAAGCTTGACTATTTTAATTTCTTTATTAACTACGGCTGTACTGACTAGAACGCTCGGAGTAGAAACTTTTGGTGATTATGTTTTCATTACGTCCATTGTTTTGCTTTTTGTGGGACTAACCGATTTTGGCACAATTACTATCGGCGTCCGCGAGGCTTCAGTTTCCTTGGAAAAGAAAGAGAAAATTTTCGGGAGTGTCCTTAGTTTAAGAATAATCATTTCCTTATTTATTTTTATCGCTTTTAATTTGCTTATTTACTTTCTTCCTCAATTTGCCGGACTAAGAGAGCCGTCGTTGATCGCTTCCTTCGTCATTTTATTTTTAATTTTACGGACGACCATGCAAGCGGTTTTACAAGTTTTTTTGAGATTGGACTTGGCTTCATTTTTGGAAGTGATTGCTTCCTTGTTGGCTTTACTCTTTATCGGCTCGTTTTTATTGTTGGGTATAAAAATCAACTTATTTTGGTTGATGATTTTTTGGTCAGTTTCGGCACTTGCCTCCGGAATTGCCGGACTTTATTATGTTAAAAAACTTATTTCCTTCAAGTTAAATTTTAACAAAGATGATTTGTTTAAAATTTTCAAACAGGCAAGCCCTCTGGGGGTTTATCTGCTGGTTTATGCCGTTTATGACCGGGGGATTGACAGCTTTTTTCTAAAGACCTTTGTTAACAGCGAGGCGGTTGGTTTTTATGGCTTGGCGTATAAGATTCACGGTAATTTAATTTTTGGAGCCGCTTTTTTAATGAATAGTCTGTTTCCGATTATTTCTGCCTTAAAAAATGATGAAGAAAGATTAAAGTTAATTTTTAAGAAAGCTTTTTCGGTTTTATTTTTTTTCGGTTTACTCTCTTTATTTTTAGGCACACTTTTTGCCCCGCTGATTATCAGAATCATCTCCGGTGCCAAATTTGTTTTGTCAGTTAATATTTTAAGAATTCTTCTTTTTGCCACCTTTTTTTCTTTTTTAAACCACCTTAATGGCTATTTGCTGATTTCCTTAAATGAACAAAAGAAATTGCTTGTTTTTTCGCTTTTTTCTCTGATATTAAATTTGGTTTTAAATACAATTTTTATTCCCAGATACTCTTTTTGGGCGGCGGCGGCGGTTACCGTCTTGACAGAAGGATTAATTTTTGTTTTGACCAGTGTATATCTAAAAAGAAAATATCAACTGACCATTTCCGGCCAAGAATTAAAGAACAATTTGTTTTTGTTTTTAAAAAAAAGAAAGTCTTTTTTTGATTTTTGAACTAAAAAGATGAAAAATATAAAAATTTTTACTGACGGCGGTTCGCGCGGCAACCCCGGTCCTTCGGCCATCGGTGTTTTAATTTTGGATGAAGAAGGAAAAGAGCTGTTCAGACTGGGAAAACAAATTGGAACCGCGACCAATAATATCGCAGAATATTCTGCCGTCCTGGAAGCTCTTTTGTGGATTAAAAATAATTTAACCGGTCATGACTTAAACTTACAATTTTATTTGGACTCAAGTTTAGTCGTCAATCAGCTTAATGGAAAGTTTAAAATCAGAAACCAGGAGTTAAAAAAAATCATTGTCAAAATAAAAAATTTGGAAAAAGAAATTTCAAAAAAAATAAGCTACTTTCATGTCGCCAGAGAAAAAAATAAAACTGCCGACTTCTTGGTAAATTCAGCTTTCTAATTTTTTCTTTCACATATTTTCATAAAAAAATTTTTTCTAACTCTTGTTTCTTTGTTGGAAATTAACTAAAATTTTATCAATGCCCGAAGAATATTCTTTATCTACAGAAATTGGTTCCTCCACTAACGTCCTGATCATTGACGAAGTGGGTGAATTTGTCAGCCTATTGGTCGACAGTTTACTTTCCCGGGGTTTTAACGTTTATTATTTTGGACACGAACCAAAACTTTTTTTTGAATATCTTTCCCATAAAAAAACTTTTGTTTATTTAACCGAAGTGAATGAAGAAACCAGTTTTGAAAAAATTGACTATTTGTATTTTTTTCCTAAAATCGATTTGGATAATTTGCGAAAAGTCGTTTTTTTGAATAGAAATTTTCACTGTCACGTTTTGATCGGAATTGATTATGGTTTTCAACAAGCAAATGAATTGGAAGATCTTTCTTTGTCCAAAGAATTCGTTTTCAAACTGGTTTTGTTTAAAGATGTTTTCGGGCCCCGGGTAACTTCCGGCAATCTTGGTCAGATTTTTTCAACCGCTTCTGTGGGTGACAGAGTAATGATCGAACAATCAGCCGAAGAGCTGGTATCGCCGCTTTACTCGGATACTCTGATTAAAGAACTGTTAAGAGTTTCCTTTTTACCTTACGGAAAAGGCAGAATCTATTTGATAAAAACGGAAGAAATTAACGGCCAAGAATTGGTTTCCTTATTGGCGGGGGTTTTCCCTGAAGTTAGTTTTGTCTTAAACCAAAATCAATCTTTTAAAGAAAACGGTTTTGTCCCTAAAAGCGGAAAAACAATAAATATCAGGGAAAATGTTGGTTTTAGGGTCGAGGAAACTGCGGAATGGTTTTTAAGAGAGGGGAGGAACCGGTTAGTCAAAAATCAAGAAGAACCAAAAATTGATAATCCTCGTTTTTCCACTGAAATCGTTCAGGAAACGGCACCGCCGCCGCCCAGTCTCGAGGTTTTGTTTGCCGAAAAGGCGAATGATGACACGGCCAGTCAAGAAGTCAAGCCGGAAGAAGAAAAAAAAGAAACGAATCTGGTCGAGACCTATTGGCAGGAGGATAAAAAAAAGAAAAAATTTGTCAGAAAAGGTTTTTTTGTTTTTCTCTCTTTTCTTTTTATATTTTTTTGCTTTTTCGTTATCCCGATGGGGTTGGTGCTGATTTTTGGTATAAACGGTTTTGATAGTTTTAAATCAACCAAGGCGGGCTTGGAAAAAGGGGAGTTTGAAGAGGCTTTTAAAAGCAGTCAAAAAGCGGAAAAATATTTTGAAATTTCCCAAAAAACCCTTTCTTTGACTAGTCCTTTTTATAGTCTGATAGGACTGGAAAAGCAGGCGAAGTCAATTTCCAGCTCAATTTCTTTCTCAATTCAGATTAACCAATCACTTAAGGCGTTTTTACAAACTTTTGTCAAAATTACCGAGGCAGGAGGCGGTTTCTTAAAAGGGGAAAGCGTCGATTGGCTGGAAGTGCAAAGGATAATCAAGACCAATTACGCATATGCTTATCAGCAAGCTTCTTTAGCCCAATCTTCTTTAAAAGAGGCGGAGGCGGGCTTTTCTTATTTTAAAAAGAACGACATCTTCAGTTTGGCGGGTGAATATTTGCCGGAATACCGGGATAAGCTTTTGAAGGGCCAGTCTTTAGCTTTGGTTTTACCGGAAATAGTCGGGGTCGGCGGCCGGAAAACATACTTGGTTCTTTTTCAGAATAATTTGGAACTGCGGCCGACCGGTGGTTTTATCGCCGCTTTCGGAATTGTCAGCCTGGAAAACGGGAAGCTGGTTAATTTTGAAGTTCATGATATCTATGAAGCAGACAATCAGTTAAAAGGCCAAGTTGAACCGCCGGCAAAAATAAAAACAATTTTAGGGGAACAAGTTTGGTATTTCAGAGATTCTAATCTTGACCCTGAATTTTCTTCTTCGGCCGAAAAAGCTCTTTGGTTTTTGGACAAAGAAATGAATGTTTCCGCCGACGGTGTTATTGCCGTAAATCTCAAACTGGTAGGAAAAACACTTAATATCTTGGGAGAGATAAAGGCCCCGGATTATGCCGATGAGATTTCTGCTGACAATTTGTTGCAAAAAGTTATTCAATATTCGGAAACAACCAATCTTGATAAGGGTCTGAACAAACAAGAGTTTTTGGTGAGTTTAATTAAGGCGGTTTACAACCAGGCTCAGAAAGCCGAATCTAAAGAGGTTGTTGGTTTAGAAGGGGTTGTTTTTTCTCTACTGGAAAATAAGGAGATATTGTTTTATTCTTCCGATGAAAATACCGAAGCGCAGATTGCCGATTTAGGCTGGGACGGCAATTTCAGGCAGTATCAAAATAAAGTTGAAGGCTATTCGATTTATAACGATTATTTTTCGATAAATGAAGCCAATATGGGGATTAATAAAGTCAACTATTTTATGGATAGAACAATCGGCCATGAGATAAAAATTAGCTCTCAGGGAACAGTTCAGGAAAAATTGGTGTTAAACTACGAGAATAAAAGCCCTTCGGAAAACTGGCCGGCGGGGACTTATAAAAATTATGCGCGGATTTATCTTCCTAAAGGAACAAAACTTATTTCCATTCTGAAAACCGACCCGGAAAATAGTAATATCTGGACTCCTTTTACCGACAGCGCCATGGAAGTTTACGAGGAGTACAATAAAACGGTTTTGGACTTGCTTTTTGAAGTACCGGTTAAGACCAAGATTAAACTGGAGATAAATTATGAACTGATTGAAATAATTAATCTTTCGGCCAAGATTAATTCGTATCTCCTGATGGTCCAAAAACAGCCTGGGGCTTATTCCGACAACTACAACCTAATTATTTCGTTTCCGGAAAACCTTATTCCCTTAAGAGTAATTCCTAAGGCTGTTATTGGAGGAGGGAAACTGTTAATTAATGAAAAATTAGACCGTGACCGTATTTTTCAGATTGATCTGGCGATTTAGAGCCTTGCAATAAGAATTACTCTCTGTTAAAATTCAGCCTATGTCGGAAATTAAACTAACCGCTCAAAAAAGAACTTTGGTGGGGAAAAAGGTCAAAAAGTTAAGGAAAGAAGGCCTGATTCCGGCTAATATTTTTGGTAAAAAGATCAAGTCTCAATCTCTGTCGCTTAATAAAAAAGAGTTTGAGAAAGTTTTTGCAGAAGCAGGGGAAACCGGAATTGTTAACTTAACCGTTGAAGGGGAAAAAGAAAACCACCCCGTAATGATTCAAAATCTGCAAAAAGGTCCGGTCACCGATGAAATTCTTCATGCCGACTTAAGACAAGTTATTCTTACCGAGAAAGTGACAGCTGATATTCCGGTTGAAATGACGGGCGAGGCTCCGGCGGCCGAACAAAAATTGGGAATATTAATCCAGAATATTTCTGAGATTGAAGTTGAAGCTTTACCTTTGGATTTGCCGGAAAAGTTTGTCGTCGATGTTTCCGGATTAAACAATGTGGGGGATGAGATTTTGGTTAAGAGTATCAAAGTTGACAAGGCCAAAGTTGAATTGAAAATTGACGAAAGCCAAGTTGTGATCAAGATTGAGCCTTTGGCTAAAGAAGAAGTCGCTCCGCCGCCGGTTGAGCCGGAAGAAGGAGAGGCGCCGGAAGGTGAGGCGGCTCTGCCAGCTGAAGGTGAGGAAAAATCACCTGAACCACCTTCGGAAGAGAAAAAAGAATAAAGGTTTTTTAATTACCCCAAAGTTTTTCAATCTTTAAGAGAGTTTCGTTGTTGGGGTCGATTTCTTTTGCTTTCTGAAGCGCCCAAAGAGCTTTTTCTTTGTCGCTGCTTTTGTAATATGCCACCGCCAGCTGAATCCAACCGTCACGGTAATCCGGCCTTTCCTGTGCCAGCTGTTCCCATTTGTAAATAGTTTCCTGGTCCGCTTTTACCTGAGCCTGCATTCCCAGGGTTCTTAGGTCCATTCTTTGTTTTTCGCTGTTTAGGGCGGTGGTGGCGGCAATAAAAAAAAGCAAGCCAACCAGAACATTTTTGGGGAGATGCTTGGCTTTCCTGTCCAGATAAGAAAAGGGATTCCAAGGTTGTCTTTTTAAATTTCTGGCCACGGACTTATTATGAGGGGTTCTTTTTGATTTGGCAAGAGAGACCAGATTTTCTCGGTAATAAAAGGCATAAAAGGATGGAGAAGACGTAAGCTAGTATTAAGTATTAAGTATAAAGTATTAAGGGCGTTAGGGTCAGAAAGACGGGGCTTGACCATTTCAATATACTTGTCACAAAAAGAGTGCCAGAAGAATTCATAAATTGTCTCTGCTGCCTGGCCAAAATGGTAGGTCTCGATTTGTTTGGTAACTACTTTGACAGTTTTGTCTAATTCTTCCAAAATCCACCTGTCGTCTGGGTGGGGGTGAGAAGTGAGAGGTGTGTCGGGAAGTGAGGGCGGGAGGTAAGAGATAACAAATCTGGAAGCATTCCAGATTTTGTTGGCAAAGTTTCTCATAGCAATTATTTTTTCTTCAGAGACCACAAAATCACTGGCGGGAGCGATTCCAAAAACAAGAGACATTCTTAAAGCATCGGTCCCGTATTTTTCTGTCATTGTCAGAGGGTCGATGACATTGCTCTTGCTTTTACTCATTTTTTGGCCATTTTTATCAACCACTCTTGAGTGTAAATGAACCGTTTTAAAAGGAACTTCACCTGCCAAATATAACCCAAACATAATCATTCTCGCAACCCAGAAAAAAAGAATATCCCACAAAGTGTCCATGACGGAGGTGGGGTAAAAATATTTAAAATCCTCAGAGCTTCGTGAGGGGTTTTCAGGATTAAATCCAAGAGTATTAAGCGGCCATTGGCCGGATAAAAACCAAGTATCAAAAGTATCGGTTTCTTGAATGAGACGGGTGCTCTGACAAACGGGGCATTTTTCGTTTTCTTTTATTTCAAATTTTGCTTCGACAGGAGCGGTTAATGACTGAAGACCGTTTTTGATCTCTTCAAAACTGTATTTGTCTTTGATTTCAGCGAAAGTACCGAAAACAAAATTTTTACCCTTGTCTAAAAAATTAATTTTGATTTGCGGATTACAATCCAAACAATACCAGGCCGGAATTCTTGGTCCCCAAACTATTTGGCGGCTGATATTCCAATCTCTTATATTGTTCATCCAATCTAAGTATTGCTTTTTGAAACGTGGGGGAAAAAATTTTACTTTTCCCTCTTCGGCGGCTTTTATGCTTGGTTCGGCCAGAGGCTCAATTTTAACAAACCATTGCGGCATTAATAAAGGCTCAATAACATTTTTACAACGATAGCAGAAACCAACGGTATGATGAAGGGGTTCGGTTTTAATTAATTTCCCCAAGTTTTTAAGAAGTTCAATTGATTTTTCTCTTGCTTCTTTCGGGAAAAGCCCTTCAAGCTCAGGAATCGCGTTGATCATTTTTCCCGATGGATCAATACAGGAAATGGCCGGTAATTTATGTTTTTGGCCGATTTCAAAATCAGTGGCATCATGTCCAGGCGTAATTTTCAAAGCGCCGGTACCAAAATCTATTTCAACTAATTCGTCGGAGATAATGGGAATTTCTTTATTAATAATAGGCACAATTGCTTTTTGACCGATAATTTTAGTAAAACGTTTATCTTTAGGATTGACAGCAACAGCCACGTCCGCAAAAATCGTTTCCGGCCGGGTGGTGGCGATTTGAATCGGACCATAATCTAAGTAGTAAAGAAATTCATCTTTTTCAAGATGGTCAACTTCCAGTTCAGAAAAAGCAGTGCCGCAGAAAGTGCAGTAATTAACAATTTTTTCTTTACGATAAACAAGACCGTCATCATAAAGTTTTTTAAAAGCGGTAAAAACATTTTTTAGGATTTCAGGCTCCAGGCTATAATGATATCTGGTCCAGTCCATTGAGAATCCAAGTTTTTTCATCTGGGAAATGTTTATCTCCCGATTTTCTTCCACAAAATTCCAAATCATCCGGTATAGAGTTTGGCGGTCAAAATCAAACCGGCTTTTACCTTCTTTTTTTAGTTTCTTTTCAAAAACGAATTGAGTTTCAATACCGGCATGATCGCTTCCCGGAAGCCATAAAACCGGTTCGCCTAACATCCGATGGTATCGGCACATGATGTCCTCGATAGTAAAAACAGCGTGTCCCATATGCATTGGGTCATTGGCATTGGGAAGAGGGAGGATAATGGAAAATGGCTTTTTGCCCGTCTCGCCTCGCTTCGCGAGTCGAAGCCGAGGCGGAGTCTTATCAATTTTTGGCGTAAAATACCCACCTTTTTCCCAAAGAGAGTAAATTTCCGCCTCTGTTGTTTTAGGATTGTAAGTTTTATCCATTAGATGTATTTTATCATTTGTGCTAAAATTTAACAGTCATGAAGATTGTTTCCTGGAATGTTAATGGATTAAGAGCCGTTTTCAATAAGGGTTTTTCTAAATGGCTTAAAGAGATTGATGCCGGCATTGTTTGTCTTCAGGAAATTAAACTTCAAGAATTCCAATTATCAAAGCAGTTAATTTCTCCGGGTAATTATCTATCTTATTTTAATTTTGCCGAGAAAAAAGGTTATTCCGGTGTTGGTGTTTATACGAAAGAAAAACCTCTAACAATTGAAAACCAGCTGGGTTTAGGAAGGTTTGACCAAGAAGGAAGAATATTAAAACTGGAATATCCCGATTTTACCTTAATAAACCTTTATATTCCCCACGGCGGAAGAAAAAAAGAAAATCTGCAGTATAAACTTGATGTCTATAAAACCCTACTTGATCAACTGAAGAATCTTAATAGTAAAAAAATAATTATGATAGGGGATTTTAACGTTGCCCATGAAGAAATAGATTTGGCGCGGCCAAAGGATAATCATAAAAACATAATGTTCACTACGGAAGAGAGAAAACAACTTGATGAAATAGTGGATTTAGGATTTATTGATACTTTTAGAAAATTTAATAAAAAGGGAGGAAACTATACTTGGTGGCCGTATTTTGTAAATGCCAGAGAGCGAAATTTAGGCTGGCGGATTGATTATATTTTTGTTTCCAAACCACTTTCGAATAAACTAAAAGATGCATTTATTCTCAAAGACGTTTACGGTTCAGACCATTGCCCAGTGGGGATAGAGAAGCGATAGGAAGAGACCAAACTTTGTGCTACAATTTGTTCAAGATGAAAAAAGTTCCCAAAGAGCTTCAGCCATTTCTTTGGTCAGTCAAGACAGATCAATTAGACTGCCAAAAAGACAAAATCTACATCATTAATCAGATTTTGGCTTATGGGGGTCTTAAGGAAATTAAATGGTTATTCAAAAATTATCCTTTAAAAGTGGTTAGGGATGTTTTTTTGCACCACCCGATAAAGACTTATCGTGCATCAACTTTTAATTTTGTTAAAGAAATCCTTCTTGAGGTGGGAAATACGCTTCTTGTTAAGGAGAAATATGTTGTCAATACACCTCGAATTATTAGATAAGGAAAGAAGGAAAGTTTTTGAGAAATTGAGCGCTTTCTCCCAAACTGCTGTTTTAGGTGGAGGAACTGCTTTGTCCTTGCAGATAGCTCACCGTCTCTCTTTTGATTTTGATTTATTTTTAAAAAAACCGCTAAAAAAAGAAGACCTTTTGAAAATAAAAAGGACTTTTAAACTAACGGAAATCCAAATAAACACCCCCGAACAATTGACGGTTATTACTGACAACAAGGTAGATATTACCTTGCTTTATTACCCGTACAAATCAGTATTTCCTAAAATTGTTACTCCATCTTTACCTCTTTGCGCTATTGAAGACATTGCTGCTGATAAAGCCTATACTGTTGGCCGCCGGGCAGTCTGGAGGGATTATGTTGATTTGTTTTTTATCTTAAAATGGGGCTTCGTTGATATTTTCAAGCTGGTCAAATTAGACGAGCAGAAATTTGGAGTCGAATTTAATCCAAAACTCTTTTTAGAACAATTAATTTATTTCGAGGATATTGAGATTTCGAAAATGTCTTTTATCAAGGAAGAGCCTTCAGTTTTAGAGATTCAGGATTTCTTAAAGCAACAGGTAAGGCTTTTTAAAGAAAAAGAACTGGGGGGAGATTTTTAAAGAGTGAAAATAATTTCCTGGAATGTTAATGGATTAAGAGCTGTTTTTAATAAGGGTTTTTCCAAGTTGTTTAAAGAGATTAATGCCGACATTGTTTGTCTTCAAGAAATTAAACTACAAGAATCGCAATTAACAAAGCAATTAATTTCTCCAAATAATTTTCTATCCTATTTTAGCTTCGCTGACAAAAAAGGTTATTCCGGCGTTGGTGTTTATACAAAAGAAAAACCTCTGAAAATTGAAAACCAGCTGGGTTTAGGCAGGTTTGACCAAGAAGGAAGAATGTTAAAACTGAAATATCCTGATTTTACCTTGGTAAACTTTTATATACCCCATGGTGGAAGACAAAAAGAAAATTTGTCTTACAAGCTGGAAGTTTATGAGCTGCTTCTTAACTTTCTAAGCAAAATTAAAAACCAAAATGTGATCGTGATTGGTGATTTTAATATTGCCCATCAGGAAATCGATTTGGCAAGACCAAAAGATAATCAGAAAAATATTATGTTTACCCCAGAGGAGAGAAGAAAGCTTGATGAAATTATTGAGTTAGGATTTATTGATTCTTTCAGAATATTTAATAAAAAGGGAGGAAATTATACTTGGTGGCCGTATTTTGTAGATGCCAGAGAGCGAAATTTAGGGTGGAGGATTGATTATATCTTTGTTTCCAAACCACTTTGGAATAAACTAAAAGGTGCATTTATTCTCAAAGACGTTTACGGTTCAGATCATTGTCCAGTCGGGATAGAATTAATAAACTAAACTTTAATTACACAATTTATATTACTCTTGACAGTAGGATAAGACTTAATATAGGATGAAGTTTAATTATAGAAAAACACACCTTTATTTATTAAGACAAGCCTTTTGTGGAAGAATATAAAGTAAAATTTATTAATTTCTTATTAAATGCTGGTGCGTTAAAGATCGGAAGTGACTTCACTTTAAAAAGTAAAAGAATCTCTCCTTGGTTTGTCAATATTGGAGATTTTAACGAAGGGGAATCTTCGGCAATTCTTGGAGAATTTTATGCAGACTCTATTTTAAATTCCGGCGAAACTTTTGATTTACTATATGGCATTCCCGAAAAAGGAAATGCTTTGGCGGTAGCAACGGCAATTGGACTGGCTAAAAAAGGGAAAAACGTTCCCTGGTTTTTTACCAGAAAGGTAGCTAAAGAATATGGAGAAGCAACTAATCTTTCTCCGGCTGAAAGAATTAAAGCTTTAGTTGTTGGTAGAGCTCCTAAAGAAGGTCAAGCAGTACTCCAACTTGATGATGTTTTCACCGCCGGGGACGCAAAATATCAGGCCAGAGAAGTTTTACAGTCTTTAGGGAATTTTAAGCTTCCCTTATTGGCGATTGCGGTAGACAGGCAAGAGGTTGGTGTTGATGGAAAAAGCGCCATTGAAGAGTATGAACAGATAACCGGGACGAAGGTTGTTTCAGTGGTAAACGCCCTTGATGTTTATTCTTTTTTAAAAAAGAACACTCCCGTAAAAACTCCCAACGGAGAAATCAAAAAAGAGGACCTCGAGAGAATGGCTAATTATTTAAGAGTTTACGGGACAAATTCTGTCAAAATAACCGTTGGTAAATTTGAACAGAAAATTATTAAGCAAGAAAGAAGTGTTATTCCCGCTTGTGATGTTCCAACTTTAGAGGAATTTGAGATCTTGGTGAAAGAAACGGCTTCGGTTAAGGGTATTGGCGGATATAAGATTGGTTTCGAATTAGGTTTAGGTTACGGGTTAGAAAAAGTTGTAAAGATGGCAAGAAAATATACAAACAAACCGATTATTTATGACCATCAAAAAGCCGGAACAGATATTCCTGATACGGGAAAGAACTTTGCCGAAGTTTGTAAAAAAGCGGAAGTGGATGCAGTTATTTTCTTTCCTCAATCGGGACCGGAAACAGAAAGAGCCTGGATTTATCATGCTTTAGATAAGGGATTAAAAGTTATTGTGGGCGGGAGAATGACTCATCCTGCTTATGCGGTAAGTGAAGGAGGTTTTATAACCGATGAGGGAGCTTTGGAGATGTATCGGATAGCCGCAAAAGTAGGAATAAATAATTTTGTCGTTCCTGGCAATAAACCGGAGATTATAGAACAGATAAGAGGGGTAGTCGAGGCGGAAGGAGTAAACCCAATATTTTATGCTCCGGGTTTTATTGCCCAAGGCGGAAATATTTCCGACGCGGCAAAAGTTGCTGGAGATCGATTTCATGGAATTGTTGGTAGAGGAATTTATCAAGCGGTAGACAAAAAAGCAGCTGCGATTGAACATACTTCTCAATTGTAAATTTCAAATATAATGATAGACCCACACGTTCACTGTAGAGATTGGGATCAAAATTACAAGGAGACCATCAAGCATGCACTTCTAGTGGCGAAAAAGATTGGTAGTAGCGGAATTTTTGATATGCCCAATACCTCTCCGCCAATTAATTCAAGAGAAGCAATAGAACGGAGATTAACAGACGCTGCTAAAATTAAAAGCCCTGTTTTTTATGGAATTTACGCAGGATTGACTTCTGATAAAAACCAAATTAAGGAAGTAGTAAAAACATGGAAAGAACTTTTTCCGAAAGTGGTGGGTTTGAAAATGTTTGCCGGACATTCGGTTGGAAATTTAGGTATCGTTAAGGAAGAAGAACAAAAATTAGTTTACCAAACTTTGGCAGCAGAGGGGTACGATGGTGTTTTGGCCGTCCATTGCGAAAAAGAATCTTTATTGAAGCCAGACCTTTGGAATCCTGTGAATCCGAAGTCACATTCTTTTGCTCGTCCACCAGAATCGGAAATAGAGTCAGTCAAAGACCAAATAAATTTTGCTCAAACAAGTAAATTTAAGGGGGTTTTACACATTGCTCATGTTTCAGTTCCCGAATCAATAGATTTGATCGAGAGAGCAAGACGACAAAAGAAAATTAGAATAAGTTGCGGGTTAACTCCCCATCATTGTCTTTTAAATTATGATTTGATACCTGAATCAAAGAAAGGGTTATTGTATAAGGTGAACCCGCCATTAAGAAGTAAGGAATCTTCAGAAAAAATGTTAATTTTCTTAAAAGAAGGAAAGATTAATTGGATAGAGACTGACCATGCTCCGCATACCTTGAAGGATAAATTAGAAGAGCCATTTATGTCAGGATTTCCCGGATTACCTTTTTATCCTCATTTTTTAAAATTTTTACTCGGGAATGGGTTTTCAAAATTACAAATAAGAAATCTAACTCATAATAATATTTGTAATACATTTGGTATTAATCTTCCGGAATTATCTGAAATTCCTGATTTAGGATTAGATAATGAATATGAGGTTGATGTTTATAGGGAAAAAAGAAAATGAGTCTTACCGAAAAAAGACAAATAGGTTCCAAAAAAGTCATGCCTTTTACGATTCCTTCAGGAATTATCACCACAGAGCCTTCTTGTTTGGAAAGAATAGCAAGAGAAATTCCGGAGTTGGGAGTATTGACAACGAAGAGTATTGGTTCAGAACCACGGGTTGGGAATAGGGAACCGATTCTTGCCCAATATATTCCTCGAGGATTTGTGAATGCGGTCGGGTTAACTAATCCGGGGGCTGAGGAATTTGCAAAAAAACTTTCTACAATTGCTTTTCCACCGGATAAATTTTTGCTTGCCTCGATATTCGGAAAAGATGAATCTGAATTTGTTTTTGTCGCCAGGACTTTAGAAAAATATGTTGATGGATTTGAATTAAATCTTTCTTGTCCTCACGCCAAGGGTTATGGCATGCAGTTAGGACAAGATAAAGACGTGGTAGGAAAGATAACCCAATCGGTTGTTCATTCGGTAAAAAAACCAGTTTTTATCAAATTGACTCCTAATGCGGGCAATATTGGAGAAATTGCCAAAGCGGCCATTGACTCGGGAGCTTATGGTATCGTGGCAATAAATACAGTCGGTCCCGGTTATTATTCGATAGATGGGCTTCCTGTTTTAACTAATAAAGTCGGTGGAATTTCTGGAACAGGAATAACCCCCCTTGGACTTAGATGTGTAAGAGACATCCGGCAAGCTGTTGGCGAGAATATTCCCATAATTGGTATGGGGGGAATAAAAAACGCTACGGATGTTGGAGCTTATGCCGCCGCAGGAGCAGATTTTTTTGGAATCGGTAGTGCTTTAGCCGGAATGGAGGAAATAGAAATTAAGAATTATTTTTTCGCCCTAATCGGAGACATAAACAATAATTGTCGGACAAATAATGCGGAAAATTTACTAAAACAGGTTGATATGCATTATAGAAAAGTAAAGATTGAAGAGAAAATAGATTCTAGTTGCGACTTTAAGGTTATTAGAACCAATGAAACATTGACTGCCGAGCCTGGGCAATTTATATTTGCCTGGATTCCGGAAGTGGGCGAGAAACCTCTTTCGGTTATGGATGATAGACCTTTAACCTTGGGGGTTTTAGAAAGAGGTGAATTTACCAGAAAATTAAATTCTCTTAGGAAGGGAGACTGCTTTTATATTCGTGGTCCTTATGGTAAAAAACTTAATATTAATTTTAACTTAGATACGGTTCTTGTCGGTGGAGGTTGTGGAATCGCCGGATTAACTCTAATTGCCAGGAGAGCAGCTAAGCGGTTAAATAATAAAAGATTGGTTATTCTTTTGGGTGCTAAAGACAAAGAGCATATTCCCTATTTGGACGTATTTAAAGAGTATGGAGAAGTTCTTGTAGCCACCGAGGATGGAAGTCTAGAATTAAAAGGAAAGGTCACCGATTTGTTTGAAAAAGCCAAATTAACCAAAGAGTGTTATTTCTTTAATTGTGGGCCAGAAAAAATGATTGATGCGGTTATTCCTCTTGAGTTGAATATCTCCAGATCTCAGTTGATATACTCATCTTTGGACTTCATGACAAAATGTGGAGTAGGACTTTGCGGTAGCTGTGCAACGAAGGATGGAAGAAGATTATGTGTTGATGGTCCATTTATGGCGGGTGTATAGGCGCTAGTGGATGTCCGCTTTTCTTTCTTTTAAAAACTGCCGCCAGTTTTCAATAAAATCAAGGAAAGAAACAAATGGAGTTTCAATAATTACATTAAAAAAAACAGAAACGATATTATATTCTTTCCATTTAGAAGCAATCCATGAACCAATCTCGGCAATCGGCAGGGAAATTATATCCAATAAAAATTCCCAAAAAGTAGATTTATCTTCAACCGTCAGCTCTCTGGCTTTATTTCTAACAATCAAAGCGGCAAAAACATTTAAAGCAATCCCGATGGTGTCCAAAATCACCGAAGACAGAGGAATCTTTGCCAGAAAAAACACCTTGGCGATTAAGTAAAAAGTGCCCAAGCAAACCGAAAGATAGATTAAAGAAATTATAAAAACAGTTAAAGGTTTTTTCTTCTTTTTTAATTTGATTTCAAAAAGTTCTTTCCCTTGGTCAGTATAAACAAATTGGTTTGTCAGTTCAATTACTTTATTTAAATTGCTTGCCGGAGGCGGCTTGATTAGAGAGACAAGTAAAAACATTACTGTAGTTGGGAGTAAAAAATCAACTGATGCCGCCAGTAAATTAAACCCTTGATAAAACAGATGGGCGATTGGAACTTCTACTACAAAAAAAGTGAACCAGTTGGCGACAAAAACAGACAAAGAGGAAAAGACTGCCAATTTAAACAATCTCTTTTTAAGGGAAGCGATACGGTTGTTATAAGCTTTGGTAACTAAAACTTTAAGATTTTGCTTATCTGAAATAACTGCCGGTAATTTTTCCGGCTCTTTTTGGTAACTATCTAAAATATCACCGATAAGAGTAAAAATTGCGTCTGTTCTTTCGCAAAGATTGAAAAAATCTTTTGCCAAAGGATGGTGTAATTCTTTTTGAGAATAATCCCAAATAAAAAAAATATTGGCATTAATTTCTTCAATTTGTTTTTGTGACGGATTTAACCAATAGTGGTATTTATATTTAAGAATGCGATAGGCGATTATCGGATCATCTAAATCAAAAAGAGTCCGGTGAACAGCAATATAAACCTGCAGTATTTTTTCCTCTTCAGTTATCAGTTCGGGGGGAATAATTTTAATTCTTTCGGTCATTAATTCAGTCATGCTTTCAATAAGAGCGTTTTCTTTAATCTGCGCTGACAACACCTCCTCAATTTCACAAGAAGCAATGGCCAGTATCCATTCATAAAAGTTCACTTTTTCTTTGAATTTAAACACGGAAGCGGTTGTGTTTGAAAAGGCATTTTTAATCAAATATACATATTTGTTTAATACGTTTTGCACCTCATCAATTTTTCCTTGGGAAATTTCATCGTTTGGCAGATGGCCGCCGCGGATTAATTCTAAAACCAAAGATTCAGCTATAGAGTTAATATTATTCTTAAAAATAAAATTCAGTTTTGAAAACTCTCCAAACAAACTTCTCTTTAAGATTCTTTCAATTGCATTTCGGCGCAGCAGGTTTTCCTCTTTCCAGTCAACAATTTTTCTGATTTTTTCGTAAAATTTGGCGACCTTTGAGGCAATTTCATCAACATGAATTTTTGATTCCTCGCTGACTGTCGGCGGCCTTAAACTTTCTTGATATTTTTTTACCAAGGTTAAAACAGGCACGGAAACGGGGGTGGTTTGTTTTTTGTCAATGGCTGCTTCTGAAAAAATGATTTTCGGGTTCATAAATAAAGATTATATTCCTAAATTACTCTAGAGTAATATGAGTATATACTATCCTCCAGCTCCTCGAAGGTAAACCGCCTGCCACGGTCTGTAAATAGAAGTAAACGTTTTTTCAAAGATTATTTCGCTGTCTTTTGAAACTTTATAATCAAAGGCCGTTTTGGAGCCCCAGGCTTTCCAGTCAATTTGCTTAATTGTACCTGCGGGTAGAGTAGGATCGTCTTGGTATAAATCCGGCGGAGGCGGCTGTTTATCCCAAACCCTAGCCTTGGATATTTCGACCTGGCGGCCGTCTTTGGTGCCGTAAAGGTCAAAAGTCAACTGTTTCTTTTTTAAATCAATATCGGTTTGAATCAGAATAAAATCGCCGGTATCGTTTTTAAATTTTAGATCAGCGCTGGGGTCAAAGACCGTGGCGTCAAAACCCGGACCTAAATCGTCTTCATAGTAATGGACGCGGTAGGCATGGGCGTGTCTTTCTATAATCGGCAATCCCGAATTTAAGGCGGCCCGGAAAAGAGTGGTGGAAACTTGGCAAACTCCGCCTCCGTCTCCCAAAACCGTCCGGCCTTCCTTGATAATATATGCCTGTTTGAAACCGGTATCGGCGGAAACATCTCCCAGGGCCTGATTAAAAGAAAATACCTCATCCGGACCAATTAAAATCCCGTTTAATTTTAAACTTGCCAACTGGAGGTTATGGATTCTCTCGGAAATAGAGCCGTAAAAAAGAGAAGTGCCTTTTCCAATAAGTTCTTTTATTCCTAAAGAATTGGCATCGCTGGTGGAAATTTTTGCCGGTGTTTTTACCGCCGGTATCGCCATTTCCTGCTTTTGCCCGTTTTTCTCCAGTTGTTGGAGCTTATTGGTTAACTCATCGGTAAATTGAGTCTCCTGCAGAGAAATTCCTTCCCTTGAAGGTTTAAAAACAGTGACAATATTATTCTCGAATTGAAAAGTGGCGTTTTCCGGTAAAAGGTTAATTGTCTGGGTAAAATTTTTGGTGTACTGGGCGATTTTATTTCGGTCAAAACTGCCGTCAAAAGACAAAAAACTGATGATTTCATCGTCGTTGATTTGCCAGTTTTGATCGTCAAGATGCAGAAGAATTTCTTTGTTTAAAAAAGATAGAGCTCTGTCACGGGTCAAATTAACCATTTCTTGAGATATTTTTGGAGTGTTGATAATTAAGGGAATCTCCAGCTTAATTTCTTTTTTCGGGCAGGAAATTTGGTGAAAGATATCGGTTTTAAGCCGTCTTTTGTCAACATTCTGGCCGTTTTTCCCCGGCTCAACGAGAATGTTTTTTTCACCATTTTTATTAATTACTTTTATTTCCGGATTGACGGCCGGCTGAAAAAGCAGGGCCGAAACACTGGCGATCGTTTCATCCAGGCCTGGCTCGTCAAGGCTAAAAACGACCGAAGAATCGTTTGTATTGATATAAAGAGAGTATATTTGCTTTAAATTAAAAAAAAAGGCTTTCTCCCGGCCAAGTTTAAAAATATCGGAAACGGTGTTTTGCGGCTCATATTTAAAGGAAGACAAATCAACCGGGTAATTTTGAACGCCGGAAGTTAAAGTAATTTTAAGGGGAGCTTCTTTGATTAAATTTTCCACAACCAGCAGGGTTTCTTTTTTTGTTTTTCCGGTTAAGGGAATACCACAAACAGAGACTTGCGGATAAACCCGCTGGTTAAAGGCCAAATAGTAAGCCAGGGTTGTACTGAAAGGCAGGCCGATAACGATAATTCCCCAAAAAACCAGAATGCGCTTGTTTTCTAATATAATTTTACTTATCATTAAATTGGCTTATTAATAATATCCTATTTTTATTTTAAATTTTATGCCTGATGAAATTCAACCGCCAACAATTTCTTCTTCCGTACCCCCGCCACCGACGGTAAGTCTGTCAAACAAGAAGAAAGTTTTTCCTAAGATTGTTCTAATTTTAGGTATTTTAATTTTAGCGGTAGTATTGGGTTTTGTCGGTTGGAAGTTTTTTGGTAACAAAATCGGTTTAAAAAACAAACAAGCAACTCTAATCTATTGGGGTCTTTTTGAACCGCCGTCGGTAATGCAGCAGGTGATTTCTGATTATGAGAAAGATCATCCGGAAGTTAAAATCATATACTCTCAACAAAGTTTAACTCAATACCGGGAACGGTTGCAGGAAAGACTTATTTCCGCGAAACAACCGGAAAAGAAAGAAAACAAAGAAGTATTAAATTCGGAAACGCCCGATATTTTCAGAATTCACCAAAGCTGGATCCCGATGTTCTCCGACTTGCTGTCCGAGATCCCGGGGAGCGTTTACGATAATACTACTTTTGAAAAAACCTTTTATCCGTCGGCGGTGGAGAGTTTAAAACTGCAGGGGAAATATATCGGCATTCCTCTGATGGTTGACGGATTGTCTCTTTACTGCAACAAAGATCTTTTTGAGGCCAAAGGTCTTTCTTTCCCGCAAAATTGGAGTGAGCTGAAAATTGCCGCCCAACAGCTGACGGCCAGGGACAGCGAGGGAAAAATTACTACCGCGGGGGCAGGGCTGGGAACAACGGTCAATATTGACCATTGGAGTGATATTTTAGGATTGATGTTTTTTCAGGCCGGAGTTGATCCTGCCAATCCGGGGGCCTGCTCTCAGGCCAGTGATGGACGTGATGTTTGTCCCGGTGCCGACGCCCTTCAATTTTTTGCTAATTTTACGACGGTTGACCGGGTTTGGGATTCCACCCTACCGACTTCAACCTTTGCTTTTGCCAAAGGCAATTTAGCGATGTACTTTGGTCCCTCATGGCGAGTTTTTGATATTGAGGGCATAAAAAACCGGCTGCAAAGCAATTTTCAGTATAAAATCATTCCTGTTCCGCAATTGCCGATGGAGGGAGAAAAGAAAATCGGCTGGTCTTCTTACTGGGTGGAGTCAGTTTCTAAAAAATCGAGCTTTCAAACTGAAGCTTGGGAATTTTTAAAATATCTTTCTTCAAAAGATGTTTTACAGAAAATTTACCAAGCGCAATCAAGTCTTCGTTCTTTCGGCGAACCATATCCTCGGATAGACATGGCTGATCTTGCCAAAGACCACCCTCTTGCCGGCAGTTTTATCTCCCAGGCCCCTTACAGCCGGAACTGGTATCTATCTTCTTTTACCAGCGATAACGGGATTAACGATAAGATAATTGAGTATTTTAAAAATGCCGTTAATGAAGTTAGTCAAGGAGGAGATGCCGCTTCCGCTCTGCAAACTGCCGGTCTGGGAGCAAACCAGATTTTAAGTCAATATAGGGTAAGCAAATGAGATGCAGAGTTTCAAAGTTTCAAAGCTTCAAGAATTCTTGATTAAAACCATCGCCTACGCTGATATTTTTGACTATCCCCTGAGGCTTGATGAAATTAAAAAATACTTGATTGGAGAAAGGGCAGAAAAAATTCTTATTGACCGCAAGTCAATCGGAGAGAAAGAGGGATTTTATTTTCTAAAAGGGAGAGAAGGAATTGTTGAGACTCGTAAAGAAAGGGAAAAGTGGTCCGGACGGAAACTGATTATTGCGCAAAGAACGGCCGAAAAATTAAAAATTATTCCCTTTGTTAAAATGATTGGCATTACCGGCGCGCTGTCCATGGATAATTGCCAAGAAGACGACGATATCGATTTATTGATTATTACTGATGCCGATTGTTTATGGCTGACGCGGCTGTTGATAATACTCCTTTCGCCTTTACTCGGAATTAAAAGGAGAAAACCAAAAGAAAGAAATGTCAAAGACAAAATTTGTTTTAATCTTTTTTTGGAGGAAAACCATTTGAAAATCGAGCCGGAAAATCTTTTTTTAGCCCACGAAATCTGCCAAGAAAGACCGATTTTTGACAGAAACAATACTTACACCAGATTTATTAAAGAAAATGAATGGGTGAGTAATTTTTTGCCGAATGCAAAAAATAGTTCAAAATTCAAAATTCAAAATTCAAAATTCAAAAAAAACCGCATTCTCTCTTTTTTTAACAATCTTGCCTTTAGGCTACAGTTTTGGTATATGAAACCGAAGATGACAGTCGAGAGAGTGAATTTGCACCAGGCCTTTTTCCACCCGGGAAACATGGAAATGGAGGTTGAAAATAAGTATCGTCAATCCTTATCGCTATTGGGTCTTGACAATTCTTAAGGCTGATTTTAAAATAGCAGTCGCCGTTATTGATTGATAATAATATTAGAAAGGAAAAATTTATGACTAAAACTAATCTAAAACCTGCTCCCGGTTATATTTTAATCGAACCGGAAGAATCAGAGAAAAAAACTGCTTCGGGAATTGTGCTTCCGGATTCTCACGAAGAAAAACCCTCGAAAGGAAAGGTTTTAGCGGTTGGTCCAAGTATAGATTGTGACCGTGATGACAAATGCACCTGTAAATCTCCCTGTCAAAAAGGGGACACCGTGATTTACAAAAAGTGGGGAGGCAGTGAGTACAAAGTTGGGGATAAAGAATATTTATTTGTTGAATTTAAAGATATTTTAGCAATTGAAGGAGGACCCGCCTTCGTTAAAACTACGGCGGGCAAAGGAGAATAATATGGCAAAAGTTTTAAAATACAAAGAAGAGGCCAGGAAAGATTTAATTGAGGGAATGCGCCAGGTTTATGAAGCGGTGGCAACAACTTTGGGTCCTAAGGGGCGGAATGTTGGTTTGGATAAAAAATGGGGTGCCCCCTCAATCGTTCATGACGGGGTTACGGTTGCCAAAGAAATTGAACTGGAGGATCCGTTTCAAAATATGGGAGCGGCTCTAATCAAAGAAGCGGCTTCAAAAACGAATGATGATGCCGGGGACGGAACCACGACATCAACGATTTTGGCCTACGCGATTGCTTCCCGCGGAATGAAAAATATTACCGCCGGCGCCAACCCGATGATTTTAAAAAGAGGCATTGACCGGGCGGTGGCTGAAGTAACGGCCGAAATTGATAAAAGAAGAAAAGAAATTAAAGGCAGAACCGAAATTGCTCAGGTGGCGACCATTTCTGCCGCCGATTTGGAAATCGGCGAGATGATTGCTGAAGCATTGGAAAAACCGGGAAGAATTGTAACGGTTGAAGAAGGAAAAGGTTTGGGCTTAGAAAAGGAAGAAAAAGAGGGGATGGAATTTGACAAAGGTTATGCTTCTCCTTATTTTGTGACGATTCCCGAAAGGATGGAAGCGGAAAGTGAAGATCCCTATATTTTGATTACCGACAAGAAGATCTCAGCGGTTTCCGATATCTTGCCTTTCTTGGAAAATCTGGTAAAAGTGACCAAGAATTTTGTCATAATTGCCGATGAAATCGAAGGCGAGGCTTTGGCCACTCTTGTGGTCAATAAATTAAGGGGGACTTTTAACGCTTTGGCGATCAAGGCTCCCGGTTTTGGTGACAGGAGGAAAGAGATGCTTGAGGATATTGCCGTTTTGACAGGCGGAACTTTTATTTCCGAAGATACCGGTCGGAAGCTTGATTCGGTAAAAGTTGAAGACTGCGGCCGGGCGGATAAAGTTTGGGCGGATAAAGAAAACTGCCGGATTATTGGCGGGAAAGGCAATCCCAAGCAAATTCAAGCAAGAGTGGAACGGCTTAAAAATGAAATAAAGACAACGACTTCGGATTTTGACCGGGAAAAATTGGAAGAAAGATTGGCCAAACTTGCTGGCGGAGTTGTCCAAATCAATGTTGGGGCGGCGACCGAGATTGAAATGAAAGAGAAACTCGAAAGAGTCAAAGATGCCGTTGAAGCAACCAAAGCCGCCATGGCAGAAGGAATTGTTCCGGGTGGAGCGATTACTTTACTCAATATCGCTCAGAAAATGAACCCCAAAAAACTTGAAAAAGAAGGGATTAACAAAGACGAAGTGGTTGGCTATCAGATAGTCAAAGAGTCTTTGGAGGTACCGTTTATCACTTTAATCAGTAATTCCGGTTTTGATCCAGGAGAGCTGATTGCTAAGGGTCGGGAATTTTCGGACCAGGGTATGGGTTTTGACATTAATACCCTTGAGTCAACCGCCACCGCTGAACCGGTGGACATGATTAAAGCCGGCATTGTTGACCCGGCCAAAGTGGTCAAAGACTCACTCCGCAACGCAGCCTCGGTGGCGGGTATGGTGCTAAGTACAGAGTGTTTGATCGCAGACCGAAAAGAACCAGCACCGTCAGCACCTGTCGGGATGCCAGGTGGTATGGGTGGAATGGGTGATTATTAAATAATTTTAGGAACGGATAAATTAATTTTGTGGCAATAAGGTAATTGGTTCCGGAGGATTATATTTCTTCTTACTCTTTCAATCGCCGTCTGTTTGTCTTTATGCCTTGAATATTTTTCCCAGAAATTAATTAATTTCCAGAGACAATCCTTTCGGCTTACAACAAGACGCCATGAATCATCGCTGGAGAAATATTTTGAATAAACACAAGGAGTTCCTTTTGGATGACAGACGTAAGGTTGTTTAGACTGAATATTGAATTGACTAAGACCAGCGGATAATTTACGAAGAATATTTTTATCATAACTGCTTATTTCGAAGGTTGCGCAATTTTTAATGTATTTACCTTTATTTATTCTACTTAGATGAAGACTTCCTTCAGCATCTGAATATCCGGCAAAAAAAGCCCAGAAATATTGTGGATTTTCAAGAATCCAGAGTTCAATATCATCTTGTTTCGGCAGAAGAAAGGAAAAAGTTTTATTTAAATGTGTGGTTATTTCAAAAGTGCCTCTTTTGGCTATCGCGATATGCGAAGGAGTGTAGGGTGAAAACAAATTCTTTATTAACCTAATTTGGTTTCTTTTGGTAGTCGAGCAATGAGCTAATATAAGATTTTTTGTTTGAGTAATATATAAATCACCAATCCGAAAACCAATCATATAAGCCTTTTCGGATAAGTCTCCGGAAAAATCAAATTTTTTATATTTACACGCGCGATTGTCAACATTTCTGGTAGGGATATTAAAATTGTTTATTTTCCTTTCAATACCACCTTTGCTCCGATGAAGAATCTTGGCTATTTTTACAGCGGATAATTTTCGGCCGTGGTATAAATACTCAAGTTTTTCTTTAGAGATTTTAATTGGGGGAGTTAAGCCTAAATGGCCTCGTGATTTGATGCCATACTTTCCCATCTTATAAATTATCGTTACGTGGTTACAGCCATATTTTTTAGCAATTTGTTCAGTTGAAAGTTTTTGGGTGAGATATAAATTCTTAAGTTCACCTTTAGAGATAAAATATTTTTCTTTGGCTTGAGAAACAGTTCGAATTTTTAATTTGTAATCTCTTAGAAGCCGGTGAATTGGGCCGTTGGAGAATTCTAATTTTGAAGCAACTTGGGCAATAGATAGCCTTTGGTTTTCATAAAGATCTATGAGCGTTTCTTTGGGAATGTTAATTTTATTCCACGGGCAGGACATAGTTTAATTTTACCCGAATAATACCCGGTAAAGAATTCGACCCAACCTCAAAACCCATACAGGCCAATGAAAAACCATACAGCTTTATTCCTGATCCTGAATTTTTACGCACTTTTAACGAAGTCCAAATCTGAATGCGAATATGGAACAGCTTATTTGATTAGGCCGGCCTCAGAATTACCTAAAAACTATGAGTTGCTAATAACTGATCATAAACACTCTGTTGGCACAAAAAAAGATCAATTGTTTGGGGCTATCTCTTTTCTTATTGGCTACTATGTTATTTTAGGAATTATAATCAAGATAATTCTTTACATTTTTACGGGAAAGGTTTTTGTTCCCAAAAAATTCAAGAACATTCGCTTTTAGGCAAATGATGTGTTTGACTGAATATCTTGAAATAGAAAATGCAATCAAAAACGAACAAGAAAAAAAAATATTGATTGGAAACTGACAGGATTAGAATTTGAAAACTGGATTTGTGATTTCTTACCAGAGCAACTTAATGTTTCAGCTTCTAAAAAAACAGCATTTAAATTGAAATTTGGGAATTTCGCAGGATATGTTTATCCCTTGGTAGATAAAGCTCCAGATGAATTTAAGTTGTTCTTTTTGGGGTTAGTTAAAAGATTTAATGAAATTGCAAAATGGAAAGCTCCAAACGGTCAAAGATGCCTTAAAGGAAGCGGGCTTTTAAAAAAATAACGAAATTTGCAAAAAAAGAAGTAGTCTCAAGGAGGAATGGGCGGGATGGGAGGAATGGATTACTAACCAATTACGGATTAAAAGATTAACGAATTAAAGTATTAAATCGCTCCGGGGGGCCGGGGCGATTTTGATTTAACATCAAAACTGAAAATTCCATTGTGTTATACTTGCTATATGACAGATAATCAACACTTAACACTTCAGGAAATTGAGAAAAGGGGTAAAGAAATATACGAAACGCAACTTAAAGAAAAACTTGAGCCGGAAAAGAATGGCAAATATTTAGTTTTGGAAGTTGAAAGCGGAGAGTATTTTTTAAATGATTTTCTTGACGAAGCTTTAAAAGAAGCGAAGAAAAAGTTTCCCAATAAAATTTTTTACTCTTTAAGGATAGGTTACTCTGGCGTGTTTAGTTTTTCTTCTATGAGAGGCGATAATGGAAATTACGGGTATCTTTGACAAGCTTGGCCACCCCCATTTTCTAATTGAGGTATTTGGAGTTTCTAAAAAATCGAAAGTCAAAATTGACGCAATGTTTGATACCGGGTTTACAGGGTTTCTTAATTTACCACTCGCTCTTTGTCTACAAACTGGACTGGTGCTTTACAGTACCACAAGTTATAAATTGGCTGATGGAAGACAATCAAGTACAATTTTATGTTTGGGGGCAGTCATCATTTCCAATAAAAATGAAGTTACGGGAGCAATTTCCATTGATTTTAACACTAACGAAGCTTTAATGGGAATGGAATTTTTGAGAAAAATTAAAGGGAGATTGCAAATTGATACGAGCAGCCAAAAAGTGAAGTTGTTTATGCCATAATTTTATGGAAAGGTATCAAGCCTCGCTCCGGGAAACCGGGTTTGGTCCGCCAACCTCTCGGGGCAAAGTACGAGATATTTGGGTGGTAGAGCATCCAAAGTATGGTTGGGTGCGAGTGATGATTACCACTGACCGTACCTCAGCCTATGATCGTCTTATTTGCACTGTCCTGGGGAAAGGTCAAGTTTTAAACAAACTTTCTGAATTTTGGTTTAAAAAAACAGCCGATATTGTTCCTAATCATCTTTTAGCCGTGCCCCATCCGAATGTTATGATTGCTCGAGAAGCGGAAGCAATGTTACCGGTGGAGGTGGTTTTACGCCGATATCTGGCTAAAAGTTCTACTTCAACCTCGGTTTATCATAATTATGTTGATGGCGGAAGGAGAAGAATTTACGGTATTGATTTTCCAGATGGACTGAGGGCTAATCAGGAATTTCCCATGGGTACAATTTTGACTCCCACCACCAAAGCCGAGTCTGGACATGATTTAGAATTAACAACTGAACAAGCGCAGGAAATAGTGGATCCTAAATTAGGAGAAGGCACTTGGGAGAAGACGAAAACAGCAGCCTTGGCAGTTTTTGAGCGAGCATATGCTTATCATAAGAAACACGGCTTGATTTTAGTCGATACAAAATATGAGTTTGGTATCGATGCTGGTGGGCAAATAATGCTCATAGACGAAATTCATACTCCTGATTCTTCGCGATTCTGGCTAGCGGCCTCGTATGAAGAAAGAGTAAAAAAAGGAGAAAATCCGGAAAATTTTGATAAAGAAATTCTTCGTCGTTGGTTAGCAGACCAAGGGTTTAAAGGAGAAGGAAGGGTGCCTGAAGTTGATCCGACAGTAATTCAAAAAATGAGCGAGGTCTATCAGGAGCCATATCGAATGGTTACTGGTCAATTACTGCCAGCAAGAGATACAGATAGTTTACTTTATGAACCTAATTTTATTAGCGCGAGAATAAAAGAGTCTTTGGTAGCACTTCAATCATACGGCAAGGATATTGCAACCTCTTAATTATTTGCTATTATGGGTTAAGCAAATTTTCTAGCAAGAATTGGATGAAAGAAAGATTGGCATCATTAATTTCCGGCGGGGGGACGACAATGCAAGCGGTAGTGGAGGCTTGTCAATCCGGTGAAGTGCCAATGGAAGTTGCTTGTGTTGTCTCCAGTAATTCTTCGGCCGGCGGAATGGAAAAAGCAAAAAAATTAGGTATTCCCGATGAAGATATCATCGTGGTTGATCCTGATACTTTTCGAGGAAGTGATGGTAAAATAGACCAAAACGGATTTGGCCAAGCGATTCTAAGGGAACTGCGGCAGAGAGGAACCACGGTGATTACCCAGAACGGCTGGCTTCCCTTGACTCCGGGAATTGTCATCGACGAATTTCCGGGGATGATTTTTAATCAACATCCGGGTTCCAAGAAAGAAACACGAGCAACGCACGGCATCCAACCGCATGCAATTATGTTATACATAGCGCGGCAAACCGGAAGAAATTTGGGCACAGAGGTTATTATCCATCGCGTCAATGAAAAATGGGATAATGGCCCGACAGTAGCAGTGGCAAGGGTCCCGATTGACGATGTCAATGAAGATCCGAAGATCTTGCAGACAAGAGCTTTACCCGTTGAACATGCGCTTCAGATTACCTTTTTAAAACAGCTCGCAAGAGGAATTGTACAGGAAATTTTTACTGAAACAGAATATCTCCGGCCGGGAGAGGAACATATATTATTTGAGGCAAGGAAGTATGCGAGAGAGTTCTATCCTAACGGGTAAAACCATGCAAGAGTGAGAATAATTTATGGCAATTTATGAAATTAGAGTTAGGCAGACGGATGTTGATGTTATCGGTGAGGGAGTATTGCATGAAGTAAGACGGACGCTTAATATTCCGAAACTGAAACTCGTAAGAACAGCCAAAGTGTATAGATTAGAAGGGATTACCAAGAAACAAGTAGAGCTTTTAACAAAACAACTTTTTTATGAATCGATTAATCAAGAATTCGCTTTAAACTCTCCAATTATTAAAAATCCTGCTCCAAACTATCTTATTGAAGTGGCTTACCGACCTGGAGTTATGAATCCGGAGGCTGCCTCAATTATTAAATCCGCTGAAGATTTGGGAATAAAATTATTGGCCGCCGATTCCAGTATGGAATATGGTTTTAACGGAAAGATAAACCCTAAAGAAGTTACCAAAATAGTTGATCGATTTTTGGTCAATAAAATAGTCCAAAGAATTATAACCGTAAAACCACAAACATTATTGATTGCCGGTAAACCGGGACCGGTGACGACTGTCCAAATAAGGCATGCTTCGGAGGAGGAGCTGCTGGAGTTATCAAAGGATAAATTATTTCTGAATTTAGAAGAAATGAAAGTGGTTCAAAATTATTTTAACCAATTAAAAAGAGAACCGACTGACTGCGAGTTGGAAATTATCGCTGCCAGATGGAGCGAGCATTGCGGACATAAAACTTTCAAAGCAAAAGTGATTGTTGACGGTATTGAAAAACTGCCGTTGTATACCAGAATTAAAGAAGCCTCTTATCCTTATTTTGGGGATTTGGTTTTATCGGCTTTTTTTGACAATTCCGGAGTGATGAGGTTTTATGAAGGTCAGGCAATTTGCGGAAAAGTTGAAACCCATAATAGCCCTTCGGCGATTGAGCCATACGGCGGTGCGGCGACCGGTTCCGGTGGCGTTTTTCGCGACCCCGCAGGAACCGGCCAAGGGGCGGAGATTTTTGCTTCAACCGATATGTTTTGTTTTGCCCCCTGGTCTTTAAAAGAAGATGATTTACCGACAGGTTGTTTACATCCGGATTATTTGCAAAGGCGAGTCGTGGCCGGCGTTGGTGATTATGGTAACCGGATGGGAATTCCCACTAATAATGGTTCCGTCCATTATCATCCCGATTTTAAGGCCAAACCATCGGTTATTGTTGGTGCTTACGGAATTCTACCGATAAAAAGATCAAAAAAAGGCAAACCTAAAAAAAATGATTTACTGATTATGGTTGGCGGAAAAACAGGTAGAGACGGAATTCATGGGGCGACATTTTCTTCCGGAGAAATGACCGAACGAACGATAAATGTTAATGCGGCCGCGGTCCAAATTGGTAATGCGATTGAGGAAAAAAGAACGTTTGATGCTCTAATCGAGGCGAGAGATAAAGGTTTAGTCAGGGCAATTACTGATTGCGGTGCCGCCGGACTTTCCTCAGCGGTTGGCGAAATTGGTGAAGATATTGGAGTGACCGTTGATATAAGCAAAGTTCCTCTTAAATATCAAGGTTTGGCACCTTGGGAAATTTGGTTGTCGGAAGCTCAGGAACGGATGGTGCTGGCGGTGAATCCGGTTAATCTGGACAAATTTATGGATATTTGCCGAAAATACAATGTCGAAGCGACAATTTTAGGCAGTTTTGACGGAACCAATCAACTGACGGTCAACTGCGGAAAGCAAAACGTCGCCAAACTTGATTATAAATTCTTAAAACACGGTTTACCACAGCGGGTAATGAAAGCTAATTGGGAAAAACCACATTTCAAAGAAAGAGAAATTCAACCGCCGAAAAATTGGGCGAGAGTGATAAAAAAAGTTTTGGCGCACGGTAATGTTTGTTCTAAAGAGCCGATTATCAGGCGGTATGACCACGGTGTTCAAGGAACCAATGTTTTACCACCCCTGACCGGCGCTTTTTTGGATGCTCCCAATGACGCGGTTGTCTTGACTCCGATTTTGGGTAAAGATTATGGAGTGGTTATCTCCCATGGTCTAAATCCGGTTTTAAACAAGATTGACCCTTATGAAGGCAGTAAGTGGGCGGTTGCCGAGGCAATGGCTAACTTTGTGGCCGTTGGTGGCAATCCGCAAGAAGCTTGTTTGATTAATAATTATATTTGGCCGTTTCCTGACGGGGAATCCATGGGATCATTAGACCGCTGCGTTGATGCGGTTTGTGATTGCATGCACGCCTTAAGAAGACCGGTGATTTCCGGCAAAGACAGTCTTTCGTCAACCTACCGCGGCAAAGACGGAACAATAATTAAAATTCCGCCGGTTTTATGTATCTCGGTTTTCGGCCGAATTCCCAGTGTAAAGCAAACCGTGACTTCAGACATTAAAAAAGAAGGTTCAATTCTTTGTTTGGTGGGAAAGTTAGACGATAATCTTGGCGGGTCGATCTACTTTGATATTTCCGGTCAAATTGGCAATATGGGTCCAAGAATTGATTTAGAAATTTTGCCTAATGTTTTAAAAGGGGTTTATAGGGCGATCAAAGGCAGCGAAGTTTTAGCTTGTCATGATATTTCCGAAGGCGGGGTAATTACCACCATGGCGGAAATGTGCTTTGGCGGAAACTGCGGGGTTGAAATTAGTCTCGATAAATGTCGGCCGGATAGATTTCTGTTTAATGAAACCGCCGGCTGTTTTCTAATGGAAGTAAAAGACAAAAAAGCAGCTCACCGTTTATTTAAAGATTTGCCTCATCAAATTTTAGGAAAGACAATAAAAGGGAAAAAAATTCGTGTCCGCCAAAAGAATAAGTTATTATTTACTATTTCTGTTGACGATTTAAAAAATGCTTGGCAGGCGCCTTTAAAGGAGATGTTTTAAATATGGGAAAGAGAATAAAACCGTCCGTTTGTGTCTTGAAAACTGATGGTATTAATTGTGATCGAGAAACCAAACATGCTTTTGATCTTGCTGGCGGAAAGACTCAATTAGTTCATATCAACGAACTAAGGAAAGGTGAACGCCGTTTAGAAAGTTATGAAATCCTCGTTATTCCGGGCGGCTTTTCTTACGGCGATGATGTGGCTTCCGGAAAAATATTAGCCGTAGAATTAAATTCTTATTTAGGAGATCAGATAAATAAATTTGTTCAGAGACGGAAAGGTTTAGTTTTGGGAGTTTGTAACGGCTTCCAGGTTTTGGTAAGAACAGGCTTGTTGCCCTTTGGGACTATGGGTGAAATGCAAGCGACCTTGGGCCAAAATGATTCCGGACATTTTGAATGTCGTTGGGTGAGCCTAAAAGTCGAAGATAATAACGCCTGTGTCTTTTTAGAAGGAATGAAGGGAAGTGTTTCTTATCAAGTCGCTCATGGTGAGGGAAAATTTTTTGCCCAACCGCCAATACTCGAGAGGGTCGAAACAGAAAAGTTAGTGGTCTTTCGTTATTGTGACACACCGGGAAATCCAACCCAAGAATACCCCTTAAATCCAAATGGGTCTCTGAATGCGATTGCCGGTATTACTGACCCAACCGGTAGAATTCTCGGTTTAATGCCACACCCGGAAAGATTTACGAGGCGAACGCAATACCCTAACTGGAGAAGGATGAAAAATTTAGAGCCACAAGGACTGCCGATTTTTGAAAAGATGGTTAGTTATGCTTCACGAATGTAAAATAACCTATTCTTCTACAGGGGTTAATTATGATGCCATGGATCCTTTTAAAAGGTTAGCTCAATTAAGAGCGAGAGCAACTTCGGGAAATTTTGACCATTTTGGAATAAAAGAAGTAGAAGCGAGCCGGGGAGAGTCGGCCTATGTCTGGGAAGAAAAAGACAGTTACAGAGCTTTTGTAATCGAGGGTTTAGGAACCAAGAATCTGGTCGCTGATAAAACAAGAAAAATAACCGGAAAAACATACTATGATGCGATTGCTCAAGATACGGTAGCGATGATCATAAATGATTTAATTGTGGCGGGAGCAGAGCCGCAAGTAGTTAACGCTTATTTTGCCGTTGGGAGTTCTGATTGGTTTTCCGATGAAAAAAGGGCAAGAGATTTAGTCGAAGGATGGGTAAAAGCCTGCAATTTGGCAGGAGTAGTCTGGGGCGGGGGAGAAACTCCAACCCTAAAAGGGATTATTGAGCCGGATACCATTGATTTGTCCGGTTCTGCCGTAGGGATTGTAAAGCCAAAAGAGAGACTGGCTTTGGGAGACAAACTCACGCCGGGAGATGCCATTTTTCTGGTTGAAAGCAGCGGTATTCACGCAAACGGATTAACTCTGGCCAGAACGATAGCCTCACGACTTTCCCAAGGATATGCCACTCTCTTGTCTGACGGAAAAGGTTATGGAGAATCCCTTCTTACTCCAACGCACATCTATGCCGGTTTAATAAGAGACTGCTTTAAAGCGGGAATTGATATTCATTATATGGTAAATATTACGGGTCATGGTTGGAGGAAACTCATGAGAGCCAACAGAGAATTTTCTTATATTGTCGAGCAAGTTCCGGAGCCGCAATCGGTTTTCCGTTTTATTCAAGAACAATCAAGAAACGATGACCAAGAAATGTACGGTAACTTCAATATGGGGGCAGGGTTTGCTCTCTTTATCCCGGAAAACGAGGTGACGCTGGCACAAAAAATTGCGTTGGCTAAATACGGATGGAGTTCTCAACAGGCGGGATATGTAAAAGAAGGAGAAAGACAAGTTATTATAAAACCGAAAGGTGTTGTTTATAAAAGTAAACAGCTGGGTGTTCGGTAATTTTTCTCTGGAATTGACAACGGTTCCTTAAATATTTATTATTAAAATAATGATTTCTTGGATAAAAAGAAATAAACTGGCGACCGTGCTTCTTTTGGTGGTGGCTTTCTTTTTGTTTAAGCAGTATTCTGGCGGGATAAGACCATTATATCAATCAGTTCCAAGTTACGGCGGGGTTAGCGAAGACTCCTTTGCTTTAAAATCTTCTTCCGGAATAAACAATCTTTTTCTGCCGGCAAGGGAAGCGGCACCGACCACGGGTACCGATCGTTTGGTCGTTCAAGAATCGAATCTTTCTTTGGTGGTTAAAGATGTCCGCAATTCTTCGGACAAAGCAATTGAGTACGCAAAGTCAGCCGGCGGATACATGGTTTCTTCCTCACTTTCTCAGCCGGAGGAGGCGCCTTATGCTTTTGTAGTACTGAGAGTGCCAAGCGAAAAGCTAAAAGAAACTACCGAATACTTCCGCTCTTTGTCAATAAAAGTTTCTTCAGAAAATTTAGTTGGCACTGATGTCACTGATCAATATATTGATTTAGAAGCAAGACTGGCGATTTTGAATAAAACAAAAGTTAAATTTGAAGAGATCATGAACCAAGCGGTAAAAGTGCCGGACATGTTGGAAGTGCAGAGGGAACTGATAAATGTTCAAAGCCAAATTGATTCAATAAAAGGCCAGCAGTTATACTTGGAAAAAACAGCTGAGCTGGCAAAAATATCTCTCAATCTTTCAACTGATGAATTTTCTTTACCCTATGCACCAACAGACACTTTCCGACCGGCGGTAATTTTCAAGCAGGCAGTTAGGTCAATGGTGGGAACGGCAAGAAGTCTGGCCAAACTGGCAATATGGATTGGGGTTTATGGGATTATAATCGTTCCGGTAGGACTAGTAATTTGGTACTTCAGAAAAAGAAGAAAAATCAAGACAGGGCAGAATTCGAGTTGACAAATATTGTTGACAAATATATGGAGTTTTGATAGTATGTAGATACTAAAATCTCCTGCGACACCGTAAGGTCTTCGCAGGATTTTTTTGTGTTATACTGACTTGATGAAGCAGAAAAGCTGTTTTATTCTTATTGATGGGAGTAATTTCTATTTTAAACTTAAAGATGTTGGGCTAAAAAATCTTCTTGTTTTTAATTTTTCCGGTTTTGCCAAAACCTTGGCCGGTAAAGATAAAATTGTTTCCTGTCTTTATTATATTGGCGCGGTAAAAACGGACGGAACAGCCAAAACTAAAATATTATTCAGTAATCAACGGAAACTTCTTGCTAATCTTAAGAAACATAATTTTAAATATTCTCTTGGTTTTTTACTTAAATCTGGCGGCTATTTCCATGAAAAAGGAGTTGATGTCAATATTGCCGTTGATATTTTAGTGGCTGCTTATGAAAATCTTTGTGACCGGATTATTATTGTTTCTTCTGATACCGACTTGCTTCCGGCAATTAAAAAAGCTAAAGAAAAAGGAAAGATAGTTGAATATGTCGGTTTTTCCCATCAGCCCAGTTTGGCGATGATTGCTAATTGTTCAATTTCAACTCTTCTTAAAAAAGAAGACTTAAATGGATTTATTAAATAAAAATGAAGAAATGGTTTTTGGGGGGAATTGGATTGAAGATATGGTAAAATAGATTTGTTTATGGATGGACAAATTGAAAGAGAAACTTCGAATTTGCAAACAGAGGAAGCGGTAAGATCATTCTTTCAAAACGAAGAAAGAATTTTAAACAATATTGCGGGTGGTACAGGGTTTACATTCAAAAGAGGTGACGGCTGGGCTATCAATCCGGAAACAGGAGAGGCTACCTATGACCCAAAGTTTTTTGAGGAGAAGGGCTATACTCCATCACAAGCTCTTTTTGGTGCGTTCCACGAAATTAAATGTCATCTCGTAGAAACATCAGAACTTTTGGGTACACCCCGAGGTCAAGAAGCACACGAGCGGTTAAAAGACAGAATTAAGGCAAAGCCAAGACTTCATATTTGGGAAAACTGCCGTACAGATGTAAAAGGCAATTTCGCAATTACTAGATTTGCTCCGTCTCTTGCTGAAGATATAGAGGCAGTTTACCGAGAAAAACTTTGGCCAGAGACAGATTTGACTTCAAAACCTAAACACCTTCAATTTATGTATTCGGTTTTAAGGACTGCAATGGTGCCGGATGAAGAAGTAACTGTTGATCCGAAAGTAAAAGAAGCAATTTCGAAACTACGAAATGTAAAAGGTAAAGATGTTATTGCGCTTGCAACCGACCCCGCACAAGACCCCCTGCTTGCCCTTCGTCTTAGCGAAAGATATATAGAGCCCGTAATTGAGGAGCTTTATCAAGAAGATTTGGAGGAAAAAAAAGACCAAAAAGGTAAAGGAGAAAAAGGTCAGGGTACACCAGAGGAATCTTTTGCGGATGATTATGAAGATTATGAAAATAGGCAT